>MHCFR04200__coassemble_286_pt1 | contig 34557 bp, 28 predicted proteins | sample MHCFR04200__metabat2_high_PE_011 | metagenome-assembled genome bin MHCFR04200
CGTGGAGCGCTCGAATATAATACTACACCCGGGGACTTTTGTCAACCCTTTTTTGAAAAAAAAGACAGACTTTTCCTTTCTTTTCTTCTCCGGATGCAAAAAAGCCGGATACACGCGGTATCCAGCCTCATTTCTCTTATTCTGTGCAGCGGATGGGGTGACAGGGCACGCCCCTTCCTTTATTTAAAAGTAGCTCCGGATCTGGAACTTATCCCCGGCGTCCTTTTTCTCCTCCACCACGATGCGCTCATGGTTGAAGTCGAAGTGGACCGGCAGGCACAGCTCGGTGTTGCGGGTCATCCGCAGCAGCTCATCCACCCGCTTTTTCTCGTCGGGCATATAGAACAGGTAGCTGACCCCCTCCTTTTTGGCCCGGCCGGTGCGGCCGATGCGGTGGGTATAGTGCTCGTTGTCCGAGGGGACGTCGTAATTGATCACCGCGTCCACGTCCGACACGTCGATGCCGCGGGCCGCCACGTCGGTGGCCACCAGCACCGATACCTTGCCGTCGCGGAAACTCTGCATGATCCGGTTGCGGTCCTTCTGGGACAGGTCCCCGTGAAGGCAGTCCACCGAAAAGCCCAGCCGGGCCAGCTGGTTGGCCAGGGTGGCGGTGGCGAACTTGGTGTCACAGAACACCATCACCCGCTTGTACCCCTCCCCGATGATGAGCTGGGCCAGGTCGGACAGCTTGTTGCGGCCCGAGGTCTCCAGCATATACTGGGTGATCTTGGGCTGGCTTTCCTCCCGGGGCTGCACGGTGATCTCCTCGGCATCCCGCTGATACAGCCAGCCGATGTCCATCACCTCGCGGCTGATGGTGGCCGAGAACATGGACAGGGACCTGCGGTTCTTCATCAGGTCGATGATGTGGCGCACGTCCTTATAAAAGCCCATGTTCAGCATCTCGTCCGCTTCGTCCAGCACCACCTGCACGACGCCGGACAGATCGATGTTGTGGTGCCTGTAATGGTCCATCAGCCGGCCGGGGGTCGCCACCACGATCTGGCAGCCCTCCGCCAGACGGCGGGCCTGCTTTTCCATATTGGCGCCCCCGTAGACGCAGGCCACCTGCACGCCGGGCATAAAGTGGGTCAGGTCCTCCATATCCCCCGCGATCTGCTGGGCCAGCTCCCGGGTGGGGGCCAGGATCACCGCCTGGGGCTTTTTTTGGTCCGGCCGGATCTGTTCGGCCACCGGGATCCCAAAGGCACAGGTCTTGCCGGTGCCGGTGGGCGCCTTGGCGATCACGTCCCGGCCCGCCATCATCAGGGGGATCACCTTTTCCTGGATCTCGGTCATTTCATCAAAGCCCATCCGCTCCACTGCCTGGTGGATGGCCTCGCTGCACTGCAATTCGCTGTAACGCATGGTTCACTCCGTTCTGTTCTGGGTCATTGGGCTTTCTTATTTATCAGTATAGCACGGCAGGGACAGCTTGTCAGCCCCGGGCCAAAAAACAAGCCGGGCGCCTGTTGGCGTCCGGCCTGCGTATGGATCGAAAGCGTTATGCAGTCTCCTCCAGAGACTTGTTCTCCGCGGCGGCGGCCTGCCGGGCGGCCTCCAGCTTCTGCTTGAAGCGGCCGCTGGCCTTGAAGCCGGGGATGGAGGTGGACTCCAGGCGGCTGGACACCTTGGTCTTGGGGTTGGTGTAAGCCTTGGGCTTGCGCGGACGCATCTCAAAGCGGCCAAAGCCGGCAATGGTGACCTTCTCGTCGGCCCGCAGGCACTCTGCGATCTGGTCGAACATGGCGTCCATCGTCATTTCCACCTGGCTCTCGGGGAAGCCCGTCTTGCGGGCAACGGTCTCGATCATCTGGGAACGGGTCATATCTTTCTTTCCTCCTAGAACAACCTGTTATATACAAGAGATTTCGTCCAGATTGAAATATCTGGCGTGCCTCTCAAATTTTACGCTCTCTTGCATTTTTTGCACGCGGTAGAGTATAGCAAAGACTGGCGCTCATCGCGAGATTCTTCACACGAAACGTATCAATTTACACACGAACCGTCATTTCCCCTGATACAGCGTGGCAATATCCACCAGGGGAACGTCCTTCAGGCTGTGCTCGCTGCGCAGGCAGTTGACCAGTGCATTGGCCGTATCCACCGCGGTGATGCAGGGGATGCTCAGTTCGACGGCCTTGCGGCGCAGGCGGACCGAGTCCCTGTGGGGGTCGCGGCCCCGGGCGCTGGTGGAAAAGACATAGTCCACCAGACCGCTCTGGAGCAGGTCCACGATGTTGGGCGACTCGCCCGACATATTGCGCACCTCGTTGCAGGGCACCATGTGCTTGTTCAGCCAGGCGCAGGTGCCCGAGGTGCCGTACAGCTTGTAGCCCATGCTCTTGAGCTTCCAGGCGATGTCCACGAACTCGGGCTTGTCGCTGTCCTTGACGGTGAAGATGCAGCAGCTGGCGGGGCCGGGGGTCTTGAAGGTATAGCCCGCGCCGATGAGGCCCTTGAGCAGCGCGTCGTGGTAGTTGGGCGCGATGCCCAGCACCTCGCCGGTGGACTTCATCTCGGGGCCGAACTGGGTATCCACCCCGTGGAGCTTCTCAAAGCTGAACACTGGCACCTTGACCGCCACATAGGGGGCGTTGGGGTGCAGTCCGGTGCCGTAGCCCATGTCGGCCAGCTTTTCGCCCAGACAGCAGCGGACCGCCAGGTCCACCATGGGCACGCCGGTGACCTTGGAGATATAGGGCACGGTGCGGGACGACCGGGGGTTGACCTCGATGACGTACACCTTGCCGTCCGACACGGCGTACTGGACGTTGACCAGGCCCACCACCTTCAGCTCCCGGGCAAACCGGCCGGTGTAGTCCACCATGGTGTCGATGATGCTCTGGGACAGATGCTGCGCCGGGTAGACGCAGATCGAGTCGCCCGAGTGGACGCCGGTCCGCTCCACCTGCTCCATGATGCCGGGGATCAGGTAGTCGGTGCCGTCGCAGATGGCGTCCACCTCGCACTCCACGCCCTGGATGTATTTGTCCAGCAGGACGGGGTGGTCCATGTCCACGTGCTCGGTGATGACGCCCATATACTCGATGACGTCGGCCTGGGTGTAGGCCACGATCATGTTCTGGCCGCCCAGCACGTAGGAGGGGCGCATCAGCACCGGCAGGCCGATCTCGTCGGCGGCAGCCAGGGCCTCGTCCAGGGTGTAGACGGTGCGGCCGGGGGCGCGGGGGATGCCGCAGCGCTCCAGCAGCTCGTCAAAGCGCTCCCGGTCCTCGGCCTCGTCGATGGCGTCGGCGGGGGTGCCCAGGATGGGCAGGCCGATCTCGTCCATGTGCTTGGCCAGCTTGATGGCGGTCTGCCCGCCAAACTGCACCACGCACCCGTCCGGCTTTTCGGTGGCGATGATGTTGTCCACGCTCTCGGGGGTCAGGGGGTCGAAGTAGAGCCGGTCGCCGGTGTCAAAGTCGGTGGACACCGTCTCGGGGTTGTTGTTGACCAGGATGGCCTCACAGCCGTGCTTTTTCAGCGTCCAGACGCAGTGCACCGAGCAGTAGTCGAACTCGATGCCCTGTCCGATCCGGATGGGGCCCGAGCCGAACACCAGCACCCGCTTTTTGTGGGGCCGGCCCGCCTCCTTCTCCTCGATGAAGGCCGCGGCCTCGTTGTCCCCGTCGTAGGTGGAGTAGAAATAGGGAGTGTTGGCCGAGAACTCGGCGGCGCAGGTATCCACCATCTTGAAGCCGGCCCGGTAATCCTCGACGGGCAGCTTCTCCACCCCAGCCAGCCGGCGGATGGTCTTGTCCTGGAAGCCGTACTTCTTGGCCTCCTTGTACTGCTCCTCGCTCAGCTGGCCGCTGCAGCGGGCCAGGCCGTTCTCCAGGTTGGCCAGGTGCTGCATCTTGTCCAAAAACCACCAGTCGATCTTGGTGATGTTGTAGATGGTCTGGTGGTCGATGCCCCGCTTGAGGGCCTCGTAGACGCAGAACACGCGCTCGGAATCCTGCACATACAGGTGGGAGATGATCTCCTGGTCGCTCAGCTCCTCAAAGGGCTTGTGGGTCAGGGTGTCCATCCCCAGCTCGATGGAGGAGACGGCCTTCATCATGGCGGCCTCGAAGCTGTTGCCGATGCTCATCACCTCGCCGGTGGCCATCATCTGGGTGCCCAGGGACTTGTCCGCATAGACGAACTTGTCAAAGGGCCACTTGGGGTACTTGACCACGATGTAGTCCAGCGCCGGCTCAAAGCAGGCGCAGGTCTTGCCGGTGACGTCGTTGGTGATCTCGTCCAGGGTGTAGCCGATGGCGATCTTGGTGGCCACCTTGGCGATGGGGTAGCCGGTGGCCTTGGAGGCCAGCGCCGACGAGCGGGACACACGGGGGTTGACCTCGATGACGGCGTAGTCGAAGCTGTCGGGCTTGAGGGCAAACTGGCAGTTGCAGCCGCCCTCGATGCCCAGCTCGGTGATGATGTCCAGCGCCGCGGTGCGCAGCATCTGGTATTCGTGGTCGCTCAGGGTCTGGCTGGGGGCCACCACCACCGAGTCGCCGGTGTGGATGCCCACGGGGTCCAGGTTCTCCATGTTGCAGACGGTGATGACGTTCCCCTTGTGGTCCCGCATCACCTCGTACTCGATCTCTTTCCAGCCGGCGATGCACTTTTCCACCAAAATCTGGTGGATGGGGGACAGCCGCAGGCCGTTGGTGCCGATCTCGATCAGCTTGGCCTTGTTCTCGCAGATGCCGCCGCCGGTGCCGCCCATGGTGAAGGCGGGCCGCACGATGACCGGGTAGCCGATGCGGTCAGCGCAGGCCAGCGCGTCCTCCAGCGTCTCCACCACCTCCGAGGGGATGATGGGCTGGTGCAGCTTCTCCATCGTCTCCTTGAACAGCTCCCGGTCCTCGGCCCGGTCGATGGTCTCGGGCTTGCAGGCCAGGAGCCGGATGCCGGTGCGGTCCAGATAGCCGCTGCGGGCCAGCTCCATGGACAGGTTCAGGCCCATCTGGCCGCCCAGGTTGGGCAGCACCGAGTCGGGCTTTTCGATGTCCAGGATGCGCTCCACCACCTCCAGGGTCATGGGCTCGATGTAGACGTGGTCGGCCACGTCGGGGTCGGTCATGATGGTGGCGGGGTTGGAGTTGAGCAGGACCGTCTCGATCCCCTCCGCCTTGAGGGCCCGGCAGGCCTGGGTGCCCGAATAGTCGAACTCAGCCGCCTGGCCGATGATGATCGGGCCCGAGCCGATGACCAGCACCTTTTTGATTCTGGGGTCCTTGGGCATATCAGCGCGCCTCCTTTGCGTTCTTTACGTTGGTCAGGAAGCGGTCGAAGAGGAACTCGGTATCCTTGGGGCCGCCGTTCGCTTCCGGGTGGAACTGGACGGTAAAGCAGTTCCACTTCTTGTACTGGATGCCCTCGCAGGTGCCGTCGTTGGCGTTGACCTGGGCGACGGAACCCATCTCGGGGGGCAGCTGGTCCCCCACCACCGCATAGCCGTGGTTCTGGCTGGTGATGAAGGTGCGCCCGCTGGCAAAGTCGGTGACCGGCTGGTTGGCGCCCCGGTGCCCGTACTTGAGCTTGGTGGTCTTGGCGCCGGCCGCCAGGGCGGACAGCTGATGGCCCAGGCAGATGCCGAAGGTGGGGATGTTCAGCTCGAAGATCCGGCGCAGGTTCTCGATGGCCTGCACCGGCTCGGCGGGGTCCCCGGGACCGTTGGACAGCATGATGCCGTCGGGGGCCAGGGCGGCCACCTCCTCCGCGGTGGAGAAGGCGGGCATCACCGTCACCTTGCAGCCCCGGCGCACCAGGCAGCGGACGATGTTCCGCTTGCAGCCGTAATCCATCAGCACGATGTGGGGGCTGCCCTGGGGGTTGTGCACCTGGGGCTGGGCGCAGGTGACGTTCTTGACCGCATCGGTGACGGCATAGGCCCGCACCTCGTCCAGCAGCGCCTGGGTGCGGCCGGCGTTGGCCGGGTCGGCGGGGTCGAACCCGGTCAGGATGGCGCCGTTCATGACGCCGCTCTCCCGGATGATCCGGGTCAGACGCCGCGTGTCGATGCCCTCGATGCCGATGATCCCGTTCCGCTTCAAAAAGCTGTCCAGCGTCTCCTCGCTGCGCCAGTTGGAGGGGGTGGTGCAGGCCTCCCGGACGATGTAGCCCCGGGCCCACACCCGCTGCGACTCCATGTCCCAGCGGTTCATCCCGTAGTTGCCGATCAGCGGGTAGGTCTGGGTGATGATCTGGCCGTAGTAGCTCGGGTCGGTCAGGGTCTCCTCAAAGCCCACCATGCCGGTGGCAAAGACCACCTCGCCCACCGTGACGCCCGCAGCGCCCACCGACTGGCCCGCAAAAACCATCCCGTTTGCCAAAAGAAGATATGCGTTCATTGCGTTCCCTCGTTTATTTCTGCGCAGGCGCTCACAGGGTCTGCTTGGCCTGCTGGCTCATCTTGCGGCTGCCCAGGTGCACCAGGGGCAGCTTGCCCTCCTTGCACAGGGGGCACTCCTCGGGAGCGTAGTTGGGCAGGTCCAGCTTGAGGGCGCTGGCCAGGATGGGGATGGGGGAGGGCGCCTCGGGCTTGGTGCGGTCCACCACGCAGGTGATGCCCAGGCAGATGCCGCCGGCCTCCTCGATGGCACGCTTGGTCTCCAGGGAGGAGATGCCGGTGGTCACCACGTCCTCCGCGATGATGCACTTCTCGCCCGGATGGATGGCGAACCGCTTCAGGGTCATCACATTGTCCACCCGCTCGGTGAAGATGGCCCGCAGCCCGGTCTGGCGGGCCAGCTCATAGGCGTAGACGATGCCGCCCATGGCAGGCCCCACGATGACGTCCGCCCCCAGCTCCCTGATCCTGGCCGCCACCGGGGCCATCACCTCGGCGCACCGGTCGGGGTACTGCTGCAGATAGGCCATCTGGCAGTAGGCGCTGGAATGCCGCCCCGAGGACAGCAGGAAGTGGCCTTCCAGAAATGCGTCACAGCTCTTCAAAATCTCGATCGCTTCACTCATTGTCGTTCTCCCTTGTCTTCAAACCAAATAGGTGCGTCTCACGGTATTGTAACACGCAGATGTCGAAAATGCAACTTTATTCGTGATATTTTAGTTTTGGTTTATATATGCATTCTTTTCGGCATGATCAGCGGGCACAGCCCCGGATCTCGTCGAGGGTGGACACCCCGTGGGCGTCCATCCACGCGGCCATCTCGCAGGCCACCGTCTCCATGGCGCGGGGGTTCGCAAAGTTGGCGGCCCCCACCTGCACGGCGGCGGCGCCCGCCATGATGAACTCCAGCGCATCGCGGCCGGTGGCGATGCCGCCCAGGCCCACCACCGGGATCTGCACGGCCCCCACGGCCTGCCAGACCATCCGCAGCGCGATGGGGCGCACCGCCGGGCCGGACAGGCCCGCAAAGATGTTGTCAAAGACGGGGCGGCGCTTTTCCAGGTCGATGGCGCAGGCCTGGAAGGTGTTGGTCAGGCTGATGGCGTCGGCCCCGGCCTGTTCCACCGCCCGGCACATCGCGGGGATGTTCTCGGCCTGGGGGCTGAGCTTGACCATCAGGGGCTTTTTGCACACCTGGCGCACCATCCGCACCACTTCCCCTGCGGCCTCGGCCTTGACCCCGTAGGCCATCCCTCCCTGCTTGACGTTGGGGCAGCTGATGTTCAGCTCCACGATGTCCACGGCGCTGCCGTCCAGAAGGGCCGCGCCCTCCACGTATTCTTCCTCACTGTGGCCGCCAAGGTTGGCGATGACCACCGTGCCGTAGGCCGCTTTCAGGGCCAGCATCTCGGGCAGCTCCACCTCGATGAAGTGCTGCACGCCGGGATTCTGCAGCCCGATGCTGTTGATCAGCCCCGAGGGGGTCTCCCACAGCCGCTCGCCCTTGTTGCCGAACTGGCCGTGCAAAGTCAGCCCCTTGCCCGAGATTCCGCCGATCTTGCCAAAGTCGGCCAGGTCCTCGTATTCCACGCCGTAGCCCACCGTGCCCGAAGCGCCAATGACCGGGCTGTTCATCCGGAAGCCCAGCAGTTCCGTTGTCAGGTCTGCCATCCAAACACCTCCGTTCCCCAAAAGACCGGGCCGTCCTTACACACGCTTTTGGCCCCGGCCGCCGTCTCGATGGTGCAGCCCAGGCAGGCCCCGATGCCGCAGGCCATCTTCTTTTCCAGGCTGACCAGACAGGGGGTGCCCTTCTCCGCGCACAGGCGGGCGGCATTCCGCATCATGGGCATCGGCCCGCAGATCAGCACCAGGTCGTAGTCCGCCGGGTCATACAGCTGGGTGACAAAGCCGTGGAACCCCACCCGGCCGCTGTCGGTGGACACCTTCACCACACCCGCCAGGGCGCGGTAGGGCTCCATGCAGTAGGGCTGGTCCCGGAAGCCGAAAAACACATCCGGCCGGATGCCCAAAGCCGCCAGCTCCCGGGCGGTCTGGTACATGGGCGCGGTGCCGATGCCGCCTCCCACCAGGGCGATGCGCCGGTACTGCGCCGCCAGGGCGGGCAGGTCAAAGCCGTTGCCCATCGGCCCCGTCAGTTGCAAGCGGTCCCCGGGCTGGAGGGCGGCCAGCTTCCGGGTACCCTCCCCCACCAGCTGGTAGAGGAAGGAGACGGTCAGCGTCTCGCTCTCCCACTTGTGGACGCTGATGGGCCGGGACAGGAACGGCCCTTCCCCGGCGCCCCAGCTGCGCAGGGTGAAGAACTGCCCCGCATGGGGGGCGTGGGCCGGGTCAGGCCAGAGCACCTCCAGCAGCCGGATGTCCGGCTGGATGGCGGTGTGGCGCAGCACCTGGGCTTCACAGCAGGCTGCACGCATGGGCGATGGCCTCCTTCATATCCACACACTCGTTGTAGGCCGCCTCGTCAAAGGCCGCGCCGGGCTGCTTTTTGTAGGCCAGCAGGATGCCCCGGCTGGAGTTGACGGTGCCGCCGTTGCCCTGGTTGAGGTACTGTGCGATGTCCTCGGCCTTGCCGCCCTGGGCGCCGTAGCCGGGGATGAGGAAGAAGCTGTCCTTGTAGCGGGCGCGGATCTCGGCGGCCTCCTCGATGTGGGTGCCCCCGATCACCAGGCCGATGGACGAATAGCCGTGCCGGCCCATGTAGTCCTTGCCCAGGGCGTTCAGCTTGTCCCCCACCAGGTCGTAGACGTGGCGGCCGTCGGCCAGCTTCTCGTATTCAAAGTCCCTGGCGCCGCCGTTGGAGGTGCGGCAGAGCACGAACAGGCCCTTGCCCTGCTTTTCCGCATAGGGCAGGTAGGGGCTGATGGAATCCAGGCCCATGTAGGGGGCCAGGGTGACGAAGTCCGCCTCAAAGTCCCCCGTAAAGTGGCCGATGGCATACATCTCGGCGGTCTTGGCGATGTCGCCCCGCTTGATGTCCGCAATGACCGGCACGCCGGCCTCTCGCACGGCCTGCAGGGTCTGGGCGTAGGCCCGCAGCCCGTCCAGGCCCAGGGCCTCATAATAGGCGATCTGCACCTTGTAGCAGCCCGCCACCGCTTTGGTGGCCCCGATCAGGGCCTTGTTGAACCGGACGATGTTCTCCCCCCTGGACAGGGTCTTGTCCACGAACGTCTCGGGCAGGTAGGAAAAGTCGGTGTCCAGGCCCACGCACACCGGGCCCCGGGCCTCGACCGCCTCATACAGCTTGTCCATGTTGGTATTCATCATTCTTCCCTCTCCTTTGCTCCCTTGTTCAGTCGGCCTGGTAGGTCAGGCAGCCGCCCTTGATGGTGGCGCAGACCCGGCCGTACAGCTGCGCCCCGTCGTAGGGGCTGTTCTTCGATTTTGAGTGCAGGTTTTCCCGCTTCACCGTGTAGGGCGTGTCCAGGTCCACCAGCACCAGGTCGGCGTCGTAGCCGGGCTCCAGACGGCCCTTGTTCAGCCCCAGGATCTGGGCCGGGCGCTCGCTCATCAGGACGCTCAGCGCCTCCAGGGGCAGTCCCTCGCCGCGGCACAGCTTGGTGTAGCACACCCCGAAGGCGGTCTCGCTGCCCACCATGCCGGCGGCGCCTGCGGCCTTGTCCTCCTCCGAGTGGGGGGCGTGGTCGGTGGCGATGGCGTCCACCGTGCCGTCCCGGATGCCGTCCACCAGGGCGGCCACATCGTCGGCGGTGCGGATGGGCGGATTGACCCGGTAATCGCACACATCGTCGGTGAACCACAGATGGTGGGGGGTCACCTCGCAGGTGACCGGGGCCCCCCGCAGCTTGGCCATCCGGACGGCCTCGACGGACCCCCGGGTGGAGACGTGGCACATATGCAGCCTCGTCTGGTAGTATTCGCTCAGATGGCAGTTCCGCAGCGTCTCGATGTCCTCGGCCAGACGGTAATCCCAGGGGCTGATCTCCATATCCTCGGCGTGGCTCATGATGGTGATGCCCTTCTGATGGCAGATGGCAAAGGCCCTGGCCATGACGCTGGCGCTCTGCACCCCATGGCCGTCCTCGGTGACGAACCGCACCGTTTCGGGCAGGGTCTTGAGGTGGTCCAGGGTGCGGCCGTCAAAGTTTTGGGTGATGGACACCGTCTGGTTGGCATCGCACAGGCCCACCCGGGCGGCCTCATCCTCCACGGCAGCCGCCTGGGCCGCCGACGAGCAGACCGGCCTGGTGTTGGGCATCAGGTTGACGAAGGTATATCCCCCCGCCGCCGCGGCCCGGCTGCCGGTGGCCACGTCCTCCTTGTATTCGAAGCCGGGGGTGCGCCAGTGGACGTGCAGGTCCACGAAGGCGGGCAGGACGGTCAGGCCGGCGGCGTCCACCACCGGTTCGTCGGGGCCGGCCAGCGCCGCAAGGCCCCGGCCCACCGCCTGGATCCTGCCCCCGCTGAGATACAGCTCCACCTCCTGGCCGTGGACGTCAACTGCATGTTGGATGAGCATGGCTGATTCCTCCTTGTCACGATCCGCGCCGGGCGCGGGCAAAAAAAAACTTTTCCCCAAAAAAGGGAAAAGTTCAACTTTCACGAACAGGGAAAACACCGGCTGCGAAGAACCCGGCTGCAAAGCACATTTTCAGCTTGTTGTACCCGTGGGCGCACAGCATGGCACACATTCCCCTTTCCTCTCCGCCGGGCTGCATCCGGCCCGGCGGGACCGGGCCTTCTCGGACGCGCCCGAATGTCTTTCAGGTATTTTATCATAGAAACGCAAAAAGTGTCAATGCTCTGGAGGGATTTTGTTTGTGAGAAGTCGGGGCGCTGTCCAGGTAAATTTTTAGTAAAGCTCACAAAAATACCGCCCCGGCGGGGTCGTTTTGCCTTTTGCGGGGACCAAAAGGGCCGCCGCGCTGTACTTTATCCCCCGCCTGTGTTAAAATAAAGGGGAACAAGACCTGTCATAAAAGCAAGGAGGGGTTTGCTTATGGGGCTGCTTGACGACGCCCGCAACATCCAGCGCAAAGACCCGGCCGCCCGCAGCGTGCTGGAAGTGATGCTGCTGTATCCGGGCTTCCACATCCTGGTGTATCACCGCATCGCCCACTGGCTGTACCGGCACGGCCACTTTTTCCTGGCCCGTTGGATCAGCCAGCGGGGCCGCCACAAGACCGGCATCGAGATCCACCCCGGGGCCACCATCGGCAGCCGGCTGTTCATCGACCACGGCATGGGCATCGTCTTTGGCGAGACCACCGAGATCGGGGACAACTGCACCATCTACCACGGGGTCACCCTGGGAGGCACCGGCAAGGACACCGGCAAGCGCCATCCCACCCTGGGCGACAACGTGCTGATCGGCGCCGGCACCAAGGTGCTGGGCCCGGTGTACATCGGGGACAACGCCCGGGTGGGCGCCGGCAGCGTGGTGCTGCGCAATCTGCCCGCCAACTGCACGGCGGTGGGCGTGCCCGCCGAAGTGGTGCGGATCAACAACAAGGCGGTCAACCCCGCCGACGACCTGGACCAGCAGGATCTGCCGGATCTGGTGGCCCAGCGGATCACCGCCCTGGACCAGCGGGTCAGCCAGCTGGAAAAAGCCGCCCAGGGAGAGCTGCCGCCCACCGCCACACAGGTGGCCGCCCGCTCCAATCCCCTGCTGCGGCCCGAGCAGGACCAGCCGGACAAGCGCTGAGACAGAAAACCGCCCCTGCGGCTCTCCCGATCGCGGAGAGTACAGGGGCGGTTTTTGGATTTGTTTATTCGTAGAGGGGGAAGCGCTCGGTCAGGGACAGCACGCGGGCGTTGATGTCCTCTTTCTGCTCGTCAAAGTTCCAGATGCAGTCGGCGATGCAGCCCGCGATGACCTTCATCTCCTCGGGACCCATGCCGCGGGTGGTCACCGCCGGGGTGCCCAGCCGCACACCCGACGTGACAAAGGGGCTGCGGGTCTCGCCGGGGACGGTGTTCTTGTTGGCGGTGATGTGCACCGCGTCCAGACGGGCCTCCAACTCCTTGCCGGTGCAGGCCTCGCTGCGCAGATCCACCAGCATCAGGTGGTTGTCGGTGCCGCCCGATACCAGCTGCACCCCGCGGGCCATCAGCTCTCCTGCCAGCACCTGGGCGTTCTCCACGATCTTGTGGGCGTACGCCTTGAACGCGGGCTGCAAAGCCTCTCCGAAGCAGACCGCCTTGGCCGCGATGACGTGCTCGAGGGGGCCGCCCTGGGTGCCGGGGAAGACCGCCGAGTTGATCCGCTTGGCCAGCACGGGGTTGTTGGTCAGGATCAGGCCGCCGCGGGGGCCGCGCAGGGTCTTGTGGGTGGTGGTGGTCACCACGTCGGCGTAGGGCACCGGGTTCTGGTGCGCCCCGCCCGCCACCAGGCCGGCGATGTGGGCCATATCCACCATCAGGTAGGCGCCGTAGCCGTGGGCGATCTGGGCCAGCCGCTCAAAGTCGATGGCCCGGGGATAGGCCGACGCGCCCGCCACCAGCATCTTGGGCCGGGCCTTTTTGACCGTCTTCTCCACCGCGTCGTAGTCGATGCGGCCGTCCTCCCCTACCCCGTAGGAGACGAAGCGGTAATTTTTGCCCGACATATTCACCGGCGAGCCGTGGGTCAGGTGGCCGCCCTGGGACAGGTCCATCCCCATGACGGTATCCCCCAGCTCCAGCAGGGCAAAGTAGACCGCGAGGTTGGCCTGGGCGCCCGAGTGGGGCTGGACGTTGGCGTACTTTGCGCCGAACAGCTCGCAGGCGCGGCGGATGGCGATGTTCTCCACCTCGTCCACATAGACGCAGCCGCCGTAATAGCGCTTGCCCGGCAGGCCCTCGGCGTACTTGTTGGTCAGCACGCTGCCCATGGCGGCCATCACGGCCGGGGAGACGATGTTCTCACTGGCGATCAGCTCGATGTTCTGGCGCTGGCGGGTCAGCTCCCGGCCCATGGCGGCGCCCACTTCCGGGTCCACGCCGTTCACCATGCCGATGGTGTCCATCATTTCCTTGTACATTTCCATACCCCTCTCTTTATAAAAAGTGAAGTCCCGCCGCCCTGTGCAGCGTTTTTGCTTACTCTATCATAATAGCAAAAAAGAGGGCGCAGTACAAGCCGCCGGGCAGAAGTCACACCTTTCCGGCACACAAAAACCGCCCCCTCCGGGAAAGAGGGGGCGGTCGGTAGGATGAGCAATCTTACTGCCGGTCAGTTTCAGTCCTTCTGGCCGTGCTTGCGGGCCTCCAGGGCGATGATGGCATCCCGGCGGGACAGGTTGATGCGGCCCTGCTGGTCGATGTCGGTGACCTTGACCACGATGGCGTCGCCCACAGCCACCACATCTTCCACCCGCTCGACCCGCTTGGTGTCCAGCTTGGAGATGTGCACAAGGCCCTCTTTGCCCGGGGCGATCTCCACAAAGGCGCCGAAGTTCATCAGGCGGGTGACCTTGCCCTTGTAGATGGCGCCGATCTCGGGATCTTCCACGATGGTCTTGATGGTGAAGATGGCCCGCTTGGCGTCCTCCTGGTCGATGGCCGAGACAAAGACGTGGCCGTCCTCCTGCACGTCGATCTTGCAGTTGCAGTTGGCGCAGATCTCCTGGATGACCTTGCCGCCCTTGCCGATGACGTCCTTGATCTTGTCGGTGGGGATCACGATGCTGAACATCTTGGGGGCCCAGCGGCTCAGCTCACGGCGGGGCTCGGCGATCACCGGCTTGATGATCTCGTCCAGGATATACAGGCGGCCCTTGCGGCACTTTTCAAAGGCGTCGGCGATGATGTCGTAGGTCAGGCCGTCGATCTTGATGTCCATCTGGATGGCGGTGATGCCCTTGCGGGTGCCGCCCACCTTGAAGTCCATGTCGCCGTGGAAGTCCTCCACGCCCTGGATGTCCAGCATGGTCATCCAGCGGTCGCCCTCGGTGATCAGGCCGCAGGAGATGCCGGCCACCGGCGCCTTGATGGGCACGCCGGCGTCCATCAGGGCCAGGGTGGAGCCGCAGATCGACGCCTGCGAGGTCGACCCGTTGGAGCTCAGCACCTCGGACACGCAGCGGATGGTGTAGGGGAAGTCCTCCATCGAGGGCAGCACCGGCACCAGGGCGCGCTCGGCCAGGGCGCCGTGGCCGATCTCACGCCGGCCGGGGCTGCGGGGCGCACGGGCCTCGCCCACCGAATAGGGCGGGAAGTTGTAGTGGTGGATATACCGCTTGGTCTGCTCGTCGGTCAGATCGTCCATCAGCTGGCTGTCCTTGGTGCCGCCCAGGGTGCAGGTGGTCAGCACCTGGGTCTGCCCGCGGGTGAACATGCCCGAACCGTGGGCCCGGGGCAGGATGCCCACCTCGGCGGCCAGGGGCCGGATCTCGTTGATGCCGCGGCCGTCCACCCGCTTGCCCTCGTCCAGCAGCCACCGGCGGACGATCTGCTTTTGCATCTTGTAGCTGATCAGGTCCAGGTCGGCGTCGGACAGGTCGGGGTATTCTTCGGCGATGTCGTTCAGGATGGGCAGCAAAGCGGCGTCCCGGACGTTCTTGTCGTCGGTGTCCATGGCGGCCTTGAAGCGGTCCAGGTACTTGTCCCGGACGGCGTAGAACAGGTTCATGTCGATGCCGGCGGTCTGGAACTCCACCTTCGGCTTGCCGCGCTCGGCCACGATGCCGTTGATGAAGGCGATGATCTTTTTGATCTCCACGTGGGCGGTCTTGATCGCCTGGAGCATGGTGTCCTCGTCCACCTCGTTGGCGCCGGCCTCGATCATGACGATCTTGTCCATGGTGCCGGCCACCGTCAGGGCCAGGTCGCTGACCTGCCGCTGCTCATAGGTGGGGTTGAGGACGATCTCGCCCTCCACCAGACCCACCTGCACCCCGGCGATGGGGCCGTTCCAGGGGATCTCGGAGACGGCGGTCACCAGCGACGCGCCGATCATGCCGGCGATCTCGGGGCTGCAATCGGGGTCCAGGCTCATGACGGTCATGGTGATGCAGACGTCGTTGCGCATCTCCTTGGGGAACAGGGGGCGCATGGGGCGGTCCACCACACGGCTGGTCAGGATGGCGCGCTCGCCGGGACGGCCCTCGCGGCGCATAAAGCTGCCGGGGATGCGGCCCGCAGCGTAGAGCTTCTCCTCATATTCCACGCTCAGGGGGAAGAAGTCCACCCCTTCCCGGGGCTTGGGGCTCATGGTGACGTTGCACAGCACCACCGTCTCACCGTAGCGGATCAGGGCGCTGGCGTTGGACAGGCCGCACATCTTGCCCATCTCGACCTTGAAGGGGCGGCCGGCCAGTTCCATCTCGTAGACCTTGTAGTGGGGGAATGTCTCTTTGCGGGAGCCGAATTCGATTGCCATCTAGTTACCTCCTTGTTCATCCAGGCGCTCTGGGCGCCTGCCTTCCAAGGCCGGCCGCCGCGGGCTATAGCAATAAGTCCAGCGCCCAAGCCGCAGCTTGGGCCCTCGATTTACTGCTGCAACACGCAGCGGCGGCCCTGCTTACCGATGTTTGATCCATACCCCGGGGGCCAAAACAAAAAGGCAGGCACCTGTGCATGGCGCCTGCCCCTCGTTCATTGTAATTACTTGCGCAGACCCAGCGTTGCGATCAGAGCGCGGTAGCGCTCCACATCCTTCTTCTGCAGGTAAGCCAGCAGATTGCGGCGGCGGCCGACCATCTTGAGCAGGCCGCGGCGGCTGTGGTGATCGTTGGGGTTCTTCTTGAGGTGCTCGTTCAGCTCATTGATGTGAGCGGTCAGCAGAGCGACCTGCACCTCGGGGGAGCCGGTGTCCTTCTCGTTGAGGGCGACCTTGGCCATAACTTCCTGTTTGTTCATTTGTATCTACCTCTTTCCATGAATTCTGCCGTGACAAGGCGGTGGGAACCGGTCCTCCCATTGTGGGCATACTCCCAGCGCTGCGCCACGGTAACGTGGATAGTATAGCAAAAATGCACACAAAAAGCAAGCGTCCGGAACCGGATTTGTTGAAACAATTTTCGTCTCCTCCCCGCCCGCACCGAAATTTCACTTGCGTCCGGAGCCAAACACAGTATACTAGGTTGTATCTGAGAGATCGAGCCACCCCAGATGCAGTTTATCCGAAAGGAAGGAACCTGTTCCATGCACGATGCATTTTCCCGGCGCAGCTTTTTGAAGGCGGGCGCCCTCACCGCGGCCGGCCTGTGGGCCGCGCCGCAGCTCCCGGCCCAAGCCGCCCCCGGCCCGCAGCCCCTCCGGGGGACCCTCCGCCCCACCCGCTGGGGCCAGGTACAGGGCGGGCAGGCCGCCCACGGGGACCTTGTCTGGTATGGGGTGCCCTATGCCGCCGCGCCCGCCGGGCTGCTGCGGTGGCAGCCGCCCCAGGACCCCGCGTCCTGGACCGGGCCTCTGGACTGCACCGCCCCCGCTCCCCTGGCCCTGCAGCCCTGCAACGGGATGCCTGTGGGCGTCGAGGACTGCCTCCGGCTGGACATCTACGCCCCCGACGGGGCCGCGCAGCTGCCGGTGGTGGTGTATTTCCACGGCGGCGGCAACCGCACCGGCTCCACCCGGGAGATGTCCGGCGCCAAGCTGGCCGCCCGGGCCGGCTGCGTCTTTGTGTCGGTGGGATACCGGCTGGGGCTGCTGGGCTTCAACTGTCTGCCCGCCCTCCAGAACGGCCCCGACAGCACCGGCAACTACGCCCTGCTGGACGCGGCCAAAGCCTTTGACTGGGTGCGGGACAACATCGCCGCCTTTGGCGGGGACCCCGGCAACGTCACCGCCATGGGCTTTTCGGCGGGCGGCCGGGACGTGCTGGCCATGCTGGCCAGCCCCTGCTTTGCCGGGCGGTTCCACAAGGCGGTGTCCCTGTCCGGGGGGCTGTCGGCGGCGGACCCCCAGGCCAGCGCCCGGCAGATCGCGCGGGCCTTGGCCCCGCTGGCGGTGGAGGACGGCCTGTGCCCCGACCCGGAGACCGCCTTCGGCTGGCTGCTGGAGGACCGGGAGGAGGTGCGCCGCTGGCTGTACGATCTGGACCCCGCCCGCATCTGTATGCGGATGCCCGACGGGGGCGATCTGCGGATGAGCAGCTTCCCCCATCTGTACGCCGACGGGGTCACCCTGCCCCGGGACGGTTTTGCCCGGGGCGCCTGCAACGCCGTCCCCCTGCTGCTGGCCACCGCCAGCACCGAATTCAGCCTGTTCAACCCCTTCCCCGACTTCTACCAGGCCCAGGGCCTCACGGCCGGCGAGGCCGCGGCGGCCCGGCAGTGGGCCGTCGGGTATGGCTCCGAGCTCTACCAGCTCTACAACGGGCCCGCCGCCGCCCGGACCCTGACCGACGGCGGGTACGCCGCCCCCATCTGGCTGTGCCGCATCGCCTACGGCGCGCCGGACAGCCGCAGCCCCATCCATGCCCTGGGCCTTGGCTCTTACCACGGCATCTGCCTGCCCATGCTGTCGGACGAAAACGACCTGGCGGGCCTGGCCGGCCTTTCGAGCGCGGGCTTTGCCGCCATGAGCGACGCTTTCCTCCAGGCGGTGGGCGCTTTCCTGCGCACCGGGACGCCCCGGGCCGACGCTCTGCCCGCCTGGCAGCCCTGGACCGCCGACCGCCCCGAAGCCCTGGTACTGGACGCCGATGACCGGACGCTGGATGCGTGCATCCGGCCCGCCCCCGCCGGCTGCGACGGCATCCTGAACGCCATGGAAGCGGACGGCGCCCTCTCCCCCCACGCCAAAGAGGTGACCATCCGCACGGTGCTGAACGGACGGCTGTTCAGCGCCACCCTGGACGCGCGCTGGCACAACCCCAGCCTCTGGACCTGACCGCAAGACGCAAAAAGCCCGCTGCTCCAAAAGCAGCGGACTTTTTCAGATTGTCAAAAAAGTCCCGTCCAGCCGACATGTGCGGATGGACGGGACACATACAGGGAAATTTGGCGCTGAGAGTGTGCGAGGCCGTAAGGCCGAGTGCGCGGTTCAGCGCTCAATTTTGTCCCCAGGGGGATACCAGGGGGAAGGAATTTCTGACCTGCGCAGCAGGCAGAAATGGGTTCCCCCTGGAGCGTGTCGTTTTTCGACACGCTGTTTATTGGAAGTATTCCTGGGCGCGGCGGGCGGCGTTTTGGATGCAGTCCCGCAGCTGGTCCAGGGTATCGAATTTTTTGCTGGGGCTCAGGTAGGCAAAGAACTCCACCACCGGGTCCGCGCCGTACAGATCGCCCGAGAAACCGGGGATGAAGGTCTCGCAGGTGACCTTGGCGGGATCGTCGTTGACGGTGGGCCGGGAGCCCAGACCGGTGGCCGAAGGATAGCTGGCCCCTCCGATGGTGGTGCGGGTGATGTAGATGCCGTACCGGGGCAGCTGGTAGCCTGCGGGGTAGATCTGGTTGATGGTGGGCACACCCAGGGTGCGGCCCAGCCCTGCCCCATGCTGCACCGGGAACCGGATGGCATAGGGCGCGCCCAGCATGGCGTTGGCGGCGGGGATGTCGCCTCCCTCCAGGGCGGAGCGGATGCGGCTGGAGGAGACCGGCTTGCCCTCGAACTGGGCCATGGGCTGGACATATACCTCCACGCCCAGAAAAGCGCACAGCTGCCGCAGCAGGTCGGGGTCGCCGGCAGCTTTGGCCCCAAAGGTGAAGTTTTCCCCGCAGAACAGGGCCCTGGCCCGGCAATCGGTCACCAGCCCCCGCACGAACTGCTCGGGGGTCATGGCCTGGATGTCCTCAAAGGCGGGGACCAGGTAATGCTCCACCCCCAGGCCGGCGATGATCCGGTGCTTGTCCTCGGTGGACAGCAGCCGGCGGCCCTTCATCCGGCTGCCGGCCGGCAGCTGGAAGGTGAACACCGCCGGAGCGGCCCCATGGGCCCTGGCCCAGTCCACCGCCCCGCCGATCACCGCACGGTGGCCCAGATGGATGCCGTCGAAGTAGCCCAAAGCCACCGCGCTGCCCTGCTTGTCCCCCAGATCCAGGGGGGACATGGTTGGATAGATCTGCATAGTTCCTCTTTATATCTTCAGCAAGCGGCGGCCCGGGTCAGCCCCGCTCCACAAACAGTTTTTCCACGCGCAGCACCCCGCCTGTCACATTGGCCAGGCCCAGAAAGGCGCCGGCGGCGTCCCGCACCCGGTATCGCCCGTCCGGGGCCGGATAGCGGCTGGTGGGGCAGCCGTTCATCAGATGGGCGGCCACCCGCGCGTCCGCCGTCAAAAGCGGCAGCGGCTCGAACACCCGCTCCACCGGCAGCAGCAGCGCCTCCAGCGTCCCCTGCTGCCGCGCCTCCAGGATGCGGTCCATGGTGTGGGCGTCGGCCTCGGCAAAAAGGCCCGCCCGGACCCGCCGCAGCGCGCTCATGGTGCCGAGCTGGCCCATGGCCGCCGCGATCTCCTCCAGCAGGGTGCGGATATAGGTGCCCTTGGAGCAGCGCACCAGCAGCGTGTATTCCCCGGGGGCCGGGCTGCCCTGGTACTCGATGGCGTAGACCTGGATGGGCCGGGGCTTGCGCTCCACCTCCAGGCCCTGGCGGGCCGCCTTGTAGAGGGGCTGGCCGTTCACCTTCACCGCCGAGTACATGGGGGGCGTCTGCATCTGGGGCCCCACGAACCGGGGCAGCACCTCCAGCAGCTCCTTCTCTCCCCCCGTGACGGGGCGCTGTTCCAGCACCCTGCCGGTGACGTCCCCGGTATCGGTGCGGCAGCCCAGGCGCAGGACGGCCCGGTAGGTCTTGTCATGGTCCAGCTGGAGGTCCACCGCCTTGCTGGCGGAGCCGCAGAACACGGGCAGCACCCCGGTGGCCATGGGGTCCAGCGTACCGCTGTGCCCCAGCTTGCGGGTGCCCAGCACCCCCCGCAGCTTGGCAATGACGTCAAAGCTGGTCCAGCCGGCGGGCTTGTCCACCACAAGGATCCCCTGCATCATGGCCGGGCCTCCTCGCCGGCGTCCAGCACCGCCCGGGCCTCGGCCAGCACCGCCTGCCGGGCGTTGTCCAGCGTGCCCAGCAGTTCACAGCCTGCGGCCCGCAGGTGCCCGCCGCCGCCCAGACGCCGGGCGATGGCGCAGGCGTCCACCCCTTTGGCGGTGCGGATGCTGACCCGCCAGCTGCCGCCGGGCAGCTGACGGAAGGTCAGGCCCACCTGCACCCCTTCGATGCCGATGGGCAGGGCGGTCAGCTCGTCCAGGTCGGCGGGGTCGGCGCCGCTGGCGGCCGTCTCGTCCCGGTCCAGCCAGATGACGGCGCACCGGCCCTCCAGCTCGTAGGTCAGGTGGCTGCGGGCGATCCGCTCGGCCTCCATCTGGCCCCGGCTCCGGGTGGCGAACAGGATGGTGTTCAGCTCCTCCACCCGGGCCCCGGCCTCGATCAGGCCGGCGGCCACCCGGTGGGTGCGGGCGGTGGTGTTGGCAAAGCGGAAGCAGCCGGTGTCGGTGGCAAGGCCGGTGTACAGGCAGTCGGCCACCAGCGGGGTGATCTCAGCCCCCATGGCCTGCAGCACCTCCCACAGCAGTTCGGCCGCGGCTGCCGCCGAGGCGTCCAGCAGGGTGCAGTCGGCATAGCCTCCGTTGCCCGCATGGTGGTCGATGCACAGATCCACATGGCGGCTGTAAGCGGGCATCAGGCCCGCATCCCCCAGCAGGGCCACCCCTGCCACATCCACCGCCACCACCAGATCCGGGACAAACTCGCCCCGGAACAGCCTGGGCCGGGTGAAGGACAGGCGGGGCGGGATGGGGTCGGCGCAGAGCACCGCCGCCTGACGGCCCATGCCGTTGAGGACATGGCAGAGGGCGGCGCCGCAGCCGATGGTATCCCCGTCGGGGTTCTTGTGGCACAGGATCAGCACCTGCCCAGCTTCCAGCAGCCGGGCGGCGGCCTGTTCCACATGCATGGATTGGGTCATAGCTGTCGTCATCCTTTCCGGCGCAGGGTCACGCATCCTCTGCGGGACCGTCCTCATCCACCTTCAGGTCCTTGAGCAGCTGGTTGATGTGGGCGGCATAGGCCGCGCCGTCGTCCTCCACGAACACCAGCCGGGGGGCCTTGCGGATGTGCATTTTGCGGCTCAGCTCGGTGCGCACATGGCCGGCGGCCCCGTTCAGGGCCTGGACCACCGGGGCGGGGCCGCCCTCATGGCCCATGACGCTGACATACACCTTGGCCACATCCAGGTCGGCCGTCACATCCAGCCGGGTGACGGTCAGCAGGCCCCCCTCCAGGCGGGGGTCCTTCAGGCGGGAAATGATGGCGATCAGCTCCCGCTTCATATCCTGGGCCAGACGGCCCATATTTTTTTCAGACATAGCTTTTCTCCCTTCTCACGGCGCGCGAAAAACGGCCCGTCATGCTCTTGGTCCGGGGAGCGCTCAGTCGCGGTACTCCTCCATCCGGAAGGCCTCGTACACGTCGCCCTCCTTCACGTCCGAGAACTTAGCCAGGGTGACGCCGCACTCGTAGCCCTCGGCCACTTCCTTGACGTCGTCCTTGAAGCGGCGCAGGGATGCGATCTCGTCCTCCGCGATGACGATGCCGTCCCGCACCACACGGATCTTGCTGTCCCGGGTGATCTTGCCCGAGGTGACGCGGCAGCCGGCCACGGTGCCCACGCTGCTGATCTTGTACACCTGGCGCACCTGCAGCTCACCCAGGGACACCTCGCGGTATTTGGGCGCCAGCATACCCTTCATGGCGTCGGACACATCGTTGATGGCGTCGTAGATGACGCGGTACATCCGCATTTCCACCTTGGTGGCCGCGGCGGCCTCCTTGGCGATGTTGTCGGGGCGGACGTTGAAGCCGATGATGATGGCGTTGGATGCGTCGGCCAGGTCCACGTCCGACTTGCTGATGGCGCCCACGCCGGCGTGGATGACCCGGACCCGGACCTCGTCGTTGGACAGTTTTTCCAGCGACTGCTTGACGGCCTCGGCCGAGCCCTGGACGTCGGCCTTGACCACGATGGCCAGCTCCTTCATGTCGTTCTGGGCCATCTGGGTGAACAGGTTATCCAGGGTGACCTTCTGGAAGGCGGAGAACTGCTTCTCCTTGGCGGCAGCGGCGCGCTTCTCGGCCAGCTCACGGGCCAGGCGCTCGTCGGCCACCGCCTCGAACAGGTCGCCCGCCTCGGGCACGGCGGTCAGGCCGGTGATCTCCACAGGGGTGGAGGGGGTGGCGTTGGCAATGGAACGGCCCTTGTCGTCCCGCATGGTGCGCACACGGCCCACGGCGGTGCCGGCGATCAGCACATCGCCGATGTGCAGCGTGCCGTTCTGGACCAGCAGGGTGGCGATGGGGCCCTGGCCCTTGTCCAGGCGGGCTTCCACCACGGCGCCCTTGGCGCGGCGGTTGGGGTTGGCCTTCAGCTCCATCACCTCAGCCTCCAGGGCGATGCGCTCCAGCAGGTCGCTGATGCCCTTGCCGGTGAGGGCGGACACCGGGATGCAGGCGGTATCGCCGCCCCAGTCCTCGGCGATGAGGCCGTACTTGGTCAGGTCCTCCATCACACGCTCGGGGTTGGCGGTGGGTTTATCCATCTTGTTGATGGCCACGATCACCTTGACGTTGGCGGCCTTGGCGTGGTTGATGGACTCGATGGTCTGGGGCATGATGCCGTCGTCGGCCGCCACCACCAGGACGGCGATGTCGGTCATGTTGGCGCCGCGGGCGCGCATGGAGGTAAAGGCCTCGTGGCCCGGGGTGTCCAGGAAGGTGATCAGGTCGTCCCCCACCCGGACCTGGTAGGCGCCGATGGCCTGGGTGATGCCGCCGGCCTCGCCTGCGGTGACGTTGGTCTTGCGGATGGCGTCCAGGATGCTGGTCTTGCCGTGGTCGACGTGGCCCATGACGCAGACCACCGGCGGGCGGGGCACCAGATCGGCCTCGTTGTCCTCTTCCTGCACGAACAGACGCTCCTCGATGGTGATGTGGACCTCGTGCTCCACCTTGGCGCGGAACTCCTCGGCGATGAGGGAGGCGGTGTCAAAGTCGATGACGTCGTTGATGGCGTGCATCTCGCCCATCTGCATGAACTTGGCGATGACCTTGCCGGCCTGCTGCTTGAGCCGGGCGGCCAGCTCGCCCACCGTGATCTCGTCGGGGATGGAGACCTTCAGCTGGGCGTTGCGGGCCTTCTCCAGCTGGATGCGCTGCATCCGCTCGGCCTCGGTCTCCCGCTTGCCCTTCTGGAACTGCTGGCGCTGGCGCTGGCTCCGCTGGGTGAACTTCTGCTTGTTGCCCTGGGGGGTGGGCTTGCGGCGGTTCTCGGTGTTCTTGGTGGAGGCCAGGTCGTCGTAGCGCACGTCGAAGCGGTCCACGTTGACATCCACCGTGCGGGTATCCACCGTCACCTGGTTGTCCTGGCGCTTGACCTGCACCGATTCGGCGGCAGAGGCCTTGGTGCCGGTCTCGCGGCCCAGCTCACTGAGGGAGACGGTCTTTTCGTCCCGCTTCTTGTGGGCCTGGGGCGCGGGCTTGTGCTTTTCGGCCGGCTGCTGCTTTGCGCCCTGCTTGGCGCCGCCGCTGCTGCCGGCGCCCTTCTGGCCGTTCTTGGCGGCGGGGGCGGGGGCGGCCTTGGGCTCGGGCCGGGCGCTGTTCAGGAAGGCCGACAGGTCCGCCTCGCTGTTCTGGCTGCTGAGACGGTCCAGCAAAAGGTTCAGCTCCTTTTCTTCCAGGGTGGAGCTGTTCTTTTTGTCCTTGATCCCGGCCTGGGTCAAGGTGTCGAGGATCTTCTTGACCGAAAGGCCGGTGTCCTTTGCAAAATCTGTGACTTTATATTTTACGATCATTCGCTTATATCCTCCTCGTATTTGATGGCGCCGCAGGCCTGCAGCCGGTCATGGCAGAGCTTTGCCAGGTTGCGGTCGGTGACGGCGCATACGGCCATGGGCCGGCGGCCCAGGGGGGCCAGCCGCTCCATGGTCAAAGGCAGGGCCAGCACGTCCACCACGTCGCCGATGCTCGCGCGCAGGCGGCTCGCGGTCTTGGGGCTGGCATCGGCGGCGGTGAGCGCCAGCCAGGCTTTGCCGCTGAGGGCGGCTTCCTCCACGGCGTCAAACCCCATCACCAGCCTGCCCGCCTTGCGGCACAGGCTGAGGGCCTGGAACAAAGCGTCCTCGGGGGGCATGGCGGGCTTGGGCGCAGCTTTAGCTTTGGGCATCGGTTCCCTCCTTCTGGACGGCGGCCAGCTGGTCGGCCAGCTGCTGGTAGACCCCTGCGGGCACGGGCTGTTCAAAGCTGCGCTCCAGGGCTTTCTTTTTCTGCGCCTTGGCCAGGCAGGCGGGGTCGGGGCACAGATACGCGCCCCGGCCCGGCTTTTTGCCGGTGGTGTCGATGGAGATGGTCCCGTCGGGACCCCGCACCACCCGCACCAGCTCCTTTTTGGGGCGGCTGGTCTGGCAGCCCACGCACTGGCGCATGGGGATCTTTTTTTGCGGCTTGTGCTGCGGCATCACACGTCCCTCCCCCGTCATTCGGCGGCGGGTGCCGCCTCAGGGTCTGCCTGCGCGGGCCGGGCCTCGGCCTCGGCCTTGGGCTCCTCCTGGGGCTCCTCGCCATAGTAGCCGCTCTCGGGGCGGATGTCGATGTTGTAGCCGGTCAGCCGGGCGCACAGGCGGGCGTTCTGGCCCTTGTTGCCGATGGCCAGGCTGAGCTGGTTGTCGGGGACGGTGACCCGGCACGAGCGGCTCTCGCCGGGCAGCAGCTCCACCTTCAGCACCTTGGCGGGGCTGAGGGCCGAGGCGATGAAGGCGGCGGGATCGTCGCTCCACTGCACGATGTCGATCTTCTCGCCGTGCAGATGGCCCACCACGGCGGCCACACGGTCCCCGCGGGGGCCGATGCAGGCCGAGACGGGGTTGACGTTGGCGTCCCGGCTGGACACCGCCATCTTGGTGCGGGTGCCGGCCTCCCGGGCGATGGCCTTGACCTCCACCGTGCCGTCGAAGATCTCGGGCACTTCCAGCTCGAACAGGCGCTTGACCAGGCCGGGATGGGTGCGGCTGATCATGACGCGGGGGCCGCGCTCGGTGGCGGCCACGTCGATGACATAGACCTGCAGCTGCTGGCCCTCGGTGTAGCTCTCGCCCGGCACCTGCTCGCTGCGGGGCAGTACGGCTTCGCCGCCCTTGCCCATATCCACGGCCACCAGGCCCCGCTCGTGGTCCACGCGGGTGACGGTGGCCATGACGATGTCGTGGCTCTTGGACTGGATCTCGCTGAGCTGCTGGCTGCGCTCGGCCTCCCGGATGCCCTGCCGGATGACGTGCTTGGCGGTCTGGGCGGCGATGCGGCCGAAGTCCCGGGTCTTGAGGGGGGTGATCACCCGGTCGCCCACCTGGTAGGTGCGACGCAGGGTCTGGGCCTTGCTGAGGGGCAGCTGGGTGTGCTCGTTCTCCCAGTCCTCGTCGGCCACCACGTCCTGCACCAGGGCCACGTTGAAGGTGCCTGCGGCGGGGTCGATCTCCACGATGACGTTGTCGTCCTCCACATCGTAGTTTTTTTTGACGGCGATCACGATCGCCGCCCGGATCTTCTCGATCAGATATTCGGCGGTGATGCCCCGTTCATGCTCCAGCATGGTGAGGGCCTCGAAGAATTCATTGTTGCCTGCCATTTTTCGGTATTCCTCCCAATATGTTGATTAAAACAAGTCCTCATCGTCGCACAGCTGGGCCTTGCTGACCGCGGTCAGCTCCACCGTGACGGAGCCCTCGGCGGTGTCCAGGGTGACGGCGCCGCCCTGGCGGCCGGTCAGGACGCCTTCGAGCTGGCGGCGGCCTGCCGCGTCGGGCCGGTACAGCCGCAGCCGCACCGTTTGGCCGGTCAGGGCGTCGTAGTGCTCAGGCCGGGTGAGCCGGCGGCCCAGACCCGGGGAGCCCACCTCCAGATAGTAGCTCTGGGGGATGGGGTCGACCTCGTCCAGCACCGGGTCCAGCGCATGGGACACGGCGGCGCAGGTATCGGTGTCCATCGGGCCGTCCCGGTCGATCAGTACCCGCAGATACCATTCCGGACCTTCTTTTTCAAATACCACGTCCCAAAGCCGCAGTCCCATCTCCTCGACGATGGGACGCACCAGCGCTTCCACGCGCTGCGCGGTATTCCCGCTCGCTTGCTTCGCCATGTTGAAAACCTCCATATCAAACAAGAAAAGCGGACCTTGCGGCCCACTTTCCATTCAATCGTGTATTCGTACTATCAGAATATACCACACATCGGCGGAATATGCAAGAGTGTGGAGCCAAAAGGCGCCGGTATTTTCCCGCGCCGCGCGCCAAAAAGGTCCCCCGCGCCCGGCACAGGGCGGCAGAGGACCCGCGCGCAGGACATTTCGGCCCGCCTGCCGGGGCTTTTAGAACGCCATCTTTTCCTCCAGCCAGGCGCGCAGCTGGGTGATGGGCATACGCACCTGCTCCATGGTGTCGCGGTCGCGGACGGTGACGCAGCCGTCGGCAGCGATGCCCTTGGCCTCGTCGCCCACCGTGTCGAAGTCCACCGTGATGCAGTAGGGGGTGCCGATCTCATCCTCACGGCGGTAGCGCTTGCCGATCGAGCCGGTCTCGTCGTAGTCCACCATGAAGTATTTGCACAGTTCGTTGCGGATCTCCATCGCCTTGGGCGCCAGCTTCTTGCTCAGGGGCAGCACCGCGCACTTGTAGGGGGCCAGGGCCGGGTGCAGGTGCAGCACCGTGCGCACGTCCTCCTTGCCCTTGGCGTCGGTCAGGTGCTCCTCGTCGTAGGCCTCGCACAGGAAGGCCAGGGCCACACGGTCACAGCCCAAAGACGGCTCGATGACGTAGGGGATATAGTGTTCGCCGGTCTCGGCGTCGTAGTACTCCAGGCTCTTGCCCGAGGCTTCCTGGTGGCGGCCCAGGTCGTAGTTGGTGCGGTCTGCGATGCCCCACAGCTCGCCCCAGTCGGTGAAGGGGAAGGCGTACTCGATGTCGGTGGTGGCGCGGCTGTAGAAAGCCAGCTCGGCCGCCTCGTGGTCGCGCAGGCGCAGGTGCTCCTCCTTGATGCCCAGGCTCAGCAGCCAGTTCTTGCAGAACTCCTTCCAGTAGGCGAACCACTCCAGGTCGGTGCCCGGCTTGCAGAAGAACTCGCACTCCATCTGCTCGAACTCCCGGGTGCGGAAGGTGAAGTTGCCCGGGGTGATCTCATTGCGGAAGGCCTTGCCCACCTGGCACACGCCGAAGGGCAGCTTGCGGCGGGTGGTGCGCTGGATGTTGGCAAAGTTGACAAAGATGCCCTGGGCCGTCTCGGGCCGCAGATAGCACACCGAGGAGCTGTCCTCGGTGACGCCGATGGCCGTCTTGAACATCAGGTTGAACTTGCGGATGGGGGTGAAATCGTGCTTGCCGCAGACCGGGCAGACCACCTGGGGATGCTCGGCGATGAACTGATCCATCTCATCAAAGCTCATGGCGTCCACGTTCACGTCGGGGAACTCGTCCGCGATCAGCTTGTCGGCCCGGTGGCGGGCCTTGCAGGCACGGCAGTCCAGCAGGGGGTCCGAGAAGCTGGCCACATGGCCGGTGGTCACCCAGGTCTGGGGGTTCATCAGGATGGCCGCATCCAGGCCCACATTATAAGGGCTCTCCTGGACGAACTTCTTCAGCCACGCCTTTTTGACGTTGTTCTTGAACTCGACGCCCAGAGGGCCGTAGTCCCAGCTGTTGGCCAGGCCGCCGTAAATTTCCGACCCGGGAAAGACAAAGCCCCGGTTCTTGCACAGGGCCACGATCGTATCAAGGGTCTTTTCGCTGTGTTCCATAATATTCCATTCCTTTCCGTCCGCGGCTGGCTTGCCGCGTCGCTGCGTGGAGCCCGGGCGCACCCCGGGCGTGTACCCCTCTACTTTACCATGACCCGGGCCAAAACACAAGTGGCGTCTTGTGCCGCCGGGCCCTTTGGGTTATACTGATACCAAAACCACCCCGAATGCAGAAAGGAAACCAGACCCATGGAACATTTCGATACGCTTTTAGCCAAATACGCCGACTTCATCGTGCGGGTGGGCTGCAACGTCCAGCCGGGGCAGACCCTCATCATCGGCGCCCCGCTGGAGGCCGCCCCTCTGGCCCGTCTGTGCGCCGCCAGCGCCTTTGACGCCGGCGCCCGGGACGTGCGGGTGGACTGGAGCGACGACGCCCTCACCCGCATCCGCCTGGAAAAAGGGGCCGAGGAGGCCCTGTGCAACGTCAAGCCCTACCTGCTGCGCAGCTACCTGGACTATGCCGAGAGCGAAGGCGGGGTCTGCGTGCTCAACCTGCTGGCCGACGATCCCGAAGCCCTGGCCGGGCTGGACGCCGGCAAGGTCAGCCGGGTGAACACCGCCCGCCGCAAGGCCCTGGCCCCCTGGCGCAGCTACACCATGAACGACCGGGTCCAGTGGTCCATCGCGGCCATGCCCTCGGCGGCATGGGCCCGCAAACTCTTCCCCGGCCTGTCCCGGGACGACGCCGTCGAAAAGCTGTGGCAGCTCATCTTCGACACCTGCCGGGTCACCGGCGGGGACCCCGTGGGGGCGTGGAAGGCCCATCTGGACCGTCTGACCGGGCTGCGGGACAAGCTGAACCGGCTGGATCTGGAATCGGTGCGGTTCGAGAGCGGCAACGGCACCGACCTGACGGTGGGCCTGGCCGACGGCGCCGTCTGGGAGAGCGCCGGCAGCGTCAGCGAGAAGGGGGTGCCTTTCCTGCCCAACATCCCCACCGAGGAGGTGTTCACGGCGCCCCACCGGGACAAGGTGGAGGGCGTGGCGTACGGCACCAAGCCCTACATCCACAACGGCCAGACCATCCGGGGCTTCCACGTCACCTTTGAGAAGGGCCGGATCACCGCCTACGGCGCCGAGGAAAACGAGGCTCTGCTGGGCGAGATCCTGGACACCGACGAGGGCGCCCGCCACATCGGCGAGGTGGCCCTGGTCCCCGCCTCCAGCCCCATCAACCGCAGCGGCGTCATCTTCTGCAACACCCTCTTTGACGAGAACGCCGCCTGCCACATCGCCTTCGGGGCCAGCTATCCCGGCACCACCCGGGGCGGCGCCGGCCTGACCGAGGAGCAGCTCCTGGCCCGCGGCATGAACCAGTCCCTCATCCACGAGGACGTGATGATCGGCGCAGAGGACACCCGCATCACCGGCCGCACCCGCGCCGGCGAGACGGTGGCCCTGTTTGAAAACGGCGAGTGGGTGCTGTGAGGCCGGACGGCAAGGGGGCGCTATGCAAAACATCGACCTGATCTGCCTGGGCAAGCTGAATGCCCGGTACTGCGCCGAGGGGGTGGCGGAATACGCCAAGCGGCTTTCGGCCTTCGTCCATTTCCGGGTGGTGGAACTGCCCGAGGAGAAGATCGAAGAAAAGAACGCCTCCCCCGCCCTGGTGGCCCGGGCCCTGGACAAAGAGGGCAAGGCCATCCTGGGCAGCCTGCGCAAGGGGCAGGCCCTGGTGGCCCTGTGCGTGGAGGGCAAGCTGGTCTCCAGCGAGGACATCGCCGCCCTGCTGGCCCAAAGGGCGGGCAGCGGCGCCGGGGACGTGGCCTTTGTGATCGGCTCGTCCCACGGGCTGTCCGACCAGGTCAAGCAGGCGGCCGCGGCCCGCATCAGCCTGGGGCGGATCACCCTGCCCCACCAGCTGGCCCGCCTGGTGCTGACCGAACAGCTCTACCGCGCCTGCACCATCAACGCCGGCATGAAATACCACAAATAAAACGGCCCCCGCTTTCCTGACGAGAAAGCGGGGGTCATTTGCGTCACTCCATGGTCTGCTGTTCGGCGATGTCCTCCCCGCGCAGCAGCGCGCCCAGCGCAGGCAGGGTGCGCACACGGTAGCGGTGGGGGTCGGCCAGATCGATGCCGGCCGCCGGCCGCACCGAGGTGATGGACTGGTTCTTTTTCAGGGTCACCACCGCCACGCCCTGGCTGTCCCGGGTGGACTTTTCGGCGATCTGGGCGGTGCCGGCCAGCAGCAGACGCCCGGCGCTGGTGCGGATGGCGATGTCGGTCTCCTCCGGCACGAACAGCAGCGCCGCCAGAGGCTCCTTGTCGCAGTAGGCCCGCAGCAGCTTGCGGCGGTTCTGCTTGGTGGCGTAGGCCGACAGGGGGATCTTGGCGCACTTGCCGCTGGCAAAGAAGAACAGCATCCAGCCGCTGTAATCCCCCGTCAGCACCATGGCGATGGGGTTCTCCCCCTCCTCCATCCCCAGACGGGTGGGCAGGTAGATCCCCATCTGCCCCACCTTGCCGTCCTCGAACTCGGCCAGGCGGATCTTGTACACCTGATGGCGGTCGGTGAAGAAAAGGGCCTCCAGGTTGTTGCGGGCCTCGGCCTGCACCACGATCTCGTCCCCTTCCTTCAGCTTGTGGGCGCCCGCGGTGCGCAGGCTCTGGGGCGGGATCTTCTTGAGGTAGCCCTCCCGGGTGAAGAACACCGTCACCGGGTAGTCGGGCACCTCCTCCCGGGCCTCGGCCTCCTCCTGGGGCAGGTCGTAGAGGATCTCGCTGCGGCGGGGCTGGCCGTACTTTTTGGCCACCGCGTTCAGCTCCTGCACGATGATCCGCCGGATGCGGGCGGGCTTGGCCAGGATGTCCTCCAGGTCTGCAATGTCCGCTTTCAGCTGGTCGATCTCACCGGTGCGCTTGAGGATATATTCCCGGTTGAGGTGCCGCAGCCGGATCTCGGCCACATATTCGGCCTGCTCCTCGTCGATGCCGAAGCCGATCATCAGGTTGGGCACCACCTCGGCTTCCTCCTCGGTCTGGCGGATGATCTGCACCGCCTTGTCGATGTCCAGCAGGATGGCCGCCAGGCCCTCCAGCAGATGCAGGCGCTTTTCCTTGCCGTGCAGGTCGTAGTAGGTGCGGCGGCGCACGCACTCGGTGCGGAAGGCCGTCCACTCCTGCAGGATCTCCCGCACCCCCATCACGCGGGGCCTGCCCCCCACCAGGATGTTGAAGTTGCAGCTGAAGCTGTCCTCCAGCGGGGTCAGCCGGAACAGCTTTGCCATCAGCTTACCGGGGTCCACCCCCCGCTTGAGGTCCAGCGTCAGCTTGAGGCCGTTCAGGTCGGTCTCGTCCCGCATATCGCTCAGCTCTTTCAGCTTGCCGGCCTTGGCCAGCTCGGTGATCTTGTCCATCACCGCCTCCACCGTGGTGGTGGGCGGGATCTGGGTGATCTCCACCATGTTCTCCCCCGGCACCGCGCGCCAGCGGGCCCGCACCCGCACGCTGCCCCGGCCGGACTCAAAGATCTCCTGCATCTGGGCTGCGTCGTACAGGATCTGTCCCCCGCCCACAAAGTCGGGGGCCGGCATGGTGGAACCGATGTCGTGCCGGGGATCCTTGATGAGGGCCACGGTGGTGGCGCACAGCTCGGCCAGGTTGAACGAGCAGATGTTGCAGGCCATGCCCACCGCGATGCCCAGCGTGTTGTTGGCCAGGATGGTGGGGAAGGTGACCGGCAGCAGGGTGGGCTCGGTGGTGGTGCCGTCGTAGTTGGGCACAAAGTCCACCGTCTCCTTGTCGATGTCCCGGAACAGCTCCTCGCAGACAGGCTCCAGCCGGGCCTCGGTGTAGCGGGCGGCGGCGCAGGACATATCCCGGCTGTACGCCTTGCCAAAGTTGCCCTTGCTGTCCACATAGGGCACCAGCAGGCTCTCGTTGCCCCGGCCCATCCGGACCATGGTGTCGTAGATGGCGGCGTCGCCGTGGGGGTTCAGGTGCATGGTGGCGCCCACGATGTTGGCGGACTTGGTCCGCGCCCCCTTCAGCAGGCCCATGCCGTACATGGTGTACAGCAGCTTGCGGTGGGCCGGCTTGAAGCCGTCGATCTCGGGCAGGGCCCGGCTGACGATGACGCTCATGGCGTAGGGCATATAGTTGGTCTCCAGGGTGCGGGTGATGGGGTCCTCCAGCACGCTGCCCGCATTCAGGATCTGCACCCCTTCCCCCAGCTGGGGCCGCACCGGCCCGGATGTTTTTTTCGCGCTCTTTTTCGGCATAGCTCCTTCTTTCTCTCAGTGCCCTTCCGGTCAGGACAGGTCCAGTTCGTCCAGATACTCGGCCCCGTGGGCGGCGATGTGGTCCTTGCGGCCGGCCAGGTTGTCCCCCAGCAGGATGTCGAACACCCGGGCCGTCTCGGCCACGTCGGCGGGCATCACCTTGATCAGCCGGCGGCTGGCGGGGTTCATGGTGGTCAGCCACATCATCTCGGGGTCGTTCTCGCCCAGACCTTTGGAGCGCTGGATGGTGTATTTCTTGTCCCCGATCTTCTTCAAAAAGGCGGCCTTCTCGGCCTCGGTGTAGGCAAAGCAGGTCTGGTCCCTGGTGGTGATCTCATACAGGGGCGACTCGGCGATATACACATACCCCTCCTGGATCAGGGTGGGGGTCAGGCGGTACAGCATGGTCAGCACCAGGGTGCGGATCTGGTAGCCGTCCACGTCCGCATCGGTACAGATGACGATCTTGTTGAACCGCAGGTTGGACAGGCTGAAGGTGGCCAGCTCCTTGTTGTACTTGCCCCCCAGCTCGATGCCGCAGCCCATCACCTTGATGAGGTCCACGATGACGTCCGACTTGAAGATCCGCGCATAGTCCGCCTTGAGGCAGTTGAGGATCTTGCCCCGGATGGGCATGATGGCCTGGAACTCGCTGTCCCGGCTGGTCTTGACCGCGCCCATGGCCGAGTCGCCCTCCACGATATACAGTTCCCGGCGGGCGGGGTCCTTGGTGCGGCAGTCCACGAACTTCTGCACCCGGTTGGCCAGGTCGATCTGGGTGGAGAGGGTCTTTTTGATGCTCTGGCGCGTCTTTTCGGCGTGCTCCCGGCTCTGCTTGTTCACCAGCACCTGCTGGCAGATCTTCTGGGCCTCCTCGGGCTTTTCCAGAAAATACACTTCCAGATAGTGCTTGAGGAAGTCGGTCATGGCCTGGGAGATGAATTTGTTGGTGATGGCCTTCTTGGTCTGGTTCTCATAGCTGGTGCGGGTGGAGAAGCTGGACGACACATACACAAGGCAGTCCTGCACGTCCTGGAAGCTGACCGCGCTCTCCCCCTTTTTGTACATCCCCTTGTCCTTGAGATACTTGTTGATCTGATAGACGAAGGCGGTGCGCACCGCGTGCTCGGGGCTGCCCCCGTGCTCCAGCCAGGAGGAGTTGTGGTAGTATTCCAGCATCTGCACCCGGTTGGAAAAGCAGAAGGCCGCGCTCATCTTTACTTTATATTCCGGCTGGTCCTCCCGGTCCCGGCCCGACGCCTCCGACTCGCAGGTAAAGACGGGGGTCAAAGCGTCCTCCCCCGCCGTCTCCTGCACATAGTCGGCGATGCCGTTCTGGTAGCAGTAGCTCTCCTGCCAGGGCTTGCCGGTGGCGGGGTCGGGCTCTTTCTCGTCGGTAAAGGTCAGCGTCAGCCCCGCGTTGACCACCGCCTGGCGGCGCAGCACATCTTTATAGTAGCCGGCCGGCACGTCGATGTCGGTGAACACCTCGTCGTCCGGCTTCCAGTGGATGATGCTGCCGGTGCGGCGGCCCTTGTAAGGCTCCTTGTGCAGGCCCCCCACGTTCTCGCCCTTCGCGAAGTCCAGGTGGTAGTGGAAGCCGTCCCGGTAGATATCGGCGGTCATCCACGCCGAGGCATACTGGGTGGCGCACAGGCCCAGGCCGTTGAGGCCAAGGCTGTACTCGTAGTTGTCCTCCCCTTCGCCGTACTTGCCGCCCGCGTACATCTCGCAGAACAGCAGTTCCCAGTTGTAGCGGTCCTCGCCGCTGTTCCAGTCCACCGGCATGCCCCGGCCAAAGTCCTCCACCCGCACGCTGCCGTCCTTGCAGCGGGTGACGTGGATGGTCTTGCCGTAGCCGTCCCGGGCCTCGTCGATGGAGTTGGATATGATCTCAAAGATCGAATGGGCGCATCCTTCCACCCCGTCCGAGCCGAAAATGACCGCGGGGCGCTTGCGGACCCGGTCCGCTCCTTTGAGGGAAGTGATGCTCTCGTTGCCGTATTCCTGTTTTTTTGCCATGTCATTCCTCCGGCAAATCATCGTTCACATTGCTTTCAAGAGTCCATTTAAGCATATCCGGCGGCCAAAAGTCAAATCCATGGCATCTTTGGGCCTGGAATTGATTCGTACGGACGCCGGTTTTCAAATTCTTTGAAAAAAATTGAAATTCCCCCTTTACAAATCCGGATTTTGCGGTATAATAATCAACGTCCGGTGCGCCTCTGTAG
>MHCFR04200__coassemble_303_pt1 | contig 32989 bp, 30 predicted proteins | sample MHCFR04200__metabat2_high_PE_011 | metagenome-assembled genome bin MHCFR04200
ACACTTTAAAGGTTCCGTTACAAGTATTCGATATTGTTCAATTTTCAAGGTCCTGCGCCGCGCTGTCTTTCGACCGGCGACCCGTTTATTTTACCACATCCGCCTTTGCTTGTCAAGCTCTTTTTTCATTTCTTCTTGACGCAGCCTGGCAGCTGTGCAGCGGCATTGTCCGCCGTGGAAATTATTCTATCACAAGTTGCATCAAATTACAAGGGGAATTTACATTTTTTCTCAAAAAATCATCCATCCAGCAGTTTTTCACGCATCAGCTTCAAAATTTTCCGTTCTCTCCGAGAGATCTGCACCTGGGTGGTGTGCAGGAGTTTGGCGGTATCGCTCTGGGTGCGCCCGCCATAAAACCGAAGCCGGATCAGCTGCTGATCTTCTTCCGGCAGAGCCGCCAGCACCTCCTCCAAACTGATCCGGTCCGCCAATTCCTCCTCAGGAGAATCCACCGGGATATCCATTTGCCGGTCCTCCCCGTCATCGTTTTCGGGGGTCAGGCTCATGGCGGGCATGGAGGCCCGGATGGCAAGCGCCACGGCTTCCGGACTTTCGTTCAGTTCCTGGGCCAGCTGCCCCACCGTCATCTCAGTACCAAACAATTTCATATGGTGCTCCCGGGCGGCATTGATCCGCAGCCCCAGCTCCTTGATGGAACGGCTGACCTTCACCGTCCCCCCATCCCGGAACAGCTTCTTGATCTCCCCCAGGATCACCGGCACCGCGTATGTGGAAAAGCATACGCCCCGGTTCTCATCAAAGCCGTCGCAGGCCTTGATGAGTCCCATACAGCCGGCGCTGTACAGGTCGTCGTATTCGATCCCGCGCCCCCGGAATCTGCCTGCACAGGAGTGCACCAGTCCTAGATTCTTTTCAATGAACGCGCTGCGCCGGGTCTTGTCCGATACCATACCATGGCCGCCTCTCTTTTATAGATTATGTATCCTCCCCTTTGGCGGTCAGACGCTTGATCATGGTCACCCGGGTGCCCCGCGCCGGATGGGAAGCCACCCGCACGCCATCCATAAAGCTCTGCATCACTGCAAAGCCCAGGCCGGACCGTTCCTCGGGGTCGCCGGTGGTAAAGAGAGGCTCCATGGCCTGGGCGATATCAGGGATGCCCACACCCTTGTCCGCGACCGTGATCCGCACCCTGCGGTCGGGGTAGACCGACACCGTCAGGACGATCTGTCCCACCCGGTCGGGATAGGCGTGCACGATGCAGTTGGTCACCGCTTCCGATACAGCCGTCTTGATGTCGGCCAGCTGGGGGACGGTAGGGTCATAGCGGGCCAAAAAGGCCGCCACAGCCCCGCGCGCATATGCTTCGTTGACACTGAGGGAATCGAACTGGATGCGGGTGGTATTCTCCGCTTTCATGACTGGACGCCTCCTTCTTCCTTTGCATTCTCCTCGGAGCTGGTGCAGGCGATCTGCGCCAGGGAAAGCACCCGCCGCAGCTGGGGCGGCGCGTGCTGGACCTGCAGCCTGCCGCCCAGAGCCCTGACCCGCCGCTGCCGGCCCAAAATCAGCCCCACCCCCGAGGAATCCATAAACCCTACCCCCGCAAAATCCATCACCAGGACTCGGGGGCTGCGGCAGACCAGGGCGTCATCGATGCGCAGCCGCAGGTACTGGGCCGCGTCGTGGTCGATCTCGCCTGACAGATAGGCATAAAGGGTATCCCCTGCCGCGCTCAAGCTCACATTCGCCATCGCATTTCACACTCCTTTTCAAAAAAGAAAAGATCCCATACACTCTGTTACCAGTGTACGGGATCTTCGGTTCTGTTTTTAGTGAAGTATGTCGATACACTCAGATCCGGTGCTCCGCCCGGGCTTCCAGCAGCTGTTCCGCCTCCAGGGCAAGTTCCTCACTGCCGCAGACCAGCACGCCGCGGCCTCCTGCGGCCCGGGCCTGTTCCATCGCCTCGGACAGGTCGGGGCACACTTCCACCTCAAAATGAAAGCGCGCCAGATCGGCCAGTTTTTGGGCCAGGCCGGGGTCGGCCCCGCCGGGCACCGTCACATAGAGCTTGTCGATGGGGCCGCCCTCGGACATGCCGGGCATCTTTGCCTTGTCCCTGGTCTGTTCGTCGGGCAGCAGGCCGTTTTCCAGGGTGGCAAAAAAGTCCGCTGCGCCTTCCTCTCCCCGCAGCCCGATGACCGCGTTGAGATGCCGCACCTTGGCCAGCTGCAGCACCCGCACCAGGGCTGCCGCCTGCTGGGGCGTGCGGCAGGCATCCAGGATCATCAAGGGCCGCTGGGCCATGATCCGGATGCTGCTGCGGTTGCGCACCCCGGCCAGGCCCGCCAGGATGGCTTCATCCTGGATATCACAGCCCCTGCGCCAGAGCGCCAGAGCCAGTTCCACCGCGATGGCTGCGTTGCCTGCGGCGTGCAGACCCGGGAAGTCCGGGGAGATCTGATAGCCGCCGTAATCCATTTGGGCGGCAGTCCCCTCCCCGCCTTCAGGAATGGTGATATCTTCTTCCTCCGGGACCACCAGCTCGCAGTCCGTTTTGCCCGCCGCCACGATGATCTCGGTCAGGGCGGGCTTGGGCTGGCCGGGGGCCGTGACACAGACCGCCCCCTTGCGCATGACGGCGGCCGCGTCGTGGGCAAGCCGCTCGATGCTGCGCCCGGTGCCGTCGGGGCCGATGTGAGTCACCGCACAGGCAGGCACCTGGGGCAGCGCGCCGGCCAGGGCGCCGTCGGCCGCCTCCACCACAGCAAAGGTACAGCCCGCCGCCTCAAAGCAGGCGCAGGCAGCCGCCAGCTCCGCCGCTCCGCGGGACAGCAGGGTGGTGTCCAGGATGCGGTCCGCCGCCTCGGTGTAGGCATCGGGGCAGACGTCCGCGGCAGGGCGGCCGTCCAGGGTGATCCGCTGTGAGAGCGGCCGGGCGCCCGCCTGGTACAGACCGGTGGCAAAGCCCGCCGCTGTCAGGATGCCCGCCGTCAGGCAGGCCACCGCCGTCTTGCCGGCCGTGCCCGCCACCGGCAGGTACTGCACCCGCCCCGCCTGGGGCAGGGCCGCCCCAAAGTCCTGGGGCGTATCGAATCCTTCGGGCAGAGAGGCAAAGAAAGCGTCTGCCTCGGGGATGGTGTGGATGGTGGACATGGTGTGTTCCTTTCTGGCCTGTTCAGCCATGGCGGGACGCAGGCCTGCGCCGGCCCAGCAGCAGCCCGATCAGCCACAGCAGGGCCAGGGCCAGAGCCATGCCGGTCACTACCCCGCCAAAGTCGATCCATATATCGGTCACCTGGCTGCTGCGCCCGCCCGAAAACAGCTGGATGGTCTCATCCGTCAGAGCCGTCAGCAGGCCGGCCAGCGCGGGCCAGCTGATGAACCGCCAGGCGTGTCCGGTGACCGCCCGGGTGGTCAGCAGCAGCAGGAATCCTTCCAGGCTGTATTCACAGAAGTGCGCCGCCTTGCGGACGGCGTGTTCGGTCAGGCTGGCGGCAGCGCCGGGATGCCCCAGGCGCCGCAGCAGTTCCTGCAGGGTGCGCAGCACCCGCTGGCTGGAGTTCGATGAGACGCGGGCGGGCTGCATCGAGTTGGAAAAGATGAACCAGATCGTCCCCGCCAGGGCCAAAAGCAGCAGCCCTCCTACTATCAGCTGCCACAGCTGCTTGCGTTTGATGGTCATAGCCTTGTCCCTCAGCCCAGCGCCCGGATGCTCTGCTGGATGTTGGCCAGCTTATCCTGGCTGCGGGCAGCTTTGGCGCGTGTCTCCTCCACCAGAGCGGCGGGAGCCTTCTCCACAAATTTGGGGTTGGCCAGCTGCTTTTCAAACATGGCCAGCTCCTTCTCCGCCTTGGCCAGCTCCTTGTTCAGCCGGGCCAGCTCCTTGTCCCGGTCGATCAGCTCCATCATGGGGATGAAGCCGCGGGCCGCGTGGGTGGACACCTGCACCATGCCGTCGGTGCTGCCCTCGTATTTGGAAGTGAAGGTAACATCGGTGGCAAAGGCGAATTTGGCCAGATACACATTGGCCTGCTGGAAGGGGGCGGGGTCCGCCGTCTCGATCACCATGCTGGTGCGCTTGGCGGGGTGGACGTTCATCTCGGTGCGCATGGTGCGGACCGCCTTGATGTAGTCCATCACCTTTTCAAAGGCGGCTTCCTCCTCCGGCCAGCTGTGGGCGGGGTCTGCGGTGGGCCAGGCGGCGGTCATGATGGTCTCGCCGCTGCCGGGCAGGGCCTGGTACAGCTCCTCGGTGATGAAGGGCATGAAGGGGTGCAGCAGTCTGAGAGCCTGGTCCAGCACATACACCAGCACCCGCCGGGCGGTGTCGGCCTGGGCCGCATCCCCCGAGTTCAGACGGGGCTTGGCGATCTCGATGAACCAGTCGCAGTAGACGTCCCAGATAAAGCTGTTGATCTTGGCGGCGGCCAGGCCCAGCTCATAGTGGTCGATGTTGTCGGTCATGGCGCCGGCCACCTGGCTCAGCTTGGTCAGCACCCACTTGTCGCTCATATCCAGCATCGTGCGGTCGGGCAGGCCGGGGACAAAGTCCTCGGGCAGGTTCATCAGCACAAAGCGGGTGGCGTTCCACAGCTTGTTGGCAAAGTTGCGGGCGGCCTCCACCTTCTTTTCGCTGTAGCGCATGTCGTTGCCGGGGGTCGAGCCGTCCACCAGCATGAACCGCAGCGCGTCGGCGCCGTACTGGGCGATGACTTCCAGCGGGTCGATGCCGTTGCCCAGGCTCTTGGACATCTTGCGGCCCTGGCTGTCCCGGACGATGCCGTGGATGCAGACGGTGTGGAAAGGCGCTTTGCCGGTGTACGCCAGGCCCGAGAAGATCATCCGGCTGACCCAGAAGCCGATGATGTCGTAGCCGGTGACCAGGGTGTCGGTGGGGTAGAAATACTTCAGGTCCTCGGTCTCGTGGGGCCAGCCCAGGGTGCTGAAGGGCCACAGCGCCGAGGAGAACCAGGTGTCCAGGGTGTCGGGGTCCCGGGTCAGATGGGTGCAGCCGCAGTGGGGGCAGGCGGCGGGGGCCTCTTTGGCCACCACCGTTTCGCCGCACTCGTCGCAGTACCAGGCGGGGATCTGGTGGCCCCACCACAGCTGGCGGCTGATGCACCAGTCCCGGGTGTTCTTCATCCAGTTCATATAGTTCTTGGTGAAGCGCTCGGGCACAAAGCGGATCCTGCCCTTTTCCACCGCCTCGATGGCAGGCTTGGCCAGGGGCTCCATCTTGACGAACCACTGACGGGACACCATCGGCTCAATGGTGGTGTGGCAGCGGTAGCAGGTGCCCACCTCATGCTTGAGGGGCTCCACCTCTTTGAGGTAGCCGCCGGCCTCGAGGTCGGCCAGGATGGCCTTGCGGGCTTCCAGGGTGGTCATGCCGGCGTATTTGCCGCAGTCCAGCACCCGGGGCTCGTTGACGGTGTTCTTGCCCGCCTCGAACAGGGCGTCCGCAGCGGCCTTGTCGGCGGCGCCGGTCATGTGCCCGTCGTAGGTGAACACCCGCACGATGGGCAGGTCATGGCGCAGCCCCACCTCAAAGTCGTTGGGGTCGTGGGCCGGGGTGATCTTGACCACGCCGGTACCCTTGGTCATGTCGGCGTGCTCGTCGCAGACGATGGGGATCTCCTTATTGAGCAGCGGCAGGATGACGTGGCAGCCGTGCAGGTGGGCATAGCGGGGGTCATCGGGGTTGATGGCCACAGCGGTATCGCCCAGCATGGTCTCGGGGCGGGTGGTGGCCAGCTCCAGCATCTCCCCGGTCTCCTTGACCGGATACAGAAGGTGCCAGAAATGGCCGTCCTGTTCGGTGTACTCCACCTCGGCGTCCGAGATGGAGGTATTGCAGTGGGGGCACCAGTTGACCATCCGGTTGCCGCGGTAGATCAGCCCTTCCTTGTACAGCCGGACGAACACCTCACGCACCGCGTCCGAGCATCCCTCGTCCATGGTGAAGCGTTCCCGCTGCCAGTCGCAGCTGCTGCCCAGCTTCTTCAGCTGGCTGACGATCCGGTTGCCATAGCGAACCTTCCAGTCCCAGGCCCGCTCCAAAAAGCCGTCCCGGCCCACCATCTCTTTGGTCAGGCCCTCTTTGGCCATGGCTTCCACCACCTTGGCCTCGGTGGCGATGGATGCGTGATCGGTGCCGGGCACCCACAGGGCCGCATACCCCTGCATCCGCTTGGTGCGGATCAGGATATCCTGCATGGTATTGTCCACCGCGTGGCCCATGTGCAGCTGGCCGGTGACGTTGGGGGGCGGCATCACGATGGTATAAGGCTTTTTGTCGGGGTCAGCCTTGGTGTGGAAGTAGCCCCCATCCTGCCAGAACTGGTAGATCCGGTCCTCCACCTGGCTGGGGTCGTACTGTTTTGCGAGTTCTTTCATCAAGCAACCTCCAGAGTATCATCAAAAATCCGAGCTTGTGGGGACAACAAAAGCCGCCCCACGGCGAACCATGGGACGGCTGAACTTCGAGCCGCGGTACCACCCAAATTGCGCCCATCTCCATGATGGGCCGCCTCTTGATGCCCCGGTAACGTGGGGCAGGCCCGAGGACAGCTGCCGAAGGCCCATAGCCGGCCCGCTCACCGTCCCTGCTCAGGAGTGACAGCCCGCCCCCCGACCCTGCCGGCTTGCACCTGGCCCGGCTCTCTGAAAGGGCGGATGGGGCGTACACTCTCCCTCAATGCATTTAGACAGAATAAAGATAGCAGGTTTCGTGCAGTTTGTCAATACGCCGCTTCACCGCGCTCTTTTTAGAAAGGCAGACCGGTCTCCTATTTTCCCGCCTTCCGAAAAAAGCGCGCCAGAAAGATGCAGCACAAAATGCCGATCCCAAAAGGGACAGCGCAGATGAACGCCGTGCTGGGCGGCGCGCTGTACCCGGCGTACCGTCCGCCCCACTGCAAAGCACAATAGTTATATGCGACCACCGCACACAGGATGTCGGAGAGCAGGATCGCGAGGACCGCAAAAAAGCAGCTTACCTTTTTCATATGCCTTCCACCTCTTTCACAGCAGGTCTGTAACCATCGGTATGCGTTTCGGCTCACCGCAGGAAAGCCCGCACCAGCTTGTCCCCCAGCGGGGTATAGGGCTGATAGCGGATGGGCAGATCCAGGCTGCCCCGCACCAGCACGCTTTTCTCATGGGTGAAGGTATCGAAGCTGCGCTTGCCGTGGTAGCTGCCCATCCCGCTCTGTCCCACTCCGCCAAAGGGCAGGAAGGGGTCGGACAGGTGCATGATGGTGTCGTTGACGCAGCCGCCCCCATAGGGCACGGTGCGCACCACCCGGCTGCGGACCGCGCGGCTGCGGGTGAACAGGTAGAGGGCCAGGGGCTTGGGCCGGCTGCGCACAAAGTCCAGGGCCTCCTCCAGACGGCGGTAGGACAGCACCGGCAGCAGCGGGCCGAAGATCTCCTCCTGCATGGCCGGCTCCCGGGGCGACGCGTCCTCCAGCAGCGCCGGCGCGATGCGCCATGCGTCTGCGTCCCGTTCCCCGCCCCAGACCCGGGACGCTCCATCCAGCAGCCCGCACAGCCGCCGGAAATGCTTTTGGTTGACAATGCGGCCATAGGCGGGGTTTTGCAGCGGGCGCGGCCCGTACTGCCGCCGGATCTCTGCCTTGATCCGGGCCGTCAGCTCCTCTTTCACCCGGGCGTCCACCAGCAGATAGTCGGGCGCCACACAGGTCTGCCCGCAGTTGAGCAGCTTGCCAAAGACGATCCGCCGGGCGGCCAGGGCCAGGTCTGCGTCGGCCGTGACGATGCAGGGACTTTTGCCTCCCAGTTCCAGGGTGACGGGGGTCAGATGGGCGGCGGCCTTTTCCATCACCATCCGGCCCACCGCCACACTGCCGGTGAAAAAGATGGTGTCAAACGCCTGGTCCAGCAGGGCGGTGTTCTCGGCCCGGCCCCCTTCCACCACCGTCACATGGCCCGGCGGGAAAGATTCCCGGATCATCCTGGCCAGCAACGCCGAGGAAGCGGGGGCGTAGGCCGAAGGCTTGACCACCGCGCAGTTGCCCGCCGCCACCGCCCCGATCAGGGGCTCCAGCGTCAGCAGGAAGGGATAGTTCCAGGGGGCCATGATCAGCGCCACCCCATAGGGTCCGGGCACCCGGGCCGCCAGCCCCGGGAAGTTGGCCGCCCCGGCCAAACGTACCCTGGGCTGCGCCCAGCGGCGCAGATGGGCCCGGTGGTCCCGCAGCTCGGCCAGGGTCAGGCCGGTCTCGCACATATAGCTTTCCTGAGGGCTTTTGCCCAGGTCGGCCTGCAGCGCCGCCGCAATGTCCTCCTGATGGGCCCGGACCGACCGTTCCAGCCGCCCCAGAGCGGCCAGACGGCAGGGCACCGGCAAGGTGCGCCCCTCCGCAAAGTAAGCTTTCTGCCTGCGGACGATCCTCGCAATTTCTTTTTTCTGCATGGTGTGCTCCTTTCCCGATGAACGGCGCGCTGTGCCGTGATGTTCCGGATACTCCTATCATACCCCAAAACGGCCCCGCAGGCAACCATATGACAAAAGGGCGCGCCGCAGATCCCGCGGCGCGCCCCTTCTATGTTTCTGCGCCCGGACGGGCGGCCTTTATTTTGCGGCCATCACAGCTGGCTGCGGTACAGCTCCACGATCTCCTCCACGCTGGTATCGCGGGGGTTGCCGGGACGGCAGGCGTCGGCATAGGCGCTCTGGGCCAGGAACTCGATGTCCTCCTCCTTGAGGATGCCGTGGAGGTTTGCAGGGATACCCACATCCGCCGACAGCTGCTTGACGGCGGCGATGGTGGCGTCGGCAGCCTGCGCGTCGTTCATCTTATCGATGTCCATCACGCCCATGGCCTCGCCGATGGCGCGGTAGCGCTCGCCGGCCACCTCCTTGTTGTACTCCAGGCCCACCGGCAGCAGGATGGCGCAGGCCACGCCGTGGGGGGTGTCATACAGGGCGCTCAGGCCGTGGGCCATGCTGTGGACAATGCCCAGGCCCACATTGGAAAAGCCCATGCCCGCAATGTACTGGCCCAAAGCCATCCCCTCCCGGCCTTCGGGGGTATTCTGCACGGCACCCCGCAGGCTGCGGCTGATCAGACGGATGGCCTCCAGATGGAACATATCCGAGATGACGCAATGGCCCTTGGTGATGTAGCCCTCAATGGCGTGGGTCAGCGCGTCCATACCGGTGGCCGCGGTCAGGCCCTTGGGCATGGAAGCCATCATATCGGGGTCCACCACAGCGACTTCGGGGATGTCGTTGGTATCCACGCAGACGAACTTGCGCTTCTTCTCCACATCGGTGATGACATAGTTGATGGTGACCTCGGCGGCGGTGCCGGCGGTGGTGGGCACAGCGATGGTGAACACCGCGTGCTTTTTGGTGGGGGCCACGCCCTCCAGGCTGCGCACATCGGCAAACTCGGGGTTATTGATGATGATGCCGATGGCCTTGGCGGTATCCATGGCAGAGCCGCCGCCAATGGCCACGATGCAGTCGGTGCCGGCCGCCTGGAAAGCAGCCACGCCGTCCTGGACGTTCTGGATGGTGGGGTTGGGTTTGATCTCACTGTACACGCTGTAAGGGAAGTTTGCAGCGTCCAGCAGGGCGGTCACCTTGCCGGTAACGCCAAACTTGAGCAGGTCAGGGTCGGAGCAGACGAAGGCCTTGGTGCAGCCCCGTGCGGTCAGCTCGGGGACGATGTTCTCGATGGCGCCGTGGCCATGGTAAGAAATGCTGTTCAGAACGATGCGGTCAGCCATGGTAATAACTCTCCTTTGCTCGTTTCGGCGGGCCGGGCCGTCCGGCTCCGCCTGGTATATTTTTATAGTAACACAACGTTTTCCCCAAAAAAAGCGGAGGCTGTTTCAGACTGGAACACTTTCCGGTTTTTTCTTTCACAGGTCCAGGAAGTCCCTGCGGTAGTTGACGCCGAAGTATTCCGCCAGCTGCTGCATCTCGCTGTCCTTGATGGTGTTCACCCGGGGCAGATGGGCGGTCAGCATATAGATCTGGGCGGCCTTCTCCACCGTTTCGATGAGGCCGAAGGTCTCATCCAGGGTCTTGCCGGCGCCATAGATGCCGTGCATCCCCCAGATCACCAGCCGGAATTCCTTCATCTTGGCGGCTGTGGCCTCCCCGATGGAGTTGGTGCCGCAGAGCATCCAGGGCAGCACGCCCACGCCGTCGGGGAACACCACGATGCACTCGGTGCACATCTCCCACAGGGTGTGGGTGAATTTCTTTTCGTCCAGCTCGTGGACGTAGTTCATGGCCAGGGTGTAGGTGGGATGGCTGTGCATCACCACACGGTTCTCGGGGTCCACTTCCAGCCGGGCCATGTGGCTCATCAGATGGGCGGGCAGCTCGCTGGTGAATTTGCCGCCGTCCTTATACCCCCACAGCAGCTCGGCGGTGGTGCCGTCGGCGGCGATACGGATGATCCCGAGGTTGGTCTCGGGGTCATTCTGTACATTTTTGAAATACTTGCCGGTGCCGGTGACGATGAAGTATTTGCCGATCAGGGGCTTGGCGTCAAAGCCGGTGGGGATGGTGCGGATCACCCTGGTGGTGTCCAGGTATTCCGCCACTTCCTCTTCCCGCAGCAGATAGCTGATGTTGCCGCCGTTGCGCTCGTCCCAGCCCAGGCGGTACATATTGGCGGTGGTCTGTTTCATTTCCTCCACAAAGGGGGCAGTCAGGATGTCTTTCATGGTCTCAACCTCTCTTGCTCAGCACATTCTTTTCGTATTCCATCACCTGGGGGAACCATTCCCCGTCCACAGGCTTGCCGCAGCGGCGGCAGTACTCGTCCCACACTTCGCCCAGGGGCATGGTCTTGAGCTGCTCCTGTTCCACCATCAGCCGGGTGAAGTCCCCCTCGTCCTGCAGCCGCTTGAGCAGGGAGGCGGGCTGCAGCAGGGCAAACAGCAGGGCTTTTTGCAGGTTGCGGTAGCCGGTCACCCAGGCCGAGATGCGGTTGATGGAGGCGTCAAAGTAATCCAGGGCGATGTGCACCCGTCCGTTCAGGCCGCCGCAGCGCACGATTTCCCGGGCGATCTCCCGGGTCTCGTCGTCGTACAGCACCACATGGTCGGAATCCCAGCGGATGGGCCGGGTGACATGGAGGGCGATCTCGTCAAAGAAGGTCAGCAGGGCGGGGATCTTGTCGCTGACCATCTCGGTGGGGTGGTAGTGGCCGTTGTCCATCAAAGGGATGCACTTCTCCTTGTGCATGGCTGCGTACAGCAGGCTGAACTCCCCGCTGCCCGCGGTGTAGGCCTCCACCCCGATGCCAAAGACCTTGCTCTCCACGCAGGGCTTGACCTTGCTGAAATCATAGGGCTGGGCCAGGATGGCGTCGATGGAGTCGCGGTAGCGCTCCCGGGGGCCCATCCGGTCGCCCGGCACGTCCTTGAAGCCGTCGCCGGTCCAGATGTTCATGACGCAGACGTCGTTCAGCTGCTCGGCCAGATACTGGCTGATCCGGATGCAGGCGCGGCCGTGCTCGATCCAGAAGCGGCGGGTCTCCTCGTTGGGGCTGGTGAGGGTCAGGGGGTCGCACTTGTCATGGGAGAAGAAGGTGGGGTTGAAGTCGCAGCCCAGACCCCGCTCTTTGCAGAACTGCACCCACTTTTCAAAGTGTTTGGGCTCCAGCTTGTCCCGGTCCGCCCAGCCGCCGTTGTCCTTGTCAAAAATGGCGTAGCTGGCGTGCAGGTTCATCTTGGGCTTGCCGGGGATCAGCGCCAGCACCTGATCCAGGTCGTCCATCAGCTCCTGAGGGGTGCGGGCCCGTCCGGGGTAATTGCCGGTGGTCTGGATGCCGCCGGTGAGGGGCTTGGAGGGGTCGCCGTCAAAGCCGCGGACGTCGTCCCCCTGCCAGCAGTGCAGGCTGACAGGGACCTGTTTCAGGGTCTCGATGGCGGCCTCGGTGTCCACGCCCAGGGCCATGTACTTCTCTCGTGCTTCGGAATAATGCATCAAGTTTTCCTCCTTTGTACGGGTGTTCTATCACACTGCCTGTCCGGACAGTATCGCACGGATATCAAAGCTCCTGCGGATGCAGCGGCGGGCGTCGGCCAGGTCTGCCAGCTCCCCTGCGCCGATCAGCTGCACCGCCAGATTGCCGATGGCAGTTCCCTCCACCGGCCCGGCATAGACCGGCAGGCCCGTAGCCCGGGCGGTCATCCGGTTCAGGTAGCCATCCTGGCAGCCGCCTCCCACAATGTTGATGCTGGTGTACCGGGTGCCGGTCAGCTCCTCCAGGCTGCGGATGGCCTCTTTGTAGCAGGCCGACAGGCTGCGGTACAGGCACTGCATCAGCTGGCCCACCGTGCCGGGCCGGGGCTGGCCGCTGGCGGTACAAGCGTCCTGCACCGCCGCGATCATGCTGTCCGGCGCCAGGAAAGCGCTGTCGTTTACGTCCACCACCGAGGAGAAATCCGCCGCCTCCTCGGCCGCTGCGATCAGGTCGGGGAAGGACCACTGCCGCTGCCCTGCTTCCACATCCAGCTGCCAGGGCGCGGCGGCCTTGCCCGCCACATAGCCCTCGCCGTTCAGTTCCCGCCGCACCGACTGGATCATCCACAGACCCATGATGTTTTTCAGGTAGCGGTAGCGGCGCCAGGCCCCGCCCTCGTTGGTGAAGTTGCAGGCCCGGCTGGCCTCGGTGGTGATGGGAGCGGGGTTTTCCACCCCCAGCAGGGACCAGGTGCCGCTCGAGAGGTAGACCGCCCGGTCATCCCGTGCGGGCACCGCCAGAAAGGCCGAGCCGGTGTCATGGGTGGCCGGCAGCACCACCTGCGATGCAAAGCCCGCCTGGGCGGCGATATCGGGCGCCAGCGGACCCACCACCGTTCCCGGCATGGACAGCGGTCCAAACAGCGCCCGGGGCAGCCCCAGACGGTCCAGCAGCTCTCCGTCCCAGCAGCAGTCCCTGGCGTTGACCAGGCCGGTGCTGGTGGCGTTGGTGTACTCCTGCTTTTTCACCCCGGTGAGCAGGTAGTTGAAATAGTCGGGGATCATCAGCAGGCTTCCGGCCCGGGCCAGCTGGTCCGGGTGTTCGGCCTGGAGGGCCGCCAGCTGATAGATGGTGTTGAAGCTCTGCTTCTGGATGCCGGTGTGTGCGTACAGCTCCGCCGCCGGGATCAAGCGCTCCACCACGGCGTCCATCCCCTCGGTACGGCTGTCCCGGTACGCCACCGCGTCCCCCAGCAGCCGTCCTTCCGGGTCCAGCAGCACAAAGTCCACCGCCCAGGTGTCGATGCCGATGGTGGCAGGGATCTTTCCACGTGCGCGGCAGGCCTTCAGCCCCGCCAGGATCCCCTGCCACAGCAGCTCCAGATCCCAGCAGTCGTGGCCGTTTCGGCGCACCTGCCGGTTTGCAAACCGGTGCACCTCCTCCAGGACCATTCTGTCCCCTTCCAGCCAGCCAAGGATGCACCGTCCGCTGGACGCCCCAATGTCGATGGCCAGATGATAATTGCCCATAAAAAATGAACCGCCTCCTTGCAGCTTTGTCTCATCTGCTGCAAGTATAGCGGTTCGGAGCATTCTTTGTAAGGACGCCGCCGGGATAAAAACAGGGACCTTTCTTGCAATGGCGGCCGGGCTGTGGTATGCTTGTAGCATGAAGGAGGAGACCGCCATGAACCAGGCTCTTTTGGCCCGGCTGCGCCAGATCACCGATGAGGAACGCGCCATCCTTGCAGGGGACGGCACCGTCCAGCGCAGCCTGTACACCACCCGCCACGAGTTCGTGGTGGACAGCGCCCGCCTGCTGGAAAAGGGCAAACTGATCGAGATACGCCCCCACACCCGGTTCGTTCATTTTCCGCGCCACCGGCACAACTATGTGGAGCTGATCTATATGTGCAGCGGCTCCACCACCCACATCATCAACGGCACCCAGAAGGTGGTGCTCCAGACCGGGGACCTGCTCTTTCTCAACCAGGCGGTGTACCATGAGATCCTGCCCGCCGCCCAGGACGATGTCGCAGTCAACTTCATCATCCTGCCCCAGTTCTTCGACCGCAGCTTTGCCATGCTCCAGCAGGAGAACGTCCTGCGGGATTTTCTGGTATCCACCCTGTCGGGGGAGTCCGCCTTTGCAGGCTATCTGCACATCCGCGCCCATGACATCCTGCCGGTGCACAACCTGCTGGAGAACATGATCTGGACGCTGCTGGAGAACAAGCGGGGCGTCAACGACCTGAACGAGACCACCATGGGCCTGCTGCTGCTCAACCTGTCCCTGTTTGCACAGGACATCAACCAGGCCGGCCCCGACCGCCTGGACGAGAACACCGTCTTTACGGTGCTGCAGTACATCGAGGCCCACTACCGGGACGGCACCCTAGCCGACGCGGCGGCCCTGGTGCACCGCCCCGCCTACGCCGTCAGCCGCCTGCTGACCCGCCATACCGGCCAGAATTTCCGCCAGCTGCTCCAGCAGCGCAAGCTGCAGCAGGCGGCCTACCTGCTGAGTCACACCCCTCTGCCGGTGGAGACCATCCTGGAGAATATCGGCTACGAGAACAGCAGCTATTTCTACCGCCGCTTCCGGGCCCGATACGGCTGTTCCCCTGCCGAATACCGGGCAGGCCGGTCAATCTAAGCGGAACACCTGTTCCAGCTTGGGCTGCGCCCCCGTCTCGGGGTCCATCTCAAGCTCGAGGATATCCTTCATGTACTCGTTCCAGCGGGCCACCACCGGACTCTCTGCCTGCACCTTTTCGGCGTAGGCCACCCCTTTGGCGCACTCATAATAGCCGAACAGCTCGCCGTTGACATAAAAAATGCTGTAGTTGCAGATGCCGGCCTCTTTCAGCACCTGGACCATTTCGGGCCAGATCGCATCGTGCCGCCGCTGGTATTCCTCTTTGCAGCCGGGCTTGACCCGGCCCTTCCATGCCATGTGTTCCATTGTGTCCGCCTTTCTCTCTTTGTTTTGTCTGCTGCGGGAAGGTTCCCGCACCGTCTTTATCTGAAAGATACCACGTTTGCCGCCGCTGCGCAAGGCCCCCTGCTTTTTTGGGAGGGCGGCCCCGCTGCGCGAGGCTGTTATCCCACCCGCAGCCGGCCCCGGACTGCAAGCCGCGCCGGGCCGCCCTGCCCTTTCCAGGAGGTCTTATCATGGCAGCTCTTCCCTACCGCAATTACATCTTTGATCTGTACGGCACCCTTGTGGATATCCACACCGAAGAGGAGGACCCCGCCGCCTGGGCCGCTCTGGCCCGGTTTTACAGCTATTACGGCGCGCGCTATGCACCCGACGCGCTGCGCGCGGCCTACCAGCAGGAGGTAGCCGCCCGCACGGCGGGCCGGGCCGCCCTGCGCCAGGACAGCCACGAGGCCCATCCCGAGATCCGGCTGGAAGAAGTATTCCAGGCGCTTTTTCAGGCCAGGGGCGCCCAGGCCGATCCGGCTCTGGCGGTCCATGCGGGCCAGTTTTTCCGGGCTATGACCACACGATACCTCCGCCTGTACGACGGCGCCCTGGAGATGCTGGAGATGCTGCGGGCCAAAGGCGGCCATCTCTACCTGCTCTCCAACGCCCAGCGGATCTTCACCGCCTGCGAGATGCAGGCTTTGGGCCTGGACCATTCGTTCGAGGCGGTCTACCTCTCCTCCGACTGGAACTGCAAAAAGCCCGACCGCCGCTTTTTTGACCTGCTGCTGCATCAGCACCATCTGGATCCCGCCCACAGCATCATGGTGGGCAACGACGGCCTGTGCGACATCGCCGGGGCCAAACAGGCGGGTCTGGCCACCCTGTATGTCCACTCCAACCTCTCCCCCGAGGAACCCCTGCCCCCTGCCGATCTGGTGCTGCCCGCCATGGATATGGCCCGGATGGGGGCCATGCTGGCCGGCGGTCAAGGTTGACAAACACCCCCTGCGGGTATATAATCCATCTATCCTGAATCATTCCGATCGTCCCAAGACAGGAGGACCGCATCATGCGCATCGTACAAATCGTTTTCAGCCCCACCGGGGGCACCCAGCGGGTGGCCGACCTCATCACCGGCGCCTGGGGACTGCCCGTCACCCAGTTCGATCTGTCCGACCCGGCTGCCGGCTGCACCGAGCTGCAGCTTGACTCCCAGGACCTGGTTTTGATCGCAGTTCCCTCCTTTGGCGGCCGCGTGCCGGCCCTGGCCATCCAGCGCCTGGGCAACATCTCAGGCGGCGGCGCCCGCTGCGCCGTGGTCTGCGTCTACGGCAACCGCGCCTATGAGGATACCCTCATCGAGCTGTCCGATGCCGCCGCCCGGTGCGGTTTTGAGGTCATCGCCGGAGTGGCCGCCATCGCCGAGCATTCCATCTTCCACGAGTATGCCACGGGCCGCCCCGACGCCCAGGACACGGCCCGTTTGCAGGACATCGCCCGCCGGATCCTGGACAAAGCCGGCAGGGGCGGCAGCGGCGCGCCCGCCATCCCCGGCAATCATCCCTATAAGAAAGCCGGCGGGGGCGGCCTGGTCCCCAAAGCCGAGAGCGGCTGCACCGGCTGCGGCCTGTGCGCCACCAAGTGCCCCGCCGGGGCCATCGACCCGGCAGACCCCCGTCAGACCGATCCCCAAAAATGCATCTCCTGTATGCGGTGCGTCTCCATCTGTCCCGATTCGGCCCGCAAGATCAACAGCCTCAAGGCGGGCGCCGTGGCCCTGGCCATCAAAAAGGCCTGCCTGGTGCGCAAAGAGTGCGAACTTTACATCTGACCGGGGCCTGTTATTTCCATAGATCCGATTGGACCGGCAGCTTCCTGTGTGGAGGCTGCCGGTTTTGGTTTTGGGGTGGATAGGGGGGCTGCCGCGTGGTACAATCTCTTTACAGGATCTTTCCGAAGGAGGTTTTCGTATGCGAAGTGTCGTTTTGTTCATCGCCATGAGCCTGGACGGTTTCATTGCCGCCCCGGACGGCGGGGTGGACTGGCTGACCGGCCAGGACAGCGCCGCCGAGACCGCCGACAGCTACGGCGCGTTCGTCCCTACCATCGACACGGTGCTGATGGGCTGGAATACCTATCATCAGGTGGTCACAGAGCTCTCCCCGGGGCAGTGGCCCTACGAAGGGCTGGACTGCTATGTCTTTACCCACCGACAGGCGTCTCCCGTGCCGGGGGTCCGCTTTGTTTCCTGCGACCCCTGCGCCCTGGTGGACCGGCTCAAGGCCAGGCCCGGCCGGGACATCTGGATCTGCGGCGGGGCCCAGCTGATCCGGCAGCTGTTGGACCGCATCGACCGGCTGCAGATCTCGGTCATCCCCACCCTTCTGGGACAGGGGGTGCGGCTGTTCCCCGCCCTGACCCGGGAGCAGAAGCTGCGGCTGACCGGCGTCACCCACAGCAACGGCATCGTTGAACTGACCTACCAGCCCCGGTAAAGGCGCCGGTCAGCGGGTGGCCTTCCAGAAGGGGTCCGTCTCGGTGGAGGAGGCGGTGGCCTTTTCCAGCTGGTACACCACCTCGCTGTAATAGCGGGCGGGCACCTGGTCCAGCGGCAGGATATCCTCTTTCTTGGGTTCATCGTAGACGTAGCTGCCGTGCTCGACCGTGCCTGCACGGTAGAACACCGCGTCGTAGACGGTGACCGTCTCGCTCTCGCCGCTTCCCACAAAGGCCCCCGAAAAGTTCAGCTGCACCGACAGGCCCACGGCCTGGTCTTCCCGGTAGAAGGAGTAGAATCCGCCCGCATCCTGCACGCTGCCGCGATACCATCCCATCCCCAGCAGTTTGCCGGTCAGGGACAGGTCGCTGATCTTTTTGCCGCCGAACCGCTCCAGGGCGGTGTGGCCCGCCTGGTCGGGCTGCAGGCGGTAGACGGGGCGGTCCAGCTGGTCGATGGCCGGGGTGATCTCATAGTCCTCCAGCTGCTGGCGCCAGGCAGACAGGGCCTCCTGGTCCAGCTCGATGGGGTGCACCAGACCGATCCGTGCGCCGGCATCCTCCGCAGGCAGGGTGTATTCCTCCTCATCTGCGGTGGTAAAGCTGCCGTCCTCCAGATAGCGGAAGGTGTCCCCCAGCCTGCCGTCGGTGTATACGCCCCAAATCAGGCTGATGGCGAACCGATGCATGATGGGATTGTTCACAAAGAGGGCCTGCCAGGCTTCCGGGGTCCAGCAGCGCTGCACCGAGAGGGCCGACTCCAGCCGGCCTTTCTGGGCCGAGACCGTCGTTTTGATCTGCTTTTTCAGGTTTTTGAAGGCGGCGCTGGCCGCACCGGCCTTTTCGGGGTCGTCGGCCTTGCCGGGGGCGGGCAGGTTTTTCAGCTGCTTGCCCGCGTCGTTGGTGATCTCCAGTTCCAGCGCCGCCGTCAGCCGGACGGTGAACTGCCGGGGCCCGTAGTCGAACACCTGCGTCCCGTCGGGGCCAAAGCCCAGCGTGGGCACGATGCGGTCGGCCAGCTCCTCGGAGGAGATGCCCAGCTCCCGGGCGGCGTTGGCCAGGGCCTGGCCCGCCGCCGTCTTGACCTGCCGGAACTTGAATTTGCGGCTGATGGCGTCCACCGTCATCAGCGCCGCCGGGTCGGGGCTGATGGCCAGGGCCTGCACCCCGTCGCAGGCAATGGCGCCGCGGGCGTGCTCGGGCCAGGTCTTGACCGCCTGGGTCAGGCGCGGCGTCATGGCCTCCCCTCCGCACCGGGCGGCAAAGGCCAGCACCCACTTGGTCTTGCTCTGGGCTCCCGCTTCGATCCAGTGGTCCCACACCTCGCAGGCGTAGGCCGCCAGTTCTGCGGCGTCCAGCCCCTGGGCCAGCTGTTCGGCAGCCGGGCTGCGGCCGATCCGTCCCAGATCCGCATAACACACCAGGATAGCGGCCATGCGGTCCTCGCCGGCAGGGGCGCGGTCCGGGCCGGTGCAGTGGACCGTGGGCAGGGGCTTGTCCAGCAGCCACTGCACCTTGCGCTTTTTGCCCCCCTTCAGGATCTGGGCCGCCAGCTCTGCGGCGTCCTGGGGCTTTTCCTCTTGTTTGCCCTCCCGGGCCGCGCCCAGCGCTGCCAGGGCCTCGCGGATGGCGTCGGCGGCCTTGGCGCTCTTTTCTTTTTCCAGAGCGGCGTTCAGGATGGGCACCGCCTCCGGGCCGCCCACCTCGGCCAGGGCGCGGGCCGCCATGATCCGCGCCCCCTGCTTTTTGCCGGCCAGCAGGGCGGCATAGTCTTCCTTCCACTCAGGGTGGCCGCAGTACGCCTCCAGCAGTTCTTTCTGCACCATCTTGGCCGTCTCATTGGCGCAGTCCAGCAGGACTTCCCTGGCTTTTGGGGCGTCATCCGCACCGGCCGGTACCGCCCCCAGCCCTTTGACGGCTGCGCTGCGGGCAAAGCTGCAGCCCTCCCGGGCGGCGATGGCCAGCTCCCCGACGCCGCTCCGGGCGCAGACTGTGTCCCCGGCTTTCCGGATGTTCTCCTGCTCTCCCGGATAGGATCCGGCGTACATGGCGCCCAGCACATCCAGGATCTCATGCGGAGGCATCCCAAAGGTGTTCAGCGCATTGGCAAATTTCTCATACTGGTCCGGCAGGCCGTTCACGACCCATCCCTGGTTCACCAGGGCCAGCGCGACCATGCTGCGGCAGAAAAACCGGTCCCAGCCCATCGATTTGTGGTATGCCTGCAAAATACTGCGCGCATCGTACATTCTCATCTGGCGGTCAGCGAAGGGCGCCAGCCGGGCGGCGCTGCCCGCCATCGTTCCCTGGTCCGTCAGGTACGCTTCCATGGCGTCGCCGTCTGCGCCGGGCGCACCGCCTGTACCCAGCGCGTTCCGGAACTGCCTTATGATCCGGTCCTGCATGGCAGCGGCCCTGTCCTGTTTTTTCCGCTTCCATTCCAGGTACAGGTCGCTGTCCTCCGGCAGCAGGGAGCAAAGGCCCGCATACTGGTCATCGTTGGCCAGCTTCAGCGCCTGTTCCATCTCGTCGCTGCACAGCTGCGCCAGCCTGATCGCCTCTTTTTGGCTGGCATAGCCTCTGCCGCCCATGTACAGCAGCAGCACCACACCGCCTCCGGGCACGCATTGCTTCAGCACGGCCGCCTGCCGGACGATCTCCTCAAAGCCCAGCGCATCTTTCAGCTCATCCAGCACATTGCCGGGGCGCAGTCCGCTGAGCACTTTAAAAGCGCACCGCAGCCGGGGATCTGCCGCCTGCCCCTCAAAAGCCGCCAGAGCCAGCCGGGACAGCCGGTCGCTGTCTGCTCCTATGTGCACTTTCAGCACGTTCTGGGGCTGCACATCCCATCCGGTTCCCACGCTGAGCCGGGGCACCGGGTCTGCGGGTCGGCCGCTTTGGATGTACTGTTCCAGCTGCCGGCAGTCGCTGGCAGTGATGCCCGCCCTGCCGTGCTTCAGGTAATCCATCACCCCGCGCAGCAGGATGTCCACCTGGTTTTCGGTCCACCTTACCGGTTCGCTTTTGACGCCGAATACCCGGGCCAGCAGGCCGGGCCTTGGGTCCTGGCCGGCCCGGGCGTTCTGCAGCAGGATGCCTGCCAGGAAGGCGGGCATCATGGTCTCCCCTGCGGGACACAGGGTCTGGGCCTGGACCAGTACGTCCGGCTGGGTCTGCGCCAGCTCCTGCAGCCAGGATGCGATCCGCTTGTTCCCTATGTAGTGATACACAACGGCCTGGCCTTCCAGAGCTGCGGCCGCAGGCAGGCCCAGCAGCTCATCCCATACGACGCGGCGGTCGGCTATCTCGTCGGAGTTCCCCTTGCCCCTGGTGAAAGCCACCTTGTACAGGCAGCGCAGGGCGTTCTCGGCGCTGCTTTGACCCACGGCCCAGAGATACCGGACGGTGCGGCAGGCGCGCTCCCGGTCCCCTGCCGTCAGCGCGGCAAACAGGGTGGAGATAGGTTCCCTTTCCGGCCAGCTCAGCTGGGGCAGGATCTGGAGCTGCGCCTGCTGCAGCAGCTCGTCGCCGGCCTCATCGTTCAGCAGATAGTCTTTGGCCAGCTGGACGTTGGCCGAAGTCAGGGACAGCAGCTTGCTCAGCTTGTCCAGCCAGCTGGTCTGATCCTGGATATGGGGGGCATTGTGTCGGTTCGTGTTCATACAGAATCGTCCTTTCCTTTTGATCGGATGCCGGGGCCCTGAGGGTCCCGTTTTTTCTATGATCGTCCCTGCCACCGCAGGCGGATGGCCTCCTCCTGCCAGCGCTGGCGGCAGAGGGCCAGATACCGCCCCGCCCTGCAGATCCGGTCCGTCAGGGCCTGGTCATCCTTCTGCATCCGGTGGGCCCGGGCCTCCAGGTCCGCAGCTACCTCCTCCAGCAGCTGCGCCCCGGTGTGCAGGCCGGCCTGTTCTCCCTGGCGGGCCAGGGTCCGCAGCCGGCCGGCCGCCTCCGGGCCTGCGCTGGCCAGTCCCGCCTGCAGCAGGTCGGACAGGGCCAGTTCCATCTCATCCAGCAGCTCGTTCATGGGCATTCCTCCTCTGGGGGCGCGGCCTGCCAGCTGTCCGGCCCGAAGTATTCGATGGGATACAGCCGCAGCAGGTCCTTGTCCCGGTAGACCGTGCCAAAAAAGACCGGCATCCGGGCGGGATCTTTGCGCAGGCCGGCTTCCAGCCGTTCCAGCGCGTCGATGACCGGCTGTTCGGTCTGGTCGTACCGCACCGTGACCCACAGATCCCGGCCTGCGTCGTCCAGAAGCCGCATCTGGAACAGCTGCTGCACCCGGTCATAGGGCTGCGGGATGCACTGCGCCGGCCGCACCACCGCCAGCCGCTCCCGTTCGGGCAGGCCGGCAGCGCTGTGCTTTTGCAGCAGCTGCTCAAAATCGGTGCAGAGGGCCTCGGGGGACAGGATCTCCCCCGGCAGGACCCGCTGGCCCAGGTCGGCATGGCAGCTGCTGGTGCCCGACAATCCCCCTTCCCCGTTGACCCGGGCGCCGTGCAGCCGCAGGACGCAGTTCCAGGCCTGGTCCAAAGTGCAGGGCATCCCCCAGAGCTGCAGCGGGCTGCGGCGGCGGGGCTTTTCATAAAACGCGGGGCGCAGGTCGCTGTATGTATAAAAGCAGCGCCCTTCCGTATCCCAGAAATAATAGACGGTCCCCTCATAGCCGCTGTTGTTCCGCCCTGTCACCTGGCGCAGGCCCAGCAGATACAGCTGCATCGGCCCGGCGGGGCGGTATTCGTCCCGGAAGGTGCCTGCCAGCTGCAGGATGCGGTCCTCCGGGGCAGCCTCGATGGCCTGGGCCAGCCGCCAGGCCTGGCCAAAGCGGGCCAAGAGGGATGTATCCCGGTAGGTGGCCGACCGGCGGAAGTAGGCCGCGTATTCCTCCTGCAGGCGGCGCAGGGCCCGCTCCAGCCGGGGCAGGCGTCCGGTGTGGCAGAGGGCGGCCAGACGCTCGGTGGTGTCGCACACCGACGGGGGCAGCCGGCTCAGACCGGTGGCCATCTGGGCGGCCAGGGCCTGCCGGACCCCCTGGCAGACGCCTCTGGCCTGCTCGGGATCCCAGCCGCTGCCCGCCGCCGGGGCGGCTTCCTGCAGGGCGGCGGGGACCAGCCCCTGCTCCAGCTGCCAGAAGAACAGCGCCTCGGCCTTGTGGACGCAGAAGCTCTTGCTGTGGCAGCTGCAGGTGCTGTGCTCCAGCGGCTCCAGCAGACGGACGGAGGCCGCCGCCCAGGGCAGCTCCACCGTGACCACCGAGCCGCCGGCGGTGATCTTCGCCCCCTGGCCGCTCTGCCAGCGCACCAGGTCGGCGGCATGGCGCCGGGCCCCCAGCTGCCGGACCAGCTTTTCGGGCGGATAGGCCCGCAGGGAGGGGAAATCCGGCTCCGCCTCTTGGGGCGGCGGCGCTTCCCGGTCCGGGGCCTGCCCGTCCGCAGGCTCTTCCAGCTGGCTTTGCAGCCACAGGATCGCGCTGATCCGGTGGCGGCAGACCGCGCTGCTGGGGCAGGAGCACCGGCTGTCCCCCAGAGGGGCCCGGATCAGGCAGGTGACCTGTCCCAGCTGCACCTGCACCCCATCGGGGGTACATTCCGCTTGGGGCGGGGATGCCAGGGCGGCCAGGTCCTTTTTGGCGCGGTTGTAGGTCCCTTTGTTGCACAGGGCGATGAGGTAGGCCTCGTCGGCGGCGGCCAGGGCCGCGGCAAGGCTTTCAGGCAGTTTCACAGTGCAGTCCCCCTTCTATCCCCGCATGACCCCGGCCATGAAGTCGGCCAGTTTTTCGGGGGTCATGGCTCCCACATGGGCCCCCAGGTCTGCCAGGGCCTGGGCGGTGTCCCGGTCGTATTCCGGGGCGGCATTCTCGTTCAGGGCCGTGAGGGCGATCAGCCGGGCGCCGCTCTCGATGATGTCCCGGCAGACGCCGTAAAGGTTCTGCCGGGGACCGCCCTCGCACAGGTCGCTGACCAGCACCACCATGGTGTGATGCGGCGCGGTGATCAGGCTCTCGCAGTAGCGCAGCGCCCCGGCGATGTTGGTGCCGCCGCCCAGCTGGACGCTCATCAAGGTCTGCACCGGGTCGTCCACCCGGCCGCTCAGGTCCACTACAGCGGTGTCAAAGATGATCAGACGGGTGTCCAGCATGGGCATCCCGGCAAAAATGCCCGCCATCACGGCGCTGTGGATGATGCTGGGCAGCATCGAGCCGCTCTCATCCACCGCCAGGATCACCCGCCAGGGATTGTAGCGCCTGGCCCGTCCGTTGAAGTAGATCTGTTCCAGCACCAGACGCTGCTGGTCCCGGTCGTAGTGGGCCAGATTTTTGCGGATGGTGCGCCGTATATCCAGATTGCGCAGCGAGTGCACGTTGCTGCGGCTGTTGCGGTCCAGCTTGCCCAGCGCCGAGCGCTGTACCTGGCTGCGCATCTTTTTGGTCAGTTCCTCCACCACCCGGCGCACGATGCGGCGGGCGGCTTCCAGCACGTCCCCCTTCATCATCCCTTTCAGACTGAGGATGGTCTCCAGCAGCGCCTGGTCCGGTTCCATCTTTTCCAGCACTTCCCGGTCGGTGAGCAGTTCGGTGAGATGGTAGCGGTCCAAAGCGTGGCGCTGGAGGACCTCGGCCGTCTCCTGCGGGAACAGCTGGCGCACCTCACTGAGCCAGCGGGCCACCGTCAGCTGGCTGGCGCCGCTGCCGCCCTGGCGCTCCCGGGGGATATCGTCCCGCACATCGGGGCCCGCCTCCCTGCTGTAAAGAAAGTCCAGCGCGTCGTCCATCCGCGCCAGCTTGGGTCCGCCCTCCAGAGGCATCTGGTCCTGGGCGTTTTTGCCCAGCACCAGCCTCCACCGGTTGAGGGCGGCGCCGTCGCTCCGCTGCGGTCCGTTCATGGTATCACCTCCTCTGCCAGCCGGGCCGCCGCCCAGGCATCCACCTGCTCATTGCGGCTGTATTCCGCCGGGCTGATCCCGGCCTGCCGCAGCGTGCCGGCCGCTCCTCTGTGCAGGGCCGCCGCCTGCCGGGCAATGCGGTCGGTCTCCATGGGCACAAAGTAACTGAACGCCAGCCGCAGCTCGGGCAGCAAAGCGTCAAAGTCCTGGTCGGACAGGGCGCACAGCAGCCCGTCCACCTGCTTCAGAAAGCCCGGATCCACCAGCAAAAGGTCCTTTGCCGTATAGAACAGGCCCTGCAAAAAGGCCGCCGAAGCCAGCATCATTCCCCGGGTGCCCTGGAGATAGCCCCGCAGCGCGGTGTCGATCCGGGCCTTCCAGCCGGGGTCCGCGCCATAGAGCAGGCCCAGCGCAGTCCCATGCAGCGCGGGCTGGACCGGATTTTGCCCGGCCAGCTCCTCCAGGGCGGCCAGCAGCCGGGGCCGCATCCCGGCAAAGGCTTCCCGCTGGGTGATTTGGTACAGCAGCAAGCAGCAGCGCTGCACCTCCGGCGCGCCCCGGTCATCCGCTGCGCCCATGGCGGGCAGCAGCTGCAAAATGCGGTCAAAGCACCGGCCCAGCAGCCCGGCGGCGTCGCAGCGGCCCGCCTCGCCATACTGGACCTGCCATTCCTCCAGGCTGGCCAGGGCCCGGCACGCCTGACAGAGGGAGGAAAAATCCCCGTCCCCCAGCAGCAGTTCCTCCAGCCGGCGGGCAAAGCTGCCGGCGTCTTCTCCGATGCCCATCAGAAAGCCCTGCAGCAGCAGGTCCGCCCCTTCCCCGGCCCGGCCTGCCCCGGCCATCCGCTGGCGCAGTTCCCGGGCGCAGGCCTCCCGCACCGTGGACCCGGCGACCGAGCGCTCCACCAGCGCGGCCTCCACCGAGGCCGTCCAGCGGTACTCCCAGCTTTCCCGGATCAGGTTCTTGTCCTTGTTCCGGCGCAGGTCGGGGCCTTTGGTTCGGCGGGCAAAGCCGCAGCCCAGAAATTCGGTCTGGTAGAGAAAGCGGCTGGCCCCCCGGTGGGCGGGTTTTGCGAAGATCTCCAGGGTCAGTTCCTGGAGGCTGGTCTTGTCCGAACGGATGCGGTAACGCCGGCACTGGGCCTGGAAGTCCTGTACCAGGGGCGGCACCAGGCTGTTGGGAGCCAGTTGGCCCACCCCGTTGCCGGTGGTCAGCTGACGCAGCACCCGCAGAGGCTGGCAGCCCGAGAGGTTCGCCTCCCCTTTGACAAAGCTGCTCAGCACCGCGTCCTGCATCTCATACAGGCCGGGGGCCTTTTTGTCCCGCAGGGCCGCTAGGCCCCGGGCCTGCTGCATGGCGCACATCTCATCGAAAGCGGACAGCACCTCTCCTTCCCGGCGCAGGCGGCGTCCGCACTTGACCAGAAATCCCAGCACGGTCTGGTCCCACAGGACCGCAGGGTCAAAGGCGTCTGCCGGAGCGGCCTGCGCTGCCTGCCATACTGCGGTGTAAAAGGCCGGGGCGGGCATCCCGCTGGCATAGCCCGAGAGGGCGTCCGCCGCCTCAAAGGAAAAGCGGACCGGGTATACGGCCTGGCTGTCCGCCGGGACGGCAGGGCGCGTCTGCTCCGGCCGGGGATGCATAAGCCCCCACAGATGGAAGCCGCCCGCCACCACCAGCACCCTCTGATACCGGGCCGCAGCAGCGGCGATCCGGACGGCCATCCGGGCTTCCCGGGCCAGACAGCCGTCGGCCTCCATCTCCTCCTGCGGGGTGGCCTGACGGGCCAGCACGCACCAGGCGTTCATCTGCCGCACAAAGGCCTCGTCGCTCATGGCAAAGCCGGCGGTCTCGTAATATTTCTCCCAGAACTCCTCAAAGCTGCGCATCCCGGTCTTTTCGCATACCCGCTGCCAAAAGGCGTTCTGCCACAGGTAGTGGTCGTTGAGATAGTTCTCCGGCCGTCCCTCCTGCCGCAAAGCCCGCCCCGCCCGGGTGGCCAGCAGGTTTTCTGCGTAGGGCAGGTCGATGAACTGCGCCGGCACTCCCAGCGCCGCCGCGGCCCGGATGGCCGCCAGCTCGGGGGACTGGTCCAAAAACGGGTAGTAGCAGGCATAGGTCCCCACCGGGGCCGCAGGGTCGTCGTTCCCTTCCTCCGGCGTCTCGAGCAGCCGGGCGTCGTCCCGGTAGGAGCAGTAGAGAGCCACCGGAGCCTGGGTCAGCGGGTCTGCCAGCAGGGGCAGCAGAGGACCGGCGTCCTCCGGTCCTTCAATTAGGATGCAGTCCGGACGATAGCGCTGGATGACCCGCTGCAAATGCCAGGCGCAGGCCGGGCTGTGATGGCGCACGGGATAATACAGCACCGGGTCTTCCCAGCCAAACGGGATCACTTCAGACGGCTCTTTGCCTCGTAAAATCTGGTCCATGCGCCGCCCTCCCGTCTGGCCTTCTCTCTCACAACGGTGGAAAAATACCCCGCTATCTTTTTCAGGTCCTCGTCCGATTCCTTGGCCACGGCGCCCACCAGGTTTTCCACCAGGGCGCCCTCGTCCAGCCGGCCGCTGCCGTCTCCGTAGTACCAGGCGCTCATCATGGTCTGATAGTACACCGAGATGGCCTCGGCGGTGCTCATCACGGCGGCAGGCTTTTCGATCCGCAGTCCCTCTGCCGAGATCCCTTCCCGCAGCTCATGGTAGGTGGTGGCCAGCAGGCCGGCGGCGTCCTCGTCCAAGGGCGCGTCGATGCCCGCAGCGGCGGCCAGGGCGCCCACTTCGTTGAGGATGATCCGCTTTTCCAGGGCCACATCCCGCACCGGCTGCACGGTTTCAAAGTTGAAGCGGCGCTTGAGGGCGCTGGACATCTCGTTGACCCCCTTGTCACGGGTATTGGCGGTGCCGATGACGTTGAACCCCGCCTGGGCAAACAGCAGCCCCTCCTCCCCCAGCTCGGGGATGTTCAGCACCTTGTCGCTCAGGACGCTGATCAGACAGTCCTGCACTTCGGCAGGGGTGCGGGTGATCTCCTCAAACCGGGTCAGGATGCCCTTTTCCATCCCTACATAGAGGGGCGCCGGCACCAGGGCCTCCCGGCTGGGGCCTTTGGCCAGCAGCAGCGCATAGTTCCAGCCATATTTGATCATCTCCTCGGTGGTGCCCGCCGTGCCCTGCACCGTGTTGGTGCTGCACCCGCTGATGGCCGCACTGAGCAGCTCGGACAGCATGGTCTTGGCGGTGCCCGGTTCCCCCACCAGCATCAGGCCGCGGTTGCCCGCCAGGGTGATGATGCACCGTTCCACCAGAGCGTCGTTGCCCAGGTATTTTTTCTGGATGGCGATCTTCTGCCCGCCGCAGTCGAGCGGAGTGCGGCTGCCTAAAATAAAAAGGCGCACGGCCTTGGGAGACAGCAGCCAGTTTTCCGGCTTGCGGTTGTCTTGGTCCCACAGGCGCAGTGCGTCCAGTTCCTCTTTATAACGCTGTTCCGCCGTAGGGCGCAGGATCGTTTTGTTCATGTCGGTCACCTCAGTTCATCTTGACCGAAGAGCCTGCTGTGCAGCCCTCCGGCAGCTTGCACGGAGCTTGGGGTACGTCAAAATACCGGATACACCCCATGGATCGGTTCCATTTTAGGTTATCATAACATATTTTTCTGTCTGTTACAATCCGCTTGCGTTATCTTTCCAAAAGCGCCCCGGCCGCCCGGCCTTGCATCCAAGATCCCGCTTTCCAAGCCGGTTCCAAGCGCCCCTTGCTGTTGACAACCTGCCCCGGTTTTTACTATCATAGGATTATACAGGGCAGCATCTTTTCGAAAGCTGCCGCGATGACGCAGTTTGAGGAAATGTACAACTTTTGAAAAGCAGCACCGGTCAGCGAGATCGCCATTCCAGACTAAAATGCACGTTGTCTGGAATTTTACGGAGCTGCAAATGTGAAATCGTCACCAAAACCACGAAAAGAAATGAGGATGATCCCTATGGCACTGAAACATAAGAAAATCATGCCTCCCCCCTGGCTGGCCTTCCCTGAGATCGAGCGATACTCCATTGGCTGGCGGATGGGCTATGGGGAGGATTGCATAGACCGGTTCGGCCATTGGCTGGACACCCTCTCGCCGGAGGAACGGACGGAATACCGCAGCCTCTTTCCCGAGCCGGTGACCTGGAAAGGCTGGTGGGACGACGACGACACGGGCGAGGCACTGGAGCACGGCGGTTTCATCGTCCAGACGTGGCAGACGGAGGGCCGGCCCAGGTACACCCGCCAGTGGCTCCAGCAGGAGTTTGCCGCCGGACGGCAGCGGGAATTCTGCCTGTTCTGGGGCCATCAGCCCGCCCCTGATGGGAGGATGACGCAGAGCTGCCTCAGTCAGTGGTGGATGGAGGACTTCCATGCTATGGCTGACGTCTATCTCTGCATGGAGCAGTATATGATGGCGGGCAAAGCCGAACTCTTTGGTGATGGCGAGATCCGGGAAAAGATCCTGCAATGCAGCGACCCCAAGCAGATCAAGGCCCTGGGCCGCAAGGTGCGGGGCTTTGACCAGAAAGTGTGGGACCGGTTCAAATACGCCATTGTATTGAACGGCAACTGGTGCAAATTCAGCCAGAACCGCGATCTGCGGGAGTTCCTCCTCTCCACCGGGGACAGCGTGCTGGCGGAGGCCAGTCCCTATGACAACATTTGGGGCATCCGCCTCGCGGCCAGCTCCCCCGAGGCCCGGGACCCGGCAAAGTGGCGGGGGCAGAACCTGCTGGGCTTTGCACTGATGGAGGTGCGGGATGAGCTGCGCCGGGTGACACAGAATGAAATGCTATGCGATTGGAGTGCGGTATAGGAATCATGAGACTCTATGAACTGGTCAATTTTTACCACATCGACACCGATTTGACCTGCGCCGAAGCTATGTTCCGAGCCTGCAACGAATACTACGGCCTCCATTTGTCCGAGGAGACCCGCAAGATGTTCTCGGTGATGGGCATTGGGATGCAGACGGAACAGTCCTGCTGCGGGGCTTTCACCGTGGCGGTGGGGGTCATCGGCCTGATGACCGCCCGGGAAGGCCAAACCGACGCGGACAATCTAGAGGGATACCGGCTCATCTCAGAACTGACCCTGTTTATGCTGCGTCAGTATGAGACCCTTCAATGCGCCGGGCTGCAAAGTCTGGAAATTCCAGGCTATAAACGCCCCTGCCACGCCATTGTCCAGGAGCTGGCCAAAAAGCTGGAGGAATTGCTGCCCTCCCAAAACGGGGCTCCCCCGTCCCGCCCCAGGCGGATGTGTTCCTGATAGAAGGAGACGTTGCATGACGGCTGCCTGCGGAGGGCCGATGCAGGCAGGATCATGCGCAGCAAAAAAGCCAGGGGCCTCCCTTGCGGGAAACCCCTGGCTCTTGTTTTGTTGTTGAGGCAGAAACTTACTTGATCTCGACCTTAGCGCCGACCTCTTCCAGCTTCTTCTTGATGTCCTCGGCGTCAGCCTTGGAAGCCTTCTCCTTGATGGCCTTGGGAGCGCCATCAACGATAGCCTTGGCCTCCTTCAGGCCCAGACCGGTGATCTCCTTGACGGTCTTGATGACCTGCATCTTGGTAGCGCCCACGTCGGTCAGGATGACGTCGAACTCGGTCTTCTCCTCCTCAACGGGAGCAGCAGCGCCGGCAGCGGCAACAGGAGCGGCAGCAACAGCAGAAACGCCGAACTCCTCGCAGTAAGCGTCGATCAGCTCCTTCAGCTCCAGGACGGACAGGCCCTTGACGGACTCGATAATGGCAGTAATCTTCTCAGAAGCCATGGTAGTAACCCTCCAATTTCAATCAAATTTTGTTGCAGTTGTGTCGAAAAACTGTTTGTGTCAGGCGGCGGCCCTGCCATTAGGCAGCGGGCTCCTCCTGCTTGTCGGCATAAGCCTGCATGGCAACGGCCAGACCGGACAGGGTGCTGGTGAGCGCGCCTGCGAACATGGACAGCATGCCTTCGCGGCCGGGCAGCTTGGCGATGACGTTGGTCTCAGCAGCGTCCATCACCTTGCCTTCCAGGAAGCCGCCCTTGACGACGAACTTCTTGGAGCGGTCGCCGTCCTGGTACTTGCACAGGATGCGGGCAGCAGCCATGGGGTCCTCTTCGTTGCCGAAAGCAACGGCAGTGTCGCCGGTGAACATAGCGGTCAGGCCCTCAAAAGAGGTATCCTTGACGGCCAGGCGCAGCATGGTGTTCTTGACGACCATATACTCAACGCCGGCCTCGCGCAGCTCCTTGCGCAGCTTGGTGTCGTTCTCGACGTTGATGCCGCCGTAAGCGACCACGCAGCCGGAAACCGCATTCTCAAACTTTGCCTTCAGATCAGCGACATAAGCCTGCTTTTCAGAAAGAATCTTTGCACTGGGCATTTCGGTTTCACCTCGTTTCAAAACTACATCGGAAGCCGGAGCCATAGAAAAAGCCTCTCTCCCGCGCACACAGGCCGAGAGAGAGGCATAAAACAACGTTACGCGTTTCTCGGCAGGCGGATACACTTTACACTGGACTCCAGCGCCTGCTGTCTTAAAAACAGCATGAATATTTTACCGCACGGATGCGGCTTTGTCAAGCGTTTTTCTGAAATATTTCAGAAAATCAGACGCCGTACTTCAGGGTGTTCAGGCGGATGCCAGGGCCCATGGTGGTGGCGATGGTAGCGCTCTTGAAGTAGGTGCCCTTGGCGGCGGCGGGCTTTGCCTTGGCGATGGCGTCCATGACGGTATCCAGGTTGGTGTACAGCTTCTCAGCGCCAAAGGATGCCTTGCCCACGGGGACATGGATGATGTTCTGCTTGTCCAGGCGGTACTCGATCTTACCGGCCTTGGCTTCCTTGACAGCCTTGCCCAGGTCGGGGGTCACGGTGCCGGCCTTGGGGTTGGGCATCAGGCCGCGGGGTCCCAGCAGCTTGCCCAGACGGCCGACCTTGCCCATCATGTCGGGGGTGGTGACCACGACGTCAAAGTCCATGAAGCCGCCCTGGATCTTGGCGATCAGGTCGTCATCACCGACAATGTCAGCGCCGGCAGCCTCAGCGGCGGAAGCAGCGGGGCCCTTGGCGATGGCGCAGACGCGGACGGTCTTGCCGGTGCCGTTGGGCAGCACGACGGCGCCGCGGACCTGCTGGTCGGCGTGACGGCCGTCAACGCCCAGGCGGACGTGCAGCTCGACGGTCTCATCGAACTTGGCGGTGGCCAGCTTGCAGGCCAGCTCCAGCGCCTCGTTCACATCGTACAGTTTGGTGGAATCGACCTGCTTGGCAGCGTCGATATAATGCTTGCCGTGTTTCATTGTTTATCCTCCTATGTGGTTTTGCGGGCGCTGCGCCCTCCCACTGTTTATGTCTCAGCCTTCGACTGTGACGCCCATGCTGCGGCAGGTGCCGCGGATCATGCTGCACGCAGCCTCGAGGGAGGCGGCGTTCAGGTCGGGCATCTTGGTCTTTGCGATCTCTTCAACCTGAGCGGCAGTCAGGGAACCGACCTTTTCCTTGTTGGGCTTGCCGGAAGCGGTGGACAGGCCGGCAGCCTTCTTGATCAGAACGGCGGCCGGGGGGGTCTTGGTGATAAAGCTGAAGGAACGGTCAGCATACACGGTGATGACGACGGGGATGATATAGCCCATCTGGTTCTTGGTACGCTCGTTGAACTCCTTGGTGAACGCCATGATGTTGACGCCCTTCTGGCCCAGGGCCGGGCCGACAGGAGGAGCCGGGGTTGCCTTGCCGGCCTCGATTTGCAGCTTGATGTAGCCAGTTACTTTCTGTGCCATGATAAATGCACCTCCAAAAATCTGTGGTGAGTTGCGGCCCGCTGTCTGCGAACCTCCCACGAGCACGCCTTTGTCCGGCGCGCTCTATAAGAACCGCACGCGGTCTTACCTTGATGATGATTTGTCTGCTTTCGCGGCTTGTTACAGCCGCTCGACCTGGGCGATATCCACCTCTGCGGGGGTCTCCCGGCCGAACATGTTGACCTTGAGCTTCACTTTGAAGGTCTCGGTGTTGATCTCCTCTACAACGCCCATAAAGCCTTCCAGAGGACCGGACGTGATCTGCACGCTGTCCCCCACGGCGAAATCCACCGTCAGGGGCGCTTTGGCTTCCACGCCCATCTTTTCCACTTCTTCGGCGGTCAGGGGCACCGGCTTGGATGCGGGCCCTACGAATCCGGTGCAGCCGCGGGTATTGCGCACCACATACCAGGTATCGTCGTTCATGACCATCTTGACCAGAACATAGCCGGGGAAGAGCTTGCGCTCCACCATCTTTTCCTTGCCGTCCTTGATCTCGGGCACCATTTCGGTGGGCACCTTGATCTCGCAGATCAGATCCTGCAGGCGGCGGTTCTCCACCATCTTTGCAAGATCGGTCGCCACTTTGTTCTCATAGCCGGAGTAGGTATGGACCACATACCACAAAGCCTCATTGGACTGGTCTTCCATCTATGGTCAGCCTCCGTTTCCATACAAGATTTGGTCAGCCTCCGATGACAAGGCCCAGGATCCCGCCAAAAATGGCGTCCAGAATGAACAGCACCGCTGCCGCGATGATCACCACCACCAGCACGACGATGGTATTCTTCCTGGTGTCTTCCTTGCTGGGCCACACGACCTTCTTCAGCTCGCTTTTGGTATCGCGGAAGAACTTGGCCACGCCTGCGGCAAAATTCTTCACGGCGTTCTTAGCTCTGGCCACAAAGCCCGGCTTCTTATCGGTTTTGTCTGCCATTGTGCTCCGCC
>MHCFR04200__coassemble_314_pt1 | contig 31987 bp, 28 predicted proteins | sample MHCFR04200__metabat2_high_PE_011 | metagenome-assembled genome bin MHCFR04200
TATTTTCTCACAGGTCAGTACTTTTTTACAGTCGGGGGATTATGGAGCGCTTACGAAGAAATGGCAGATGTCCTGATGTATTACAACGATGTCCTTCTTTGCTATGGGATTCGCGGCGAGGAATTGAAAGAAGCCTATACGACAAAATTTGAAAAGAATATGAAACGCTGGTAACTTTCTCTGGATCGAGGAGAAGCAAAGCCGGAGAAATGAACCGCAAGAGGAACGGATGTATAAGTGCACGGTTGTCCGTCCCTCTACAATGTCCCTCTATGCTGCCCGGGCAGACACGATCGCAAAACCGAAAAAATATGGCCCAGAGGTTTCTCTGGGCCATTGTGTTGAGGGTGATGGAATGTTTCAGGAGGTCAAGCCGGCAAGGCGTCATGTTTTTGGAGGAACTTTTTGGTGCACAGATAAGTGATCCCGATTCCCAGGAACACCACGAACAGGCATACGATCACCCCGATGGTTCGGTGGGTGGTCAACAGGGCGTAGAGCGGCATCGACAAGAAAGTGCCCAAATTGATTGTGAGATGAATCACCATGGTGACCGCAAGATTGTCGGTCCGCCAATAGATCCAGGCCAGCAAGATCCCGATGAGGAACACAGACGGCCAGGAAATCGTCAAATGTGACAGCGCAAAGATAGCTGCCGAGAGTACCATAGCAATTTTGTAAGAGAAGGAGCTGACAAAGGACCCAAACAGGATTCCCCGGAACAAAAGTTCTTCCATGATAGGGATTAGAACTATCCTGGTTGCCATGTATTGTGTCCAAAAGAAAAGAGTAGGAAATATTTGTTCGGGGAGCGGCTCCTGGCTCAAAACGCCAAGAACAATCGCTATTTTGGAAATCAGGGCCAGGCCGAGGCCGATCCCGACACAAAAGAGGAGCTGAGAGCCCTTCAGGTCCCGGCTGCTGAGATGCAGCATCCGTTTTTTGTGCAGCAGCCATCCAAGTACAATCAATGCGATAATCCCGGCAATGGGCTCATAATACTCTACCGAGATAAAGCGGGCCACCAGGATCTGCAATACCAAATAACCAATCAAAGCCAAGATTCCCTGGTACGGTTTCATATGGATTCTTCCTCCCTTCATGCGATTGAAATGGCTGCTTGTAGTATAGCATCCGTTGCGATCGAATGCAAACTTGTCCCTTGCCTGAATGGATTGCAGGAAAAAGAAGCGTAAACTGGAAAGAAAAGAAACATACACTATGAAACAGAAGAAAAAACGAACCGCGTCTCCACGATACGGCGCTGGGTTCAAAAGCTGTGCGGCCAGCAGCCAGCCTCGATCTGGGGGATGCCTCCTGATGAGGCGGCCTTTGCACTGGGTGCAGATCTTGGGCGGTGCGCCGGCAAAAAAAGAAGGGGACAGATGAATCAAAATTCACCTGTCCCCTCGGTTTGGCGGAGCAGCAGGGATTTGAACCCTGGCGCCGGTCGCCCGGCCTACGAGATTTCGAGTCACGCCTCTTCGACCACTTGAGTACTGCTCCAGATATGTTTTACAGCCCTATTATTATAGCAAAAACCCGCCCTGGCGTCAACTGCCGGGACGGGTTTTCTTTGCATTTTTATCTCACAGGCCGGCCAGGAGGATGGCCAGGACTGCCTTTTGGACATGGAGGCGATTTTCGGCTTCGTCAAAGATCTCGCTGGCGTGGTCCTCAAAGACCGCGTTGGAGATCTCCTCGCCCCGGTGGGCGGGCAGGCAGTGCAGCACCATGTGGTCGGGTTTGGCCCCGGCCAGCAGGCTGCCGGTCAGCTGGTAGCCCAGGAAGTCCCGCATCCGGCGCTCTGTCTCGCCCTCGCCGTTGTTCCACACGGCGGTCACCACCACGTCGGCATCCCGTACCCCTTCTTTGGGATCGTGGAGCAGCTGGAAGCTGGCGCCGTATTTGTGGGCGAACATCAGGACATCCGCCGCCGGACGGTAAGCGGGCGGGCAGACGCAGGTCACCTGCATCCCCGCCAGCAGACCGCCTACGATCAGGCTGTTGGCCATGTTGTTGCCGTCCCCCACAAAACACAGCTTCTGCCCCTGCAAAGAGCCGCGCCGCTCCCGAATGGTCATCAGGTCGGCCAGCACCTGGCAGGGATGGGCATAGTCGGTCAGGCCGTTGATCACCGGCACCCCGGCATACTCGGCCAGCTCCTCCAGGTCGCGCTGGCGGTAGGTGCGCCAGACCACGCAGTCGTAATAGCGGCCCAGTACCCGTGCGGTGTCCCGCAAAGGCTCGCCCCGGCTGGCCTGCAGTTCGGTGGCGGCGTTCATGTAGTTGCCCAGGCCCCCCAGCTGGTATACGCCCACCTCAAAGCTGGTGCGGGTGCGGGTGGAAGTCTTGGAAAACATCAGAGCCACGCTTTTGCCGGCCAGCAGGGGCGGAGTGCCCCCGGCTTTCTGGGCGGCTTTCAGCTGGGCGGCCACATCCAGGATGTGGTACAGCTCCTGCTGGGTCAGGTCGCTCATCTTCAGCAGATGGTTCATAGGCCCCTCCCCTCAGCGCTGGGCCGGGGCCATGCTGCACAGCACCTCGTCCAGGATGGTCAGGGCCCGCTCGATGTCGTGGGCGGTGACGATCAGGGGAGGCAGCAGCCGCATCCGGGTCTTGGCGGTCAGCACCAGCAGGCCCCGTTCCCGGCAGGCGTCCAGAACGGCCTGGGCGGTGATGCCCTCCTCAAACTGCACCCCCAGCATCAGGCCCATGCCATCCACGGCGGTGACGTGGGGGAGCTTTTCCAGGCCCTCCCGCAGCTGTTCGCCGTGCTGGCGCACCCCCGCCAGGAAGCTGTCGCTCAGCCGGTCCAGCACCACGTTGGCGCCGGCGCAGACCACCGGGTTGCCCCCGAAGGTGGAACCGTGGGTGCTGGGGCCCATGCAGCCTGCCACCCGGTCGTTCAGCAGGACCGCGCCGATGGGCAGGCCGCCGCCCAGGCCCTTGGCCAGGGTGACGATGTCGGGGCGCAGGTTGTACTGCTCACAGGCCAGGAAGGTGCCGGTGCGGCCCACGCCGGTCTGCACCTCGTCCACGATCAGCACCAGATCCCTGTCGTCGCACAGAGAACGTACCCCCAGCACAAAGGCGGGGTCCAGGGGCACCACGCCCCCCTCGCCCTGGATCAGCTCCAGCATGATGGCGCAGGTGTGCTCGTCCACCAGCTTGGTCAGGGCGTCCAGGTCCCCGGCGGCCGCATAGAGGAAGCCGTCGTTGAAGGGTCCGAAGAACTGATGGAAGCCGTCCTGGCCGGTGGCGGTCAGGGTGGCCAGGGTGCGGCCATGGAAGCTGTTCTTCAAGGTGATGATCTGGTCCCGGCCGGCGCCGTAACGGTCAAAGCTGTATTTGCGCGCAGCCTTGATGGCGCCCTCATTGGCCTCGGCCCCCGAGTTGCCAAAGAACACCTTGTTCATGCCGGTGCGGCGGCACAGGCGCTTGGCCAGCTTGGAGCAGGGGGCGGTGTAGTACAGGTTGGAAGTGTGCTGCAATTTGTGGGCCTGCCGCGCCACAGCGTCGGCCCAGTCCAGGTCGCAGTAACCCAGGCTGTTCACCCCGATGCCGCTGGTGAAGTCCAGATAATCCTGGCCCTCCGGGCCGTAGGCGTGCATCCCGTGGCCCCGCTCGATGACGATGGGGTTGCGCTTATAAGTGTGCAGGACGTAGTCGTTGTCCCGCACGATGACTTTTTCAGTATCCATTTCGATGCCTCCCTGGCATTGTTATTCGCGATGGCTGCGGCGGTAGAAGCGGGTGCCCGAGCCACGGTTGGAGAACAGCTCCAGCAGCACGGTGTGGGGAACCCGGCCGTCGATGATGACCGCCTCGTGGACGCCCTGGTAGATGGCGTCGGCCATGCCGCCGATCTTGGGGATCATGCCGCCGGCGATGACGCCCGCGGCCTTGTAGCCCTCGATCTCGCTGACCTCCACCTCGGGGATGAGGGTGCTCTCGTCGTCCTTGTCCCGCAGCAGGCCGGCGATGTCGGTCATCGAGACCAGCTTTTCGGCCTTGAGGGCGATGGCGATCTGGGCGGCGGCGGTGTCGGCGTTGACGTTGTAGGGCTGGCCCAGGTCGTCCATCCCCACCGTGGCGATCACCGGGATGTAGCCCCCGTCCAGCAGGCTGGAGATCAGGGTGGTGTCCACGTGGGTGATCTCGCCCACATAGCCCAGGCGGCTGTCCAGCTCGGCGCAGCGCAGCATCTGGCCGTCCATGCCGCACAGGCCCACGCCGCGGCCCCGGAGCTTGGCCACCAGGTCCTTGTTCACCTTGCCGGCCAGCACCTGCTGGACCACCTCCATGGTGGGGCCGTCGGTCACCCGCAGGCCCCCCGCAAAGCGGCTTTCGACCCCCACCTTTTTCAGCATCTCGTTGATGGCGGGGCCGCCGCCGTGCACCAGGACCACCCGCACCCCCAGCAGGGTCAGGGTGACCAGGTCGTTCATGACGGCGTCCTTCAGGGTCTCGTTGATCATGGCGTTGCCGCCGTATTTGATGACCATGGTCTTGCCATGGTATTTCTGGATGTAAGGTGTCGCCTCCGAAAACAGGAGGGCCATTTGCTCGTTTTTCATATGCTTTCTTTCCCGCCGCCTGCTGTATCAGGTCCTGTAATCACCGTTGATCTTCACATAGTCATAGGTCAGGTCGCAGCCCCATGCCTTGGCGGCGGCGTCCCCCAGGCCCATGTCCACCCGCACCAGGATGTCGCGCTCTGCCAGCACCCGGGCGGCCTCTTCCTCGCTGTAAGGGTGGTAAGCTGCATTCTCGCAGACATACACCTCGCCGGCGGCGCTGGACAGCCAGACGCACACCTTATCGATGGAGAAATCCCCCGGCGTATAGCCGATGGCGCAGAGGATGCGGCCCCAGTTGGCGTCCCGGCCGAACACGGCCGCCTTGAACAGGTTGGAGCACACCACGCTGCGGGACACCGCCCGGGCCGTCTTGAGGTCGGGCGCGCCGGTCACCTGGCAGGTGATGAGGTGGGTGGCCCCTTCGCCGTCCCCGGCATGGAGGGCGCACATATGCTCCGCAATGGCGGTGAGGGCCTCCACGAAGGCGTCGTAATCGGGGCCTTCGGACTGGATGCAGGGATTGCCTGCCAGACCCGAGGCCATGATGAGCAGGGTGTCGTTGGTGGAGGTGTCCAGGTCTACGCTCATCTGGTTGTAGGTGCCGGGCACCACCTGGCGCAGGGCCTTCTGGAGCATGGCCGGGCTGACCGCCGCGTCGGTGGTGTAGAAAGCCAGCATGGTGGCCATGTTGGGGGCGATCATGCCGCTGCCCTTGCCGATGGCGCCCAGGGTGCAGCTCTTGCCCCCCAGCTGGAACCGGATGGCGTACTCCTTCTGGCAGGTATCGGTGGTCATGATGGCGGTGGCCGCGTCGGCGCTGCCCTGGGCGGTGTGGGCCAGTTTGGCCGCCGCCGCCGGGATGCCCGCCGCAAAGGGATCGATGGTCATGGGCTGGCCGATGACGCCGGTGGAGGCGGGCAGCACGTCCCCGGCAGGGATGCCCAGGGCCTGCCCGGTCAGCTGGCAGCAGGCCTCGGCCAGCTCCACCCCGTTGGCGGCGCAGGTGTTGGCGTTGCCGCTGTTGACCAGGATGGCCTGGGCATAGCCGTCGGCCAGGTGGGCCCGGTCCACCTTGATGGGGGCGCCGCAGACCTTGTTGGTGGTGTAGACCCCCGCCGCCGCGCAGCGCACGTCGGCCTTGATGAGGGCCAGGTCGTATTTGGTGCGGTTGGCCCGGATGCCGCAGTGCACCCCGGATGCCGCAAACCCTGCGGGGGCGCAGATGCCTCCCGCAACCTCCTGATACTGCATAGACTGTTCCTCCTTATATCTTGCGGGCTTTATTCCAGCCCGGCCGTCTCGGGCAGGCCCAGCAGGATGTTCATGCACTGGACCGCCGCCCCCGAGGACCCCTTGCCGAGGTTATCGAACAGGGAGATCAGCAGCATCTGGCTGCCGTCGGGGCTGGCGGTGCAGTAGATCTGGACCCGGTCGGTGCCCTGCATGGCTCCGGCGGCCAGCATCCCGTCCGCGGGCGTCTCCCCCAGGGGATGGACGGTGAACAGCGCCTCCCCCGCATAGTAATCGGCCAGAGCCTGGGCCACCGCCTGGGGCGTCACGCCGGGCAGAAGCTCCATCCGCAGGGGGACGGTGACCTCCATGCCGGCATAGTAGTCATCCACGATGGGGCAGAACACCGGCGCAGCCGTCAGCCCCGACACCGCCTGCATTTCGGGCAGGTGCTTGTGGTGCAAAGTCAGGCCGTAGGCCCGGGGTGTGCTGTAAAGGACGGGACGGTCGGGGTCCTGGTATTCGGCGATCATCTTCTTGCCCCCGCCCGAATAACCGGTCAGGCTGTGGCAGGTGAAGGGATAGTCCGCCGGCGCCAGGCCCAGTTCCACCAGAGGACGCGCCAGGCAGATGAAGCCGGACGCATGGCACCCGGGCACCGCCACACGGTTTGCCTGCCGGATCTTTTCCCGCTGGCCGTGCAGCTCGGGGAAGCCGTATACCCACCCCGGCGCGGTGCGGAAGGCGGTGGAGGTGTCCAGCACCCTGACGTGGGGCTCCACCAGGGGGATCACCTCTTTGGAAGCGGCGTCGGGTAGGCACAGGAACGCCAGGTCGGCGGCGTTGATCGTTTCGGCCCGCTTGTGCAGGTCCTTGCGGCTCTCCTCGGGGATGGACAGCAGTTCCAGCTCGGGCCGTCCGGCCAGACGGTCCGCGATGCGCAGTCCGGTGGTGCCTGACGAGCCGTCGATGAACACCTTATAGCTCATGCCTGTCCCTCCTCCCATGCTTCCAGGGCCTGCTGGGCCTGCTGGATCTGGAGGCGGACGCTGGCGGCGCTGGGGCCGCCGTAGCTGGTGCGGCCCTCGCAGCAGTTGACCAGGTCCACTGCCTGGTAGATATCCTGCTCAAACAGGGGGCTGTACTGCCGGAACTGCTCCAGCGTCAGCTCCTCCAGCACGGTGCCCTGGGCGATGCAGTCGGCCACCATCTGGCCGGTCAGCTTGTAGGCGTCCCGGAACGGCATCCCCTTGCGGGTCAGGTAGTCGGCGCAGTCGGTGGCGTTGATGAAACCGGCCGCCGCCGCCCGGCGCATATTGGCCGGCAGGGTGCGCATGGTGTCCAGCATGGGGGTGATGGTGGTCAGGCAGAGGGCGAGGGTGTCCACCGCGTCGAAGATGGCCTCCTTGTCCTCCTGCATATCCTTGTTGTAGGCCAGGGGCAGGCCCTTCATCATGACCAGCAGGGTGTTCAGGTCGCCGTAGACCCGGCCGGTCTTGCCCCGGATCAGCTCGGTGACGTCGGGGTTTTTCTTCTGGGGCATGATGGACGAGCCGGTGGTGAAGGCGTCGTCCAGCTCGATGAACTTGAACTCCCAGCTGCACCAGAGGATGATCTCCTCCGACAGGCGGGACAGGTGCATCATGCAGGTGGAGATGGCCGCCGCCAGCTCGATGCAGAAATCCCGGTCGGACACGCCGTCCATGCTGTTGGGGCAGGGCGCCTCAAAGCCCAGCTTCTGGGCGGTGAAGGCCCGGTCCAGAGGATAGGTGGTGCCCGCCAGGGCGCCCGAGCCCAGAGGGCACTGGCTGTCCATCCGGCGGTTGGCGTCGGCAAAGCGGCCCAGATCCCGCAGCAGCATCCAGGCATAGGCCATCAGAGCGTGGCCGAAGGTGACCGGCTGGGCCCGCTGCAGGTGGGTATAGCCCGGCATCACCGAGGCGGTGTTCTCGCCGGCCTTTTTGCAGATGACCCGCACCAGGGCGGCGATCAGCCCCTGCAGGCGGATGCTCTCATCCCGCAACGTCAGCCGGATGTCCAGGGCCACCTGGTCATTGCGGCTGCGGCCGGTGTGCAGCCGCTTGCCTGCATCCCCGATGCGGGCGGTGAGGGTCTGCTCCACAAAGGTGTGCACATCCTCGGCGGCGGGGTCGATCTCCAGCCGGCCTGCGGCCAGGTCATCGGCGATCGAGGCCAGCCCGTCCAGGATGGCCCTGCAATCTTCTTCCGAGATGATCCCCTGCCGGGCCAGCATGGCGGCATGGACGCCGCTGCCCTTCATGTCCTGGGCGATCATCCGCTGGTCGAACCGGATGGAGGAGTTGAAATCGTTCACGCGGGAGTCCACCGCCTTGGAAAAGCGGCCTTTCCAGAGTTGTTCAGCCATGGTCGGCTCCTTTCAAAACAGATGGGGACGGCAGGCGCAGCCAGTCCCAATAACGGCAAAGCCGCCGCAGGAAATGCACGTCCTGCGGCGGTGCCGCCGGCATCGCTGCCGGAGTTGCCTCTGCCCGGAAAGTGTGGAACGGGCAGAGGGGAGGAAAGCGTATCGATCAGTCCTTGGGCCAGTTCTTGGACAGCTTGGCCCGCTCTTTGATGGACAGGCCGAACAGGTTGATGAAGCCTGCGGCATCGGCCTGGTTGTAATCCTCGTCCTCGCCAAAGGAGGCGGTCTGCTCATCGTAGAGGCTGTAGGGGGAGGTGACGCCGGCGTTGATCATGTTGCCCTTGTACAGCTTGAGCTTGACGTCGCCGGTGACGGTCTGCTCCAGGCTGTCGGCAAAGGCGTCCAGGGCCTGGCGCAGGGGGGTGAACCACTGGCCGTTGTAGACGATATCGGCGTACTTCTGGGCCAGCTGCGCCTTGAAGTGGGCGCTCTCCTTGTCCAGAGTGATGGTCTCCAGCACGTCGATGGCCTTGTAGAGGATGGCGCCGCCGGGCGTCTCATAGACGCCGCGGCTCTTCATGCCCACCAGCCGGTTCTCGACGATGTCCAGCAGGCCGATGCCATTGGCGCCGCCCACCTGGTTGAGGTATTCCACCAGTTCCACGGCGCCCATCTCTTTGCCGTCCACGGCGGTGGGGATGCCCTTCTCGAAGTGGATGGTCACATAGGTGGGCTGGTCGGGGGCCTGCTCGGGGCTGACCCCCAGCTCCAGGAAGCCGGGCTTGTTGTACTGGGGCTCGTTGGCGGGGTTCTCCAGGTCCAGGCCCTCGTGGGACAGATGCCAGATGTTCTTGTCCTTGGAGTAGTTGGTCTCCCGGTTGATCTTCAGGGGGATGTTGTGGGCCTCGGCGTAATCGATCTCCTCGTCGCGGCTCTTGATGTTCCACTCACGCCAGGGAGCGATGATGGCCATGTCGGGGCAGAAGGCCTTGAGGGTCAGCTCAAAGCGGACCTGGTCGTTGCCCTTGCCGGTGCAGCCGTGGCAGATGGCGTCGGCGCCCTCCTGGATGGCGATGTCGGCCAGGGCCTTGGCGATGCAGGGCCGTGCAAAGGAGGTGCCCAGCAGGTAATCCTCGTACTTGGCGCCGAACTTCAGGGTGGGGAAGATGTAGTTCTCCACAAAGTCTTTCTTCAGGTCCAGCACATACAGCTTGGAAGCGCCGGTCTTTTTGGCTTTCTCCTCCAGGCCGTCCAGCTCGGTGCCCTGGCCCACGTCGCCCGACACGGCGATGACCTCACAGTTGTTGTAGTTCTCCTTCAGCCAGGGGATGATGATGGATGTATCCAGACCGCCGGAATAGGCCAGAACGACCTTCTTGATGTCTTCCTTTTTCTTCATTGCTGCTCGCTCCTTTTTGCGTTCTTTGGCAGGTTTCACACACTTTCTGCCGCGCCCCAGATGGCGCGGACCGCCGCGTTTTGCGCGTCTGTCCCTATTATATCCGCCCAGGCTCCAGCGTCAATGCAGAAAAACGACAAACCTTTTCTCGTTTTGGCCGCCGTTTTGAGGCAATTTGTATTTTTATGCAATCATAAATGCATACAATGCGATTATATTCATTGCGGCGCGAGGCACGGCAAACAAAAACCCCCGCTTCCCTCAAGGGGAAACGGGGGCGAGACGAGGCTTCTCAGTCCTCGATGAGGACGGCGCTCTTGATGCGGACAGGGGTTGCGGGCTTGTCGTTCCAGTCGGTGCGGACCGATGCGATCTTGTCCACCACATCCATGCCGGACACCACATGGCCGAAGGCGGCGTACTGGCCGTCCAGGTGGGGGGCATCCTTGTGCATGATGAAGAACTGGCTGCCGGCGCTGTTGGGATCGGCGGCGCGGGCCATGCTGATCACGCCGCGCACATGGCGGATGGGGTTGTTGACGCCATTGGAGGCGAACTCGCCCTTGATCTTCCAGCCGGGGCCGCCGGTGCCGTTGCCCAGCGGGCAGCCGCCCTGGATCATAAAGCCGGGGATCACCCGGTGGAAGGTCAGTCCGTCGTAAAAGCCGGACTTGACCAGCTTTTCAAAGTTTTCGCAGGTGATCGGCGCAGCCTGCTTGTCAAGCTGGATATCGATCACACCGCCGTCTTCCATTGTAATACGAACCATAGTGCTTCTTCTCCTACTCTTTAACACGTGCCCCATGCAGGGGCGGCATATACCTTGCCCGGTCGGCCGGCGCGCCGGCACGCGGGCTCCCCACTCTCCCGGATGGCCGGGATACGTTCCAGTTGCATTTTACCATATTTTCGCCCGTATGGAAAGATAAAAAATGTGAACCAAACGTGAATGGGCCGGACCGGGCCGCCGTTTCTGCATCCATGCCCTGCGGCGCTGCCTGCCGCCGGACAAAAGATCCCCGCTCCGCAGCAGGGCCGCAGGGCGGGGAAAGGTCAGGTGTCGGAGCCTTCGTTGTTGGGAAGAAGTTCCAGCAGGCGCCGGACGGCTTCCACCGGGAAGCCGGGGCCGGGCGGGTCATCGGCCCAGCTCTGCAGCAGGGCGTGGGTATTGCCGCTCTGGGGCAGCATATAGCCCGACTCCCGCAGCAGATCCTCATTGACCAGCCGCATCGAACGGGCGGCAGCGGCCATCAGCCGACGCAGGCCCTCGGACGGAGCGGCGTCGGCCAGCTGGAGGGCGGCCTTTTCCTCCCGGGCCTTTTGGGCGGCCAGTCTGCGGGAGAGGGCCAGTACGTCCTCGGCTTTCTTCTGCTGGGGCGGATAGGTCACGGGCACCATCGAGATGGCCCCGCTGGGACAGGCAGCGGCACAGGTGCCGCAGCCCACACACTTGGAAGTGTCGATGATGCTGTCCTCGGTGTCGGACGCGCCGGTGGGGCAGACGTACAGGCACAGGCAGTCCTTGGTGCACAGGCGCAGGTTGCGCACGGCGATCTTCTTCATCATGCGGGCCGCCTCCCTTCCATCTTGTCAAATTTCCAGGCGGGCACCTTGCATACGGGGCACAGCTCGGGGGGCGCGTCGCCGATGTAGATGAAGCCGCACACCGAGCATACCCATACCTGGGTACCCTCCAAAAAGGCTTCCCCCTCCCGCTGGTAGCGGCCCAGCAGGGCGTAGAGCATCTGGGTCACCTTCTCGCCCCAGACACAGACCCGTTGGGTGCCCCGGTCGGCATGGTCCCGGGCGGCAGCATGGACCGCCGGGTAACCCTGTTCCAGGTCCTCCTGGAGCATACCGGCCAGCAGCGCCTGGTCCGCGTCGGACAGAGCGGGCGCCGCCTGCGCAAAGTAATCTGCGATCTGGCGGAACAGGGCGGCCTCCTCGTCTTTGTATTGTTTCTCGCAGCCCCGGGCCAGGTTGGAGCACAGGGCGGACAAGGCCCCGGCGGGCAGAAGCTGCAAGTCGTCCTCCTCCAGCGCCGGCGCGGGCTGGACGTCCTGGGCGGGCTGGGGCGCTTCTTCCGGCCCGAACATCAGCTTGGGCGCGCCGCAAAGCGGGCAGGACCAGCTGTCGGGCAGACTGTCAAAGGGCGTCCCCTCGATGGCTTCGTCGTAGATGTAGCCGCAGATGGGGCAGACGTAACGCATGGCTTCACTCCTCCTTTGGCTTGAATTGACGCCGCGCCCCCGGCAAGGGGTATGCCGGGGGGACGGCGCTGGCTGCTGCACAGGCCGAAAAGCTTGTGCGGTTTATACAAAAAATATAACAGATGTGGATGCTGTTTGTCAATGTGAACCGGTCACATAAGGCGGCACGCAAAAACCCCCTGCTCCCTAGAGAGCAGGGGGGTGATTGGTTCTAAAGCTGGGTCAAAACCGCGGGGGGATTACTCGCCGGCGGCGGTCAGGACAGCGTGGATGTAGCCGGCGGTGTCCACCAGAGTAGCGCCCGAGATGGAGTCGACGGGGTTCTCCTGGTCGGCCAGGGCGGTGGCATCCGCGATGCTCATGCCGTTCAGGTGGTTCTGGATGGCGTCGAAGTTGCCGTCGATGGTGACGGTAGCGCCGCCCTTGGAGGACATATTGGCGCTGTAATACTCGGTGTTCACACGCTTGGAGCACAGCACCACGCCGTCGGCGTAGTTCTCGCCAAAGCCTGCGTCGCTGTTGGGCACGCCGGTGACATCCTCGTCCGAGCTGATGAACTGGAAGTCATCGATGTAGCTCAGGATAATGTTCTCGCCGTCGGTCAGGGCAGCGGCGGTGGTGAAGCACTTGTCACCGTGGGCGGCGGCATAGGCCACGTTCAGCTGCAGCTGGCTGGAATCGCCGTTGAACTCCACGGCCTGGTTCTGCTGGGCGTTGCGGGCAGCCTCGGCGATGGCCTTCAGGTAGCCGGCGGTGTCGGCCAGGGTGGCGCCGCTCACCAGATCCACGGCGTTTTCGTCGCTGGCGGCAGCGTCGATCTCGTCGATGGTCTTGCCCACCACATAGTTCTGGATGGCGTCGTAGTTGTCGTCGATGCGGGTGGTGGCGCCGGCGTGGGAAGCCATCAGGTCGCTGTAGTAGTCAGCGTTCACACGCTTGGAACCCAGCACCATGCCGTCGGCGTAGTTCTCGCCGAAGCCGCCGTCGCTGTTGGGCACAGGGGTGATGCCTGCATCGCTGGCAAAGAACTGGAACTCGTCCAGATAAGCTGCCACGATCACGTCATCCTTCACCACGGCCACAGCCTCGGTGAAGCAGCTGTCGCCATGGGCGGCAGTGTAGGACTGGCCGATCTGCAGGCCGCCCTCGATCTGGACGTTCTCAGCAGGAGCTGCCGGTTCGGGGGCAGCGGTAGAGCTGGCGGCCTCCTCCTGGATCTCCTCACCCAGGGCCTGGGCCACAGCCTGGCGGACCGCATTGCTGGTGACGGTGGCGCCGCTGACGCCGTCGATCTCATAGCCGCCTGCGTCCACGACCTGCTGCTGCAGCTCCTCCAGGGCAGCGCCGCCGATCTCGGGGGTCTCGCTGTCGCCGGTCAGGGTGCAGGCGGTGATGGTGCCGTTCTCCACCGTCAGGGTGGCGGTGACGTCGCCGCCAAAGCCCTCGGCGGTGCCGGTCAGGGTCTCAGCAGCGGTGCTGCCGGCCGTGCTGCCGGCAGTGGACTGGCTGCCGCCGCAGGCCGCCAGATTCAGGGCCAGGGCGCCGCACAGCACAAAAGAAAAAGCGCGCTTCATGTAGAATTACCTCCATATATGTTGTTGCAATCCATGCTTTTCACCAATGCGAAGCTATTATATCATGTTGTGTTTGCGGTTACAATCCCCGGGAGCGAATTGATAATCTCTTGTGACCGCCAAACGGGCAAAACCTGAACAAAGCAGCCAAATTGTCAAAAGAAGTTTCGGGCCGCGGGCGGCTGGGCGCATCGTGTACTTTTCTTTGGGGATGCAGTGTGCTACAATAAAGCAACGACCATACAGAAAGGGGCGCTGCATATGCCTGCACCGGCCAGCCGTGTGCTGCATCTGGCGCTGCCCGGCCGGATCGACCTGGCCCAGGCGGCGCGGTATCTTGGGGCCAGAGGGGAGCCGGACGCGGCCACCCTGGCCCTGCTGGAACGATGGGCCCCGCCGCTTTTGGCGGCGGCCGACCCCCGGGGGGTGTACCTGCAGGGGGACAAGGAGGCCCTTGCGTCCCTGTGGCAGGGACAGGACGTGCAGCGCCACCTGGCCGGCTGCACCCAGGCGGTGCTGCTGGCGGTGACCCTGGGGGCGGGGGTGGACGCCCAGATCCGCCGGGCCGGGGTGGGGGATGTGGCCGCCCAGGCCGCCACGGACGCATTGGCCAGCGCCCTTGCCGAGCAGGTGTGCGACGAGGCCGAAGCCCGGCTGCGGGCTGAGGCCCAAAGCCAGGGGCTGTACCTCACCGGGCGGTATTCGCCGGGGTATGGGGACTGGCCCATCGCGGTGCAGCCCCGGCTGGCGGCTGTCCTGGATACCCCGCGCCGGATCGGCCTGTACGTCACCGATACGTTTCTGATGCTGCCCCGCAAGAGCGTGACGGCTGTGCTGGGGGCCGGCCGTGCGCCGGTGTCCGGGCAGAGGGCCGGCTGCGCCCACTGTGCGCTGCGGGACAAATGCGAATACCGAAAGAGAGGCGAGAGCTGTGAAAGCTAGAGAGATCCTGCGCACCCATCAGACCATCCTGCTGGACGGAGCCATGGGCACCATGCTGCAAGCGGCGGGCCTGCCCCTGGGGGCCAAGCCCGAGGCGCTGAACATCGAGGACCCGGCCCTGATCCAGTCCATCCATCGCGCGTATGCGGAGGCGGGCAGCCGTATCCTCTGCGCCAACACCTTTGGCGCGTCGGCCCACAAACTGGCGGGCAGCGGCTATACAGTGGAGCAGACGGTTCAGGCGGGCATCCGGTGCGCCCGGCAGGCCGCCGCGCCCCATGGCGCCCTGGTGGCCCTGGACATAGGCCCTCTGGGAGAGCTGCTGGAACCTGCCGGCACCCTCCCCTTTGAGGAAGCGGTGGACGCCTTTGCCCGGATCGTGCGGACGGGGGAGGCCGCCGGGGCCGATCTGGTGCTGCTGGAGACCTTCACCGACCTGTATGAGCTGAAAGCCGCCCTGCTGGCCTGCAAGGAGAACAGCAGCCTGCCGGTGCTGGCCAGCATGAGCTTTGAGGCAGGGGGCCGCACCTTTACCGGGTGCACGGTGGGCAGCTTTGCGGCCACGGCCCGGGGGTTGGGGGCGGACGGCCTTGGCATCAACTGCAGCCTGGGCCCCAAGGAGATCTGCCCCATGGCCCGGACCCTCTGCCAGGCGGTGCCGGGGGACTACCCGGTCTTTATCAAGCCCAACGCGGGTCTGCCCCGCGCGGACGGCAGCGGCTACGACATCACCCCCCAGCTGTTCGCCCACCAGATGATGCCCTACCGGGACCTGGGCCTGTTTGCGGCGGGCGGCTGCTGCGGCACCACCCCCGACTTCATCCGGGCGCTGCACAAGGTCTTTGACGGCTGCCTCACCGGACGGCCCGCCCATCCCATGGCATCGGTGCTGTGCAGCCCGGTGCAGCGGGTGGAAGTGGACGGCATCACGGTGGTGGGGGAGCGGATCAACCCCACCGGCAAAAAGCGGTTCCAGCAGGCCCTGCGGGAAGGAGACGTGGACTATGTGCTGGCCCAGGGCATCAGCCAGGCCGAGGCCGGGGCCGCCGTGCTGGACGTCAATGTGGGCGCCCCGGGCGTGGATGAGCCCGCCATGATGGAACGGGTGGTCAAGGCCCTGCAAAGCGTGGTGTCCCTGCCCTTGCAGCTGGACTCCTCCAACCCCGAGGCCCTGGCCCGGGGCCTGCGGGTCTGCAACGGCAAGCCCATCGTCAACTCGGTCAACGGGGAACAGGCGGTGCTGGACCGGCTGCTGCCCCTGTGCAAAAAGTACGGCGCGGCTGTGGTGGGCCTGACCATGGACGAACAGGGCATCCCCAGGACGGCAGAAGGCCGTGTGGCCATTGCGCGCCGCATCCGGGACGCCGCCCTGGATGCCGGTATCCCCCGGGAGGATATCTACATCGACTGCCTGACCCTCACCGCCAGCGCCCAGCAGGAGGACGTCCTGGCCACCCTGGAGGCCCTGGCCGCCTGCAAGCGGGAGCTGGGGGTGCGCACGGTGCTGGGGGTGTCCAACATCAGCTTTGGGCTGCCCTGCCGCCCCTATCTGAACACCACCTTCCTGACCATGGCCATGTACGCCGGGCTGGATCTGGCCATCATGAACCCCGCCAGCGAGGAAATGATGGGGGCAGTGTATGCATACGATGTACTGACCTGCCGTGACCCCCAGAGCGCCCGGTATATCGCCCGGTACGCGGGGCGGGCCATGCCGGCGGCTGCCCAGCCTGCCGCCCTGCCGTCCCGGGAAGCCCCGGACCAGCCGGAAGGGCCGTATGGTCCGCTGATCCGGGCGGTGGAGCAGGGTCTGAAAGGGGAGGCCGGGGCCCACACCCGGGCCCTGCTGGACAGCTGCGCCCCGCTGGACCTGGTGGACCACGCCCTGATCCCCGCTCTGGATACGGTGGGCGCCCGGTACGAAAAAGGCACGTTGTTCCTGCCGCAGCTGCTGCAGTCGGCCAGCGCGGCCCAGGCTGCGTTTGAGGAGATCAAGGCGGCGGTGGCAAAGCAGGGGACCCCCGGTCAGAGCAAGGGCAAGATCGTGCTGGCCACCGTCAAGGGGGATGTCCACGACATCGGCAAGAACATCGTCAAGGTGATTTTGGAGAATTACGGCTTCGATGTGCTGGACCTGGGGCGGGACGTGCCGCCCGAGACCGTGGTGGACGCGGTGCGCCGCACCGGCGCCAGACTGGTGGGCCTGTCCGCCCTGATGACCACCACCCTCCAGAGCATGGCCGACACCATCGCCGCCCTCCATCGGGCGGGTCTGGACTGCAAGGTGATGGTGGGGGGCGCGGTGCTGACCGAGAGCTACGCCATGCAGATCGGTGCCGACTGGTATGCCAAAGATGCCAAGCGCTCGGCCGACATCGCCAAAGAGTTCTACCAGGTCCGGTAAGGACGGATGTTTGCAAACTGTTCAAAAAGTCCACAAAAAGCTGCCACAAATGTACAGTATACTAAGGGTGCAGTCGGGGGAGCGAACAGACTTCCCCCTCCTATGCGGACTGCTGTTGCAGGCAGCTCCCGGAAACCCTACCGCCGCACCGCTCCGTGGGAGCCTCAGGCGGCGGCTCCGACATCCTACTGTTCCCCCGCCCATGCCAGGCAATCGCCGGGCGGCGGACAGACTACATACCCTCTCCCCTGTGCGGGAGTTTTGATAGATGACAGCCCCGGAAACGGGGCTGTTTTTTGTCTCCCCAGTTTTGGGGGGTGTTGGGGGAAGAATATGGGGCGATTTGCACATTGTGCCCCCCGGCGGGCTGTGATACAATAACCGCTGTGCGGCCCGCATGGGGCCGCCTGACAGGATATTGTGAAAAAAGAAGGGATCTGTTGTGCGTTATTTGCGGCAGTTTTTGTGGATCATCGGCTTTACCCTGGCAGGGGAGGCTTTGCACGCCTGGGTTCCGCTGCCGGTGCCCGCGGCGGTGTGGGGGCTGGTGCTCCTGTTCGTTGCCCTGGAGAGCGGCAAACTCCGACTGGACTCGGTGCAGCAGTGCGGACAGTTCATGCTGGGACTGATGCCCCTGCTGTTCATCGCGCCGGCGGTGGGCCTCATCGACAGCTGGCCCATGCTGGCCCGGGTGTGGCCCGCCGTGCTGGCCATCATCCTGGCTTCCACCCTGGTGGTGTTCGGGGTCAGCGGCTGGGTCACCCAGCGCCTGCTGGACCGGGCCGGCCGCAGCCGGAAGGAGGGTCTCGATGGGTGAGTTCCTTTCGGGGTCGGCGCTGTTCGCCATCCTCCTGACCTTCGGGGCCTATGAGCTGGGACGGCTGTTCCAGCAAAAGACCGGTGTGGCCCTGTTCAACCCCATCCTGGTGGCGGCGGTGCTGACGGGGGCGGTCCTGGCTGCGGCCGGCGTGCCCAACCAGGTGTACCAGCAGCACTGCGAGGTCTTTTCCTGGCTGCTGACCCCCGCCACCGTCTGTCTGGCCATCCCGCTGCACGCCCAGTTCAGCCGGCTGCGCCATGACCTGCCCGCCATTTTGGCGGGAGTGGGAGCGGGCACGCTGGTCAGCCTGGGCTTTGTCTGGGCCATGGCCCGTCTGTGCCGCTTGGACATGGTGCTCACCGCCTCCCTGCTGCCCAAAAGCATCACCACCGCCATGGGGATCGTGGTCAGCCAGGCCGCCGGCGGTGAGCCCGCCATCACCACCGCGGCCATCATCCTCACCGGCATCCTGGGCAGCATCTTTGGCCCCTGGCTGTGCAAACTGCTGCGCCTGACCTGGCCTGCGGCCCAGGGCGCGGCCTTCGGTACCTCGGCCCATGTCATCGGCACCGCCAAGGCCGCCGAGTTCAGCCAGACCTGCGAGGCAGTCAGCAGCCTGTCTTTGGTGTTCGCGGGCATCCTGACCGCCGTGCTGTGCCCCCTGCTGCTGTAATGAGCGAGACGATACAAAACAGGCAGACGCATTTTGGTGCGTCTGCCTGTTTTTGCGCTCCGGCCGTCAGTTTTCAAACCGGATATCGGGGACGTTTTGCAGGGGATAGAGAGTCAGGGCGTCGCCGTCCAGGCCGGCGCCGGCCAGCCGCACCGCGGTGATGCGGCTGTTCCCATAGGTCTTGTAGTAGTATACGCCGGCGCCGGCGCTGATGCAGCAGGAATAGGTGGTGATATCCTCCCGGCCTTCCGGAGTCACCACGCTGCCCCGCACCATGGCCACCCCCTCCAGCAGATGGAAGAACTGGACCACCTGTTCCTCCTCCGACCCGGGGTCGGGGCTGTTCAGCTTGAGGAAGGCTGCCTTGACATAGCGGGAGGCGGGGGAAAAGTCCCCGGGCAGGCCCACCGCGCCCATCCCCTGGCCAAAGGGGGGAAGGGACAGCCCGGGAGCCATCCGATTTTCCGCAGGCCGGGGGCTGAGACCCTGGTATTGGCAGAGGTTGGCCTGATGGAAGGGGAAGGGCGGGTTGTTGGTCAGCACCCCTACCGGATCGTCGTAGAGAAAGACCCCTTCCCGGGTGGCCTCCAGCACCAGAGCCCCGGTCGGGTCGGCAATGTGCCAGTGGAGCGGGGACAAGGGCAGCCCCGGGGCAAAGGGAACGCCCAAAGGCCGGAACCGGGCCAGCCGGGCCCTGGCCTGTTCCAGGGTGGCGCAGCTGCCCAGCACCCAGGGGATCAGCTCGTAGGGGGCTACGGCATCGCAGTCTGCGGGTGGGTCGGGGTCATACCAGGCGTTGCCCGGGAAGTTCAGCCCCGCCATATACAGCCCCTTTTCGTTCATGGCTTCGGCGTAGAGGGGACAGCCCCCGGTCACATGGGCCATCCCGACGAGGGCCAGATGGCGCTCCATGGCGGGCTGACGGTGGAACCGCAGCGGATACCGCCGCGGCGTGACCGCCACCTGCTCCCCAAAAGAATATTCCAGATCCAGGTTGCGGCCAAAGTAACCGCCGCCCTGCTGCATGGCAATGCTGGTACACATAGAAGATCCTCCTTTCCGGCCCGGGACGGGATGCGGCCTGCCCGGACGGTGTAAGGCGTCTGTGAAAACTCCGCCCTACGGCTCCATTCTGCCCAAAAGCTCCACCTGCTGCGCTGCATCGGACGATTTTGGGCCAATCGCGTAGCAGGTTCGCATTCTCAGATCCAGTATACCACCGGCGGCCTGCGTCTACAACATACAGCCTTGTGCGGGAGCAAAAAGGCCCGGCATCCGGATGCGCTCTGGCAAAAACTCCAAAAACCAGTGCTGAAAATCGGTGGATTTGTCATTGCACCGGCAGGCGGATGGGTGTATTATAAAAACAGAAGAAGCTTGGATACAACGCGCGCCCGCGCGTGCCCACACCGGCGCCAGCCAGCGCCGCATCAAGGAGGAATGCACAATGGCACTTCATGTTCTGGACGAGGCCAACCGCTGCCTTGGCTGCAAAAAGCCCATGTGTCAGGAGGGCTGCCCCATCCGCACCAACATCCCGGAGGTGGTCCGTCTGCTGAAGGCCGGCGAGATGGACAAGGCCGGCCGGATGCTGTTTGAGAACAACCCCCTGACCACCGTGTGCAGCCTGGTCTGCGACCACGAAAAGCAGTGCGAGGGCCACTGCATCCGCAACCGGATGCCCAGCCATGACCCGGTGCACTTCTCGGTGATCGAAAATTATATCTCCACCACCTACGCCAACAAAATGGTGGCGGGCCCGGCGCCCAAAAACGGGATGCGGGCGGCCATCATCGGGTCGGGGCCGGCGGGCCTGACCATTGCAGTGCTGCTGGCCCGCTGGGGCTATGACATCACCATCTTTGAGGCCCGGGACAAGATCGGCGGGGTGATGCGCTACGGTATTCCCAATTACCGTCTGCCCGACAGTGTGCTGGATGACTTCCAGTACCGCCATCTGGAGCTGAAGGACATCAAGGTGCGCACCAATACCGAGATCGGCCGCACATTGACCATCGACGACCTGTTCCGGGACGGCTACAAGAGCGTGTTCATCGGCGCCGGCCTGTGGAAAGCCAACGCCATGCACATCAAGGGCGAGAGCCTGGGCAATGCGGTGTTCGGCATCGACTACCTGGCCAACAGCAAGGCGTTCCGGCTGGGAGACAACATTGCCGTCATCGGGGTGGGCAACTCGGCCATGGACTGCGCCCGCACGGCCATCCGCAACGGCGCCCGGCACGTCACCTGCTATGCCCGCCGGGATGAGAGCTGCATCAGCGCATCGGCCTATGAGGTCAGCTATGCCAAGCTGGAGGGCGTGGGCTTCCGGTTCTGCAAGGCGCCGGTGGAGATCCGCCCCGACGGTCTGATCTGCAAGGACACCGCCAAACAGGAGGACGGCCGCTTTGTGCAGGTGGAGGGCAGCGAACGGTTCTACCCCCATACCGGCGTCATCATCTCGGTCAGCCAGGGGTCGGAGTCCAGCCTGATCCAGACCACTACCGGCATCGACACCAACCAGAAGGGCCTGCTGACGGTGGACCACGACGGCCGCACCACCCGTCCCGGCGTGTTTGCGGGCGGCGACGCGGTGAAGGGCGCCCGCACCGTGGTGGAAGCGGTGGCCATGGCCAAGGATGTGGCGGTAGCGATGGACGAATACATGAAGAGCCTGCCGGCCGACGACACCCCCGATCCCTATGCCAACATCCCCACCTTTGACACCCCTACCTCCGACGTGCTGGGGGAGCAGGAGCTGAAAGTCTGACACCTTGACCCGCCCCGGCTTTTTTGCTACAATAAGAGGCACAGCCTGTCCCGCCCGGGCTGAACGATGTATACCGAACCCCGCGCCTGCTTTTGGCGGGCGCGGGGCTTTTTTATTCGCGAGCGGCATCCGGCGGCCTGCTGCCGGGTATGCTGCTCTGGGGTGTATCTGAGAAGGCAAGGGCGCATGGGCGCCGCAGATGGCGTTTTCGGACACGCCCGGAAGGAGGTGCCTTATGATCTGCCGCAGTGAAAAAGTCCGTCTGGCCCTGACCGCCCTGGCCCTGCTGGGGGGCAATGCGCTCTACTCTTTGGTGGTGGCAGTCTTTCTGGAGCCGTCGGGCCTGATCACCGGCGGGGCCACCGGCATTGCACTGGCCGTCAACCGGCTGGCCGGGCTGCCGGTGTCCGGTGTGATGCTGGTCATCAATGTGGCCATGCTGCTGGTGGGCTGGGCGCTGCTGGGACGGCGTTTTGCCCTGTCCACGCTGGCCAGCAGTTTTTTGTCCCCCCTGACCCTGGCGCTGTGGGAACGGCTGCTGGCGGGCTATGTCCTGACCCAGGATCTGCTGCTCTGCGCGCTGTTTGCCGGGGTGGGCATTGGCACGGCCCTGGGTATGGTGATCCGGGTAGGCGGCTCCACCGGCGGTATGGATATCCCGCCCCTGGTGCTGCAAAAATATTTCCGGCTGCCGGTGCCGATTACCATGAGCGTGATGGATCTGATGATCCTGCTGGCCCAGGCGGTGTCCAGCCCCAAGGAACAGGTGCTGTACGGCATCGTCCTGGTGTTCGTCTACACCGTCGTGCTGGATAAGGTGATCCTGATGGGCCGGCATCGGGTGGAGGTCAAGATCATCAGCGCCCACACCGATGAACTGCGGTCGATGATCCTGTCCGAGGTGGACCGGGGGGTCACCCTGCTGCAAGGGGAGGGCGGATATCTGCGCCAGCCCTGCCAGCTTCTGATGACGGTGATCTCCAGCCGGGAGCTGCCCCGCCTGGAACGGCTGGTCCATGCCATCGACCCGGCCTGTTTCATGGTGGTCAGCGAAGCCAGCGAGGTGCACGGCCGCGGCTTCACTCTGGCCGACGACGGCCCCGCCCCCAGGGACGGCCGGTGAGATCGACCCTTCACGACACAAAAAGCGCACGCGAAAGCGTGCGCTTTTTTGCTGCCTCCAGATCCCCGACACCCAAAGTTAGATCACGCAAACTAAAGAAAATAAAGAAAAATGGGCAAAAATGAAAATTGGGTCTTGACACCGGGGGGGGGTATGTTATGATAGGCACACAAAGGAAAGGACCTTCCTTTGAACCTGTTTTGGGTCTCTATCTTTTATACACCATAAGGAGGAAAAATTCATTATGAAACTCAAGAAGATTGCTTCTCTGGCGCTGGCCGGCATCATGGCCGTCAGCATGCTGGCTGGCTGCAAGGACGGCACCAGTCAGGAAGATCCCAGCTCCAGCAGCCAGGTTCCTACCACTTCTAATGCTGCTGAGTATGCAAACTATATGTTGTCTGATCTGGAAAAGAGTATCTTTGCTTTTACTTCCAGCAGCACTCTGAATGAGGCGTTGAATGCTTCGGCAGGAAACGTTGATAAGCTGAATGATGATAACGTTGAGGAAATTTACGATAATGCTAGCTTCCTTTTTGCTCAGGGTAATACTCAGCTTCAGAGTGCATATGATGAGCTGACTAAAAAACTCAACGGCAAAACTATTGTTCCGAATTTTACATCTGCTGCTCCTACTGTGAGCGGTGACCGTATTGCAGTGAAGCTGTATGGTGTGTCTGGTAAAGTGACTGAAGAGGAAGCTGTGAAGTCCGCTGTAAAGGACTTTGTTACAGTGGTGGCCAATGTGAACAACACTTATTATCCTGCTCATAGCGGTAATTTTGATTGTGAGTATACAGCAGAGATTAGCACACTGAAAGTTGCTAGCCGCCAGCATCCCAGTGAGAGCGCATGGACTGTGGCTATTGTTGTGACTCAGACTGCTTCTGTGGCTGCCTAAAATCTAGTTTACTTAACATTACTTATAACACCCCCGGGGCACCATACCGGGAGATGATATAAGGGGCGTGCGGGTGCCAGAGACCACCTGCACGCTCGGGTAAAACACCCATCCGATGTGGCGGCAAAGAGGAATAGAACCAATATTCCTTCTGTTGTTGATCGCACCAAAACAAAAGAACTTTTGCGTCACGAAAGATAGGGTCCCTCTGCGGGGGCTGGCTGCAAAGCCGGCCCCCGCATTGTTTTGCGTGTCAAAGCATACCGCTTTCAGCCTGTCAAAAAAGTCCCGACCGGACGACATGCGCGTACGGTCGGGACACATACAGGGAAATTTGGCGCTGAGAGTGTGCGAGCCGCCTTGCGGCGAGTGCGCGGTTCGGCGCCAAATTTTGTCCCCAGGGGGATACCAGGGGGAAGGAATTTCTGTCCCGCGACTGCGGGCAGAAATGGGTTCCCCCTGGAGCGTGTCGTTTTTCGACACGCTGAGGCCGCCCCGAAGGGCGGCCTCGGCGTGTTATGGTTTGGCGGGAAGGACGGTCAGCCCTCCTGCTGGGGCGGGCCGGCCCGGTGGGGGATGGCCTCGGCGTCCAGCAGGGCTTTTTTGACGCTGAGCAGGTTCTGCGGGCCCATCGAAAAGCTGCGCAGGCCCATGTGCAGGTACTGCACCGCGTTGTCCGGGTCGCCCACCGCCAGACCGCAGATGCCCACCGGGATGCCGTGGGCCTTGGCGGCGTCCACCGACATACGGATCAGCTTGTACATGGCCTTGCTGGTGGGCTGGAAGTACCGCTCGGCGCTGGTGATCTCCCGCCCGGCCGCGTGGGTGTACTGGGTCAGGTCGTTGGTGCCGATCACAAAGAACTGGCACCCGTGCCGGGCAAAGTCCTCGGCGGTCAGACAGGCCGCCGGTATGCTGAGCATGATCCCAAAGGGGACTTTGCTGTTGTAGGGCACCCCGCGTTCTTCCAGGTTCTGGCGGCAGTGCGCCACCAGTTTCATGGCGTCGTCCCAGTCCTCTACATTGGTCACCATGGGGAACACGATCCGCAAAGGACCCCGTGCGGCGGCCCGCATCAGGGCCCGGATCTGTGCCTCGAACCGGCGCGGGCTGCGCAGGCTGCTGCGGATGCCCCGCATCCCCAGATGGGCCGACTGATCCCCCCGGTAAATGTTGGACAGGGTGCGGTCCGACCCGAAATCAAAGGTGCGCACCGTCACCGGCTTGCCCCCTGCGGCGGCAATGCAGGAAGTGTAGTAAAAGTATTGCTCCTGCTCGTCAAAGGTGTCCCCCGCCAGGATCTGGTAATCGCTGCGCAGCAGCCCCACCCCGGCAGCCCCCGACTGGATGGCGCTGTCGATGTCCTCGGGGCCGAAGCAGTTGGCCAGCAGCTCGAAGGATACCCCGTCCCGGGTCATGCAGGGCATATCCTGCAGGGGCATCTCCATGTCTCCCTCGCTGGCCCGCTGGTCCGTGCAGATGCGGGTCACCGCCTGCTGGCGGGTGGCGGCGTCCGGGTCCAGGATGCACACCCCCTGGTCGGCGTCCAGCACCACGATCCGGCCGTCGCAGTCGTCCAGAAAATCCCGCCCCACCTGCACCAGGCTGGGGATCTTGCGGGCCCGGGCAATGATGGCTGCATGGCTGAGGGTGCTGCCCTCGGATGTGATGATGCCCAGGATCATCCCCGCCGGGATGCTGAACAGGTCGCTGGGCATCAGCCGGTCGGCGGCCAGGATCACCGGATGGTCCAGCGTCAGCCGCATCCGGGGCCGGTCGCACAGAATATTGATCACCCGCTGGGTGGCGTCCAGGATATCCACATTGCGCAGCTGCAAATAGGTGTTGTCGGTCATGGCCCGCAGCTGGTCGGCATAGCGCTGGCCCACCCGGTTGATGGCCTCGGCGGCGCCGGTGCCCGCCTGTATGTAAGAGCGCACCTCACTGAGGAAGCTGTCATCCTCCAGCAGCATGCTCTGGAACAGGAAGATGGCCTGCTCGCTGTCCGCCGAACGGCTGGCCATGGATTCCAGTTCGCTCTGGGCGGTGCGGATGGCGTCCTCCAGCAGCAGGAGTTCCTTCTCGGGGTTCTGGGGATTGCGGTTGAAGGAGGAGCGGTCCCGGCTGCTCATGGCCAGCAGGCTGACCTGTCCCAACACCAGTCCCGGCGATACGGATACACCCTGATAACGCTTCATGTGATCACCTCCGGCACATACGGCCCGGTCAGCGCCCGGCGGACCAGGGCCTGCAAATACAGATGGGGCAGCAGCGCGGCCCGGGCGGCCAGTGCGCCGCTGCCGCTGCCGTCGAACAAGGGGTCAAAGGCGGCTAGCCGCTGGTGGTCGCACTGGGCCAGGAAAGCCTGCCCCAGTTCCTCCACGGTGTACATCCGGGCGGGGTCCACGCCGGCCTCCTCTGCGGCTGCTTCCAGGGGGGCCAGAGGCGTGTCCTCCAGCCCGGCCAGAGCCAGGGCCGCCGCCGAGGACAGATGGGCGGCCGGCCAGCGCCCCCGCACGGCTTCCTGCAGGGGGTCCAGCCTGGCCCGGAACAAAGCCGCAGCCTCGGCGCTGCCCGGCAGGGCGATGGCATAGGCGTCCCCCCGCAGCCGCCCGAAGGCTCGCAGGGTGTCGTAATAGCCCAGCTCGATGTTCCGCCGCGCCACCGCCGGATCGAACCGCAGGATGTCCCCCAGTTCCCAGTGGCTGCGGATCAGGGTGGTGGGCAGGCCGGTGCGGTTGGGCCGGGTGATGCCCAGCCCCTCCAGGTCCACGCAGACCAGCTCGGTGGCCCCCATCCGGGCGGCCAGGCCGGCGGGCATATTGTCTGCATAGCCTCCGTCCATGTATTTGACCCCGTCGATGTCCCGGGCCTGGATGGCAGGGAAGCAGGCCGCCGAGGCCAGCAGGTAATCCGCAGCCCTGCCCTGGGGGATCTCCTCCAGGGTCAGCTGGTGGGGGCGCAGGCCCCGCTGTTCCACCGTCACCAGTCCGAACCGGATGGGGGAAGCCCGCAGCGCTTTTTCGTCCAGCACCCGCCGCACGATGTCCTCCAGAGGGGAGACGTCCACGCCGCCCTCGGCCACGAACTGGCGCACCGCCTCGCCCAGGCCCTCCAGACCCGAGCCGGGGGCGGGCAGCTCCATCACATCCTTGCTGCGGATGCTCAGCCACATATCCCGGGCCGTCTCATACTGCCCCAGGACGTACATGGCGCCGTTCAGACAGCCGACGCTGGTGCCGGTGACCACACCGGCCTTCCAGCCCAGCTCGTCCAGGGCGCGCCAGACCCCTACCTGATAGCTCCCGCGGGCGCCGCCACCGGCCAGCACCAACCCCCGGCAAAGTTTTTCTGTGCCCATCCGGCATCCCTCCTTTGGGCCGTCCGATCCGAACGATCATATTCAGTATACCACAAAACCCGGACGATTTCTGCCTCCCGGGCAACGCGCAAAATATACAAATTTACGAGAGAGTTTTTGCCACAAAGCTCCATCTGATATTCCAGTTGCTGCCAGTCTGGCCGGATGAGCGGATTTTTGACAAGACCTGGCGGGATAGGAATAGCTTTCGGGGCAAAGGGATGGTACAATCAAGGCAGAACGATCCAAAGGAGGGAGCTTTGATGCCCGATCTCAAACGGGTGGCCGCCGATGTGGACGGCACCTTCGTCCGCTCGGATTACACCTACGACAAGCCCCGCTTTGCCCGGCTGCTGGCGCGGATGGCCCGGGCGGGCTGCCGCTTTGTGGTGGCCAGCGGCAACCAATATTACCAGCTGCGCGACCTGTTCCCCGAGCACGGGGACGCCATTTCCTATGTGGCGGAGAACGGCGCCCTGGTCACCCTGGAACAGCTTTTCCCCGATGAATGACCAGAGGATAAAACGACAAACGCCCCCGCCGTCTTTGGGACAGCGGGGGCGTTTGGACGATACGGGGTGATGGGGGCCGGCTCAGCTGATCTGGGCGCCTTCCCGCAGGGTGGACAGGACCTTGTCCTGCAAGGCCAGCAGGTGGACGTAGCCTTCACCCATGGTCTCGGTGTAGCTGGCGTAAGCCTCCAGTTCGGCGTCGGTGGGGGCCAGGTCCAGGCTCTCGGCCACCGCCTGGAAGATCAGCAGCTGGTTGCAGCTGTTCAGGATGTCGGACTCGGTGTCGGCCAGCAGGGCGTCGGCGTTGTCGTAGCCCATGAAGCCGGACAAGAACTCGTCCAGGCTCTCGTAGCCGAACATGGACGCATAGCTGTTGTAGTAGCTCAGCTGGCTGCATACCTGGTAGTTCAGCAGCACCTGGGGCACGCTGGAGATCTCGGCATGTTCGGTCAGATAGTCCACGATGGCGTTGGTCAGGTTGGAATCGTAGAGGCTGTCGTGGAAATACTGGTCCACATCCGCCACCGTGTGCAGGTCGTTGGAAGCGCCGAAATTCTCCTCCACCCAGGCGTCGGTGGCCTCGGGCAGCACGCTGACCGCCAGGCTGTTGAGGGTGACCGAGAACACGGCTTCCTTGCCCGACAGGGTGATGGGGTTGCCCGCCTCGTCGGTGGAATCGCCGTAATCGTCGGGGAAGGTGACGGTGACGTCAAAGCTGTCCCCGATGTTGTGGCCGATGATCTGATCCTCAAAGCCGTCGATGAAAGAGCCGCTGCCCAAGGTCAGGTCATAGCCCTGGGCGGTGCCGCCGGTAAAGACGACCCCGTCCACCGTGCCGCTGTAATCGATGTTGGCGATGTCGCCCGTCTCAGCCGGGCGGCCGGTGACCGGCTGGTTGACGCGATTGGATTCCAGCAGGTTGTCCCACAGGGTCTGGATGTCCTCCTCGGAGGGCTCGACATCCGACTTCTTGAGAGGGATGGCGGCGTAGTCCTCGGGCAGGGTGACATAGTCCAGGGCGGAGACGCCCTCCCAGTGCCCGTTGGCGTCCAGCCCCTGGCTGTAGGTAAAGTTCTGGTAGTCGTAGTTGGCGGCGGGGCCCAGCAGGGTGCTGGAGGACGCCGAAGAAGCGGCGCCGCAGCCCACAACAGAGACGGCCAGCGCCAGCGCTGCGGCCACGGCCGCGGCAGAGCGTAGATGCTTCAAAGTGAAAACCTCCTGATCGGTGGATGGGCGCAGGCATGGGCCGCGCCCTTTGCAAACAAAGCGATGCCCTGGGCGCGCCCGAAACGCCGCCGCGCTTTGCGGCCGGCCTTGAGGCACATCCCCGGGCAGGGGCGTACCCCAGTATACCGGAGAATTGTAAAAAAAGAAAGTTCTTTTACAAAATTCCCATAAATCCCGCCGCTCCAGGGCACTTTTGGGCCAAATGTGCCGTTCTGCGGGTGGAAACTGCCGCCCCCTTTGTGCTACAATAAGAAAAACGGCTTTGAGGAGGACAAGTATGGATTACAACAAGGCAGCTCTGGAAATGCACGAGGCCCATCAGGGCAAGGTCGGGATGCACAGCAAGGTGGAGGTGCGCACCCGGGACGAACTGGCCACCGCCTACACCCCCGGCGTGGCCGAGCCCTGCCGCCGCATTGCCGCCTGCCCCGAGGATGTCTACCGCTACACCTTCAAGGGCAACATGGTGGCGGTGGTGTCCAACGGCACCGCCGTGCTGGGCCTGGGGGACATCGGGCCCCAGGCGGCCCTGCCGGTGATGGAGGGCAAGGCGGTGCTGTTCAAGCAGTTCGGCGGGGTGGACGCTTTCCCGATCTGCATCGATGCGCCCGACGCGGCCAGCGTCATCGCGGCGGTCAGGGCCATCGCCCCCACCTTCGGCGGCATCAACCTGGAGGACATCAAGAGCCCCGAGTGCTTTGAGATCGAGCAGACCCTGGAGCGGGAGCTGGACATCCCGGTGTTCCACGATGACCAGCACGGCACCGCCGTTGTGGTCACCGCAGCCCTCATCAATGCGCTGCGGGTGGTGGGCAAAAAGATGGAGGAGGTCCATATCGTGCTGAACGGGCCCGGCGCCGCAGGCACCGCCATCATCAAGATGCTGATGACCGCCGGGGCGCGGGACATCATCGCGGTGGACCAGTTCGGCACCCTGTACAAGGGCTGCAACAGCGCCGAGGCCCACAAGAACTGGCTGGGCGAAGTGACCAACCCCCGCCAGGTCAAGGGCGGCCTGGCCGACGCCATCCGCGGGGCGGATGTGTTCATCGGGGTGTCCAAGCCCGGCTGCCTGACCGCAGAGATGTGCCGCACCATGGCCCACGACGCCATCGTCTTTGCCATGGCCAACCCCACCCCCGAGATCATGCCCGACGAGGCCAAAGCCGCCGGCGTGCGGGTGATGGCCACCGGCCGGAGCGATTTCCCCAACCAGGTCAACAATGTGCTGTGCTTCCCCGGCCTGTTCAAGGGCGCTTTGTCGGTGCGCGCCCGGGACATCAACGACCGGATGAAGCTGGCCGCCGCCTATGCCATCGCCGACCTCATCACCGATGACCAGCGCAGCGACGAATGCATCATCCCCGGCGCCTTCGATCCCCGCGTAGCCGAGGCCGTGGCCCAGGCTGTGGCCCAGGCCGCCCGGGATACCGGCGTCGCCCGGCTGTAAGGAGGACCTGCCATGCGTACCATCCCCGCCCAAAAGCTGACCGATGCGGTGGCGGCCCTGTGCATCCAGGCCAACACCCGGCTGCCCGCGGACGTTCAGGCCGCCCTGGACGCCGCCCGCACTTCGGAACCGTGGCCCCTGGCCAGGACCACTCTGGACCTGCTGTGGTCCAATCTGGACGCCGCCCGCGAGGCCGATCTGCCCATCTGCCAGGATACCGGCATGGCCTGCGTCTTTGTGGAGCTGGGCACCGATGTCCATATCGAGGGCGACTTTGAGGCCGCCATCCACGAAGGGGTGCGCCGGGGCTACACCGACGGCTACCTGCGCAAGAGCATTGTGGCCGACCCCCTGCGCCGGGGCAACACCGGCGACAACACACCCGCCGCCATCACCGTCCACCTGGTGCCGGGGGAGGGCTGCACCATCACGGTGGCCCCCAAGGGCTTTGGCAGCGAGAATATGAGCCGCATCGCCATGCTCAAGCCCGCCGACGGGGTGGAAGGGTTCAAGCGGTTCGTGGTGGACACCGTGCGCCAGGCCGGTTCCAATCCCTGCCCCCCGGTCATCCTGGGCGTCGGAGTGGGCGGCAGCTTTGACAAGGTGGCCTATCTGGCCAAGAAAGCCCTGCTGCGCCCGCTGGACGTGCCCAACCCCGACCCCTACTATGCGGGCCTGGAGCGCGCTTTGCTGGAGGAGATCAACGCCCTGGGCATCGGGCCCCAGGGGTTTGGCGGGCGCACCACCTGCCTGGGCCTTGCCATTGAGCAGATGCCCACCCATGTGGCGGGCCTGCCGGTGGCGGTCAACGTGTCCTGCCATGTCACCCGGCGGGCCTGCGCCGCCCTGTGAGATGGCAGGGCAGAAAAGGAGATGCTATGGAATACAAACTGACAGCCCCCTGCACCGCCGCCGACCTGGCCCCCCTGCGGGCCGGGGACACCGTGCTGCTGTCGGGGGTGGTGTATACCGCCCGGGACCAGGCCCATAAGCGGATGATGGAGGCCCTGGACGCCGGCGAACCCCTGCCTTTCCCTCTGGAGGGCAGCGCCATCTATTATGTGGGGCCTACCCCGGAGCGCCCCGGCCAGGTGATCGGCTCGGCCGGGCCTACCACCTCGGGCCGTATGGACAGTATGTCCCCCCGCCTGCTGGACCTGGGCAACCGGATCATGATCGGCAAGGGCAAGCGGGACGCCGCCGTCAAGGAGGCGGTGGTGCGCAACGGAGCCGTCTATCTGGCGGCTCTGGGCGGGGCCGGGGCTTTGATGGCCCGCAGCGTCCTCTCTCTGGAAGTCATCGCCTGGCCCGATCTGGGGTGTGAGGCGGTGCGCCGGCTCACCGTCCGGGATATGCCCCTGACGGTCATCCTGGACAGCACGGGGGGCGATCTGTACCAGTCGGGCCCCGCCGCTTACCTGGCCAGTCTGTAAAAGTCCTTTTTTCGACACAAACAGCCCGGTCCGCTCTTGCGTGCCGCAGCCGGTTGTGGTACTCTTATAGGTACAGACCAACATCACCTGCCCGCCGGGCAGTAAACAGGAGGCAGAACCAATCATGACCATCCACCAGTCCGCTGAAGATTATCTGGAAACCATCCTGATGCTCACCGAGCGCCAGGGCAAAGTGCGCTCCATCGACGTTGTCAACGAGCTGGGCTTCACCAAAGCCAGCGTCAGCATCGCCATGAAGAAGCTGCGGGAAAACGGCTACATCGCGGTGGACGGCGAGGGCAATCTCAGCCTGCTGCCCCCTGGCCAGGAGATCGCGGAGCGGATCTACGGCCGCCACCGCCTGCTGACCCACTTTTTCATCCAGCTGGGCGTGGACGAAAAGACCGCCGCTGCCGATGCCTGCAAGGCTGAGCACATCCTCAGCGAGGTCACACTGGAGAAGATCCGCGAGCGCGCGCTGCTGACCGACGCCGAGAACTCCTGCAAAGACGCGGACAAGACCGACAACTGAGCCTGCCGCAGAAAAAAGCCGCCGCCCCATCATCACGGGGCGGCGGCCTTTTTGTCGTGCCGCGGGAGCGGCGCGTTTGCGTTCAGAAGATCATGCCGGGGGCAGACTTACTTTGCCTTGGGGCCGGCGTTGGCGATCTCGGCGGCCATGTGGGGATACTTCTTGGCGAAGTTGTCCTCGAACATCTTGGCCAGCTTGTTGGCCTGCTGGTCATAGGCGGCCTTGTCAGCCCACATGCCGCGGGCATCCAGCATCTCGTCGGGCACGCCGGGGCAGCTGGTGGGATAGTCCACGTTGAAGACGTCGTGGTGCTTGAACTCCACGCTGTCAAAGCTGCCGTTCAGAGCGGCGGTGACCATGGCGCGGGTGTAGCTCAGCTTCATGCGCTTGGCGCCGTCGGCTGCGCTGCCGCCGGCCCAGCCGGTGTTGACCAGGTAGACCTTGGTGCCGTACTGGT
>MHCFR04200__coassemble_348_pt1 | contig 29318 bp, 26 predicted proteins | sample MHCFR04200__metabat2_high_PE_011 | metagenome-assembled genome bin MHCFR04200
GTGTCAAGACCCAATTTTCATTTTTGCCCATTTTTCTTTATTTTCTTTAGTTTGCATTTCCTAACTTCGGGCGCCGGGGATTCGGAGGCAGCAAAAAAGCGCACGCTTTCGCGTGCGCTTTTTCTTTGCCGCCGGTTCTTGGGAAGGGCGGCTCAATATTCCTGATGCAGGCCAAGCAGGGCTTTTATGTAGGCGAAGGTGCGGTCATGGCCTTTGTCGCGCACCATGCGCAGCAGCTTTTCCAGCATGGCCCGGGAGGCCGGGTGCATCAGGTAATGGCTTTTGCTGCGCTCATAATACTCCCACGGGGAGGCGTCGGTATACTTGTCCCCCAGGTACACCTGGCTGGCGGCGATGCGGTCGCAGACCATTTCGCAGATGTACCGCAGGGGGATCTTCATGCCGGCCAGGCCCCCCTTGCCGGTGCCGTAATCGATCCAGTATTCCAGGTGATGCTTGTTGCGGCCCTTGTGGTGCAGCCAGGCCGCCGTGTATCCCTTGGCCTGGCGCTCGGCCTCGTTGGGGCTGTGGTCCCCCTGGTAGTAGATGCAGCCCGGGATGAACTCGGTGGGACTGTACTTGCTCAGGTCATGGACCAGCCCCTGCCGGTACAGGCCGCAGGCAAAGCAATACTTCATGACCAGCAGCTTGTGATGGGTGATGGTGTCAAAATGCCCCCGGATGTTCATCGCGTTCCACTCCTTTTCTCCTGTTTTGCAGGGTCTTACTGCCGGAAGCGAACCTTCAGCTGCCCCGATTGCAGCTTTTTCAGGTCGGCGCTCTCCGAAAAGTCCTCCCGGTCCTGGGTCAGGCTGGGGTTATAATAGGGGTCGTCCAGGATATTTTCCCTGCCGTGACGGTCGTACAGCCGCTGCTGCTCGGCCGCAAAGCGCCGGGCCTTGGCCGGGTCGGCGTCGTCCGCCCCCCGGCTCTTGCTCTCGTGGTGGTACAGCCAGGCGTAAGGGGTCCACAGGATCCGGAACCCCGCATCCCGGGCCCGCAGACAGAAGTCCACGTCGTTGAAGGCCACCGCGAACCGCTCATCCAGGCCCCCCACCGCATCCCACACACTGGCCTTGACCAGCATACAGGCCCCGGTGACGGCGGACAGATCCTGCACCGTGGCAGCCCGGAACATATACCCGCTGCCGCCCCGCTGCTTGTACTTGTGGCTGTGCCCCGCGTAGCCGCCCAGGCCGGTGATCACGCCGGCGTGCTGGATGGTGTCGTCGGGATAATAGAGCATGGCGCCGCAGATATCCCCGCCCCCGGGCCGGGCGCACTGGCGCAGCAGCTCAGTCATCCAGTCCCCGTCGGTCACTTCCACGTCGTTGTTCAGCAGCAGCAGATAGCTGCCTGCGGCGTAGCGGCGGCCAAAGTTGTTGATGGCCGAGAAGTTGAACCCCTTGCCCGGATACTGGACCACCCGCAGCCCATCGTAGCGGCGCTGGGCCTGCTTGTAATACGCAAAGGTCTCGGGCTGCTGGGAGTTGTTTTCTATGACGATCACCTCGTAGTTTTCCCACAAGGTGCGGGCGTACAGGCTGTGCAGGCACTGTTCCAGATCGTCGGTGTGGTCCTTGTTGGGGATCAGGACGCTGACCTTGGGCTGGCCCTGGATCTGCCATCTGACCCGGTAGGTGCTGGGGAACAGCCCGTCCTCCACCTGGCCCTGCTGGCCGGTGCGGGCGAGATGGGCCTCGATGGCCCGCTTGGCCGCCGCCGTCACATAGGGTTTGGCCGCAGCGCCCCCGGAGGTGGAACCGCTGTGTACCCGCCAGTAATACAGCACCTGGGGCAGATGGGCCGCGCCCCCCACCGCCTCTGCCAGGCGGAAGAACAGGTCGTGGTCCTGGCTGCCGTCGTACTCGCCGCGCTCCCCGCCGACCCCCACATACAGTTCCCGGCGGAACACCGCCAAATGGCAGATGTAGTTGCAGCACAGCAGGTAATCGGGGGCAAAGTCGGGCTTGAAATGGGCCGTCAGCGGCCGGCGGATGTCCTTTTCAAACAGCGCTTCGTCGCTGTACAAAAAGCCGTCGGGCTTACCCTCCGCCCGCAGGTCCAGGATGGCCTGTCCCATGGCGTACATGGCATGGGGGGCCAGCACGTCGTCGTGGTCGGCCAGGGCCAGGTATTCCCCGTCCGCCAGCAGGGCGGCGGCGTTGGTGTTGGCCGCAATGCCCTTGTTCTCCACCTTGCGGCAGCGGATGCGGGGGCAGCGGGCCTGGTACTCCGCCACGATGCGGCCCACCTCGGGGTGGTCGGCGTCGGACGCATCCGCCAGGCACAGCTGGCCATTGGGGGCCGTCTGGCCCACAAAGGAATCCAAAAAGGCCCGCAGGTAGGCCGGCGGGGTGTTGTACAGCGGGGTCAGGATGCTGATGGTGGGCAGGCCGCAGTTCTCCCGCGTTTTGCCCTCGTACTCCGCCCGCTGGGCCTCCAGCACCTTTTTGGCGGGCAGGTAACGGGCCTTCCTGCCAAAAAAGCGCCGGCGCACAAAGCCGGCCCCCCGGCGCAGCATGGCGGGCAGGCCCTCCTGCCTTGCCACCTGCACCGCGTATTGGCCCAGCTGTGCCATCCGTTTGCGCTGCTGTTGGTCCATGCCTTATACCTCCCCCCGCTGGGTGGCCTTGTAGGCGTCGCAGACCGTTTGGGTGTCCCCGTTCATCTTCAGGCGCCCATGGCTCAGCCAGGCCACCTTGGTGCACATCCGCTCGATCTGCTCGATGGAATGGGATACCAGAATGACGGTGGTGCCCCCGGCCATCAGCTCCTGCATCCGCTTTTCGCATTTCTGCTGGAACAGGAAATCCCCCACCGCCAGCACCTCGTCGGCAATGAGGATCTGGGGCTTGGTGATGGTGGCGATGGCAAAGCCGATGCGGGCCACCATACCCGAGGAATAATTCTTGAGGGGCACGTCCAGGAAGTTTTGCAGCTCGCTGAACTCCACGATCTCGTCAAACTTTTCATCCAGGTACTTGGGCGAAAAGCCCAGCACCGTGCCGTTGAGGTAGATATTCTCCCGGGCGGTCAGGTCCATGTCGAAGCCGGCCCCCAGCTCGATGAGGGGGGCGATGGTGCCGCGCACCACCACCTGGCCCCGGGTGGGCTTGTATACCCCTGCAATGGTCTTGAGCAGGGTGGATTTGCCCGAGCCGTTCAGCCCCACCAGGCCGTAGAAGTCCCCCGGCATGATGTTGAGGCTGACGTCCCGGAGGGCGTAAAACTCGTCGTAATGCAGCCGCCCCTGGACCATGGCCAGAAAGTATTCTTTCAGGCTCTCGTGCTTTTCGCTGGCCAGGTTGAAGCACATCGAGACGTTCTGGATCTCGATGATGGGCTGGGTATTGGGTGTGTCCATCCGTGCTCCTCCTCTCTCAAATATGCAGCACAAAGCGGTCCTGGGTGCGGCGGAACACCACAAGCCCCACCGCCATCGACACCACTGCGCACAGGCCGCACACCTCCACCATCCGCAGGTCCAGCGGCACGCCCCACATGACGGTGCGGCGGAAGCCGGTGATATACCAATAGATGGGGTTGAGGGCGATCACCTGCTGCATATTGAACCCGCCGATGGAAAAGGTCATCTGGGCGGGGTCATAGAAGATGGCCGAAAAGTACAGCAGCGCCGTGATAAAAACGCTCCAGATGTGCTGGATGTCCCGGAAGAACACGGTGCACGCCGCCAGGAACAAGGACACTCCCAGGCTGAAGAAGAACAGGGTCACCAGCGGGTACAGCGCCTGGAACACGGTCAGGTGGAAGGGGCTGCCGGTGAACACCATCACCAGCAGCAGCGCCACAAAGCTGAACACACAGTTGACCATGGCAAAACAGCACTTCTCCAGCGGGAAGATATACTTGGGGATATACACCTTTTTCAGCAGGGGGGCGGCGCTGATGATGCTGCCCATGCTGGTGGAGGTGGACTCGTTGAAAAAGTTGAACAGCAGCTGGCCGCACATCAAAAAGACGGGGAAATTGTCGATGCCGCTGCCGCGCATATCCATCAGGCTGCTGAACACCGCCCAGTAGACCAGACACATCAGCAGCGGGTTAAGCACGCTCCACACCACGCCCAGCACGCTGCGGCGGTATTTCAGCTTGAAATCCCGGCTGACCAGGTTATACAGAAGATAGCGGTAGCGCCAAAGGGCGTTCCACATTGCGCTCAGTTTTGCCACGGCGATCACCACTCTGCAAAGAAATCAAAGGTCTGCTGGGCAAAGGGCTGGTGCCGCTTGTCCTTATCGCTGGTCTTATGGGGGCAGCCGCAGTCGGGCCACACCACACCCACGGTGGGGTCATCGTAGGGGATGCCGCCCTCGGCGGTGGGGTCGTAGACGTCGGTGCACTTATAGCAGAACTCGGCCACATCGCTGAGCACCAAAAAGCCGTGGGCAAAGCCCTCGGGGATATAGAACATCTTCTTGTTCTCCGCCGACAGGGTCACCCCCACCCACTTGCCAAAGGTGGCGCTGTGGGGGCGGCAGTCCACCGCCACGTCGTACACCTCGCCCAGGGTCACACGCACCAGCTTGCCCTGGGTGTGCTGCTTCTGGAAGTGCAGCCCGCGCAGCACGCCCCGGGAAGAGCGGCTCTGATTGTCCTGCACGAACTCCCGGTCGATGCCCGCCGCAGCGAAATCGCCCTTCTTGTAGGTCTCCATAAAGTAGCCGCGGTCATCCCCGAACACTTCCGGCTGGATGACCACCACCCCGGGGATCTCGGTCTCGGTAAAAGTAAACTTGCCCATAATCGTTCTTCCTCTCTATCCAATGTTTTCTATTCCACAGGCTTTGCCCGGTCTGTGCGTATCGATTTGCGGCCCCACAAAAAGACCGCCGCGCCCATTGCCAGCATCCCGGCTGCCGCCGTTCCCAGCACCAGGGCCAGATGCCCCGCCGGGGCCACGTCCTCCGCCGCCGGATGCGCCGCGCCGCGGCTGCCCGCCAGCAGCGCGTCCAGCCCTTCCGGCTGCAAAGGCACCCGCACGCTGGCCGTCTCCTGGTAGGCGTTGCCCTGCACGGTGTACACCGCCCAGGCCTCCAGCTCCTCCCCTAGGATGTACTCCTCCGGCAGGTCCACCGAAAGGGTCACGTTCCCGGCGTCAAGGCCCGCCGCCAGAGGCAGGCGGATGCCGGGGGCATTCAGGGTCAGCTGGCCCAGCGGGCCGCCCCCGCCCCGGACGCTGATCTGGGCGGCATTCTGCGCAGGGTCAATAGCAGTATACCCGGTCCAGGTAGAAAACGCATATTCCAGCAGTGTGCGCACATCGGCATAGCGGTCGGCACGGCTGTCGCTGCGCATGACCACGCAGATCAGACGCAGGCCGTCCTTTTCGGCCAGACAGATGTAGGTCTGCCGGGCGATGTCGGTGTAGCCGATCTTGGAGCCCAGGATGGTGGGTTCGTAGAACATACTGGAGCCCACCCGCATGGAATCCTGCTGGGAGAAATAGCGGGTGACCGGCTGGTGGTTGGTGGGCTGCATGATATACATTTCGTTGTTGGTGAACAGCTGCTCAAAGCCGGGCTGATCCAGCGCCCACCGCAGGATCCGGGCCATATCGTAGCAGCTGGTGTAGTGTTCCTCATCGCTGATGCCATGCGGATTGGAAAAGTGGGTGTGCTGCAGCCCCAGCTGGACAACCTTGGCGTTCATGGCGTCCACCCCGTCCTGGATGGTCCCCTCGCCGATGTATTCCGCCAGCACGTTGGCCGCGTCGTTGGCGCTGGCCATCATGGTGGCGTACAGCAGGTCCTCCAGAGGCACCTGCTCCCCTTCCAGCAGGGCGATGTGGCTGGAGTCGGTGCCGGCCAGGGAGTATACGTCCTCATGGGTGACCGGGTAGCTGCCGCTCCAGTCCCCCTGGGCCTTTTCGCACGCCAGCCCCAGGGTCATCACCTTGGTGATGGAGGCGGGGTGCAGTTCCTCATCCATATTCTGCTGGGCCAGCACCAGGCCGCTGGCCGCGTCCATGATGCAGTAGGCCCGGGTGGCGGTCAGCTGGGGCCCTGCCGCCCGGGCAGGCAGCGCCAGCACCACCAGGGCCAGCGCCGCTGCAAAGGCCCCGAAGGCCTTGGCGATTCCTCTCATGTGTTCCTCTTCCCGGCGGGAGGCCCGCCGTTTTTCTGTCCATTTCCCCGTATGGGGTGCATCCGGGCGTTCCCAGATATTTTTTAGTATAGCACACTTTTCAGTGAGGGGAAAGAGGTCTTTGCAGCAGCACCGGCTGGATCTGCCGTCCGTCCAGGGCCTGGGACAGCGTCTCGGAGACAAGCTCCAGGTCCGCCTTCAGGCTGTGGGGCTTGTTCTGTGGGTCGTCCTGGCCGTAGGGCACAAAATAATAGCCCTTGCGCTGCATCAGCCGGGCCATATTCTCCCCCGAGCCGGACAGGCCGTCGTTGGTGGACACCGCCACCACCACCGGGCAGCCCACCCGCAGCAGGCTTTTGGCCGCCAGAGTCACCGGCGTGTCGGACAGGCCGGCCGCCAGCCGGGCCAGGGTAGCCCCGGTGCAGGGCGCGATCACCAGGGCGTCCGCCAGCTTTTGGGGTCCCAGAGGCTCCACCGCCGTCAGGGTGTCCAGCACCTCATGGCCGGCCGCTGCCGCCAGCCGGGCCTTCCAGCCGGCGGCGCTGCCAAACCGTGTGTCGGTGCCCGCCGCCGCAAAGCTCATGACGGGCAGCACCCGCCAGCCCTCCGCCGCCAGCCGCGCAGCCTGCGGCACAGCCGCACTCAGGGTGCAAAAGCTGCCGCACACCGCAAAGGCCACCGTTTTTTGTCGTTCAGCGTTCATTCTGCCACCTCCCGTTCCCGCAGGATCTCCAGCACGGTCTGGGCCACATACTCCCCGGCGCTGTCGGGGGCGCACCGGGCGGGCAGGCCGGGGGCGGTCATGGCCCGGCGGCCCAAAGCGGCAGCCGCTCCCAGATCCACCCCGCCGGGGGCGCTGGCCAGGTCCACCGTCAGGCTGTCCGGGGGCAAAGCCTCCAGCACCTGCCGTCCCACCACCGGGGCGGGCACCGTGTTCACCAAAATATCAAAGCCGGCGGCGGCCTGGCGCAGTCCGCTCAGCGGGACGGCCCCGGCCCCCTGGCTCTGGGCCAGGGCCCGCTGGCTTGCACGCCGGGCGGCCACCGTCACGCGGGCGCCCAGAGCGGTCAGCCGTGGGGCCAGCGCCTGCCCCACCGGGCCGTACCCCGTCACCCCCACCCGGGCGCCCCACAGGGTGCGGGGGCGTTTTTCCAGCAGGATGCCGATGCACCCTTCCGCCGTAGGGATGGCGTTGCGGATCACCAGTTCGGGCCGGGCATAGTAGTCCACCAGCTCCACTCCGGCATCCGCGGCGATGCGGGCCGCCCGTTCCGAGGGCCTGCCCGCCAGCGCCACCGCCCCAGGGCGGGCAGCCCGCAGCAGCCCCGCCATCTGGTCATCCAGAGGCATGGGCAGCAGGATGTAGCCGGCCCGGGCGATCTGCCCGATGCCTCCTACCTGGCAGCCTGCCCGGGCCAGCGCCCGGGCAGCGGCGGCCTGCCTGCCGTCCTCCCCGATCACCGCAAACAGTCTGTCTGTCATGGTCTATCCCCCCTGTGCCCCAGCCTATGCCGGGCCTCTCCGGGTGGTGACAAAAACGTCCCGCCCGGACGACATGTGCGTACGGGCGGGACACATATGGGATGATTTATTTCAGATACCGCTCCACGGCCCGGGCCACGATGCCGCCCAGCAGGCCGCTGACCAGGAATTCGGCCACGCCCTGGATGCCCACCAGCAGCACCACGAACATCAGGGGATTGGACGCGCCGTTGGCGGCCACCAGGCCCTGCACATAGTCGCAGTGATAGAATGCCAGCACGATATACCCCATAAAGAACAGGGTGTTGAGCAGCGGGGCGCACATGGCGCTGATGATGCAGCTCCAGGTGCCCTTTTTGTCCAGGCGGCGCAGCGCCTCGTAGATCAGGCCCACGCACAGGCCCATCAGCAGACGGGTGCCCACGCACAGGATCAGCGTGTGCAGGGGGCTGACCTGGAACAGAGCGCTGGTCATGGCCGAACCGCCGCTGACCGCGTCATAAAAGCTGACCAGGCCGAACACCGCGCCCAGCACCAGGCCGGCCACCGGCCCCATGGTGATGGCGCCCACCGCAATGGGCAGTGTGAGGAAGCTCATGTAGAGGGGCCCGACCGGCACGCTGCCCAGACCGATGGCTTTCATGACCAGCTCGATGGCGATGAGCAGCCCCAGGCGGGTCAACACTTGCAGATGGGTATTGTTTCGTTTTGTCATGATAAGACCTCCTGCTGCCGTTCCGTCCAAACTGCCGGATACGGCGCACGCTGGCCGCCCCAAAGGGAGCGGGGTTTGCTTTTGCTTTTGCTTTTTACTTGTCGCAGGGGAAACGCACCCCCGCGCTGCGCCGGGCCGCCGTCAGGACCCGGCTGACCGCCAGGGAGGTGTCCAGCATATGGCTGCACAGCTCCTGGTCCCCCGCGTCGATGGCACGGGCAAAGGCCTCGAATTCGGCTGCGCACCGGATGCGCTTGCCGTTGAGGGAATAGTGTTCCTCGGTGCCGTCGTTCAGGTGCAGGGTCAAAGGGCCGCAGAGATTGGCGGTGCTCTTCTGGAGCAGGTAACCCTTGGTGCCCTGGATCAGATAGCGGGCGGGTGCGGCGCAGTCCTTGGCGGCAATGCTGACCGCCTTGAAAGAGCTGTAATCCATGGTGAGGATGCCGCTGGTATCGACGCCCTTTTCGACGTTGGCGGCATAGTGCACCTGCTGGGGTTCCCCAAACAGGCCCACGATGTAGCTGACGTTGTAGACCCCCAGGTCCATCAGGGCGCCCCCCGCCTGGTTCGGGTCAAATACAGGGGCGGTCTGCCCTGCCAGGAATGCGTCGTACCGGCTGGAATACTGACAGAAGCTGCACTGCACCACCTTGACCGGGCCCACCCGGGGCAGCAGCCCCTGCAATTTGCGGTAGTTCGGCAGGTATTGGGTGGTGACCGCCTCAAACAGGTACAGCCCTTTGCTGCGGGCCAGAACCGCCAGCCGGGCCGCTTCGGCGGCGCAGGGGGCCAGAGGCTTTTCCACGATCGCATTGCGGCCGGCCTCCAGGGCGGCTTTGGCATAGGCTGTGTGCAAGAGGTTGGGCAGGGCGATGTAGATCGTGTCCACCGCTTCCAGCAGCCGGCCATAGTCGGTGACGTGGAGCGGGACCCCGTACTGCCGGCACAGCGCTGCGGCCTTTTCGGCGCTGCGCTCGGTGCTGCACAGGGCGGCCACCTCCACCGTCGGGGCCTGGACCAGCCAGGGCAGGAACTCCTGGACGATCTTGCCGCTTCCTACGATGCCCAGTTTCATCCTGCATTCCTCCTTTTGGGCTGGGTCCGGGCCGTGTGCTCCCGCCGGGGCGCAGGCAGACGGCGGCCGCGGCGGGCGGGGCGGCTGTTCATCTCATACAGCAGCGCCAGCCCCTTGAGCATCAGCTCGGGGTCATAAGTGAGGGGGTGGCGGCACAGGGGCGCCACATATTTGGCCAGGCCCCCGGTCAGTACCAGGGTGGCGGGACAGCCCAGCTCTTCTTCGATGCGCTGCACCATGCCGTCCACCAGCACAGCGGTGCCCAGCACCGACCCCGAGAGCATACACTCCTGGGTGGTGGTGCCGATGGCATCGGCCGGCCGGGCCAGATGGATCTGGGGCAGCTGGGCGCACCGGTCTCCCAGCGCCCGAAGCCCGGTGGACAGCCCCGGGCAGATGACGCCTCCCCGGAACACCCGGCGGCCGTCCACCACATTGAAGGTGGTGGCGGTGCCCAGATCGACCGTGATGACCGGCAATGGGTAGTTGGCCGCCGCATAGGCGGCGTCGGCGATCCGGTCCTTGCCCACCATCTGAGGTTCGGGCACCCCCATCCGCAGGCCGGTGCGGATGTCGGGGCCTACGATCACCGGGTCTTTGCCGGTGTAGTGCCGGGCACAGGCGGCCAGCGGCCCGGTGAGCTGGGGCACCACGCTGGTGAGCACAGCCCCCTCGAACCACACCTTGCGCTCGGGGTTGCGCCGCCGCGCAAAGATGCGCTCCATCTCGGCGCGGTATTCGGCGGCGGTGCGGGTGCGCACCGTGTCCATGTGGGCCACAAAGCATACACGTCCGTCCCGGATGCCCCCAAGGGCGACGGTGGTGTTGCCTATATCGATGGCTAAGATCATGTTGTCAGAAAGCCTTTCGGCCCCTCCTTTCACAGCGGCGGCCGCACAGCCGGGCGGCCTGCCATGTCGCTTTATTTTACATCATTTCGCCGCCGGATACAAGGCCCGGCGCAAGATATTTTGGCGGGCTGCCGTCAAGGGCGGGTCAGCCGTACCGGCGCACCGCATCCAGCAGGGCCGGACCGTAGCGCTGGGCCCTGGCCTCGTTGATGCCGGGGATCTCCAGCAGCTGGGCCATGCTGGACGGGCGGCGGGTGCACAGCTGGCGCAGCGCCGCGTCGGAGCAGACCGTGAAGGCAGGGAGCTTATCCCGGCGGGCCAGTTCCTTGCGCACGGCGTAGAGGGCGGCCAGCAGCTGCTGATCCCCCGGGCCAAGCCCCGCCGCCCTGGCGGCCGGTGCGGCCGGCCTTGCCCGGGGCGCGGCGGGCCGGGGCGCCGGCAGGACGGTTTTGGGCTGCAGGCAGCTGGAGCAGTTGCCGCAGCGGACGGGCGCCTTCTGCCCAAAGTAGTGCAACAGTTCGGCCCGCAGGCACCGCTGGGTGGTGGCGTAAAAGGTCATGTACCGCAGCCGTTCCCGGGCCAGCCGGGCATTCTCCTGGCGCTGGACCAGAGGCCCGGTGCCCTCCGTCTCCTCCTTGTCGATGAAAAACTGGGCGGTGCGCACATCGCTGGGAGCGTACAGCAGCACGCAGCGGGCAGGTTCCCCGTCCCGGCCCGCCCGCCCCGCCTCCTGGTAATAGCTCTCCAGGTCCCGGGGCATATTGTAGTGGACCACCATCCGCACATTGGGCTTGTCGATGCCCATGCCAAAGGCATTGGTGGCCACCATCACCTGCACCCGGTCAAAGAGGAAATCCTCCTGGGTGCGGCGGCGCAGTTCGGCGGGCAGCTGGCCGTGGTAAGCCGCCGCCGCAAAGCCCAGCCCCTGGAGCGTCTGGGCCGTCTGCTCCACCTGGCGGACGGTGCTGCAATAGACGATGACGGGGACGTCCCCGGCCTCGAGCAGCAGATCCACCAGGGCATGGGGCTTGTCCGAGTTGGTCAGCCGCTGCGTCTCGAACCGCAGGTTGGGCCGGTCAAAGCCGGTCACCAGCCGCAGGGGGCTGCGCAGTCCCAGCTGCTCCTCGATGTCCCGGCGCACCTGGCCGGTGGCCGTGGCGGTGAAAGCCCCCACCACAGGCCGTTCGGCCAGCCCTTCCACAAAGGCCCGGATCTGCAGGTAGCTGGGGCGGAAATCGTGGCCCCACTGGCTGATGCAGTGGGCTTCATCCACCGTCACCATGCTCACCGGGCGGCAGTGCACCAGGGCCGCAAAGCCGGGCATCAGCAGCCGCTCGGGGGCCACATAGATGATCTTGTACTGCCCCTCCCGGGCGCGGCGGAGCATCAGCTCCTTCTGCCGGTCGTTGAGGCTGTTGTTGAGGTAGGCCGCAGGCACCCCCGCCGCCACCAGCGCCCGCACCTGGTCCTGCATCAGGCTGATCAGGGGGCTGATCACCAGCGTCAGCCCCGGCAGCAGCAGAGCGGGCACCTGGTAGCACACCGATTTGCCTGCGCCGGTGGGCATCACCGCCATCACGTCCTGTCCGCGCAGCAAAGCCTCGATGATCTGCTCCTGCCCCGGGCGGAAACGGTCGTAGCCGAACACCCGTTTGAGCACGCTGTACCGGTCTTCCATAAGCTGCCTCCTTTCCTTTCCGGCCGCAGGGGCCATAGATTCCTTGCCGGGGCGATAGATTTTCCCGCCGGGCCGTGCTATAATAAAGGCATACGCTGCGGCGGCCTGTCCGCCGTCTTTCATCAAGTAAGGAGTACGCCTTATGGAACAAAAGCTCATCACCTTTGCGGTGCCCTGCTATAATTCAGCGGCCTATATGCGCCACTGCGTGGACACCCTGCTGACCGCCGGCCCGGATGCCGAGATCATCCTGATCGACGACGGCTCCACCAAGGACGACACCCCTGCCATCTGCGACGAGTACGCCGCCAAATACCCCGGTGTGGTCCGCGCCATCCACCAGGAGAACGGCGGCCACGGGGAAGGGGTCAACCAGGGCATCCGCCATGCGGCCGGCATCTATTATAAAGTTGTGGACAGCGACGACTGGCTGGACACCGACGCTCTGGCCAAGGTGCTGGACCGGCTGCGTCTGCTGCTGCACCGGGGCACGGCGCCCGACCTGATGCTGTGCAACTACGTCTATGAACACGTGGAGGACGGCACCAGCCACACGGTGCGCTACACCAATGTGTTCCCCCAGAACCGGCTGTTCACCTGGATGCACGTGGGCCGGTTCCGTCCCGACCAGAACATCCTGATGCACTCGGTGATCTACCGCACCGAAGTGCTGCGCCGGTGCGGGATGGTGCTGCCCAAGCACACCTTCTATGTGGACAACATCTTCATCTACCAGCCCCTGCCCTACGTCAAAAGTATGTATTATATGGACCTGGACCTGTACCGGTACTTCATCGGCCGGGCGGACCAGAGCGTCAACGAGAGCGTCATGGTCAAGCGGGTGGACCAGCAGCTGCGGGTCACCCGGTATATGATCGACTGCCAGGATCTGGACGCGCTGCCCCCCGAGCAGGCCCGGCTGCGCAGCTATATGATCCAGTACCTGTCGGTCATGATGGCCATCAGCGGCATCTTCCTGATCCTGGACGGCAGCGACGAGGCCAAAGCCAAAAAGGCAGAGCTGTGGGACTACCTGCGCGCCCATGTCAGCAAGCGGGTATACCGCCGCATCAAGCTGTCCCTGGGCGGCCTGACCGACCTGCGCTTCCCCGGCGGAGACAAGGTCACCGTGCTGGGCTACCGCCTGGCCCGCAAAGTGGTCAAGTTCAACTGATCCAACGATCCAACCCCCGCTTTCCCGGACAGGAAGGCGGGGGTTTCGTTTCGGGCCGGGCGCCTGTCATTTGCGGCGCAGCGCCACAGCGTACAGATCCTGGGCGCGGTGGCACTCCTCCACCAGCTCTTTCGGCTGGGCGCACAGGCCGTGGTTGTGCCAGGGATCGTTGAACCAGTAGCGGTCCTGGTCATAGCCCACCAGGAGCAGGCAGTGCTCGTTCAGCTTCCAGTCGAACATCCTGCCGTTGGGCAGCCGCCACCGGTCCACCCCCGGCACCGGCTGAAAGTCGAGGGTGGCCCAGAACACCACCGGCAGCCCCTGGTCGATGTAGCCGCACAGTTCGGCGGCGCTCCGCCCGGTCTCGTCCACCACCGCAAAGCGGTCCGCAGCCCCTGCGGCCTCCAGTGCGCTGGTCATGGCCTGGCAGATGCAGGGGGCATAGCAGCCGTAGCCGGTGTGGTCGTGGGGGTCGCCGGGATAGACATAATGGGGGTCGGGGCCCCACAGCTGCCCGTCCTGCTCCCAGAACGGGGCATGGGGCAGGTCGCGCGCAATGAAGGTGTCCGGGTCCACCTGCACCCCCACCGCGCCCAGGGCCATCACGGCGCTGATGCTCTCGCAGCCGTTCACCCAGCGCCGGGTCTGGTCGATGTAGGGGGCCAAAATGATTTTTTTCATAGAATATCCTCCCAAGGCAGGGTGTCAGGCCCTGTCAAAACCGAGGGTTTTGTGGTATGATGGTAGAAAGCTTTACAGAGGTTTTACACGGGCGGCGCCCGGCCTCTGCCACCAGTATACTACAAAGCGGCCTGCTGCGCCAGACCGCAGGGAGGAACAGTATGAACAGTCTGATCATTGGCATCGCCGGGGGCTCGGGCAGCGGCAAGACCACCCTGGCCCTGCGGCTGAAAGCAAGATTCGGGGAAGAAGAGGTGCGGCTGATCCCCCACGACAGCTACTACAAGCGCCACGACGACCTGCCCTATGAAAAGCGCTGCCTGCTCAACTACGACCACCCCGACGCCTTCGACAACCAGCTGCTGGTCCATCACCTGCAGGAGCTGAAGGCAGGCCACGGGGTGGACTGCCCGGTCTACGACTACGCCATCCACAACCGGTCGGACCAGGTGCGCCATATCGAACCGGCTCCGGTGCTGATCGTGGAGGGCATCCTGCCCTTTGTGGAGCCCGAGCTGCTGGAGCTGTTCGACTATAAGATCTTTGTGGATACCGACGCCGATGAGCGGATCCTGCGGCGGATTTTGCGGGACGTCAAGGAGCGCGGGCGCTCTCTGGACAGCGTCATCACCCAGTACCTCACCACCGTCAAACCCATGCACGAAGCTTTTGTGGAACCCAGCAAGCGCAACGCCGACATCATCGTGCCCAACGGCGGCGAAAACGGCCCCGCCCTGGAAATGCTGGTGCACCACATCCGCAGCCTGATCCAGCAGGCACAGACCTTATAACAGCCCCATGGACAGAGCCTTCCAAAAAAGGATGCAAGAACACTCTATCCTGACTGTCTTCAAAGCGTTACAATAAGAAGGGGCCGCCTGTCCAATCCGCCGGACCCAGAAAGGCAGGAAGGAGAACCGTGAGCGTCTATGGCTACATCCGGGTCAGCACCCGCGAACAAAACGACGACCGCCAGTGGGTCGCCCTGCGCCAGGCGCAGGTACCCTCCCAGAATGTATATGTGGACCGGCAGTCCGGCAAGGATTTTCAGAGGCCGGAATACAAGCGGCTGGTACGCCGTCTGCGCAAGGATGACCTGCTCTATATCAAAAGCATCGACCGGCTGGGCCGCAACTACGAGGAGATCCTGGTCCAATGGCGCTTTTTGACCCAGGAAAAGGACATCGATATCGTTGTGCTGGATATGCCGCTTCTGGACACGCGCCGCGGCAAGGATCTGCTGGGCACGTTCCTGGCCGATGTGGTGCTGCAGATCTTGTCCTTCGTGGCCGAGAATGAGAGGGAAAACATCCGCCAGCGCCAGGCCGAGGGGATCGCGGCCGCCAAAGCCCGGGGCGTCCAGTTTGGCCGTCCCTCCAAGCCTCTGCCCGAAAACTTCTATGCGGTGCACCGGACCTGGCGGTCGGGCCAGATCACCCTCCGTCAGGCTGCCGAACTGTGCCACATGAACCACAACACCTTCTACTACCGGGCCCGCCGCTACGAGGACGAGCAGCGCGCCCAGCTCATGGTCCGGGACGAAGTTCCCCGGACCGGGCAGCCGCCTGCGGAGGAGGGCGAAGGCTCCCAGAACGTATAAAAACAAAAGCGCCGCCCCCGGCTTTTTGGGCCAGGGGCGGCGCTGTATTTGTTATGCCGGGCAGGTGCGGCCCTTTGCTCTCACAGCTCGATGAGGAAGCTGACGGCGTGATCCTGCCGGCCGCTGACACGGCAGGCGGGTTCCACATCGGTGCCCCAGCTGTCGATACCGCCGACGCCCCGCACAGGGCCCATCACGGTCAGGATGGTGTGGGCGGGGGCGGGCAGCTCGTCCGCATGGGCGGCGCTCTCCAGCTGGTGGGGGGTATAGGGCAGCGCCGAGAAGGCAAAGGGTCTGCCGTCGGCCATCCGCAGGGTGAGGGCCGCAGTGGTGCGGCAGGCCGGGCCCTGCTGGTGCACCGTCAGCGTGTGGGTGCCCATATGCACGCCGCAGTCCTGGGGCACCAGGTAGGCGGGGATGTGGGGCGTCTCGCTCCATGCGCCGAATTTCGCCCCCTTATACCGGTCGGGGTAGGTCTCCCCGGACAGGCCGGTCCAGCTCACCCGGGCGGCGGGCTGCACCGTGGCAAAGCGCACCCCGAACAACGGCAGTTCGGGCGCGTTTTCGGTCCCATGGTAGCGGGCATCCACCCGCAGGGCGCTGCCTGTGACGGTATAGCTGAGATCCGCCGAGGCCCCCGGCACCGTGGGGAAGCGGAAGGTATACGTGATCCGCACGCTGCCGTCCGGCTCCCTGGCGGTGGTCCAGCCCTCCAGCTTGGGGTAGGCGTCGGCCGCCATCCAGGCGGCGCTGGCCACCGGGAAGCCGCAGCCCCGGTCGTTCTCGGTGGGGGCGCGCCACAGGGCCGGGCGGGGCGCACGCCAGATCCACTCGGTATCCCCTTTCCGCAGGGAGGCCAGGCCCCCCTCGGTGTAGGAGAATTGCAGGGCAAAGCCCTCGCCCTGGACCCCCAGGTTGACGTCCCCTTCCACCACGGTCAGGGGGCCGCCGGCCCGCAGGGGAGGCAGCGTACAGGCCGCAGCCTGACGGGCATTCTCCGCGTCCCAGGCAGCCCGACGGGCGGGGGTGTCGTACCAGTAGCGCAGATCCTGCATGGCGGGCTTCTCCGTCCCGTCTGCAAAGACGATGCCGTTGGCGCTGAACGCATAGTCGGTGGGGCGCTCTCCAAAGTCGCCGCCATAGCCCAGACGGCGGCCCTGCACGCCCGGCTGCCAGAGGGCCTGGTCCATGTAGTCCCACACAAAGCCGCCCTGGTACTGGGGGTATTCCCGGGCCAGGCGGATGTAGCTCTCCATCCCGCCCAGGCTGTTGCCCATGTCGTGCATATACTCGCACAGGATGAAGGGCTTTGCGGGCTTGGCGTCCAGATAGGCCCGGATCTCATCGGGCTTTGCGTACATCCGGCTCTCCATGTCGCTGATCCGGTCGAAGGCCCGGCAGTGGAACACCCCTTCGTAGTGCACCAGGCGGCCGGGGTCGTTCCGGTGGAAAAAGTCGCTCATGGCCAGGATATCCTCCCCGGCATAGGACTCGTTGCCGCAGCTCCAGATCAGGATGGCGGTGTGGTTTTTGTCCCGCTCAAACATCGAGCGGGCCCGGTCCACCACGCAGTCCCGCCATTCGGGCAGGCTGCCCGGCACGTTCCAGGCAGGGTCCACCCGGCCCATCTTCTGCCAGGAACCGTGGCTCTCCAGGTTGGTCTCGTCGATCATGTAGATGCCGTTTTCATCGCACAGATGATACCAGAGGGTCTGGTCGGGATAGTGGCAGGTGCGCACCGCATTGATGTTGTTGCGGCGGAAGGTCTCCATGGCCCGGTACATATCCTCGGGGCCGATGGCGCGCCCGGTCTCGGGATTCCACTCGTGGCGGTTCACCCCGTTGAAAACGATCCGCTCCCCGTTCAGCTTCATGACGCCCTGGTCCATCCCAAAGCGGCGGAAGCCGGTCTTGTAGGGCACCGTCTCCTGCACGGCGCCGCCGGCGTCCCGCAAAGTCAGGGTCACTTCGTAAAGGGCCGGGTCCTCATGATCCCACTTGCGGATGTCGGGCAGCCGCACCGGCGCGCCGTACCAGCAGCCGTCCCCGCCCTTGTCCAGGGGCATGGGGGCGTCCCAGATCACCCGGCCGCCGGGGGCCGTCACGGTGCAGTGCAGCCCGCAGCCCTCCACAGACGCGCCCTCCGCGGCGCTCAGACGCAGGCGGGGCGCCAGGGTGCCGGTGGTGTTGTCGGTCTCCAGGCCCGCCCGCAGCCACAGGTCCTCGATGTGCACCGAAGGCTTGGCATAGAGGTACACCGGCCGGAAGATGCCGAAGAACCGGAAAAAGTCCTGGTCCTCCAGCCAGCTGCCGCTGCAGTTTTTATACACTTCCACGCACAGGCGGTTCTCCCCCGGGCGCAGATAAGCCGTCAGGTCAAAGTCGGCGGGGGTGAAGCTGTCCTCGCTGTACCCCACAAACTGTCCGTTGCACCAGCAGTAGAAAGCCCGCTCCACCCCCTGGAAGGAGACGCAGACCCGCTTGCCCTGCAGGGCCTCATCCAGCCGGAAGGTCTTGACATAGCTGCCCACCGGGGTGTCGTCCCAGGCGATCCGGGGCGGGCGCAGGTTGTGGCAGCCGTCCCAGGGGTACATGGTGTTGATATACTGGATCTGGCCGTAGCCCTGCAGTTCGATGTGCCCGGGCACCGCGATCTCCGCAAAACCGGTCAGGTCCGCCCCTTCCTGCCAGAAGGCGGCGGGCCTTTGGGCCGGACAGGGGCTGTATGCAAAGCGCCAGGGGCCGTCCAGGCTTTGGCGCAGGTCCGACCCATCGGCATACCATACATGGTCCGAGTGGGCGTCCAGCCGGTTGACCGCAAAGACCTGCGGGTCTTCCAGCCAGTTCAGTTCGGGAACAGGAGCATTCATGATAGGTCCTCCTTTAAAAAAGCAGGCGGAATGTACAAAAGGATTCTACCCTAGATTTTACCTTTCGTTCAGATGGCTGTCAACGCGAAAATCAGCCGCCCGGATAGAGGAATGTTGCACCTCCGGCACCCCCGGGAGCGGCGCAGAGCGTTTTTTGCACCCCGGTTTGGCGTGCGCCGAAGCCCGCCGGGGCGCAGGCGCGGGCCTCTTTGCAACTTTTTGAAATTGGGGCTTGACAAGGCTGTGCAAAACTGGTATCATGAATAGGCATTCGGCGGGCGCAGCTTGATGCGGGATGCCCACGAGGAGAGATGTCCGAGTGGTTTAAGGAAGCAGTCTTGAAAACTGCCGTGCGGCAACGCACCGTGGGTTCGAATCCCACTCTCTCCGCCATTTTTAATTGAATCAGTGACAGCTGACTTTGCTCTGGAGTAGTACTCAAGAGGCCGAAGAGGCGCCCCTGCTAAGGGCGTAGGTCGGGAAACCGGCGCGAGGGTTCAAATCCCTCCTACTCCGCCAAAAATACCAGGAACCACAGGTTGGTCCCTGGTATTTTTTTATGCCCGGCCAGGCGCCGGCAGCGTCCGTATAAAAAGGGCCGCCCCGAAGGGCGGCCCTTTTGTGCTGTTCACGCCGTGTGCAGGGTGGCCGCGCCGGACTGGCGCAGCCGGCGGTAGAACCAGACAAAGCACACCATATGCATGGTAAAGGTGACGATCCAGGTGACGGGATAGGACAGGTACAGCACGAACAGGCTGTGCATCGACCCGAACACCGTGAAGATCCAGACGATGCGCAGTCCGCAGGCCCCTGTCAGGGAGACCACCGTGGGGGTGACGGCGGCGCCCATCCCCCGCACCACTCCGCAGGCCACGTCCATCAGGCCGCACAGCAGATAGGTCAGGCAGACCACATGGATGCGGTCGATGCCATAGGGCAGCACCTGGGGATCCGAGGTGTAGATGGACAGCAGCTGCCGCCCGAACAACACCGCCAGGCCCCCCAGGATGGCCCCGATCACCGCCACCAGCAGCAGGCAGTCCCGCAGGATCAGGGGCACGCGCTCCTTTTTGCCTGCGCCGATGTTCTGGCTGGTAAAGTTGAGGGCGGCCTGGTACACCGACTCCATGGCGGTATAGACAAAGTTCTCGATGTTGGCGGCGGCGGTGCTGCCCGCCACGGCCAGGGTGCCAAAGCTGTTGATGGAGGACTGGATCAGCACGTTGGAGACCGAGAACACCACGCTCTGGATGCCGGCAGGCAGTCCCACCCGCAGGATTTGCAGCAGGGTGGCCTTGTGGAGCCGCAGCTGGCGGGGGTGCAGCTGGTAGCGGGTGCCGGGCCGGGCCAGGCACCGCAGGATCAGGCCGGCCGACAGATACTGGGAGATGGAAGTAGCCAGGGCCACTCCCGCCACATCCATATGGAAAACCAGAACGAAAAAGACATTCAGGCAGGCATTGGTGATCCCGGCTGCCGTCAGGAAAAACAGGGGCCGGCGGGTGTCCCCGATGGCGCGCAGGATGCCTGCCCCAAAGTCATAGGCCATCATGGCGGGCATTCCCAGAAAGACGATCCGCATATAGAGCACCGACTGGTCCATCAGGTCGGCCGGGGTGTCCATCCATCCCAACAGGACGGGCAGCAGGGGCAGCCCCAGCAGGATCAGGGCCGCTCCGCAGAACAGGGCCAGCAGGATGGCGGTGTGGACGGTGTCCTGCACCCGGCGCCAGTCCTGGGCGCCATAGCTGTGGGCCATCACCACGCTGCACCCGATGGACAGGCCCAAAAACAGGTTGACCATCAGGCTGTTCAACGAGGAGGTGGCGCCCACCGCAGCCATGGCGCTGCTGCTGGCGAACTGGCCCAGCACGATGATGTCCGCCGCATTGAACAGCAGCTGCAGGATGCCCGACGCCATCAGCGGGAGGGAAAAACGCAGCAGGTTGCCCACCAGGGGGCCGCTGCACATATCGATCTCAGACGAATGCCGCATAGTTGTATGGTTCCTTCTTTCTGCAAGATACGCATCTTTGACTTCGCATAGCCGCTCCGGCCGGGAGCGGATTATAGTTTACTGCGCCGGCGTGCGAAATGCAACCATCGATTTTGCAGAAAGCGATCCACCCAGCGCACGGCAAAAGCCAAAACCGCATGGCCAAAAGCCACAGCATTCTGCGCGCAAAAGGACGCACTGGCCCCCGGCCTTCCGGCGTGGGAAAATGGACACAGAAAAACCGTCCACAGAAAGGAGGAACCCAATGACAGACGTACGATCTTACAGCCTGGCGGCCGAAGGGGACAGGCAGGCGGCGCCCCACTTCAAGGTGCGGGAGTTCGCCTGCAAAGACGGCAGCGACCCGGTGTTCGTGTCGCCCCGCCTGGCCGATGTGCTGGAGGCCATCCGCACCCATTTCGGCGCGCCGGTGACCATCACCTCGGGCTACCGCACCCCCGCCCACAACGCGGCCACCCGGGGCAGCAGCCCCCGCAGCCAGCATCTCTACGGCCTGGCGGCCGACATCCAGGTGGAGGGGGCGGCCCCCGCCGCCGTGGCCGCCTATGCAGAGACCCTGCTGCCCGACGCCGGGGGCATCGGGATCTATGGCACCTTCACCCACATCGATGTGCGGCCCCAAAAGAGCCGCTGGCGGGGGTGAGGCCATGGAGACCATCTGGGCCGCCCTGCTCTCGGGCGGGGTCACCCTGGCGGGGGTGCTGATCGCCAACAGCCGCAGCCAGGCCGTCACCGACACCAAACTGGAAGAGCTGACCAGGGAGGTGCGGGCCCACAACAACTTCGCCCAGCGCGTGCCGGTGCTGGAAGAAAAACTCAAGGCGGCCGACCGCCGCCTGTCCGCGCTGGAACGCCAGCCCGGCCCGCCCCGCACCTAGGGTCTATCCGAAAACTCCCCCATACTGTCCTGCTCTACCAAAAACACCATCTGCCGCGTTGCATTCGCTTGCATTCCATCGTCAGGAGCGCAGCGCTCATGCGCCTTGCATCTGGCGCTTTTTGGCGAATCTCTCAGCATGTTTGACTTCTCAGATACACCCTGAGCCAACGACCAAATTGAAAGGAGCACAGCATGAACCACATTTCCATTGGAACCATCGCACGCACCGCCTGCCTTGCGCTGGCGCTCACCAACCAGATCCTGTCGGCGGCAGGCAAGCCGGTGCTTCCCATCCAGGACGACCAGCTGGAAGCCCTGGTCACCACCGGGCTGACGGTGGCGGCCTCCCTGGCGGCCTGGTGGAAGAACAACAGCTTCACCGTCCCCGCCATCCGGGCCGATGCGGCCCTGAAAGCGGCCCGCAGCAAGTGAAAACCCGGGATACCGCTTGACAAAGGGCATGGGAGATAGTACACTTCCTATAAAGAGGCTCATCACCTTCACATGCAAGATGAAAAAGATTCACAGCGGAGGAGTGTACTGGGATGACTTTGTTTTCATACGAGATCTTTGACGCGGTGGCGCGGCAGGGCAGCTTCAACAAGGCGGCCCAGCAGCTCCACCTGACCCCCTCCGCCATCAGCCACGCCATCGCTGTCATGGAGGAGGAGCTGGGCTTTGCCCTGTTCACCCGCGGGAAAAGCGGCGTGACCATGACCAGCTACGGCGCTTCCCTCTACCCGGCCATCCGCGCCGTCCTGAACAGCGACGAGGCCCTGCAGCAGAGCATCGCCCGGCTGAACGGCCTGGAAAAAGGCAAGGTGCGGCTGGGCACCTTCAGCTCGGTGTGCACCCACCTGCTGCCCGGTATCCTGCAGAGCTTCAAGGAGCAGTTCCCCCAGATCGAGGTGGAGATCTACCAGGGCACCTACGACGACGTGAAGGAATGGCTGCGCAGCGGCCAGGTGGACATCGGGTTCCTGGCCTCCAGCTGCCAGGAGGAATTTGCCCTCACCGAACTGCTGCGGGAACCCCTGTACGCCATCCTGCCGGCGGACTGGCCCACCCCTCCGGAAGGGGTGATGACCCCCGCCCTGATGAGCCAGAAAAACTTCGTGGTGCAGGGAGACGCCACCGACGCCGATATGCGCCGCTTTTTGAAGAAGTACAAGATCGGGGTGCAGCGCTGCTGCCATGTCATCGACGATATGTCCAACATCGCCATGGTGGAAGCCGGGATCGGAATGTCCATCCTGCCCCAGCTGACCATCAAGGATTGCAGCGCCCACATCCAGATCCTGCCCATCCAGCCCGCCGAGGAGCGCGTGGTGGGCCTGGCTTTGCCCCGGCCGGCGGCCATGGCCCCGGCGGTGGAACAGATGTTCCACCACATCGTGGATTTCTGCAAGAACAGCGCCCCACTGCATTGAGAAAAGCCGCCCGGCCTGCAAAGGCCGGGCGGCTTTTTGCGCCGTTACTGGGCTTTGGAGGCCGAACGCTGGAAGCGGAACCCCTGCACCCGGTCGATGATCCAGGAGGACAGGGTGACCGTGACGATGGAGCAGGCGATCCTGGCGAAGGGGATATAGCTCAGTGAGAGCACCAGCACCACCAGGTCGGTGAACAGATAGCTGCGGGACAGCCGCCAGCCCGTCACGCGGGAGATGGTGAGCGCCAGGGCGTCGTCGCCGCCGCTGGAACCTCCCTGCCGCACGATGATGCCCACCCCAAGGCCCACAAAGAGGGCGCCCAGCACCGAGGCCGCCAGGGGGTAAGCCGACAGGTCGGGCAGCATCGGGGGGAACTGCTCCCAGATCTTATAAAACAAAGAGACGCTGAGGGTGGACACCACCGAAGTGCGGATGAACCCGCCCCCCAGGTATTTGAAGGCCAGCAGGTAACAGGTCAGGTCCAGTACGGGGGTGACGATGGCCGGGGAGATGCCCAGCCAGTTTTCCACCAGCAGCATCATGCCGATGACGCCGCCCTCGGTGATGCCGGTCTGCTGATGGATGTTGTGGATGCCGAAGGTGCAGATCATGGCTCCCAGCAGGATCAGAGCCACCCTGCGCATCGTCAGGCCTTCCAGCAGCCTGGGGCCCCATTTGGCCCAATTCCTGGATGTGTTGCGAAGCATACGAAAACTCCTTCTTGCGTTTTTGCTTGTTCCTCTGTACAATACCAGTATAAAGGATATAGTAACTATACTGTCAAGGGGGCATCCATGGAAAATCTGTTCTCGATCGGGGAGGTGGCCCGGTATCAAAACATCTCCAAGCAGACGCTGATCTTCTACGACAAGATCGGCCTGTTCCGTCCGGCCTATGTGGACCCGCACAACGGCTACCGCTATTACAGCGCCAGCCAGATCGACTACCTGGACACCATCCTGGTGATGAAAAAGATCGGCTTCTCTCTGGAGGAGATCCGCCGGCATATGCAGCACTACCACCTGGACAGCAGCCTGGCCATGCTGCACCGGCAGCTGGACGTGATCGACCAGAAGATCGCCGAGCTGCGTCTGCTGCGCAGCCGGGTCCAGCACCGCTGCCAGCAGATGGAGCAGGCCAAAGCCAGGGCCCAGGCCGGCGTCCAGCTGGAGGACGCCGGGGAGCAGTACCTGCTGTGCCGTCCGGTGGCCGCCCCTTACAGTCTGCGGGAGGTCAGCCTGGCCAGCAAGCAGTGCTTTGTGGACGCCTTTCAGGAACAGCTGCCGGTGTTCTTCCAGTCCGGGGTGGTGGTGCCTTTCGAGCGCATCCTGGCGGGCCGGTACACCGAGGCATCCCTGGCCTTTTTGCCCATCGACCCCACCGGCCAGGCCGCCGGGGTCCGCAGGCTGCCCTCGGGGCGCCGGGCCTGCATCTACCATGTAGGGGATTATCTGTCGGTGGGACGCTCCTACGAAAAGCTGCTGGACCACTGCCGGCAGGCAGGGCTGCGCATCCTGTCCGACTCCTATGAGTTCTGCATCAACGACTACATCACCACCCACGACGAGAGCGAATACATCACCAAGATCGCTTTCTACGTCGAGCCGCAGATATAAAAAGCGCCCCGCCGGGACCTGCCTGGCGGGGCGCTCATCTGTTTTGGTTCTGCTCTCAGGAAGCCTCAAAGGCCCGGGAGGCGCGGCGGCTGTGTTCCTCCCGATCGGGCCGGGGCGGTATGGGGGTCAGGCGCACTTCGGTGACCCGGCGGCGGGCGGTGTGGGTGACCACGCCGCTGTAATTGCCCAGGCGGAAACCGTCCCCCACCTTGGGCAGATGGCCGGTCAGGTCCTGCAGCAGGCCGTTGACCGTGTTGGAATCGGTCTGCTGCGGAGGGATCTCCAGCTTTTCGTACAGGTCGTCCACGCTGGCCGTGCCGGATACCAGCCAGCCGCCCCCGGGCTGGGGCCGGAACTCCTCCACCGCTTCATCGTGTTCGTCCCAGATCTCCCCTACCAGCTCTTCCAGGATATCTTCCAGGGTGATGATGCCCTCGGTGCCGCCGTACTCATCCACCACCACTGCCATGTGGTGGTGCTCCTCCCGGAAGGTGCGCAGCATGGCCGATATCTTGGTGCCGTCGGTGGTGAACAGAGCCGGCGTGACCAGCGCCTGCAGCGATGCCTGGTTGCGCAGCCGGGCTAAGTAGAAGTCCTTCTCGTGCACCACGCCGGTGATGTTGTCGATGGTGCCGTGGTAGACCGGCAGACGGGAATAGCCCGACTCGGCAAAGACCTGGGCCAGCTCCTCCAGGGGGATGGTATCCTTGACGGCTACCACGTCCACCCGGGGGGTGAGGATCTCCCCTACTTCCACATCGTCGAATTCGATGGCACTGCGGATCAGCTCCCCTTCCCGGTCGGTCAGCTCACCCTCGCTCTCGGCCTCGGATACCATGGTGATCAGCTCGCCCTCGGTGATGGAATCGGGCTCGGCCTGTACATGGAACAGCCGTCCCACCAGCTTGGACCACAGCCCGAACAGCCAGGTAAAGGGTGTGAGCAGGGTGATGAACACCTGCAGCAGGGGTGCGCAGGCGGTGGCCACCTTTTCGGGTATCTCCCGGGCCAGGCTGCGGGGACCGATCTCGCCAAAAAGCAGGATCAGCACCGCCAGGATCAAAGCCGACACCAGGGTGCCCCGCAGCGCGCCCAGCGGACGGATCAGGAGCAGCACCCCCAGAGAGGCTGCCGCCAGGTTGGCGACGGTATCCCCCACCAGGATGGTGGCGAACACCTTATCTCGCTGCCGGGACAGAGCCAGCACCCGGGCCGCTGCCGCGTCCCCCTCCTCTGCCCGGCTTTTGAGGCGGATCTCGTTGAGGGAGGCAAAGGCGGTCTCTGCCGCCGAGAAAAAGCCGCTGAGCGCCACCAGCAGGATCAGGGCCGCCAGGGCTATCATACTGCCATCGTCCATAAAGATTCGATCAACTCCACTTTCTGTATTGGTTTACGGAACAAAAAATGTGCCTTCCGCCGCCGGCTTTCAGCGACGGAAAGCACATTCTTTTTTTATCATAGCATACTTGGTTCGGGTATGCAAGGGGATGGGGATGCTTTACTGAGATTTTACCCCAGGGTAAAAGCGCTGCCGTTCCAGTCCACCGTCAGGGTATCGCCCTCGGCATAGCTGCCGCCGATGATGGCTTTGGCGATCAGGGTCTCGATCCGGCTCTGGATGAACCGCTTGATGGGCCGCGCGCCATAGATGCTGTCGTAGGCCGCGTCGATGATGGCGTCTTTGGCCCCGTCGGTCACCTGCAGGTGCAGACGTTTGCCCTCCTCCATCCGGCGGCGCAGATCCTCCAGCTGCAGGCTGACGATCTGACGGGCCTCCTCCTTGGTGAGGCTCTTGTAATAGACGATCTCGTCCAGACGGTTGAGGAACTCGGGACGGAACTTGCCGCGCAGCAGCGTGTCGATCTGGTGCCGGGCCTCGTCGCTCAGTTCGTTGGAACCGGTCGCGCGGCGCTGCTCCAGGTCGCTGAGGATGATGTCGCTGCCCAGGTTGGAGGTAAGGATGATGATGGTGTTCTTGAAGTCCACCGTGCGGCCCTGGCTGTCGGTGATGCGGCCGTCGTCCAGCACCTGCAGCAGGATGTTGAACACGTCGGGGTGGGCCTTTTCCACCTCGTCGAACAGCACCACGCTGTAAGGCTTGCGGCGGACCGCCTCGGTCAGCTGGCCGCCCTCCTCATAGCCCACATATCCCGGAGGCGCGCCGATCAGGCGGCTGACGCTGAACTTCTCCATATACTCGGTCATGTCGATGCGGATCAGATTCTTCTCGTCGTCGAACAGGGCCTGGGCCAGGGCTTTGGCCAGCTCGGTCTTGCCCACGCCGGTGGGTCCCAGGAACAGGAAGCTGCCAATGGGCCGGTCGGGGTTGGCGATGCCGGCGCGGCTGCGCAGGATGGCCTCGCTGACCTTGGTCACCGCCTCATCCTGGCCGATCACGCGCTTGTGCAGCACGTCCGCCAGATGCAGCAGCTTCTCCCGCTCGCCCTCCACCAGCTTTTCCACCGGGATGCCGGTCCAGCGGGCCACGATCCGGGCGATCTCCTCCTCGGTGACACGGTCCCGCAGCAGGCTGGCCTCCTTCTTTTCGGCGGCCAGTTTCTCCTCGGCGGCCAGCTGTTTCTGCAGCTCGGGCAGCCGGCCGTATTTCAGCTCGGCGGCCTTGTTCAGGTCGTATTCCCGCTGGGCCTTCTCGATGGCGGCGCCCGTCTGCTCGATCTGCTCCCGCAGGGCCTGCACCTTGCTGATGGCGTTCTTCTCGTTTTCCCACTGGGCCTTCATCTGGCGGAACTTGTCCTGCAGCTCGGCCAGCTCTTTTTCGATGTCCTTCAGGCGGCTCTGGCTGAGGGCGTCGGTCTCCTTTTTCAGGCTGACCTGCTCGATCTGCAGCTGGGTGATCTTGTGGGCCATGTCGTCCATTTCGCTGGGCATGCTCTCCATCTCGGTCTTGATCATGGCGCAGGCTTCATCCACCAGGTCGATGGCCTTGTCTGGCAGGAACCGGTCGGTGATATACCGGTTGGACAGGGTGGCGGCGGCGATCAGGGCGCTGTCGTTGATCTTGACCCCGTGGAACACCTCATACCGCTCTTTCAGGCCGCGCAGGATCGAGATGGTGTCCTCCACCGTGGGCTCATCCACCTGCACCGGCTGGAACCGCCGCTCCAGGGCGGGGTCCTTCTCGATGTACTGGCGGTATTCGTCCAGGGTGGTGGCGCCGATGCAGTGCAGCTCGCCCCGGGCCAGCATGGGCTTGAGCAGGTTGCCCGCATCCATGGCGCCGTCGGTCTTGCCGGCGCCCACGATGGTGTGCAGCTCATCGATAAAGAGGATGATCTTGCCCTCGCTCTTTTTGACCTCGTTCAGCACGCTCTTGAGCCGCTCTTCAAATTCGCCCCGGTACTTGGCGCCGGCCACCAGGGCCCCCATGTCCAGGCTGAAAATGGTGCGGTCTTTCAGGTTTTCGGGCACGTCCCCCCGGACGATCCGCTGGGCCAGACCCTCCGCGATGGCGGTCTTGCCCACGCCGGGCTCACCGATCAGGCAGGGGTTGTTCTTGGTCTTGCGGGAGAGGATCCGCACCACGTTGCGGATCTCCTGGTCCCGGCCGATCACCGGGTCCAGCTTCTGCTTGCGGGCCAGATCCACCAGGTCCTGGCCGTACTTCTGCAGGGCGTTGTAGGTCTCCTCGGGGTTATCGGTGGTCACGCGCTGGTTGCCGCGCACCGAGCTGAGGACCTTGAGGAAGCCGTCCTTGGTGATGCCGAAGGCCCGGAACAGCCCCGCCGTGTTGGCGTTGGTCTCGCTCAGCAGGCCCAGCATCAGGTGCTCCACGCTGATGAACTCGTCCTTCATGGCCTTGGCCTCCCGGGCGGCGGCGTTCATCACCTTGTCGGCGGCCTGGGAGATATAGATCTTGTCGGGGTCCCGGCCCGAACCGGACACCCGGGGCAGGCCGGCCAGCTTCTCGGACACGGCGGCGGCAAAGCTGCCCGCGTCCACATTCATTTTTTGCAGCAGCTGGGGGATCAGCCCGTTCTCCTGGCTGGCCAGCGCCAGCAGCAGGTGTTCCGGCTCCAGAGCATTGTGCTGGTACTCCACTGCCAGCTGCTGGGCGGCCTGGATGGCCTCGACGGTCTTTTGGGTATATTGATTGGTGTTCATATGCTTTCCCTCCATTCTCCGGCGCCCAAAGGCCCGGGGATGCGGCCGGCCCTGGCCGGCGCGTCAGCTCGTCACTTGCAACGTCTGACTGCTAGCACGGCCGGGCCGCACCGGCATAAACCCCGGCCTGGCCTGAATGCACATCCAATATCTTGATCTGTCTTGTCATGGTATGCCTCCCGCCTGCTCTGCGCAGGCTTTTTAGCACTCTAGTCTTTCGACTGCTAAAAGTATACTCGCAGGGCGGTCTTCTGTCAAGAGGGGAGCGGGGCGAAAGGGGGCTGTTCACAAAAAATTTACGCGCCGGGAAGGACGGGCAGGTGTCAATTTTTGGGCTTTTTGGGGGGCTTTTGTTGTCGCTGCATCCAAAAAGGAGCCGCCGCCCTTGTCATATCCAAGGGATATGTGGTATAATCATACTGCACTAGTAGCGAATGGGCGCCGTCTTTGCGCGGGGCCCATTTGCTCGGAATTTACCAACGGAGGGATGTTAGCTATGGAAACCTACGGCATTGAAAAATATGGCATCATCGGGCCCAAGGCTGTCTACCGCAACCTGACCCCGGCCCAGCTGACCGAGGCTGCGCTGCGCCGCGGTGAGGGCGCCCTGAGCAAGACCGGCGCGCTGGTGGTCACCACCGGCAAGTACACCGGCCGTTCGCCCAACGACAAGTTCATCGTGGACACCGAAGGCGTGCACGACGACATCGCCTGGGGCAAGGTGAACCGCCCCATCAGCCGCGAGAAGTTCGACGCCATCAAGGGCAAGGTGGCAGCTTATTTGCAGGGCCGCGAGGTCTTCATTTTTGACGGCTACGCCGGCGCAGACCCCAAGTACACCAAGAAATTCCGGGTCATCAACGAGCTGGCCAGCCAGAATATGTTCATCCATCAGCTGCTGATCCGCCCCACCGCAGAGCAGCTGGCCAACTACGGCGAGCCTGACTACACCATGCTGGTGGCGCCCGGCTTCAAGTGCGATCCCGAGGTGGACGGCGTCAACAGCGAGGCCGCCATCA
>MHCFR04200__coassemble_371_pt1 | contig 27849 bp, 23 predicted proteins | sample MHCFR04200__metabat2_high_PE_011 | metagenome-assembled genome bin MHCFR04200
TCCTGCTGGCCGACGAGCCAACCGGCAATCTCGACTCCAAAACCAGCCAGGACGTGCTGAGCCTGATGAAAGTCACCAGCCAGAAATTCGGGCAGACCATGGTGATGATCACTCACAACGAAGAGATCGCCCAGCTGGCCGACCGCATCGTCCGCATCGAGGATGGGCGGATCGTGACCCGCTGAAAGGAGGCCGCTATGCTGAATGTTGCGAACCGCGGCTGTATCCGTCGCCTCAGCCTCCGTGCCCTGCGGGCAAACCGCACCCGCAACCTGGTGGCGGTGCTGGCCATCTCCATGACTGCCCTCCTCTTCACGTCCCTGTTCACCATTGCCCTCTCCATCAACGAGGGGATGCAGCAGGCCAACTTCCGCCAGGGCGGCGGTTTTTACCACGGTGGATTCAAGTACCTGACCGAGGCCCAGTTCAACGAATTGAAAGAAGACCCCGACATCGAGGCCTGGAGCCTCCGGCGTTATCTGGGAATGCCCACCGACGTGCCCTTCAACAAATCTCATGTGGAGATCGGCTATTCGGACGAGAATGAAGCCCACTGGACCTTCTGCGACCCCATTGAGGGCCGTCTGCCCGCAGAAGGGACCGACGAGGCCGCCACCGATACCCGTGTGCTGGAGCTGCTGGGCATCGAGCCGAAACTCGGGGCAAAGTTCACCGTCACCTTTGCGGTGGACGGCCGCGAGACCACCCAGACCTTCACCCTTTGCGGCTGGTGGGAGTACGACGAGGCCGTCGTCGCCAACCATATCCTGATCCCCGAGAGCCGGGTGGACGCCGTTCTGGCGGAGTGCGGCGTGGACCCGGACGCGCCAGAGGACGGGATGACCGGCAGGTGGAACCTCGACATCATGCTGCCCAGCGCTATGCACATCGCGTCCGACCTTGACGCCATTCTGGCCCGCCACGGTTACCAGTCCACCGACCCGACCGCATCGAATTACATCAGCACCGGCGTCAACTGGGGTTATACCGGCGCACAGCTGGCCGAAAACCTTGACCCCACCACCCTGATCATCCTGCTGACAGTGCTGCTCCTGATTTTGCTGACAGGCTACCTCATCATCTACAATGTGTTCCAAATCTCAGTCGCTGGAGACATCCGCTTTTATGGCCTGCTCAAGACCATCGGTGTCACGCCCCGGCAGCTGCGGCGGATCATCCGCATCCAGGCCCTGACCCTCTCGGCGGTGGGCATCCCGCTCGGCCTCGTACTGGGCTGGCTTGTGGGCAGCCGGTTGACGCCGCTGGTGATACGGCGTCTCGACTATGTGGAAACGGTTGTATCCGTCAGCCCCCTGCTCTTTGCGGGGGCGGCCTTCTTCGCTCTTGTCACTGTCCTACTCTCCTGTGCGCGGCCGGGACGTATGGCAGCCCGCGTCTCCCCGGTCGAGGCGCTGCGCTACACCGAGGGCGGCGGCAAACGGCGCAGCCGGGGACGCAAAGCCCACACGGTCAGCCCCTATCGCATGGCCTGGGCCAATCTTGGCCGCAGCCGCGGCAAGACGGCGGTGACCATCCTCTCGCTGGGGCTGGCCGTGACGCTGTTGTCTCTGGTCGCCACACTGACCGCCGGCTTTGACATAGACAAATACGTCTCCCACTTCACCGCCAGCGACTTTATTCTGGCAGACGCCGGTAAATTTCAAGTAACCGCCGGCTTCAACGAAGATATGGCTGTGCCGGAAGAAGCGATTGACGCCATCCGAGCCCAGGGAGGCGTCACCGAAGGCGGCCGGATCTACGGCCAGGTATCCGGGATGGTGGAATTCATCCCGGAAGCGCGCTTTCTCCAGAACAACAGCCATCGCTACTCGGCAAGTTCTCTGAACTGGCTGCTGGAACACACCCAGCGCAATGAAGCGGGCCTGCTGGCCGATCATGTCCAGCTTTGTGGGATGGAGGGCTTTGCCCTGGACCAGCTGACGCTGCTGGAAGGAGACCTGAACATGTTGAAAGAGCCCGGCGGGAATTTCATTGCCGCCGTTTATCAGGAGGATGACTACGGCAACCCGCGAATGGATACCAACTGGGCCCAAATAGGGGATACCGTGAGCATCTGGTATATCGACGAATTCGAATATTACGATAACGCCACCGGCCAGCTGATCCCCATCGACCAGGTGGATGAAGCCTACGCCGAGGGCCGCAGCATTACCAGATACGCCAAAACCTACCGGGAGGCAAACTACACGGTGGCTGCCCTAGTCACAGTGCCCAGAGCACTAAGCTACCGCTATTATGGAGACGACGCGTTTATCCTGAACGACCAGACCTTTATCCGGGACAGCGGTACAAATAGCATCATGTACTACGCCTTCGACACCACAGACGAGGCCAGCGCCGCGATGGAAACTTTCCTGTCCAATTACACCGAACATGTGGCTCCCGCGCTGGACTACGAGAGCAAGGGCACCTATGCCGGAGAATTTGAGAGTATGCGGTCCATGTTCCTGCTGCTGGGCGGGACGCTGAGCTTTATTGTGGGCCTGGTGGGGGTGCTGAACTTTGCCAACGCCATCCTGACCGGCATCGCCGCCCGCCGCCGGGAGCTGGCCGTCCTGCAATCCATTGGGATGACCTCCCGCCAGATGCGCGCCATGCTGATGACGGAGGGCCTGCTCTATACCCTCGGCGCAGCGGCACTGGCACTCGCCTTTGTCCTGCTTACTGCGCCAGCCCTGTCGGCAGGGCTTGAGAGCCTGTTCTGGTTCTTCACCTACCGGCTGACCCTCTGGCCCATTGCGGCAGTCCTGCCCTTCTTTGCGCTGCTGGGCGCGACTGTCCCTGCCGCCAGCTGTCATGCTGCCCAGCGCATTCCGGTGGTGGAACGACTGAGGGTAGAATAAAAGTAAATTTTCCCAGCAAATGCAAAACCCGGCAGTCTCCTTTCAAGAGGCTGCCGGGCTTTGTGTACTATTTCTGGTTCAACATTCCAAAGAAAACAAAAAACCCGAACCCTTCTCCAATCGGAAACAGGTTCGGATTTTTCTGATTTGGTGGGCGCGGGTGGATTCGAACCACCGAAGCATTAAGCAGCAGATTTACAGTCTGTCCCCATTGGCCACTCGGGAACACGCCCTTATTTTGTTTTTGTCATCCGGCCGTATCGGCTGGCGACTTGTTTATTTTACCACAACGTCCGAGGTTTGTCAACCGGTTTTTTCGGATTTTTTGGAAGCTTTTTTCCGCCGGCCGGCGCCTGGCTGCTGTGTGCCGCCGGGCTTCTGGCCCCGGCCGCCTTCTTATTGTATCATCCCGGTGGGGTTTTGTCAACGGCCAATTTCCATTCTTTTCGCTTTGCGGCCAAGAGTGTGGTTCTGTGACAAATTTTTTTATTCCTCTTGTCTTTTTTCAGGCTGTATTTTATAATAGTGACATTGGCACGGGTGGGGCAAGGGGCTTTTGTGCGCCGGCCCGGCCTTCGCCAAGCGGCCTCTGGCCGATCCATCCGACCCGTCCGGCTGGACTTTTTGTCCCAAAGCGGCTGCTTTGCGGCACAGACAACAGCGCAGCGGACCTTTCGGGCAGGATCTGCGGGCCGCGGTCCGGCCAAACCTGTGAAGGAGGTATTTTACAAATCATGGATATCATCGGACAATTTACAAGTCTGTTCTCGAACTTCGGGAACCTGACCTGGCAGATGCTGGTCATGTGGATCGTAGGCGGACTGCTGATCTATCTGGCCATCGCCAAGAAAATGGAGCCCAGCCTGCTGCTGCCCATGGGCTTCGGCGCCATCCTTGTCAACCTGCCCCTGTCGGGCGCCATCACCCAGGGGGATACCGAAGGGCCCCTGTCCGTACTGTTTGCGGCAGGTATGTCCAATGAGCTGTTCCCCTTGCTGCTGTTCATCGGCATCGGCGCCATGATCGACTTTGGCCCCCTGCTGGAAAAGCCCTGGCTGATGCTGTTCGGCGCAGCCGCCCAGTTCGGCATCTTCTTCACGGTCTGCCTGGCGGGCATCTTCTTTGACCTGAACGACGCCGTTTCGATCGGCATCATCGGCGCCGCCGACGGCCCCACCGCCATCTTCGTGGCCAACACCCTGGGTTCCCAGTATCTGGGCGCCATCATGGTGGCGGCTTACAGCTATATGGCCCTGGTCCCCATCGTGCAGCCCCCCGTCATCCGCGCCATCACCACCAAGAAGGAGCGGCGGATCCGGATGGCCTACCAGAAGGGCAGCGTCACCCAGACCACCCGCATCCTGTTCCCCATCGTGGTCACCATCGTGGCGGGCCTGGTGGCCCCTGCCAGCGTGGCCCTGGTCGGTTTCCTGATGTTCGGCAACCTGCTGCGTGAGTGCGGCGTGCTGAACTCCCTGAGCGAGACGGCCCAGAACGTGCTGGCCAACCTGATCACCATCATGCTGGGCATGACCGTCGCCAGCCAGATGACCGCAGACAAATTCGTCCGTCCCGACACCATCCTGATCCTGGCTCTGGGCCTGTTCGCTTTCGTGTTCGACACCGCAGGCGGCGTCCTGTTTGCCAAGCTGCTCAACCTGTTCCTGCCCGAGGGCAAGAAGCTCAACCCCATGATCGGCGCCGCCGGCATCTCGGCCTTCCCCATGAGCGGCCGCGTGGTCAACCAGATGGGCCTGGCAGAGGACAACCAGAACTTCCTGCTGATGTACTCCATCAGCGTCAACGTCTCGGGCCAGATCGCCTCGGTCATCGCGGGCGGCCTGCTGCTGACCCTGATGGGCGCCTGAGCGCACGGCCTGGCCTGCTTTTGGACGTTATTTCAAACGGTCCCTCCTGCGGGCGCAACGCCCCATGGGACCCTTACTGCTGTGTAGAAAGGGCTTTGCTATGAACATCGCTTCTCTGGCCCAGACTCTGCCGATCATGCTGATCGGCATGGTGGGCATCTTCCTGGTCATCGCGGTCATCATCCTGGTGGTCATGCTGCTGAGCAAGATGACCAACAACCGCTGAACCATTTTCTGACTACAACAAAGCCGGCCCGTGCTCCATGCACAGGCCGGCTTTTTTATAGTTCCGGCTGTCGTTCAGACCTCGGCCTTCGCCTGGGCCAGAAAGCGCTGGATCTGATCCAGCTGCTTTTCCGCCACCGCACGGCCGGTGTCGTATACCCGCTGCAGTTCCCGGGGGTCCCGCTCCATGGCGCCGATCTCCAGGGGGATGGGCGGGCGGATCACATAGGCTTCCCCCGCTTCCTCCAGCATCGAGATATACGCCAGGGTCTCGTTGTACCGCTCATGCCGGTCGGCCACCGCCGCCACAAAGGCGGGATAGCGGGCATAGCGGGCCCGGATGAGGGGCAGCAGCTTGTTTTTCTTTTTCTGGTAGTCCCTGGGCTGGGTCAGGATCAGCAGGTTGCGCTTATAGCCGATGGACTCCAGAAAGCGCACCGGGATCGAGTCCGCGATGCCTCCGTCCAGCAGCCTGTGGGGACCGATCCGCACGGTCTTGGCTGCCAGGGGCATGGAGGCCGAAGCCTGCATCCATTTCAGGTCTTCGGGGCCGCCGGTGCGGCACTTGTGGTAGACCGGGTCCCCGGTGCGCAGCTCGGTGCAGACCACAAAAAACTCCATGGGCGAAGCCGCAAAAGTCTCCGCGTCGAAGGGGTCCAGCTTTTCCGGGATGTCGTGGTAGCAGAACTGCTCGCCATACAAATCGCCGGTGTGCACCAGGTTGTGAAAGCTGGCATACCGCTTGTCGCTGCAGTACGCCAGGTTGTAGCGGATGGCCCGGCCCGGCTGGTGGGACTTGTAATTGCAGCCAAACACGGCCCCTGCCGAGACCCCCACCGCACCGTCAAAGGTCACGCCCTGTTCCATCAGTACGTCGGTGACGCCCGCAGTGAACATCCCGCGCATGGCGCCGCCTTCCAAAATCAATCCGGTTTTCATGATCTGCCCTCCCCCTCGGTCGCGGCGGTGCTGCCCGCCGGCTCGTATACGGCCGCCCGGCACGCCCGGCGGCTGGTGTGGCTGCCCGCCCCTGCGGGCCCCATACCACAAAGTATAATCAAAAAGCGGCAAAAGCACAAGGGGAAACAGGAAAAAACCTGTCCGCTGCCCCGGTCTCCTTCCCCCTTCTTTTTACAATTTTTGACCCAAAGATATTGCCAACGGCGGCCCCTGCCGCTATACTGTTTGATAATAACATCTGTGAGCCGCCCCAGGGCGGAGGAAGGAATCAGCCATGAAACTTTTGGAAGATCGCATCCGCAAGGACGGCATCGTGCGCGAGGGCGGCGTGCTGAAGGTAGACAGCTTTATCAACCACCAGATGGACATCCCCCTGTTCCGTCAGATGGCCCGGGAGTGGAAGCGCCTGTTTGCAGGCAAGCCCATCAACAAGGTGCTGACCATCGAGGCCAGCGGCATCGGCATTGCGGCCATCGTGGCCAGCGAGTGGGACGTGCCGGTGGTGTTTGCCAAAAAGGCCATGAGCATCAACCTGGACTACGACAACTACGAGACGCAGATCCAGTCCTTCACCCACAAAAAGATCTACAACGTCATCGTCTCCAAGAAGTTCCTCGGCCCTGAGGACCACCTGCTGATCATCGACGACTTCCTGGCCAACGGCTGCGCCCTGATGGGCCTGCTGGAGCTGGCCGACCGGGCCGGCGCCACGGTGGAGGGCATCGGCATCGCGGTGGAAAAAGGCTTCCAGCACGGCGGCGACCTGGTGCGCGCCCGGGGCATCCAGCTGGAATCTTTGGCCATCGTGGATTCGATGGACGCCGCCACCGGCCAGATCACCTTCCGCCCCCAGCCCCACCAGAGCTGAAATTTTTCGTATCTGTCTTAAAGAAAGCCGCCGGCGGAACACTCCGCGGGCGGCTTTTTTGTTTCAGTTCGCGTCGATCAGCCTGCCCAGGCTGAAGGAATAGATCCCCTTGTAGGTGACCTTTTTGGGGGCAAAGCGCTTTTCGATGGCCAGCGCATAGAGGTTGAGCTGGGGCCGGTAGGCCGCCAGGAAGTCCGCCTCGGTCTTGCCCCGGTCGGTCTTGTAGTCCAGCAGCTCCAGATGGTCCTCAAACACCAGCAGGATATCGGCGATGCCCTGCACCAGCACCTGCTCCCCTTTGGCGGCGGGGGGCATTTCTTCGGGGCTTTGCCCCTGGGCCGCCAGCACAGCGGCGGCGGGCAGCGCCGTGATGAAATCGTATTCCCGCAGCACCTGCCGGGCCCCCAGCACCCGCCGGAACGCCTCTCCTCCAAAGAACCGGGCCAGCCGGCCCAGATCCAGCTTCTGGGCGATCTGGGGGGTGGTCAGGCGGGCGGCAGCCTGGCGGTCCCGTTCGTCGGCCAGGGCCTGTTCCAGGGCAGCGCCGCCCTGCCGGGCCGGGGCGGCCAGTGCGGCAAAATCGGCGTGCTCCAGAAAGGCGTGCAGGGCAGAGCCCATCTCGGCGGCGGACAGGCCGTCCCTGGACAGGAAGGCGGGCCGCTCCAGGGTGACGTCCCCCGCCTTGTGGACGATGCTGGTGACGCTGACCTTGGCCGGCACCTCCGCCAGTCCCGCCGCCGGGTACTGCCAGGCAAAGTTTGCCCGCAGGGCTTCCACCAGCGCCGGGTCGGCGGGGGCCGCAGCGGGCGGTTCGATCGCTTCGGGCGGCTGGGCCGCGTCGGGCAGACAGAGGGTCAGGGTGCTCCCGGTGCGGACAAAGGGCAGCTGGAGGTCCCCCGCCAGCCGCCGCAGCGGGCCGCCGTTGGGATGGACCAGCAGCGCCGCCCGCAGCCACGCCCCGAAGGAATTGCACTGGCTGTACAGCACCTGCCCCGCCCCTGCCGCCAAAAAGGCCGCGGCCTTTTCCAGCGGGTTGGAGGTTCGGCTGACGCCCAGCGGCATGGTGAGGATCAGACGGTCCTGGGCCCGGGTCAGGGCCACATACAAAAGGCGCATCTGCTCGCTGCGCATCTCCCGCTCATGGACGGCGGCCAGGGCGGTATAGGGGGCGGTCTTGTACAGCTCTCCCCCTTCCTGGCGCAGCCGCAGCCCGGCGCCCCATACCCGGTGCAGCAGCACCGGCTCCCGCAGGTCGGCGGCATTGAAGCGGCGTGCCGTATCCGCCAGGAACACCACCGGGAACTGCAGGCCCTTGGAGCGGTGGATGGTCATGATGGTGACGCACCCCGGCCGGGCCGCACCGGGGGTGGTGTCCCCTGTCTCGCCCCCGGCGGCGCTGGCCGCGTCGATGGCCCGCACCAGGGCCGAGATGCCCCCGGCCCCCGCCCCGGCGCAGAAGATGGCAAACCGGCGGGCGTCCTCCCGGCGGCGCTGGCCGTTTTCCATCGCGCCCAGGGCCGCCAGATAGCCGGTGGACGCAAAGATCTCCTCCAGCAGACGCTCGGCGGGCAGGCTGCGGGCCAGCCGCCGCAGCTCGGTCAGATGGGCATAAAACCGCTTCACCCGGCCGGTGAAGGGGTCATCCCCCTCCTCCGACGCGGCAGCCACCACCGCGCCGTACAGGCTGCCCCCTTTCCTGCGGGCCCGCAGACGCACCAGCTCGTCGTCGGTGAAGCCAAACACCGGCCCCAGCATGGCCGCCGCCAGGCAGATGTCCTGGGCAGGGTTGTCGATGATCTTGAGCAGCGCCACCAGGGGCCGGATGTGGGGCGCTTCAAACAGGTTCTCCCGGGCATCGGCGTACACCGGGATGCCCCGCTGGGCCAGCGCCCGGGTGTACACCGGGAAGCTGGTGCGGGCCGCCAGCAGGATGCAGCAGTCCTCGTACTGCACCGGGCGCGTGCCGTCCTTGTCCCGCACCGGGGCCTTTTCGGCCACCAGGGCTTGGATCCGGGCGGCGATCCAGGCGGCGTCCGTCTCCTGCTCGTCGTCGGGCAGAAGGCAGGCTTCCACCGCCCCCTGGTACTGACCCGGGGCCCCGCAGACCAGCCGCTGGCCCGGTCCATAGGCGGTGTCCCCCAGGTCGGGGCTCATCAGCTGTTCAAAGAAGAAGTTGACCCCCTCCACCACCGCCGGAGCCGAGCGGAAGTTGGCGTCCAGGGCCAGCATGGCGTTTTGCCCGGCGCTTTGGTCCGGCAGCGCGGGCCGGGCCTGCCCGTCGGGCAGCGGGGGCCAGCTCTCCAGCTTTTCCCGGAAGATGGCCGGGTCGGCCTGGCGGAACCGGTAGATGCTCTGTTTGAGGTCCCCCACCAGGAACAGGTCGCTGCCGCCGGGGGCGGCCAGGCAGGCGTACAGGGCGTCCTGCAGGGCGTTGGTGTCCTGGTATTCGTCCACCATCACCGCCCCAAAGCCGGCCCGCAGTCCCTGGCACAGAGCGGTGGGCCGGCCGTCGGCCCCGCGCAGCAGCTTGAGGGCCAGGTGCTCGAAATCGCTGAACTCCAGCAGCTTGCGCTCCTTCTTTTTGACGGCAAAGCGGGCGTCGAAATCCCGCACCGCCCGAAAGAGGGCGGCCAGCCGGGGGGCCGCCAGGGCCCGGTCCGCCTCCGCTTCCGCCTCGCTGCAGGGGATCAGGTCCAGGATCTCCTCAAACAGGCCGGCAGCCTCCCCCGCCCGGGTCCTGACCGCCGACTTGCGGGGGCCGGCCAGCCTCGCCTTCATCCCCTTGAACCCGGGCATCGGCTCCGCCCCCAGCACATAGGGGGTCAGCAGGTCGTACAGAGGCTCCCAGGCCCTTTCCCGGGCCAGCGCTTCCACCCGCCGCAGCAGCGTCAGGGCGGTCTCCAGCCGCTCCAGAGGCTCGGCAAACCGGTCGTTCACCTTGGCTGCCGCCGCGGCCCGTGCGGCGGCGGTCTTTTTGCTTTCTTCCGCCCGGGCCCGCTCCTCCGCCAGGTCCAGCTGGCAGTCGGTCCTGGCGGCTTCCAGCAATCCGCAGGCTGCCTTCGCCCGCCGGGCCGCCTGTTCCAGCAGCAGATCGTGCCACCGGGATGCGGGGAAACTGTTTTCCCGCTGCCAGGGCTCCAGCATTCGGTCGATCTCCCGGTCGTAGTCGGGCAGGGCCCGCAGGAAATCGTAGACCTGCAGGATGGCCCGGCCCGCCGCGTCGTCGCTGCGGCCCTTGCCGTACAGGTCCGCAAAGGCGCAGAAGTCCGGGTCCTGGCAGGCGCACTCCAGGGTGTCGGCCAGGGCGGCCTCCCGCAGCATCTGGACGCTGCCCGCGTCGGCCGGGATGAAGTCGGGGGGGATGTCCAGAGCTTCAAAGTGGCGCCGCAGCAGGTCCAGGCAGAATGCGTCGATGGTGCAGATGGGGGCGCGCTGCAGCAGCACCCGCTGGCGGCGCAGCCAGCCGTTGGACGGGTCCTCCCGGCTCAGGCGCAGCAGTTTTTCCCCGATGCGGGCCCGCAGTTCGGCGGCGGCCGCATTGGTAAAGGTGACGATCAGCAGACGGTCGGCGTCCACCGGCTTTGCCGGGTCGGTGATGAGCCGCACCGCCCGCTCGGTGAGGACGGCGGTCTTGCCGCTGCCCGCCGCCGCGCTGACCAGCAATCCCCCGCCCCGGTCCTTGATGGCGGCCCGCTGGGCCGGGGTCCAGTTGGTCGTACTCATGGCTGTTCCTCCTTCCCGCCGGTCTCCGGTTCCGCCTCAAAGGGGCGTTCGGGGGCCAGCTCCCGGACCAGACGCTCCCCGCTGCCCGCCTCGTGGCAGCAGATAAAGCCGTAGTCGCACCACTGGCAGGGGGTGCGCCCCGAGATCAGGGGGGCGGCCTCGATCGCGCCGTGGCACAACCGCTCCCCCATGCCGGTCACCAGACCGTCCAGATGGGCCTGGATGCGGCCCAGCTTGTCCGCGTCGGCCCGGCGGTTTTTCTGATAGGGGCTGGGCTTGCCGTTCACCCAGCCAAAGGGCAGATACCGCCCGGTCTTGCCCGGGTCCATCGCCTCAAAGAGCTTTTCGTCGTCCCGTACCAGGCCGTCCAGCTGGCAGGGCGCCGCCTGCCCGGCCGCCGCCCGGGCGGTGGTGGCGGGGTTGGGATCGGCCAGCAGGTACAGCACCCCCGCCGGCTCCGCCCCGGCAAAGCGGCCTTTGCTGTCCCGGGTCAGGCTGAACAGATACAGCAGCATCTGGCAGTCCAGCCCGCAATAGACTTCTTTCAGGTCCAGCTTTTTGGTCCCGGTCTTGTAGTCCACCACCCGCACCCAGCGGGTGCCGTCGTCCTCCACCCACTCGTCGGCCCGGTCCACCGTGCCGACCAGCCGGACGGTGCGCCCATCCGACAGGCGGTAGAGCTGCGGCCGGACCGCGTCGGGCTCCGGGCCGATCTTCAGCTCACAGGCGGCGGGGGCAAAGCTGCTCTGGGCCTGCTCGTCCCGCAGATAGCACAGCAGGGCGGCCATGCTCTTTTTCAGCCGGGACAGCAGATACCGCAGCCGGGCGGTGTTCTCGGGCAGGAAGCGCCGGGCATACTCGTCCACCAGGCCGGCCGCCAGGGCGGCCAGCTGGCTGTCGGTCAGCCGGGCAAAGGGGGCCGGCATGACCCCTTTGCAGGGGTTGTCGGGGCCGGGGTCGGGGTCCAGGGCCATCTGGAGCACCCAGTGCATCAGCGTGCCGCTCTGGTCCGCCGTGAGACGGGCCTTTTTGCGGGGCCGCAGCCCCAGCACATACCGCAGAAAATATCCATACGGGCAGTTGGCGTAGGCTTCCATCTGGCTGGGCGAGATCCACAGCTGCCGCCCCAGCAGGCTGCCCAGGGCCTCCAGGTCCTCCAGATGGTGGGGCGGGTTTTGGGCCATCCGGTCCAGCAGGGCCAGGCCCGGTCCGCCCTCCCCCTCCAGAGCCCGGGTCAGGCTGGAGCGCTGGGTCCCGGTGAGGGTCCAGCCGCCCCCCAGACAGTCCAGCGCGCTGCCCGGGGTGGCCGCCATATCCAGCAGCGTCAGGTCGGGCGGGGGCGGGGCCAGCAGGTCGGCGATGGGCTGGGCCGCCGCCGACAGCGTCAGTCCGGCCCCTGCGGGCCAGCTGATCCACAGCCCTTTGGCGGGGGCGGTCATGGCCTTGTAAAAGCAGACCTGTTCCCGGACCACCCGGTTCTCAAAGCAGTCGGGCAGGTCCACCTGCTGGCGCATCAGGGCGTCCCGGTCGGCATGGGTCAGCAGGCCGGTCTGGCCCGGCGCGGCGGGGAATTCCCCTTCCGCCACCCCCAGCACAAAGACGTAGTCGGGCTGGTCCAGCCGCATCTTGCCTGCCGGGGCCAGCATCACTGCATCCAGGGTCTGGGGGATGTGCCCCAGATCGGACGAGCGCAGCAGCAGGCCGAACAGTTCGGCGTATTCGGCGGGCGGGACCGTCTCGTCCCCCAGCAGCCGGGCCATCTGGTCCAGCAGGTCCATCACCACGTTCCACTCCCGGGCGGCCTCCTCGGCGGCGGGGATGCCGCGGGCGGCGCGCAGGGCTTCCACCTGCTCCTGCTGGGCCTGTTCGGCCCCCAGCCCGTCCAGGCAGAACCACAGCGCCCGGCTGATCTGTTCCGCGCCGGCCTCCCGGCAGCGGCTGCGCAGGGTCTCCAGCGGCCCCATCAGGAAAGCGCGGGCCTCCTCGGCGTCGTGCAGGGCCTGCCGTTCTTCTTCGGTCAGCTCGCCGCCCCCAAAGCCCCGGGGGCTCTTGGTGAAGGGCTGCCGCCACTCGGCGGCCCGGGGGGACCAGGTATAGGCGTAGTTCTCCAGCGCGCACACCTGGGCTTCGGTCAGGCCGGTCAGGCCGGTCTTGACCAGGGCGGACAGCTGTTCGGTGTAGTCCGCGCCCCGGACCAGTTCCAGCAGGGCGGTGACCGCCGCTGCCGGGGCGCTGAACGCCGGGGTGGTGGACTCATCGCACCAGAGGGGGATCTCCGCCATCCGGAACTCGTACCGGACGGCGGCCCGGTAGTGGTCCAGGTCCCGGCAGACCACCGCGATCTTGCCGCAGCGCACCCCCTGGGCCATCAGCCGGCGGATGGCGCCCGCGGCGGCCCGGGCCTCCTCCTCCCGGCTGGGGGCGGCGTACAGCCGGATCTCCGCCGCCGGGCCGGGGTCGCAGCTGCCGGTGGCCAAAAGCTGTTCCAGCCGGGCCAGCCCGGGGGCATCCCGATGGCGCAGGTCCCGGCGCAGCAGCAGGGGCGCCGCCACCTCGGCCCCGTTTTTCCGGGCCAGACGGCGCAGCTGGGCGCCCACCGCCTTGGCCCCTGCGAACAGCCCCAGATCCCCCGGCCGGGCGGGCGCGCCGTCGTCGCACAGGGCCACCGTCACCTGGGGCAGGGCGGCCAGCATGGCTCCCATCAGCTGCTGTTTGGGGGCGTTGAAGGTATCGAACTCGTCGATAAAGACCGCCCGGCCCTCCAGGAAAGCGGGCACCCGCCCCTGGGCCAGGGCGGCTTCCAGCCGCTGGGCGGCCAGCTTGATCCGGTCGGAGGGGTCCATGCCGGTCTGGGCCAGCAGGGTCTCATAGCCCTGGTAGATCATGGCCAGCTCGGACAGGCGGCCGCTCTCGGGGCCGCAGCCTCCGGCCAGCCGGGCCAGCTCCTCCCCCGTCACGCCGGCGCTCTTGAGCTCGTCGATGGTCTCGGCGGCCAGCTGGCAGAAGGCGGCCGAATGCCGGTGGCGGTAATAAAAACGGACGTTGTCCTGCAGCTCCTCCAGGGCGCGGCGCACCAGGGCCACCCGCCCCGCGTCGGTGAGGGTCTGGATGGCCGCGCCCCCCTCCTCCGAGAGGATCCGTTCGGCCAGGCTGGTGAAGGAAAAACTCTCCACCCAGCCCGAGCCCCGATCCCCCAGCTGGCGGTAGATGCGCCCTTCGGTGGACGAGGTGAACTGCTCCGGCACCAGCAGGATGCTGGGCTGCCCCTGGGCCGCCCGCTGGGCCAGCTGATCGTACAGCCAGCTGGTCTTGCCGCTGCCGGAGCCTCCCAGGACCAGTTTCAGCATGGATCGGCTCCCTCCTTTGTACAGAAAAAACACGCCCCATTGCGCTCTGGACCGGGAATATGGTAGAATGAGCCTGTAAAGCAAAAGCAAAGGAGCGTTTGTATGAAAATCTTAGCAGTGGATTACGGCGACAGCCGCACCGGTCTTGCGGTGTGCGACCCCGGCGAGATCCTGGCCACACCTCTCAAGCCCCAGATCGAGGAAAAGGCCATGGCCAAGGTGGCCGACCGGATCTGCCAGGCCGCCCGGGACAACCGCGCCGAACTGATCGTGGTGGGGCTGCCCCGGAACATGGACGGCACCGAGGGGGCCCGCGCCCAGAAAAGCCGCAAGCTGGCCGCCCTGGTGGAGCAGGCCAGCGGCCTGCCCGTCCGTATGTGGGACGAACGGCAGACCACCATCACCGCCGCAGGCTTTCTGAGCGAGAGCGGCACCTTCGGCAAAAAGCGCAAGGCCGTGCTGGATGCGGTGAGCGCCTCGGTGATCCTGGAAAATTACCTGGCCTGGCGCAAAAACCATCCCGGCGAACGGTGAGCGGCCCTCACGGGTAGGTCTCGATGGTGACGCTGTGGATGGCGATGGCTTCCACAGGCGCCAGGGTCTCGTCCACCTGGGCGGCGCCGATGGCGTCCACCACCTCCATCCCCTCGTACACCTGGCCAAAGACGGTGTCGGTGTAGTCCAGATAAGGCGCGCCCCCGGCGGCGGCGTAGGCGTCGATGATCTCCTGCCGCCAGCCCTGGGCCGCCATCCGATCGGCCAGCTCCTGTTCCAGGCCCGGGGCGGTCTGCATGACGTAAAAGACGCTGGCCCCCTGGCCCTCCTCGCTCATGGCGGCGCACAGGGCGCCCGAATAGTGGTGCAGCTGGTCGGTATACTCGGCGGGATAGCCGCTGCCGTTCCAGATGGTGGTGGCGCTGCCGTCGGCGGCCTGGCCGGCCTCCACCACAAAGCCCTGTTCCACCCGGGTAAAGGTCAGGCCGTTGTAATAGCCCGCCTGCGCCAGGCCCACAAAGTTGGCGCAGGCCTGGGGTGCCTGCTGGGGAAACAGCACCGCCCGGAACACCCCCGCCGACGTATCGAACACAGCCACCGTATCCCCCGCCGCAGGGTGGGTGAACTGCAGTTCGGCCGACTGGACCGCTTCGGGGCGGCTGACACTGCCGCCGGAGGGCGCGCTGCCCCCCAGGCATCCGGCCAGCGCAAGGGCCAGGGCCGCCGCCAGGACCAGGGCGGCCCGTTTGAATTTACCAGACATATTGCTTCTCCTTGTATCATATCCTATACCATACCCGCCGGGCGGGCATGGGGTTCATCGTTCAGTATACCACAGAACCGCCCGCCAGGCGAGGGAAGAGAAGTGAAAACTGCAAAAAACGCTTTTTCCTGATTTAGCATCTTGACGAGGCGGCAAAAAAACGCTACACTATAGGCAAGACGAGGGCCTGCACCGGCCCCCAGATGTGAAACAGACTGGAGTTATACCGATGGCAGACGAAAACAAGATTCCTCAGGAAGAAAATGCATACCAGCCCGACCTTATGACATTGCAGGACGAGGACGGCAACGAGATCACCTTTGAGGTGATCGACGCGCTGGACCACAAGGGCGTGCACTACCTTGCGGTGGTGGAATACGTCGAGGACGAAGCGGACCTGGACGAGGATGCCCAGCTGGTCATCCTGAGCGTCGGCGAGGACGCCGACGGCGAATACCTCGACGTCGTGGACGACGACGAGACTTTGATGGAAGTGGGCGCTCTGTTTGAAAAACGGCTGAGCGACAACTTCGACATCGGCTGACCCCCGCTGCGGGGCGGCCCTTCATACCGGCAGTATCCTGCCCGGCACGATTTGTTGCGGAATATATGATCCTACTAATCATCCATCGGGAGCTTGGAGTCCGGTGGGGGATTGCAGACCGCCCCGTCAGGGTCCACCCTGGAGGATCGATGCGGGAGCATGAAACCATTGGCAGGGCACCCACCTGTCCGTAAGGGTAGGTTTGATTCATCCGCAGACGACCGGGCGGGATCTTTTTTATGATAACAGCCGGACTTTTGGTCCGGCTTTTTTGTTTATCCCCTTGCCGGGGTGTATCTGAAAATGCAGCATACAGGGAAGATCTGCCGAACGGCGGTCGTTTTCAGATGCATCCTGGCCCGAAAACCGGAAAGGATGTGTGCAGTATGCGGACCGAAGACCACCTGGTGGGGACTTCCATCCCACGTTTCACCTACGACACCCCCTCGTCCCCCGGCAACGACTTTTACCGGCTGTGCGCCGGGGACAAGCCCCTGGCCATGATCTTCCTGCCCGCATTCGACCATCCCATCACCCGCACCTACATCTCCCGCTACCTCAAGACCCTGGACGACCTGAAAGGGGTCAAGCTGGCCTGCGTGGTGCGCAGCGGGCCCCGTCAGGTGGCCCAGGCCCTGGAGGGCCGGCAGCTGCCCTTCGACCTCATCTGCGACCAGCCGGGGGTGCTGTACAACTTTATGGGGGTGGAGACCGCCGGCCTGCTGAACTGGAGCTTTGAGGCCCAGCGCATCCTGCGCAGCGCCCAGGCCAAGGGGATGCGCTACGACCACAAGGCCCCCCAGCTGCTCCCGCTGACCCTGGTGCTGGGGGAGGAAGGGGCCATCCTGTTCACCCACTACGGGCGCAACCTGACCGATATGCCCGGGGACTGCGGGGCCATTTACACCCTCTGCGACGAGGTGTGCGAGCTGACCCGCAAGGCCCAGCAGGCCCCCCAAAAGGCCAAGGCCGGCCCCCACTCGGACGAGACCCTCACCCTGCCCGACCTGGCCGGCGGCCTGGAGGAAGAGGAGGACGCCCTGTCCAAGCTGTTCGACTGACTCTGCAAAAAGATCCCGCCCGGATGCCAATGCGTCCGGGCGGTTTTTGTTTGTCAGTTTTCTTCCCGGCGGAACCAGGCGTAGATCTCCCCGGCCAGCCTGGGGCCTACGCCGGGGGTCTGGGCCAGGGCCTCGCAGCTGGCCTGGCGCACCGCCCCCACGCTGCCGAACTGCGTCATCAGCGCCTTGGCCAGCTTGGGCCCCACCCCCGGGATCTGCACCAGGGTGGAGGAGTAGCTCTTTTGGCGCATCTGCTGCTTGCGGTAGGCGTTGGCAAAGCGGTGGGTCTCGTCCTGGATGGAGGTGATGAAGGTGAAGGTCCCCCGGTTCATCTGGATGGCGATCTCCCGGCCATCCCCGTCCACGATGGCCCGGGTGCGGTGGTGGTCATCCTTGACCATGCCGTAGAGGGGCACATCGGCCAGCGCGGTGCCGGCCAGGGCCGCCCGGGCGGCGTTCACCTGGCCCCGGCCGCCGTCCATCAGCAGCAGGTCGGGTTTCTCGGCAAAGCCGGTGCTCTCCCCTGCCCCGGTGCGGGTCTGGTATTCCCCGGCCCGGCGGCTCAATGTCTCGGCCAGGGAGGCGTAGTCGTCGGTGCCCGCCACCGTCCGCATCCGGAACCGGCGGTAATCGGCCTTGCTGGGCTTGCCGTCCCGGAACACCACCATGCCGCAGACGCTGGTGCCGTCCCCCCAGTTGGAGATGTCGTAGCTCTCGATGCGGCGGGGCGCAGCCGGCAGTCCCAGTACCTGGGCCAGCTCGTCCAGCAGCTTCTGTTCCCGGGCGGTGCGGCCCCGTTCCCGGGCCAGCCGCTCCACCGCATTGGTGTGGGCCATCTCCACCAGGCGGGCCTTGTCCCCCCGCTGGGGCTGGTACAGCTGCACCTCGCTGCCCCGCTTCTGGCTCAGGGCCTGGCGCAGGGCGTCGGCGTCGGCGGGGAGGGCGTCCACCGCGATGATCCGCGGGATCTCCTCGTCATCCAGGTAATAGCGGGGCAGGAATTCCTCCCGCACCCCGTCGGTGTCCGACCGGTCGTGGAACACAAATTCCCGCTTGTCGGTCAGGCGGCCGCGGCGGTAGCGCAGCACGGCCGCGCAGACGCTGTCCGGGGTGCCTGCCAGGGCCACCACGTCCATCTCCAGTTCCTCGTCCACCACCACCTTCTGCCCTTCGGTCACCTTGGTGATGGCGGCGATCTGGTCCCGCAGCAGGGCGGCCGTCTCGAACTCCAGCCGCTCGGAGGCTTCCTCCATCCGGCGGGTCAGCGTCTTGAGGATGTCCTTTTTGCCGTAGCGGATCAGGTGCACCGCCCCTTTCACCGCCTGGTTGTACGCCTCACAGCTGATCTTGCCGCTGCACACCCCCATGCACTTGCCGATGTGGGCGTTGAGACAGGGCCGCCCCTTGCCGATGTCCTGGGGGAAACGGCGGCTGCACCGGGGCAGCAAAAAGGCGTCCTGGGCGCTCTCGGCCATCTCGCGGGCGGCAAAGCTGGAGGTATACGGCCCGATGTACTCGGCCCCGTCCTCCTCTTTCTGCAGGGTGAAGGACAGCCGGGGCCAGTCCTCTTTGGTCACCTTGATATAGGAATAGCCCTTGTCATCCTTCAGCAGGATGTTGTATTTGGGGGTATGGGCCTTGATCTGGCTGGCCTCCAGCACCAGGGCTTCAAATTCGCTCTGGCAGACGATCACGTCAAAGCTGAAGGCATGGGCGATCATCTGGCTGACCTTGTTGTCATGGGGCACGCCCTCCCGGAAATACTGGCTGACCCGGGTGCGCAGCCGCTTGGCCTTGCCGATGTAGATGATGGTATCGGCCTTGTCCCGGATGATATACACCCCCGGCAGCAAAGGCAGCATACAGGCCTTTTGGTACAGCTCCGCTTTGGTCATCGTCTCACCTCCTGCATGGGCAAACAAAAAGGGCGGAACCTGCGTCCGCCCCAAGGGTGCATCTGAAAACCCTCCAACGAGATAGGGGTCCTTCGATCGTCCCTCAAATCCGATCCAGCAAAATGCCGCTTACTCTGCAAAGCCGGACTCCACCAGCTTGATCAGAGCCTCCACAGCGGCCTGCTCATCTGCGCCGTCGGCAATGATGCGGATGGTGGTGCCACCCACGATGCCCAGCGAGAGCACACCCAGCAGGCTCTTTGCATTCACACGGCGCTCTTCCTTCTCGACCCAGATTGAGGACTTGAACTCATTGGCCTTCTGGATAAAGAAGGTGGCGGGGCGTGCATGCAGACCGACCTGATTTTCAACGGTAACTTCTTTTACATACATAGTAAAACGCTCCTATCTATTGTCGTAATGGAATGATGCAATGCATTAACACCTGCTGTCTTTTCTTATTTTATCGCAAGGGGGCATGGTTGTACAGCCTTTTTTGGAATTTTGGCGGTTTTCCCAATCCCAACAGGGACATTTTTTACAATTTGTACCCTTTTCATAAAACATATCCATTGCTATTGGTTGTACATACAAAAGTTTTCAACACGTTCAGACAGGCAAGGGGGTTCATTCCTCTTTCTGCGGGGCGTCGGGCGGGGTCTGTCCGCCGTCCGTTCCGGGCAAAAGAGGTTCTTCTGCAAGCTTCTTTCTGCGCCGGCGGGAGGGCTTTTTGGGCGGCGGGGTGCCGTCCCAGCCGCCGGCCGCCAGATACGCTTCCCACAGGTCGGGCCGGCGCTGGCGGGTGCGCTGGCGGCTCTGTTCGGCCCGCCAGTCGTCCACCGCCTTGTGGTTGCCGCTGAGGAGGATGGGAGGCACGGCGCGGCCCTCCCACACCTCGGGCCGGGTGTACTGAGGGTACTCCAGCAGGCCGTTCCAGTAGCTCTCCTCCTCGTAGCCCTTCTGCTCGGCCAGCACCCCCGGCTGCAGCCGCAGCACGCTGTCGGCCACCACCAGGCTGGCCAGCTCGCCGCCGGTGAGGATATAGTCCCCGATCGAGATCTCCTCGTCGGCAAACGCCTCGATCACCCGCTCGTCGATCCCCTCATAGTGGCCGCACACCAAAAGCAGGCTGTCGTATTGGGCCAGGCGGCGGGCGTGCTCCTCGGTGTAGCGCTGGCCTCCCGCCGTCATAAACACGATATGCGGGGCGGGGCGGCCCTGCTGTTCCACCTGCCGCCGGATCTCCCGGATGCAGTCGGCAATGGGCTGGGCGTACAGCACCATCCCGCAGCCGCCCCCGTAGGGATAGTCGTCGGTCTGTTTCTGACGGTTGAGGGTGTAATCCCGGATCTGGTGGCAGTGGGTCTCGATGTGTCCCCGCCGGGCGGCCCGGCCCAAAATGCTCTCATCCAGCACCCGCTGGCACATCTCGGGAAACAGGGTCGCAATGTCCACGCGCATCCCCATGGTCAGCCGTCCTCCCGCTCGCTCACCGTGCCGTCATCCAGCAGGCCGGGGATGGGCGTCACCGTGATATAGCCCTCGGGCGGGTTGCGCTCCTTCAAAAAGGCATCCACCCCGGGGAACATATACTCCTTGCCATTGGGCGCCTTGACGGTATAGATGTCCTGGGGACCCGGGCGGTCCACCCCGGTGACCACGCCGTATACCTTACCGGTGTCCGCATCCCGCACCTCGCAGCCGATCAGGTCGGCCACATACCACCGGCCGGGGGCCAGCTGCACATCGTCCCGGTCAAAATAGAAGGCCTGGCCCCGCAGCGCCCGGGCGGCGTCCATGTCATCCACCCCCGCAAACTTGACCAGGGCCATCCGGCCCTGGGGGCGGATGCTCTCGACGGCCAGGCTGCGGCCTCCCGCCGGGGACAGATACAGCTTGCCTGCGGGCCGCAGGAAGTCCACCCCGTCGCACCACAGTTCCATCTTTACTTCGCCCCTGACGCCGTGGGTGGTGACCACCCGGCCGGCTTCCAGATACTGCTGCATAGTTACTCCTTTGCAAAAAAGGGGCCGCCCGGCCCAAAGCGGCGGACGGCCCAGAAAAGCGGTTCAGTCGATCTCCACAAGGATCTTCTCATCGACCCGCACGGCGGCGGCGCGCATGACCACGCGAATGGCCTTGGCGATCCGGCCCTGCTTGCCGATGACGCGGCCCATGTCACCCTCTGCCACCCGCAGGTGGTAGACGACGGTGCCATCCTCACGAGGGGGATCCACCGTTACGGTGACGGCATCCTTGTCCTCAACCAGGCCGCGGGCTACTGTCAGCAACAGCTCCTGCATGTGACCGCCCTCCGCTTACAGAATCTCAGACTTCTTGAGCAGGTAGCGGACGGTATCGGTGGGCTGGGCGCCGTTGGCGATCCATGCCTTGGCCTTCTCGGCGTCGATGTTGATCTCGGCGGGGTCACGCATGGGGTTGTAGGTGCCGATCTCCTCGATGAAACGGCCGTCGCGGGGGAAGCGGCTGTCAGCCACCACCACACGGTAGAACGGGGACTTCTTGGCGCCCATACGGCGCAGTCTGATCTTCACTGCCATAATAAATTTTCCTCCTGAACATTGGATTGTACGCCGCCCGGGTCGGGGGCGTGTGATTCTATGCCAAAGCCATGCCGCCGGGGCGGTTGGATTTGTACCTTGATCGTTCTCAGCCGCGCAGGCCGCCCAGCATACCGCCCAGCCTCCGGGCAAAGCCCTTGGGGCTTTTGCGCATCTGCTTCATCAGCTTCTGCATGGTCTCATACTGGCGCAGCAGCCGGTTGACGTCTTCCACCCGGGTGCCGCTGCCTGCCGCGATGCGGCGCTTGCGCTTGGGATTGATGATGGAGGGCTTTTCCCGCTCCTCCTTGGTCATCGAGTAGATGATGGCCTCGATCTGGGCAAAGCCCTTCTCGTCCACCTGGCTGGGGTCGATGTTGGCCCCGCCGGGCAGCATACTCAGCATGGCCGAGGCGCCGCCCATCTTGCGGATCTGGGCGAACTGGGCCAGCAGGTCGTTCATATCGAACTTGTTTTCCATCATCCGGCGGGCGGTCTCCTCTGCGACCTTCTCGTCGGCGGCCTCCTGGGCCTTTTCGATCAGGCTCAGCACATCGCCCATGCCCAAAATGCGGCTGGCCATCCGGGAGGGATGGAAGGGTTCCAGGTCGTCCAGCTTTTCGCCGGTGCCCTGGAACTTGATGGGCTTGCCGGTGACGGCCAGCACCGACAGGGCCGCGCCGCCCCGGGTATCGCCGTCGGTCTTGGTGAGGATGATCCCGTCCACCCCGACCTTCTCATTGAAGGTCTGGGCCACGTTCACTGCGTCCTGGCCGGCCATGGCGTCCACCACCAGCAGCGTCTCGTCCACCGGGACCGCCTTCTTGATGTCCACCAGCTCGTCCATCAGCACTTCGTCGATCTGCAGGCGGCCGGCCGTATCCAGGATGACGATGTCGTTGCCATAGTCGCGGGCGTGGGCCAGGGCTTTGCGGGCGATCTCGGGGGGCTTGGCCCCCTCCAGGGTGAACACCTGGGCGCCGGCCTGGCCGCCCACCACCTTCAGCTGCTCGATGGCAGCGGGGCGGTAGATGTCGCAGGCCACCAGCAGAGGCCGGCGGCCCTGCTTGATGTAGTATTTGGCCAGCTTGGCGGCGTGGGTGGTCTTGCCGTTGCCCTGCAGGCCGCACAGCATCAGGACGGTCTGGCCCTTGTTCTTGATGTTCAGGCGGGGGGCTTCCTCGCCGCCCATCAGAGCGGTCAGCTCCTCGTTGACGATCTTGACCACCTGCTGGGCCGGGGTCAGGCTCTCCATGACCTCCTGGCCCATGGCGCGTTCGGACACCTTGTTGCAGAAGTCCCGGGCCACCTTATAGTTGACATCGGCCTCCAGCAGGGCCATGCGCACTTCCCGCATGGCGGCCTTGATGTCGGCCTCGGTGAGCTTGCCGTGTCCTTTCAGCTTTTTGAACACGCCGGCAAGGCGCTCGGATAGGGATTGAAATGCCATGTTCGGCTGTCCTTTCTACCAGGTCCGCAGGCCGCGGCCCGGTTCAGCTCTCGTTCACCTCATCGATCGACCGCAGCAGGGCCAGGATCTTGTTGAGGGTCTTGACATACTCGCTGGTGGTCAGGCGGGCGTGGGGGCCGGTGCACTCGAACCGGGCGTCGATGACCAGCTGTTCCAGCTGCTCCAGCGTCTGCTGCACCCGGCGGTAGCGGGCTGCGAACCCGACTTTCTGCTCCAGCTCCAGCAGGGCGCTCTCCCCGTGCTTGATGGCGTCCCGGGCGCCCTGGCGGGTGATGCCAAAGTTCTCCCCGATCTCGCTCAGCGACAGATCGTCGTGGTAATACTGGGACATCATCTCCCGCTGTTTGTCTGTCAGCACCTCGCCGTAAAAGTCCAGCAGGTAGCCCATCTCCAGATTCTTTGACGCCACCGCTCTCCCTCCAGCGTCTTTGTAAAGGCATTTTGCTTTACGGACGCAGATGATTATACCAGACTTGCGGCCGGCTGTCAACCGGAAAGGGACATCTTTTTTGTGGAAGAAAGAGATTTTTTGCTCTGATTTTTGTGCAGATGGTTCCCCCTTCCCCTGCCCGCTTGACGGGCGGCCCGCTTTGCGTTAGGATAAGGTAGATCCCGCATGATGTATCCCTCACAGAAAGGAGCCGCAGCCATGACCGTCTACCCCAACATCTACCAGAGCATCGCCCCCGGGCCCATCGTGGAGCTGCGGGGCTACGCCTGCGCCTGCAAGCTGCCCGGCAAGCTGTATGCCTGCCTGGATTACAGCGGCCCCACCGGCACCGCCCGGGACGGCCTGGCCGAAGGGATGCTGGCCCTGGCCGCCCAGCGCGGGGTACTGGCGCCCGGCCAGACCCTGATCGAAGCGGGCAGCGGCGCCTTTGCGGCCGCCCTGGCCCTGGCGGGCCGGACCAGCGGCCACCCGGTCTGTCTGGCCATGCCCGACAACACCCCCGCCGGCCGCCAGGAACTGCTGTCGGAGCTGGGGGCGCAGCTGCTCTTTTCCCCGGCGCGGGAGGGGCCGGCGGGCGCACGGGACCTGGCGCGCACCTGGGCCGGGAAGCGGGGCTGGTACTACACGGACTGGCTGGCCTGCGACGACAACCCCGAATACCACCGCCGCGTGACCGGCCCGGCCATTGCCCAGGCCATCGTGCGGGAGGGGGAAAGCCTGGTGGACGCCATTGCGGTCAGCGTGGGCAGCGGCGGGACCATCACCGGGGTGGGCGAATGCATCAAGGCCTGGACCAACGACGTACAGATCATCGCGGTGGAGCCCTATGAATGCCAGGCCCTGGGGGGCGGTTTCATCGGGCAGCACGGCATCCCCGACATGGGCTTTGGCCTGGTGCCCGACAACTACAACCCCTACGTCGTGGACAAGATCGCCGCCGTCACCAGCGCCGAGGCCGCCCGGGCCGCCCGCACCGTCCTGCTGACCGACGCCGTGCCCGCCTCGCCCAGCGGCGGGGCTGCCATCGCGGCGGCGGCACGGTTCCTGGCTCAGGGCCGCAGCCGGGCCGCCCTCTGCCTGATCCCCGGCCGGACCGGCCTTCTCGCCTGAACCTGCCAAATCCAAACAGAAAGAAGCGTTTTGCATGACCCACAACATGACCAGCGGGCCCATCACCCCGCTGCTGGTCCGATTCACCATCCCCCTGGTGCTGGGCAACCTGTTCCAGCTCACCTACAACGCCGCCGACAGCGTCATCGTGGGGCGCTTTGTGGGCGAGGACGCCCTGGCCGCCGTAGGCACCTCCAACCCCCTGATGACCCTGGCCATCCTCTTTATCAACGGGATGTGCCTGGGGGCGGGCATCCTGGTGAGCAACGCCTTTGGCGCCCAGGACACCGACCGGCTGGAAAAGCAGGTATCCACCACCGCCATTGCAGGCGGGGCCTTCTCCCTGGCCTTCTCGCTGTTGTGCATCCTGCTGGCCACCCCTCTGCTGCGGCTGATGCAGGTGCCCGACGAAGTGCTCCCCATCGCGGTGGCCTATTTGCAGGTGGTGTTCGCGGGGCTGATCTTCACCTTCTTTTACAACTTCCTGGCGGCCACCCTGCGGGCCCTGGGCGACAGCAAAAGTGCCCTGTATTTCCTGATGCTCAGCGCCCTGCTCAACGTCTTTGGGGACCTGCTGTGCGTGGCGGTCCTGGGCTGGGGGGTGCGGGGCGCGGCCCTGTCCACCGTCCTCAGCGAGGCGCTGTGCTGCCTGTGCTGCGCCGTCTACATCCGGCGCCGGGTGCCGGTGCTCTGTCTGGGGCGCAAGTGGCTGGTGTTCGAGCCTTCCATGCTGTGCCAGACCGTCCGGTACGGCTGGACCAGCGCCATGCAGCAGGCCACCGTCCAGCTGGGGAAGATCGCCATCCAGGCCGTGGTGAACACCATGGGGGTCAGCGCCATGGCGGCCTTCACGGCGGCCAGCCGGGTGGACGACTTTGCCTACACCCCCCAGCAGAACATCGGCCACGCCATGACCACCCTGATGGCCCAGAACCGGGGCGCCGGCCAGCGGGACCGGGTCCGGCAGGGCTTCTTTGCCGGGATGCGCATCGAGGCGGTGTACGGCCTGCTCATCATGGCGGTCTGCTTTTTGGGGGCCGAGCCCATCATGCGCCTCTTTGTGGACGAGCCCGAAGTGATCGGGCTGGGGGTGCGCTTTTTGCGGCTGGTGTCCCTGTTCTACCTGCTGCCCTCGGCCACCAACGGCATCCAGGGCGGCTTCCGCGGGGTGGAGCGACTGCAGGTCACCCTCAACAGCAGCCTGCTGAACATGGGCGGCCGGGTGGCTGCGGCGGCCCTGTTCGTCTTTGTGTTCCATATGGACATCGAGGCCCTGCCCTGGAGCTACGCCGTGGGCTGGGTCTGTATGCTGATCTACGAGCTGCCCCTGCTGGCGCGTCTCATGAAGGACGGCGAATTCTGACCGGCCGGCGCAAAAATCCCCGCCTCTCCTCAAAGAGAGACGGGGGCTTTGCTTTTTATGGGTATGGTTTACTGGGGCTGATGGCCCAGGTAGGCCAGGATGCCGCCGTCGGCATAGAGGATCTGGCCGTTGACGAAGTTGGAGGCGTCCGACGCCAAAAAGACGCAGGGGCCCACCATATCCTCGGCCTCGCCCCAGCGGCCGGCCGGGGTCTTGGAGATGATGAAGGCGTCGAAGGGGCTGCGGCTGCCGTCGGGCTGGCGCTCACGCAAAGGCGCGGTCTGGGGGGTGGCGATGTAGCCGGGGCCCATGCCGTTGCACTGGATGTTGTACCCGCCGAACTCCGAGGCGATGTTCTTGGTCAGCATCTTCAGGCCGCCCTTGGCCGCCGCATAGCCCGAGACGGTCTCGCGGCCCAGTTCGCTCATCATCGAGCAGATGTTGATGATCTTGCCCGCCCGCTTCTGGATCATGTCGGGCAGCACCGCCTTGGAGCAGTTGAACGCGCCCACGATGTGGACGTCCAGCACCTTCCTGAAATCCTCGGTGTCGGTCTCCAGCATGGGCTTGCGCTGGATGATGCCGGCGTTGTTCACCAGGATATCCACCGGGCCCACATCCTGCTTGATCCGGGCCACCATGGCCTGCACCGCCGCCCAGTCGGTGACGTCTGCGATGTAGCCGTGGGCGTCGATGCCGGCGGCCTGGTAGGCGGCCACGCCTTTCTCATAGCTGGACTGGGACGAGCAGTTGAAGCAGACCTTGGCCCCGCAGCGGGCCATCCCCTCCGCGATGGAAAAGCCGATGCCGTGGGCGCCGCCGGTGATCAGGGCGACCTTGCCGTGGAGGTCAAATGCAGAAAGTTCCATGGGAAGCTCCTTTCTATCCGATGCACAGATGTATCCTATGTTGTATCCTAGTTGCAGCCTGAACAAAAAGCCCCGCCCCCGGCCCAGTGGACCAGATGCGGGGCCTTGTCATCCAAAGTTACAGGCCTGTCCGGCGCCGGGGCTCAGCGCAGGTCGGTGGTGGCGATGTTGTCCATGTCGTCGAACTCCATGTTCTCGCCGCCCATAGCCCAGATGAAGGTGTAGTTCGAGGTGCCCACGCCGCTGTGGATGCTCCAGGAGGGGCTGATGACAGCGTCCTCGTTGTGCATGACGATGTGGCGGGTCTGGGTGGGCTCGCCGCACATATGGAAGACCACCTGCCCCTCGGGCAGCTCAAAATAGGTGTAGATCTCCATCCGGCGCTCGTGGGTGTGGCTGGGCATGGTATTCCAGTTGGAGCCGGGCTCCAGCTCGGTCATACCCATGCTCAGCTGGCAGGTCTTGAGCACGTCGGGGTGGATGAACTGGTTGATGGTGCGCTTGTTGCAGGTCTCGGTGCTGCCCAGCGGCCGGTGGTTGGCGTCCGCCATCTTGATCAGGCGGGTCTCATAGGCGCAGTGGGCCGGGGCCGACACCATGTAGAACTTGGCGGGGCAGGCGGGGTCGGCCGACGCAAAGGTGACCTCCCGGGTGCCCTGGGTGATGTACAGGCAGTCCTTGTAGCCCAGCTCGTACCGGACGCCGTCCACCATCACGATGCCGGTGGAACCCTTGCCGATGTTGAACATACCGATCTCGCGGCGCTCCAGGAAATAGTGGGTGCCGAAATTGGCCCACACGTCGATGCCCTTGTCGATGGGCACCACCTCATGCACCGGCATACAGCCCAGGGTGACCATCCGGTCCACATGGCTGTAAACGGCCACCACCTCATCCGCCTTGTACAGGCCGGTGATGAGCATTTCGTCCCGCATTTCCTCGGTGGTGTAGCGCTTGAAGTCCTTCTGGTTGCAGGAATAACGGATCTCCATATTCTGCCTCCTGTGGAACGCAGCTCAGCGCTGGATCCGGCCGGAGCCGTCGCCGCCGGCCAGCTTCTCCACCTCGGAGACGGTGACCATGTTGTAGTCGCCCTCGATGGAGTGCTTCAGGGCGGAAGCCGCCACTGCGAACTCCACGGCATCCTGGGTGCTCTTGCCGTTCAGCAGAGCGTAGATCAGGCCGCCGCCGAAGCTGTCGCCGCCGCCCACGCGGTCGATGATGCGCAGCTCATATTTCTTGGAGAAGCAGTACTCGTTGGTGGCTGCATCGTACAGCATGGCGCTCCAGCCGTTGTCCGAGGCGCTGTGGCTCTCACGCAGGGTGATGGCCACCTTCTCGAAGTGGAACTTGTCAGCCAGCTGCTTGGCCACGCTCTTGTAGCCCTCGTGGTTCAGGGTGCCGCCGTAGA
>MHCFR04200__coassemble_380_pt1 | contig 27424 bp, 24 predicted proteins | sample MHCFR04200__metabat2_high_PE_011 | metagenome-assembled genome bin MHCFR04200
ATCTGGTCACCACCAAAAAGGGCGCCATCCGCTCGATGCCCGAACCCGAACAGGTGGAGGAGACCATGGCCAAAGCCTATCCGAACCCGTGATCCTGCGGGACTGGACGCTCCGATCAAAGAGAAAAACAGGGAACGACATCCGCTGCCCGGGTGGGGCGGGATGCCGTTCCCTGTTGTTTTTGGTCGGGACAACGCTTTTCAGGACGTCTGATCCGGAGGGTCGGGGGCCACGGTACTGACGATTTGGGTGCGGGACCAGCGCTCATAATAGAGGGGTTTGCGCAGCAAAGCCAGCACCAGGGCAAAGAACAGCCCGAACAGGTATCCGCCGATCAAAAGGGTGCGCAGCACCGGGGCGGCCAGCGCACCCACATGGCTGGCATCGGACCAGGCCAGAAGGAGCGCATCGAGCAGGAAGGGCAGTCCCCACACGCCTGCCAGCAGCAGGCCGTAGCGCAGAGGGTATTGGTACCAGCCGGCTTTCTGGCCGCCGGTGCGCAGGATGCGGGTGCGGGTCAGGCGCTTGCCGGGGGTCTGGCCGCCCATCAGAAGGGGCATCAGGCTGAAATACCCCCACAGGAACAGGGGCAGCCACCGGGCGGGCAGGGCCTGGCCCAAAACCAGCGCCGACACCATAAAAAACAGGGGGCTGGCGATGGCGGCGCAGGCGCAGTCCACCAGAAAGGAGAAGGCCCGCCGCGCCAGGGATACCGAAGCGCCCCGGCGCAGGCTGGTGGCGTCCAGCTCCTGGCGGCTGGGCAAAAGGCGTCCCACAGGGCCGGCCAGAGCCCAGCCTGCCATGCTGCCCGCCGTGTTGACCAGCAGGTCGTCCACATCGAACAGGCGGTAGCTGCCGGGATAGATGAAGTACAGCCCGCTGAGCTGGGTCAGCTCGAAAAAGAGGGTGAGGGCAAAGGAGAGCCCCAGGGCCTTTTTCCAGCCGCAGCAAAAGTAGTACCGCAGGTAGACGCCGAAAGGCAGGGTCATGAAAAAGTTGTAGAAGGTGACCCAGAACGTGCTGCTGTCCAGGATGGAAGGCCAGGTGGCGGGCTGGGTCAGCGCCGCGCCGGACTGCTGGGCGATCTCCCTGACGAACCAGAAGGGGATCAGCTGGGTCTGCCGCCCCTGCAGCGCGGCGGCCTCCTGGGGAGAGGGCAGGGGAAGGATCACCAGACAGTAGACGCACAGCAGATACAGGATGAACGAGTAGACGATCAGCACACGGAGGCTGAGCACCGACCCGTATTTGTGGTAATTGAACGCGATATAGGGGATGGTGAACAGCACGACGATGATGGGATAGATCACCGCCGCCTGTCCGAGCACCTGGATGTATGGATTCATAGGCCCCTGCCTCCTGTTACAGTGTCAGGCCCGGGGGCCCGCGGCTTCATTGTAGCACCGGCCCGGGCCGCTTGTAAAGGGGAGGGATTGCAGCTGCCGGAGCCTTTGTGTTATAATAACGGCGTAACAAGAACCGCCCGGGCCGGGCTGCCTGAGCAAAGGAGGGGTGTTGTCATGGCGACACAGGACAAGAAAGAGCTGCCGGCCTGCCCGGTGGAGACGACCCTGATGCTGATCGGGAACAAATGGAAGGTGCTGATCCTGCGCGACCTGATGCCGGGCACCAAACGCTTTGGCGAGCTGCAGCGCTCGGTCGGGCATGTGTCCCAGAAGGTGCTGACCGCACAGCTGCGGGAGATGGAGGCCCAGGGGCTTGTGCTGCGCACCGTCTACCCCGAGGTGCCGCCCCGGGTGGAATACAGCCTGACCGCCCTTGGCCGCAGCCTCAAACCCATCCTGGATGTGATGGGCGCCTGGGGCGAGGAATACAAGGCGCATGCGTGATTGCGCCGCCGGCCCTTCCCGGAACGTCATGCAAAAACACCCCCGTCTTTTGAAAGAGGCGGGGGTGTTTGACGTTGTGTGGCCGTGTCACCGCCGGGGGTGGCTCTGGGCCAGCTGGCATTGCAGCTTGTGGCGCAGGTAGTCCAGGCGGGCCAGCTGTTTTTCTTCAAAGTGGATCTGTTCCAGCACGGCGGCGCGGCGGCGCTCCAGCATCGAAAGACAGGCCTGGCAGCCGCAGTCCCGGGTCAGCTGTCCCATATAGGCTTCCACCTCGTCCAGGGTGAAGCCGATGTCCTGGAGGGTCATCATCAGGCTCAGGCGCTCCAGGTCCTGGTCGCTCCAGTGATCCAGCGCCCCGGGTCCGTAGACCCGCCGGTAGGCCTCCAGCAGCGAAGGCGGGATATGATAGCAGCCGCAGGCTTTTTGGATATCCATGGGCGTTTCCTCCTTGCAGCCTCTATTGTAGGCCGCAAAGAGCCGGATGTCTAATACTTATTCCGTATGGACGGGCATACCCGCTCTGCATCTTTCAGACGCCGGCGGTTTGCGCCCCGGCGGACTGGATGTGCAGATGGAACTCGTTGACCAGGGGCGAAAAGACCTGGTCTTTTTTCCAGGCCAGGACCACCCCGCTCTCCATGGCGGGGGCCAGGGGCACAAAGCGCAGCTGGTCGGACAGGTTGCCCAGATCAAAGCCCATGGCGATGCCTACCCCGTTTTCCACCATGTTGACGGCGTTCAGCATCAAATTGAAGGTGCCGGCCACTTCCAGATGATTCCACTGGTCCCCGAACCAGCTCTCCAGCTCGGTGACCACCTGATAGCGGCTGCTCATCAGAAGGGGCCAGGGAGCCAGGTCCTGGGGCGTCACCCCGTCCAGCTGGGCCAGGGGACTGTCTTTGGGCACCAGCACCCCCCACCGGTCCCGCTGGGGCAGACGGAGAAAGGCGTAGCGGCCGATCTCAACCGGCTCCACCAGCAGCCCCATGTCCAGCAGGCCGTTTTCCAGCCGCTCCTTGATGTCGTCGGCGTTGGCGCTGTGGATCCGGAACCGCACCTGGGGGTGCAGCGTCCGGAAGGAGCGCACCTGCGCCGACAAGAAATTCATCCCCCGGGTCTCGCCGGCCCCGATGGAGATCTCTCCCGACAGCTCGGCGCCCCGGCGCGCAAATTCCTGTTCGGTCTTTTCGGCCAGTTCCACGATCTCCTGGGCCCGGCGACGCAGCAGCATACCGTCCTCGGTGAGGACGATGCGGTATTGGCTGCGGCGGAACAGCTTGACCCCCAGCTCCTCCTCCAGCTGCATCAGCTGGCGGGACAGGGTGGGCTGGGTCAGATGCAGCAGGGCCGCCGCCCGGGTGATGTTCTCCTCCCGTGCCACCGCAAGAAAGTAACGCAATACACGCAGTTCCATACCATCCCTCCTGCCACAAGAGTACCACATCCCGGCCCAAAAGAAAAGGGGCAGGGTGGATCTGTTGGCCCAGCGCATTGTGTTTGCGCGGCAAATCATGTATAATAAAAGAGAAAATACACACCCGGTGCGCTGCACCGACAAACACAGGAAGGTCTTCATGAACGATCTGCAAAATGCCCCGGTATCGCCCGCCCCGGCGGGGCGCAGCACCTTGCTGGTGGTGGATGACGATGTCATCAACTGCGGCATCCTGGAACATATCTTTTCACCCTATTACAACATCAGCATGGCCCACGACGGCCAGGCCGGGCTGGACTGCATCTTGGAGCGGCAGGACAGCCTCTGCGCCGTGCTGCTGGATGTGGTGATGCCCCGGATGGACGGCCTGCAGGTGCTGCGCCAGCTGGCCGCCCGGGGTCTGCCCGAGCGCATCCCGGTCTTTCTCATCACGGCGGAAGCCAGCGGCAGCGTGATGAAAGAAGCCTATGAACTGGGGGTCATGGACGTCATCGGCAAGCCCATCACCCCCTATGTGGTGCTGCGGCGGGTCCAGTCGGTGGTGGAACTGTTCCAGGGCCGCCAGCGGCTGCGCAATGTGGTCCAGCTGCAAAAAGCCGACCTGCTGGCCCAGGCCCAGCAGATCATTGAGCTGAACAGGGGGATGATCGAGGCTCTGGCGGCTGCCATTGAGTTCCGCAGCGAGGAGTCGGGGGACCATGTCCGCCGCATCCACGATATCACCCTCCACCTGCTGGCCCACACGCCCCTGGGCCGGGGTCTGAGCGATGACGTCATCGAGGCGATCGCCCTGGCTTCCATCATGCACGACGTGGGCAAGATCGCTGTGCCCGACAGCATCCTGAACAAGCCCGGCCGCCTGACGGCCGAGGAGTTCGAGATCATGAAGGGGCACACCGTCCAGGGCGCCCGCCTGCTGGAACAGATCCCCCAGCTGCGGGCCAACGGCGCCTATCCCTATGCATGGGACATCGCCCGCCACCACCACGAGCGGTGGGACGGCCGGGGCTACCCCGACGGGCTGAAGGGGCCGGATATCTCGCTGGCGGCGCAGGTGGTATCGCTGGCCGATGTCTACGACGCGCTCAGCTGCAAGCGGGTGTACAAGGACGCTTTTCCGCGGGAGGAAGTGCTGCGGATGATCCGGACAGGGGCGTGCGGCTGCTTCAACCCCTGGCTGCTGGAATGCTTTTTCGGCGTGGAGGAGCAGCTTAGCAGGATGTATCGGAAAGAAACGCTTTGATCGGAGGAGGAATGCCGGATGGATAGGGAACAGATGGAAAAGCTTGCGGCGGCAGGCATCAACGCGGTGGACGCGATGGAGCGGTTTATGGGCAGCGATGCGCTGTACAAAAAATACATGGAGATGTTTGTGCAGGACCGCACCTATTTCGACCTGTGCCGGGCGGTCAGCACCGGAGACTGGCGGCAGGCCCAGGATGCCTCCCATACACTTAAAGGGATCTGCGGCAATTTGTCCATGACCGTGCTGTACAAGCTGTTCAGCAGCCAGGTGACCCTGCTGCGGGAAGGCCGCAGCGACGAGGCGGCCGCCCTCATGCCCCAGATCGACGACGCCTATGCCAAAGCGGTGCAGGCGGCGGTCCAGATGAGGAGCTGGTGAGATGAAGGGACGCTACGACTGGCGCGGCGTGGTCAAAAAGCTGCGCTATTACATCGCGGCCACCGTCATCCTGCTGGCGGCGGGGGTGGTGTTCGCTCTGTTCCTGCGGCGGGTGCTGCTGCAAAATTACCAGACTTTAGAGACTTCGGTGGCCCACAACTATGCCGCAGAGGTGGACGGGGACCTGAACGCCTACCAGGCCCTGTTGTCTCTGGGGGCCGACGGCGTGGAAGCCCGCATCCAGGAAGGGGAGGACCAGCAGCAGGTGCTGGCCTGGGTCCAGCGGTTCCACCAGCGGCTGACCCAGATCTTTGGGGACGATATGCTGGACACCTATGTGGTGTACGAGGGCCGGATCCTGGCCGCCAACCCCTGGCCGGAGGACACGGGATACGATCACACCGCCGCCGGGTGGTATCAGCAGGCCATGGCCGCAGAAGGCCAGGTGATCTTTACCGACATCTACACCGACGCGGTGTCCGGCCGGGATGTGATCACGGTGGCCAAAAAATGCTGGGACTGCGACGCGGTGATGGCCGTCGATATCTTCCCCGAAAACCTGGCCATCGACCTGGAGGGCCTGCCGGTGCTGGAGCGGGCCTCGGTCTATCTGTGCGACGGCAGCAACCATCTGATCTATGCCCGCAGCGCGGTGGATTACAGCGACAGCGACTTCCCGGATTATCTGAACCGGATGCTGCGGGCCATCGATCAGGGCTACTTTGACCGCTACGATTCCTTCGTCACCGACATTGAAGGGGCCCGCCGCGGGGTGTACCATGCCACCACCGCCAGCGGCTGGCGGGTGATCATCACGGTGCCGGTGGACGCCATGCTGGCCAACCTGCGCCAGTTCTATCTTCTGTTCGGGCTGGTCATGCTGGCGTGGATCGCGGGCTTTGTGGTGGTGGTCTGGCGCAACCTGCGGCTGGACGCGCTGGTATCCCGCACCAGCGAGACGGTGCAGGTGCTCAGCAATTCGTATTACGGGCTGTTCCGCATCAACTATGCCCAGAACACCTACGAGATGATCAAGGGCTCGGCTTATGCCCGGTGGCGCCTGGCGAGCACCGGCAGCTACGACCAGTTTTTGCAGGTGATCGGGGACGTGATGGAGCCGGACACCAACGCCGACTTCCGCAACAGCTTCTCGCTGGCCAGCATCCGGGATCTGGTGGCAGGCAACATCCGGGATTACGGCGGCGACTTTCTGGGCAAATATGAGACAGGGGACCGGTGGATCAACGTGCGGGTCCTGTTCGACGAGACCCTGGCCCCCGAGGAGGCGGTGCTCTGCTTCCGCGAGGTGGACCAGGACAAGCGCCGCCAGCTGCAGGAGCACAAGCTGCTGGAGGAAGCCCTGGCCAACGCCCGCAAGAGCGAAAAGGCCAAGCAGGCTTTCTTCAACAATATGTCCCACGATATGCGCACCCCCCTCAACGCCATTCTGGGCCTGCTGGATCTGGCCCGCCAGCACGCCGAACAGCCGGACAAGGTGCGGGAATACCTGGACAAGATCGGCTATTCCGGCCGGCAGCTGCTGGATCTGGTGAATGACATCCTGGATATGTCCCGGATGGAGCAGGGCAAGGTGGTGCTGGACAACCAGGCCTTTGACCTGGCCCAGTGCATCCAGGCCTGCACCGACTCGTTCAAGCCGCAGGCCGCCCGGGAGCACAAGGCCTACACCGTCACCTGCCAGATCCAGGAGGCCCATGTGATGGGGGATGCCAGCCGCATCACCCAGATCCTCAACAATCTCCTTTCCAACGCCTTTAAGTTCACCACCGAGGGGGACAGCGTCTCGGTGTCGGTGCGGCAGATGGGCGGCCCGCCCACCCCGCAGTACCAGATCGTGGTGCAGGATACCGGCGTGGGGATGTCGGAGGAGTTCCAGACCCAGCTGTTTGAGCCCTACGCCCGGGAGACCCGCTTTTTCTCCCGTCAGGTGGTGGGTACCGGACTGGGGATGCCCATTGTCAAGAGCCTGGTCACCCAGATGAGCGGCCAGATCTATGTGGAGAGCAAACTGGGCCAGGGCACCATGTTCACCATCACGGTGCCCTTCATCACGGCGGACGCCGAGGAGGAGAGCCGCCAGCAGCGCCAGCAGCTGCCGGCCGGGGCCTTTTCGCTGGAGGGCAAGCGGATCTTGCTGGCAGAGGACAATATGCTGAACATGGAGATCGCCACCGAAGTGCTGACCATGCACAGCCTGGAAGTGCGCCAGGCGTGGAATGGCCGGGAGGCGGTGGAGGCCTTCCAGGCGTCGGAACCCTTTGAGATCGACGCCATCCTGATGGATATGCAGATGCCCCAGATGGACGGCTGTGAGGCCGCCCGCACCATCCGTGCGCTGGACCGTCCCGACGCGGCGACGGTGCCCATCATTGCGGTGACGGCCAATGCCTTTGCAGAGGATATCGCCGCCACCACAGCCGCCGGCATGGATGCCCATATCTCCAAGCCCATTGACTTCAAGGCGCTGTGTTCCACCCTGGAAAATCTGCTGCGCACCCCCCGGGCGCCCGGCAAGGACGGACAGCCCCCGCATCCTTGACTTTTTCAAAATTCAGGAGGACCGTATTCTATGCTCAAACGTCTGCGGGCCAGTCACCCCATCCTCTACTGCATCCTGGCCATCGCTTTGTTCTGGGCCGTTATGAGCCAGGGCGGGCAGCTGCTCGTCCTGCTGCTGACATGGGCGGGGCCGGCCGTGGCCGCGCCGTTCGTCCAGGAAAACTTTTTGCTGCAGGCGGCCGGCGACCTGCTTGGCTTTGCGGCGGCTCTGGTGCTGCTGTGGCGTACCGGCCAGCTGTGGGTCTTTACCAAGCGTGGCTGCGGCTTCTGGGACGGGCTGCTGGTGGGCATGACACCCTTTGTGATGGTCTGCCTGGGCCTCGCGGTCAATGTAGGGGCGCCCATCCTCCCCGAGGATGCCGTCCTCAAGGCCCCGTGGCGGATCGCGGTGTTTTTCGTCACCATGTTCCTCATCGGCCTGACCGAGGAATCCATGTTCCGGGGGGTGGTGGGCCAGACCCTGCTGCTCCACTTCGGGCCGAGCCGGACCGGCGTATGGAAAGCCTGCCTGCTGTCGGGGGCGCTGTTTGGGGCGCTCCATTTGACCAACCTGGTGTCCAGCGCCCCGCTGGGCGTGCTCATCCAGTGCTGCATGGCCGGCGGCCTGGGGGTGCTGTATGGGGCGATCTATTTCCGCACCGGCAACCTGTGGGTGGTCATCGCCCTGCATGCTTTGCAGGATACGGCGGCCCTCGTCAACACCGGCCTGTACGACGGGGTCGCTTCCACCAGCGAGGTGGTCAGCAGCTATGACCCCAGTATGCTGGTGGGGCTGCTGTTCTATCTGGTGCCCGCCCTCTTTTTGCTGCGGCGCAGCCGTCTGCCACTGGTGGCGGCCTACTGGGGTCTGGAAGACACTCAGGATTGATTTTTGCACGCAAATGGAAACCGCCCACGGCAGCCTTGCAGGGCCTGCTGTGGGCGGTCTTTTGCGTGGTGCTCAGATGTAGTCGATGGGCAGGGTGGGCAGGCCGTTCAGGTCCAGCCCGGCGGTGTGCCCGGCGGCGTATTCATAGTACCCCTGGGAGGCGATCATGGCGCCGTTGTCCCCGCAGAACTTCAGCTGGGGCAGGTAGACCTGGGCGCCCAGCTTTTGGGCCCCGTCGTTGACCAGCTGGCGCAGCCGTCCATTGGCGGCCACGCCCCCTGCCAGACAGACCTGCCGGGCGTGGGTGTCGGCGGCGGCAGCCAGCAGCTTTTCCGCCAGGATGCCGGTGATCCGCTCCTGGAAGCTGGCGGCCAGATCGGGCACATGGATCTCCTGACCTTTCATCCGGGCCTGGTTCACTTCGTTCAGCACGGCGGTTTTAAGGCCCGAAAAGCTGACATTGTATTTGCCCTCCACATGGGGCACCGGCAGCCGGTAGGCTTTGGGGTTGCCGGTCCGGGCGGCGGCCGAGACGCTGGGTCCTCCGGGATAGGGCAGCCCCAGGGTGCGGGCTACCTTGTCAAAGGCCTCGCCGGCGGCATCGTCCACCGTGCGGCCCAGCACCCGGAACCGGGTGTAGTCCTCCACCTGCACGATGTGGCTGTGCCCTCCCGAGGCCACCAGGCAGAGGAAAGGGGGCTTGAGTTCCGGGTGGGTCAGATAGAGGGCTGCGATGTGCCCCCGCAGATGGTGCACCGGCACCAGAGGCTTGCCGGCGGCGTAGGCCAGCCCTTTGGCAAAGTTGACCCCCACCAGCACCGCCCCGATCAGCCCCGGGGCAAAGGTGACCGCCACCGCATCCACCTGGCTGATGGTGCGGCCGGCGTCCGCCAGAGCTTTGGCCACGGTGCCGCTGATGTATTCGCAGTGGCGGCGGCTGGCGATTTCGGGCACCACCCCGCCGTAGAGGGCCTGTTCCTTGACGCTGGTGGCAATGACGTTGCTCAGCAGCACCCGGCCGTCTTCCACCAGGGCGGCGGCTGTTTCATCACAGGTGGATTCGATTCCCAATATAACCATGTTCCCGTTCGTTCCTCTCCTTGGGTGTTCAAAAAAGTATCAGTGCGCCTCCAGCCAGGAATGGCCCTGGCGCACCTCGGTATCCAGAGGCACCGTAAAGTGGACGCAGCCCTCCATCTCCTCTTTCAGGATGCGGGCGGCGATCTGGGCCTCGGCTTCGGGCGCCTCCACGATCAGTTCGTCGTGGACGGTCAGGATCAGGCGGCTCTGCAGCTTTTCGGCCCGGATGCGCCGCCATACCCGCACCATGGCCAGCTTGATCACATCGGCGGCCGTGCCCTGGATGGGGGTATTGCGGGCCATCCGCTCCCCGCTGGCCCGCACCGCGATGTTGGAGCTGGTCACCTCAGGCAGGGTGCGGCGGCGGCCGAACAGGGTGCTGACATAGCCCTTCTCTTTGGCGTCGGCGATGGTCTGCTTCATGTAGGTGTCCACCTTGGGGAAGCTGGCCAGGTAGTTCTTCAAAAAGACGCCGGCTTCCCGCACCGACACCCCCAGGTCTTCCGACAGACTGAAAGCGCCTTTGCCGTACATGATGCCAAAGTTGATGGCCTTGGCGGCGGTGCGCAGCTGGGGCGTCACCTGATCCAGAGGGATGCCGTAGATCTTGGCGGCGGTGCTGCGGTGGATGTCCTCTCCGCTGCGGAAAGCGGCCTGCATATGTTCGTCCCCGGTGATGTGGGCCAGGATGCGCAGCTCGATCTGGCTGTAATCGGCGTCTACCAGCACGCAGCCCGGCTTTGCCACAAAGAAGCCCCGCAGCTGGCTGCCCAGCTGGGTGCGGATGGGGATGTTCTGCAGGTTGGGGTTGTCGGAGGACAAGCGGCCTGTGCGGGCCTCGGTCTGGTTGAAGGTGGAGTGGATCCGCCCGTCGGGACCGATCACCTTGAGCAGCCCTTCGGCATAGGTGGAATACAGCTTCTGATAGGAGCGGTAGCGCAGGATATCGTCGATGAGGGGGTAATCGGGCCGCAGCTTCTGCAAGGTGGCGTTGTCGGTGGACCAGCCCCGGCTGGTCTTGCGGCCATGGGGCAGCTTCATTTTGATGAACAGCATATCCCCCAGCTGTTTGGGGCTGTTGGGGTTGAAGGCGGGGTCCTCCACCTGACTGCGGATGTAGGCCAGGGTATCGTCGATCTGGGCTTTCAGCTGTACCCCGAACTGCTCGATGCCCGCCCGGTCCACCAGCACGCCGGTGCGGGTCATGTCCGCCAGCACCTGGGCCAGGGGGAACTCGATCTCGTTGTACAGCTCGTTCTCGCCCAGGGCTGTGATCTCGGCCTTCATTTTCGCGAACAGGTCGGCCAGGAAGCCGGCGTCGGGCCATTCCGCGCAGGTAAAGGCGGGCTGGGCCTTGTAGGCCTCGGCCAGAGCGGCGATGTTGTACTTGGCCGCCGAGGCATCCAGCAGGTAGGCGGCCAGCTTGCCGTCCCAGACGATGGAGGCGCCCCAGCCGCCCTGCTCCATGGCGGCTGCATAGAGGGGGGCCGCGTCGAATACTTCCAGCTGCACGGCGGGGTCATCCAGCAGGGCGGGCAGCTGGGCTTCCTCCAGCGGGTAGACGCTGGCGCCCTGTACGGCGTACCAGTGGGCAGGCCGCGTCTCGATGATCCGGTTGCCCTGTTTGCCGTATTCGGCGGGGCGGGCCGCCAGCAGGTACAGGCCCTGGGGCTGCGGGGGCAGCTCCAGCACGTCGGCCTCGGGCAGGGGCTCGGCCGCGGCGCCGTCCAGGCCGGGCTCGGCGGGCAGTACGCCTTCCAGGCCCAGCCGGGGGATCAGGGCGCGGATCTCCAGATCCAGCATCAGCCGCACGGCGGCGGCCTTGTCGCCTTCCCCGGGCCGATAGGCTCCCTGGGCCGTCTCGATGGGGGCGTCGGTGCGGATGGTGCCCAGAGTGTAGCTGAGCTGTGCGTCCTCCCGGCAGGCCTCCAGATTGGCCCGCTGCCGCGGCTTGATGAGGGGGTCATCCAGATGGGCGTATACCTCCTCCAGGCTGCCGAAATGCTGGATCAGGGACAGGGCAGTCTTTTCACCGATGCCCTTCACCCCGGGGATGTTGTCGGACGAATCCCCCATCAGGCTCTTGACGTCGATCAGCTGCCGGGGCTCCAGACCGTACTGGGCCTGGATGGCGGCCTTGTCCATCACCCGGGTCTCGCTGTGGCCCCGGCTGGTGGTGGCCAGCAGCACGGTGGTGTGATCGCTCACCAGCTGCAGGTTGTCCCGGTCGCCGGTGGCCAGATAGCAGGTTTCCTGGCGCTGGTCGCAGGCGGCGGCCAAAGTGCCCAGGATGTCGTCGGCCTCCCAGCCCTCGGCGGTCACCAGCTTGTAGCCCAAAAGGGTCAGCAGCTTCTGGAGCAGGGGCATCTGGGCGGCCAGCTCCTCGGGCATACCGTGGCGGTTGGCCTTGTAGCTGTCGTACATCTTGTGGCGGAAGGTAGGGGCGGGCAGGTCAAAGGCAATGGCCACCTCGTCCGGCTGATAGTTCTGGGTCAGGGAGAGCAGGATATTCATAAAGCCATAGATGGCATTGGTGTACTGCCCGTCCTTGGTGGTCAGAACCTTGATCCCAAAAAAGGCACGGTTCGCAATGCTGTTGCCATCAACAACCAATAAACGCATTCAGTAGACTCCTCCCTGTATGTGCAGCCTTTGTGCAAGAGGGCTGCGGGTGTATAGACCATTCTTCATCTTTTTCCAGTATAACACAAAACCGCCGGCAGGAACAGGCCCCGGCGGAAAACAAAAAGATCCCCCGTCCGCAGCCAGAGCGCCGGGCAGGGGAGAGGGGCAGGGTCAGTCGCTTGTCTGGATGGCGCCCACCGGACAGGCCTCGGCGGCCTGGACGGCCTGGGGCACATCTTCGCCGGGGATCTCTCCGGGGATGGCGACCGCCAGGGTCCCCTCCATCGAAAAGACCTCGGGACACAGGCCGGCACACTGGGTGCAGCCGATGCAGAGGCTGGGATCAACGACAGCTTTCATAGCGCATGGACTCCTTTCCGGGGCGGCACAAAGGGCCCCACACAGAGTCTGCCCCCAAAACCGTCCCCCTATACTTTGGCCTGCGGGTATGCTACAATAAAATGGATCCAAAACAGCTCCGGCACGGGCGCTCTGCGCAGCGGGACCGGGAAAACAGCAAGAAAGGAATAAGGACCCTATGAATATCCAGATCTTTGGCACCAGCAAGTGCTTCGATACCAAAAAGGCCCAGCGCTATTTCAAAGAGCGGGGCATCCGCTTCCAGATGATCGACATGAAAGAAAAGGGGCTGAGCCGGGGCGAATTCGACAGCGTGGCCCGGGCAGTGGGCGGCTGGCAGAACCTGGTGGACCCGAACGCCAAGGACAAACAGACCCTGGCGCTGCTCCAGGCCCTGGTGGACTGGCAGCAGGAGGACAAGCTGTTTGAAAACCAGCAGCTGATCAGGACCCCCATCGTCCGCAACGGCCGTCAGGCCACCGTGGGCTACCAGCCCGAGGTGTGGGCCGGCTGGCAGTGATCAGGACAGGGCCTTCAGTGCCGCCAGAAAAGCATCCACATTGCCCTCGGGGGTGGCCCAGCTGGTCACCAGGCGGATGCAGGTATGGCCGGCATCGGGCTTGGAGGAAAACTCAAAGCCGAAATCGGGCTTGAGAGCCTCCACCACCCCGTCGGGCAGGATGGGGAACTGCTGGTTGGTGACGCTGTCGCAGGCAAAGGGATAGCCCAGCGCGGCAATGCCCGCTTTCAGCTTGAGGGCCATGGCGTTGGCGTGGGCGGCCAGCTGGACATACCGGTCCCCCTGCATCAGCTGCTCGAACTGGATGCCCAGCAGCCAGCCCTTGGCCAGCATCCCGCCCCGCTGCTTGATGTTGTAGCGGAAGTCGGGCTTGAGGGCGTCGTTCAGCAGCACCAGGGCCTCCCCGAACAGAGCGCCGTTCTTGGTGCCGCCGATGTAGAAGGCGTCGCACAGACGGCCCAGCTCCTCCAGGGTGGGGCCGCCGGCGGCCAGGCCGCTGGCCAGCCGTGCGCCGTCCAGGTACAGCCACAGGCCCAGCTGGTCGCACACCTGCCGCAGGGACTGGAGCTCGGCCAGGGTGTACAGGGTGCCGATCTCGGTGGTCTGGCTGACGTACACCATCCGGGGCTTGACCATATGCTCGTCGGTGTGGGCGGCAGCGGCGGCCCGCACCGCGTCGGCTGTCAGCTTGCCGTCTGCGGCGGGGCAGACGATGCACTTGTGGCCGGTGGCCTCGATGGCGCCTGTCTCGTGAACGCAGATATGGGCGCTGGCGGCGGCGATGACCGCCTCATAGGGCCGCAGGAAAGCGGCGATGGCGGTGGCGTTGGTCTGGGTGCCTCCCACCAGCAGGTGCACGTCGGCGTCGGGGCGGCCCACCGCCTTGCGGATCATCTGCCGGGCGTGCTCGGTATGGGGGTCGGTGGAATAGCCGGGGTTGCCCTCGGTGTTGGTAGCGGCCAGAGCTTCCAGGATGGAGGGATGGCAGCCTTCGCTGTAATCGTTGGTGAAACGGATCATACCAAAACTTCCTTTCCTTTGGATACAGTACGCAATGCCCCTATTATATACCATGGCGGTGCCGGCAGGCAAGGGCGCCGGCCGGGGCAAACAGCATCATTTCACAAAATTACCATAGGCTATCTTTTGCGCACTGTGGCACAATGTGCTATACTATACCCGGATATCCCCACAGGGTGCGCCCTGTGCATACACTATTTGGACTTAGGAGACGGTAAAAACCATGAGAACTTATGTGACCCCGGAGGAACACGCCCGCATCCACCGCCGCCGGCGCCGTCAGGCGCTGGGACTGGCCATGGCGGTGCTGATCTGCATCGGGATCTTTACAGTGCTGGGGGCCGGTTACCGGCTGGTGGCCAGCCTGTTCGATGAGACAGAGCAGATGCAGGAATATGAGGACAAGCTGGAAGGGCTTGTGCTGTTCGACCCGCTGCCCTTTGACGGCATTGAGAACATCGATGATCTGACGCTGCGTCAGGCCGCCGTATGGGGCTGCATTTACAGCATCCAGGAGACCCAGGGCAATTTTGACAACTACGCCCACGACCCGGTCACCGAACAGCTTCTGCTGCCCGCTGTGGATGTGGACGCCTACCTGGCCCGGCTGGTGGGACCTTCCTTCCAGCTGACCCACCGCAGCTTTGATATGGATGATATGACCATCGAGTTCGATGAGGCCACCCAGTGCTACAAGATCCCCATTACCGGCGGCGTGGGCTACTACCGTGCCGATGTGGTGGACCTGTTCAAGCAGGATGGCAAGCTCCATGTGACGGTGGGCTATATCCCCATGTACGCCCAGGGCGACCTGATCGGCACCATGTCCGACACGCCCACCAAGTATATGGACTACCTGTTCGAGCGCACATCGGGCAGCTGGTATCTCACCGGCCTCACCGAGAGCGCCACCAAGCCCCAGGAACAGGCCGCTTCCAGCCAGGCCAATTCGGTGGTCATGATGGAGCCCGACCAGCTGCAGGAGGCGATCCTTTCGGGTGTGGACCCGGACGCGGTCTCCAGCAGCAGCGCTTCCAGCGGGCAGGCCGCTTCCAGTCCGGCGTCCAGCGGCGTGTCCAGCGAGACCCCCACCGGCGAGCTGGCCCGGGACGGCGCCTCCAGCGAGGAGACCCAAACGGCCTCCAGCGCGGATGCTTCCGCCAGCCAGGCCGCCTGACCGCCGGCCGATCAAAAACACAAAGCCTCTGCACAGGAATGGCCCGTGCAGAGGCTTTTTTGACGTTTATTTCAGGCCGAAGGGGACGATCACCAGCCGGTACCACAGATAGGGGAACATGTTCCAGATCATCCATGCCTCCATCAGCAGATAGTTGGGCAGGTCCCGCAGGCGAAAGGGGCGTTTTCCCAGCCGCCCCTGGCGCAGGATGTCGAAGGCTTCGCGCATCCCCTGGTCCCAGGCGTCCCCGAAGCCCTGCTTGTGGAATTTGTAGCACTTGAGCAGGTAGCCGGCGGCCAGGGGCAGGGCGTTGGCCAGCAGCATCAGGGCGGGCTCGTTTTTCAGAGGCAGCAGGATGCTGTTGCGGCCGCTCTGGCGGCTTTTGAATTCGTTGTAGCGCACCGCCCCGGTGCTGGCGCCGCAGATGTGGTAGCACCGGGCAGTGGGGCACAGGATGTTCTTGTAGCCCGCGTTGTTGGCGCGCCAGCTCAGGTCCACGTCCTCGAAATAGGCGAAGAAGTTCTCGTCAAAGACGCCGATCTCGTCCAGGATACGCTTGCGGTAGAGGGCGGCCCCGCCGCAGGCCGAGAAGATCCGGCGCTGTCTGGTGTAGCGGCTGGCCAGGCGGCCGTCCCCGGTCTTGCAGGCAAAGCCCATCCAGGTGACATAGTCGCCGGCATCATCGGCCAGCTCCCGCTCAAAGTGGCGGATCATCAGGCTTTGGACCGCGAAGATCCGCGGGTCGCTGTCGGCGGCCCGGATCAGCTCGGCCAGCCACTGGGGCTCTGCAAAGGCGTCGTTGTTGAACAGCACTACATATTCGCTTTTGGCCAGGGCGATGCCCTGGTTGACCGCATGGGAAAAGCCGGTGTTCCTGCCGTTTTCGATCAGGGTGAAATTGGGCCGGCTGCAATAGCTGCGGGCCTGGACCAGGCTCTCGTCGGTGGAACCGTTGTCCACTACGATCAGCTCAAAGTCCTGCTCGGTCTGGGCATAGACCGACTCGATGGAATCCTTCAGCCAGCCCTTGCCGTTGATATTGGGGATGATGACAGTCGCTTTCATAGCTGCTCCTAGGTATGGGAAAAATCACAACGCAGCTATTATAGCACACTTGCAGCCCAAAAAACAGCCCGCAGGCCGGAAAACCTGCGGGCGTAGTATTTTATAGGGGAGCCGGCTCAGGCGGCCAGGGCGGCCTCGATGGCGGCCAGGACGTCAGCCGAGTTCTCGCAGCAGACCAGGACCACCTCGCCGGTGGGAACGGTGGTGACGGTGGCTGCCTTGGCGATCTCATACTGGTCGGCCAGGTAGTTCTCCATCGACATCTGCTGGCTGGTGACGTAGTTCTCCAGCGCTTCCTGCACGGCCTCGGTTTTGCCCTCGGCGGGCTTGACGATGGCGACGCCGTAGCTGCGCACGTTCAGCAGGGAGACGGATGCGGAAAACTCCTCATAATCCCCGTCCTGCAGCCCCAGCATGGGCAGGATGAAGTTGTCGGCCTGGGCCTTGAGGTCCTCCTCGGTCATCTCGCCGGCAGGGCCGTCGGCAGCCGTGAAGGAACCGTCCCCCTTGCCGGTCAGGATCATCAAGTTCTCGTTCTCCTCATCGGTGCGGGCGTCGTGGATGATCTGGCTGTAATCTTTGGGCTCTGCGGCCGAGGAGGCGTCCTTTCCGCCGCAGGCGGCCAGGGAAAAGAGTGCGAAAGAAGCCAGAGCGGCGGCGATCAAAAACTTTTTCATAAAGAGGTTCCTTTCTTTTGTTGCAATTTGATGCGGGGGCGGCAGGCCACACCGGCCGGTTTTACACAGGATGGGCCGGCGGGGCGGGGTTTATTCCCGCTGTTGAATGCCGTCATATCCTATACGAACAGCCCGGCGGCAAAATTGCGGACGTTCACAATCATTTAAGAATTGCCGCTGCGGGAAGTCCGGACGCAAAAAATCCCCGGTCCGGGCCGGGGAAGAAAGGCTGTATAGCCGCAGGTCACAGCAGCTGCAAAGACTCCAGCGGGCCGTGGTCCACCGGGGTGGAAAGGATGATCTGGGTGCAGGTGCTGCCCAGCTTCTGGAATTGCAGGATCAGCTGCTCCAGCTGCATCATGCTGCCGCAGCTGACCTTGATCAGGAAGGTGTATTCACCGGTGACGTGGTAGCATTGCAGCACCTCTTTGCTGTTCTGCAGCAGGTTGAGCAGCCCTTCCCGCTCGGAGGGGGCCACCGACAGGCTGATGAGGGCATCCACATACAGCCGGCCCGCCGGGCGGTTGAGCACCACCGTGTAGCCCCCGATGATGCCGTCGGACTCCAGTTTATGGATGCGGCTGGAGACGGCGGGGCTGGTCAGGGACACCTGCTCGGCGATCTCTTTGACGGGCATACGTGCATTGTGGGCCAAAAGGGTCAGGATCTTGCGGTCCAGATCATCCATTCTAACGTTACCTCCATACTCTATTTCCGGTGAAATAGATAAAATTTTCTTTAAATAAAGTTTCGAGTTGTAAAAAATCACAAAAGTTGTCAAAAACGCGAAACTCTCCGGTGCTGCCTTTAATTATATAAAGTTTTACACGAAAAGTAAAGTGAAAGTTTAAGGTGAAAGGAAAATTTACAATTTGACAATAAATCAAATTTGCATATAATACAAATCACAAGGCCGCGCACCCCAGACGGCGCGGCGGATCTAAATTTGAGATTTACTGCTTTATATACTTTCCCACCCCTCTATACACAAAAACCCGCTGCCAGGCGGGTTTTTGTGTTTTTCTGCTTTTTTGCAGCAGAAAGCCCCTGCCCGGCGGGGGCAGGGGCCGCAGAACGCTGCAAAACTTACTTCAGATAGATATGGTGGGGCAGGCCCGCAATGTAAAGCGGAGTCAGCTCGGCCTGGATCAGGGGCCGGGCGTAATCCAGAAACGCATGGGTCATCTGGGTGTGGTTCTCGTTCATCCAGCTCAGGGGCACCTTCTTTTCCAGGTTGGCCACTTCGCTGATGGGATGCAGCTCGGTGGTGCACTGGTAGGGATTGTTGGAGATCCGCTTCAGGGCCACCATTTGCCCGGTGACGCCCTCAAAGGCGGCCTTGGCCGCAGCACCGCCCACCTGGTAGGCCTCGGTGATGTCGGTGCGGCTGGTCAGATGGCCTGCGCAGCGCTGCAGGGTGGAAAGCTCGATGCAGCGGGTCTTGGTGTCCAGGGCGCGGGCCACGGTGTTGGCCAGGAAACGGGCTGTACCGGTCAGAGCCTTGTGGCCGAAAGCGTCCACGGCATGGACATCGTCGGCCAGCTCACAGACATAGCGGCCGTCCTCCAGCTTGACGCCTTCCGACACGGCAATGACGATGCTGGGCTTCTTCTCCTGCATGGCCCGCACCTTCTCCACAAAGCGGTCCACATGGAAGGGCACCTCGGGCAGGCAGATCATGTCCACGCCTTCGCAGTCGTCCCCCTTGGCCAGGGCGGCGGCGGCGGTCAGCCAGCCGGCGTTGCGGCCCATAATCTCCACGATGGTGACATACTTGGTGCCGTAGACGGTGGCGTCCCGGATGACCTCCTTCATCACCACGCCGATGTACTTGGCCGCAGAACCGTAGCCGGGGGTGTGGTCGGTGACCATCAGGTCATTGTCGATGGTCTTGGGCACGCCCATGAAACGGATGTCGCTGCCCATCCGCTGGCCGTAGTCGGCCAGCTTGCCGATGGTGTCCATCGAGTCGTTGCCGCCAATGTAGAAGAAATAGCCGATGTCCAGCTTCTCCAGGATATCGAACAGCTTCTTGTACACGGCCTCATCCGCGTGCCAGTCGGGCAGCTTGTAGCGGCAGCTGCCCAAAAAGCTGGAGGGGGTGCGCTTGAGCAGCTCGATGTCCAGGTCGTCCTTCAGGACGGTGCCCAGGTCGATGACCCGCTCTTCCAGCAGGCCGGCCACACCGTTGCACATCCCGTAGACGACCTGCGCGCCGCGGTTGCGGCAGCTCTCATAGACGCCTGCCAGGCTGGCATTGATGACGGAAGTGGGGCCGCCGGACTGGCCGACGATTGCGTTTTTACCCATGATTCGTTTCTCCTTTACATAGCATCATTTATCTTGGCTGCATGGGGGCGGTGTGCTCCCAGCAGGAAAGAACGTCAGGGCGCGGCCAAAAGAGGGGGCAAAAGGGCTGGATCACATATGTACGTGGCGGGGGGTGCCGTTGACATAGATGGGGGTCAGCTCGTCCAGGATCAGGGGGCGGGCATACTCCTCAAAGCTGGCGGTCACGTGCATCCCGTCGGGGGAGATCCACTCCAGGGGGACCTTCTTTTCCAGGTTGGCCACCTGCTGCACATCCACCGACTCGGTGATGCACTGATAGGGCGCACCGGTCAGACGCCGCAGGGCGATCATCCGGCCGCTCTCCCCGGCAAAGGCCGCAGCAGCGGCGGCGCCCCCGGCAGCATAAGCCTCGGTGACGTCGGTGCGGCTGGCCAGATGGCTGGCGCAGCGCTGCAGCGTGGAGAACTCGATGGCCCGGCTCTTGCAGCCCAGGTTCTGGTGGATCAGCTCGGACAGATACCGGCTGGTGCCGCTGAGGATGGCCTTGTGGCCAAAGGCATCCAGCTGGCCCGCCGTGGAGACCAGGTCGCACAGGTAGGTGCCGTCAGCCGTGCGGACGCCCTCGCTGGCCGCGATGATGACGTTGGACTTCCGCCGCTGCAGCTCATCTACCTTTTTCAAAAACAGCTCCTGGTTGAAGGGGACCTCGGGCAGCAGGATCATGTCGGGACCGTCGCAGTCCTCGCCGGCAGCCAGGCAGGCGGCGCCGGCCAGCCAGCCGGCGTGCCGGCCCATGATCTCGGCCACGGTGACGCTGCGGATGTTGTAGACCGAGGAATCCCGGATGACTTCCTTCAGGATGGTGGCGATGTACTTGGCCGCCGAACCATAGCCCGGGGTATGGTCGGTCAGGCACAGGTCGTTGTCGATGGTTTTGGGCACGCCGATGAACCGCACGTCGCTGCCCATCCGCTGGCCATAGCGGCTCAGCTTGGCAATGGTGTCCATCGAATCGTTGCCGCCGATATAAAAGACTGCACAGATGTCATACTTGTCAAAGAGGGTGAACAGCTGCACATAGGGGGTGGTGTCCTGTTCGGGGTCGGGCAGTTTGTACCGGCAGCTGCCCAAAAAGCTGGAGGGGGTGCGCTTGAGCAGTTCAATGCTCATCCGGTCATCCAGCAGGATGTCCAGATCCACCAGCTCTTCCTTCAGCAGGCCCTCAATGCCGTACTTCATGCCGTACACCTTGTCGGCTCCCAGGCTGCGGGCCGTCTTGTAGACGCCGGCCAGACTGGAATTGATGACGGCAGTGGGGCCGCCGGATTGGCCTACGATCACGTTTTTGCTCATAGAATAGCTCCTTCTTATCATGCGTGGAGGTGGTTTGGGGCTGGGGCGGGCCCTGCACTGCGCCGCTCCGGCCGGCAAAACGCCCGCAACCGGCATAAAAAAACCGCCCCGGGTGGAGAGTCTTTTTGCCAGATTGCATGGTTTTTGCCCTGTTTCTATTGTAACCGTTTCAAGCGTTGTATGCAAGACCCAAGTTGGTTGCAGAGCGAAAAATTTTATGATAGAATCAGTGTACTTCTACAAAAGCCAAAGCTGCCCTGACAGGGCAAATACTTCGGGAGAACAAAAGTGCCATGGGTATTTCACATGATTACAATTACGCCCGCCGCCGGGCCCGGCAGCAGGGCGCTCATACCAAGCTGAAAGTGCTGCTGTGCGTGGCGGCCATCCTGCTGCTGTCGCTGGCCATCACCGCCATCCTCCAGACGGCCCAGCAGGAGGCAGCCCCTCCGCAGGAGGAGATCCTGCCCACCGGCACGGTGGAGGGGATCCTGGCGCCCCTGCCCATGCAGCCGGGCGAGGGGGGAGCGGGGACTGCCCAGGTCCTGCAATTCGGCCCGGCCCGGCAGAGCGCGGGCAGCTACACCGTGCTGGCCTATGACAGCAGCGTCATCCGCCAGCCCGCCACCGGCCAGGTGGACCTGAGCTACTTTGCCGATGCCGCCTTTCTGGGGGACAGCCTGACGGTGGGCTTCACCGATTACAGCATCAACCTGGGCGGCGCGCTGGTCTGCGGCTATACCGGAGCAGGTCCCGACACCATCGTCAACCGGATGACGGTCAACCATATGACCCGCGGGGACGAGGTGGCCCTGGACGTGCTGGCGGCGGCCCAGCCCAAAAAGTTGTATATCCTGCTGGGCACCAACACCTTGACCACCGCCGGTGCAGAGGACCGCTTCCTGACCTATTACGGGGCCATGCTGGACGCGCTGCGGGAGACGTTGGGCCCTGACTGCGTCATCTACGTCCAGTCCATCCCGCCGGTGCGGCCCGAGGCGGTAGCCCAGCGGCCCGGTCTGTCCAGCGACAACCTGCGGGCGGTGAACGAGCAGCTGGCCCAGCTGGCCCACAGCAAGGGCTGCGTCTATCTGGATCTGTGGGAGGCTCTGGCCGACGGCGAAGGCAACCTGAAAGCGGTCTGCGCCGCCCCCGACGGGGTGCACCTGTCGGCGGGCAACGGCTATGGCGCCTGGGTCAACTACCTGCGCAGCCATACCCGCTACGCCGCCGACAACCCCTGGACCCCCGGCAGCGCCTACGCTTCTGCAGGCTGAACGATATAGAAAAAGCCTCGGAAAGCCTTTGGATGGGCCTTCCGGGGCTTTTTTGCTGGCGTCTCTAGATCAACCCAGTCTCCACTGGGCGCTCTCGTTCTGAAGCTCTACCATGCGGCGGTAGAGGCCGCCCCGCTCCATCAGCTCTGCCGGGGTGCCCTGCTGGGCCACATGGCCGTCCTCCAAAACCACGATGTGGTCGGCTCCGGCCACGGTGCGCATCCGATGGGCAATGACCAGCACCGTCTTCCCCCGGAGCAGGCGGGAGAGGGCGGTTTGGACGGCGCTTTCATTTTCCACGTCCAGGCTGGCGGTGGCCTCGTCCAGCAGCACCACCGGCGCGTCCTTTAGAAGTGCCCGGGCAATGGAGATCCGCTGCCGCTCCCCGCCGGAGAGGGTGGAACCGTTCTCCCCGATCACCGTCTGATAGCCTTGGGGCAGCTTGCGGATGAACTCGTCGCACTGGGCGGCCTTGGCGGCTTCCAGCACCTCCTCGTCGGTGGCGCCCCGGCGGCCCAGGCGGATGTTCTCCATCACCGTGTCCCGGAACAACACCACGTCCTGGAACACCATGGAGTAGAAACGCAGGAGGGTCTCCGGGTCCACCGTGGACACGTCCGTTCCGCCCAGGGACACCTTCCCGCCGGTGACGTCCCAGAAACGGGCGGCCAGCTTACAGGCGGTAGATTTCCCGCCCCCGGAGGGGCCGATGAGGGCGGTGACCTCTCCCTGGCGGGCGGTGAAGCTCACATCTTCCAGTACCCCAGTGCCCTCCCGGTAGGCAAAGGAGACATGGTCAAAGGTGATATCGTAGCGGTCGGGGTGGAAGTCCTCTGTTCCCGTCTGCACCGGCTGCTCCAGGATGGAGCGCATCCGTTCAATTTGCAGCTTGGTGTTGAAGGTGGCGGCGATGTTCTGGAGCACCACCCCCAGAGGATCGTACAGCCGGGCGGCGGCGAACAGGAAGCCCAGGAAATAGAGGAAAGAGAGTTCCCCGGCCAGCAGCAGTGACCCACCGGTGAGCACCGTAGTGGCAAGCCCCAGACGCAGGAATGCCTGAGCGGAGCACACGAACACGCCTGTGGCCAGCTCGGACCGGATGGAACTGCCCTCCATAGCGGCCAGCTTTGCCTCCAGATCGCTCAAGTAGCGCTCCTGCCGGTGGCAGGCCTTGATGTCCCGGATGGTCTCCAGTCCCTCCTGGATGCAGTCGGCCACTGCCCGCTTGTTCAGGATGTTTTTCGTTCCAAAGGCGTCCTGGATCTTCTTGGAGCCCGCCGTCAGCGCCACCGCCACGGGTACCACCCACAGCACGGCCAGGGCCATACGCCAGTCGCAGGCAAACATACACACCCCGATCACCAGCGTGGAACCGACGGAGGCGAACAGTTGGGGCACATAGTGGGAAAACATCTGGTCCAGGCTGGAGCAGTCGGCGATCATGGTGGAGGTCAGGTCGCTGAGGTCACGGTTCCCAAAAAAGGACAGGGGGAGCCTGCGCAGGGTCTCCGCCAGGCTCACCCGGCGGTTGGCGCTCTCCCGGTAGGTGGCGATGTAGAGAGAGGCGTACTGGAACCAGTGGAGGACGAACAGCAGGAGGAGCACCGCCAGGGCAAAGCCCATATAGGTCCAGAACCCCTCCATGGGATCGCTGCCGCCCTCCAGACAGCCCAGCAGATGCTGGACCGTGAACAGAACCGCCCCGACGGGGAACATGAGAGCCAGATTGCACACAAAGCACCAAAATACGGCCTTCACCAGATCCTTTGCCCCCTTCTCACTGAGGGCAAACCAGTGCTGTAATTTCTTCGTCATACCGCAGCCTCCTTTCCGACCTTCCATTGGGCGCTGCGCTGATAGTCCGCCCACATGGCGGCATAGACGCCGTTTTTCTCCAATAGGGCGCTGTGGCTGCCCTGTTCCGCGATCTTTCCTTCGTTTAAGACGATGATGTTGTCCGCGTTCTGCACCGTGGACAGCCGGTGGGCGATCATCAGCACCGTTTTGTTCCGGGTCAGGGTCTCAAAGGCCTTTTGGATCTGATGCTCATTCTCCGGGTCGGCAAAGGCGGTGGCCTCGTCCAGCACCACGATAGGGGCGTCCTTCAAAATGGCCCGGGCCAGGGCAATGCGCTGCTGTTCCCCGCCGGAGAGGTAGACACCCCTGGCACCCACCACCGTGTCCAGCCCCTGGGGCAGCTTTTCCAGGATGTCATCGCACTGGGCGGCATGGGCGGCGGCAAGCACCTCCTCCCGGGAGGCGTCCGGCCGGGCAGCCCGGATATTTTCCAACAAGCTCTCCTTGAACAGACGGGTATCCTGAAACACAAAGGCCACCTGCTCCATGAGAGCGGCACCGTCCAGCTCCCGTACGTCCGCACCGCCCACAGTGACGCTGCCGCTGTCCACATCCCAGAACTGGGGGATCAGGCTGGCAGCGGTGGTTTTGCCCCCGCCGGAGGGCCCCACCAGAGCCACTACTTCACCGGGCTGGACCGAAAAGTTCACATCCTCCAGCGCGGGTTGGCTGGCGCCGGGGTAGGTGAAGGTCACATGGTCAAAGGACACGGCAGCGTTGACCGGCCTTTTTTGGACCTTCGGTTCCTCCATGGGCTGCTGGCTCAGGATCTCATCCAGCCGGCCAATGGCCTCGTCGGCCTCCATCACCGCCTCGCTCATATACATGATACGGTTGATCATCTGACCGCAGGCAGGGGCGAACAGGGCGTAGAAAATCAGGTTCACCAGCGCGGTACGAACATCCCCGCCGGAAGCGATGAGCAGCGCCGCCGGGATCAGCAGAGCAAAGGCCCCGTTGATGAAGGTGAGGAAACAGGTCTGTCCTGTCCGGCAGCTCATGGCATACTGGCTGGCCAGATTGCTGTAATCCTGGATGGCGGCGTAGAAGGCCTTGAAGGAGTAGACCGTCTGCTGGAACATCTTTACCACCGGAATGCCCCGGACATACTCCACCGCCTCGCCGCTCATGCGCTCGATCTCTTTTTGATAGCGGTGGAAGAAGCCGGCGTTCTTGCCGCCCATCATCAGGCACATGGACAGCAAAGCCAGCACCATGGTGAGCAGGCACAGAAGGCCCATCCGCCAGTCAAAGAGGAACAGCACGACGATGGCGGCGATGGGCGTCACCGCCGTGGCGGCCAGGTCGGGGAGCTTGTGGGCCAGCAGGTCCTCGGTGAGCCCGGCGTTGTCGTCGATGAGCTTGCGCAGCCGCCCCGACTGGTTCCCGGAGAAAAAGCCCAGGGGGAGCTTCAGCACATGGGTCATGGCGGCGCGCCGGATGTTCCGGGCGGTGCGGAAGGCTGCGATATGGGTGGACATAAGGGCGGCAAAGTACAGCAGGATGCTGCCAATGGCAAACCACACCGCCATCCAACCAAAACGGCCCAGATCACCGGCTCCGTCCAGGCTGGGCCAGGCGGCCAGCACGCTCCTGGCCACCAGCCAGACGCATAGGTAGGGAGCCAGTCCCAGCACCGCCGACAAGGCGGACAGGACACAGCCAAGGATCGTCAGGTTCTTGTGCCTGCCCGCATAACCCAGGATGCGGGCAAGACTGCTCGGTTTCTTTTGGTTCAAAATAATCCCTCCTTGCAAAATAGTTAGAAATAACTAACTTTTATCCCAAAAAGACAGGGGTCAAGCCCCCATCAATTTCAGCCATCCGGCGGTGTAGAACTCCCGCAGCTGCGCCACATCCCGCAGCGCCTGCTCCCGGGGCATATCGTGGACCACGATCTCAAACACCCCATTGAACATCCCGCTCGCAATGATATGACACAGGGATTTGTCCAGCATGGGAATGTCCTTCCCCAGGCGGCGGAGCACCTCCATGTACTGGAGGGTATACTCCACCTCGATCTCCACCATGTTGTGGACAAAGTGCTCATAACTGGTACCCTCCGCCCGGCACAACAGCAGTTTTACGGGTTCCCGGTGCTGGCAGATGTAGTCCACCATCCAGTCCAGATAGGTCCCGGATTCCACCCCCATATGGGCGGGCTGCTGCTCCTCGGGCAGCTCGGCAAAGGTGATCTGGGCCTCCATGAACTTGCCCATAAGGGCAGCGGCATGGGGCTCCACCAAAGCGTTAAAGAGCGCCTCCTTGCTGGAAAAATAGCCGTAGAAAGCCCCGGTGGTCACCCCGGCGTTCTTCACGATCTGCCGCAGGGAAGCACCCAGAAACCCCTTGTCCAGGAATTCGCCCAGAGCGGCCTCCTGGATTTTTTCCAAGGTTGCGGTAGACTTTTCTTCCATAGAGAGCTCTCCTTATAGCGCTGTTATATAACACTGTTATAATACATTCTTTTCTCTGTTCTGTCAAGAGGGCAAAGGAAATAAATTCAGACTGTCAAAAAAGTCCCGTCCAGCCGACATGTGCGGATGGACGGGATACATACAGGACAGCGAAGCTGAGCTGCTGCCTGCGGCAGAAACAAGCGAAGCGGAGCAGGGGCAGCGGTCTGCCTTTTGCAAGCCCGCTGCGACGGGCGCAGCAAAAGCAGGGAACCGCAACCACCAGGGGGAAGGAATTTCTGTCCTGCGCAGCAGGCAGAAATGGGTTCCCCCTGGAGCGTGGCTCTTTTGCGACACGCTGGCGGGCGCTTGCGCCCGGGTCAGATTTCTTCGGCGTAGGACAGCATCAGGCTGAGGGCCAGAGCCAGACCGGTGGGCAGGCTGGCGAGGTCCACCCATTCCTGCCGGGTGTGGGCCAGGCTGCCGGTCACGGTGCCTATGGTATTGGCTGGGATGCCCAGGGAGAGGGGGATATTGCTGTCGGTGGAGCCGGCCTCCATCCGGGGTTCCTGCCCGGTGACGGCCCGGATGACATCCACTGTATGGGCGGTAAAGCGGTCCATGGCGCCCTTGTCCAGAGGGCCGTTGCCGGGGCGGACTCCCAGCAGCTCTACTTCAAAGCGGCCGCCCTGCCCTTCCCAGTGGGTCAACGCGGTGCGTAACGCAGACTCCATCCCGGCCAGGTTTTCCTGTGCGTCGGAGCGGAACTCATAGAGCATGGACGCCTCCTGCGCGATGGAGTTGACGGTGGTGCCCCCTTCGATGCGGCCGATGTTGTAGGTGACCCCGGCAGGCGGGACGATGCGGTAAAGCTCGTCCGCCAGGCCGCAGAGCAGCCGGATGGCGCTGGGTTTGCCAAAGTCTTGGTAGGAGTGGCCGCCGGCGGTCCGGCAAGTGATACGGTACCGCCAGGAGCCCACCGCCCGTGTGCAGCAGGACGGCATATACATATCAAATAACTTGTTTTGCATTTCAACGATATTTGTCAACGCACTTCGCAACAGAAATCAAATATTGTTGACCATATTTATGTGAGCGGTCAAAGAGAACTTATGATTCTCCGTTTGACAACTCACTATCGCCATGATATAATACAAGAAAAAGTCATGGAGCGGTATGGGTATGGCACAAATAACGACAGATATTAGAATAGCGGAACTGCGGCACAATTTTTCGGAATATCTTAAAGCACAGGGCAAAAAGTCATACGGAACTACCGTATCGGATGCCTTTTATCTATATAGAAATGCCCCCAACTTTGACTTTATGGCTCTGCTGGATATTGGGGAAATTCAACACTTTCAAAAC
>MHCFR04200__coassemble_385_pt1 | contig 27258 bp, 22 predicted proteins | sample MHCFR04200__metabat2_high_PE_011 | metagenome-assembled genome bin MHCFR04200
CCATCCACACTACCCCGTAGTTCATCGGCAATGGCCCAGATGGCGCGGTGCAGTTCATCCCGTTCTTGTTCCTTCTTCATATCGACCATTTCTTAGATTCTCCTTCGTTAATCTCCATCTGCATCGTCCATGTCTGATCCCAAAAATCCTCAAATTGCAAACCGCTCTCCATTACCCACAGGTCGGGAAAACGCACATCATTTTTTACGTTGTGTGCAGTTTTGTACACAACGTTTTCCTCTTGCCCTTTCATCCGTACGCCCCGTGCCCCATCAAACCAGCGGGAGTGCCGGTAATGTCTCCCAAAAATGGCGCCATGCAAATGGATACTCCTTTTTTGAATAGAATAACGCAGTTTCTATACTATAAAACGGACTTTTGTACACAAATGGGCAGATGGTTTTTTCTTTATTATACACAACCGAGCGAAGTACTTCAATTCCGACAACCCTTTTCCTGGGCAGAAGGGTTCTTTCATAGACCAGGCTATCCCTATATCGCCCCTCAAAAGGTGTACTATCAGTACCCTCTAAAGCGCAAAAAAGGGTACTCCCAGTCACTCCCCCAACATCAGAAACTGTGGTATCCTATTTACAAGCTCCTGTCAGGGTTGTCTACGAGACAACCTAAGGCTCTCTACGAGACACTCCCGTCAGGGCAAATTCCCTGGTAAACTTGAATCAAACTCTCAGAACCTTGAAAAGTGAATATGCAGCCCTTTGGTACTTCCAGATCATGATACTTCCGTAACGCGCGGCCCGGCCAAGAGAAGGCACGAACGGCGACCGCGTCCAGTGGACGAAACAGGGAGCCGTGACTGGCGCAGCGCTCCAATTTTTGCAAGTGGACTCTGATCCACGCAGCAAAAATTGGACAAGCGCAAGAGGAATCAACAAGATTATGGAGCGGTGCAAATCCGCCGCCAAAGGGTTCCCACTCTCAGGGTTGCCGGGGGCAAATATGAGAGAACCATCCCATCGGGGCTGTATAGGCCCTGAAAACCATTCTGCTTCCGGTCAAACGATAAGTAGCAAATGTGAAAGGAGGCTGTTCCATGTTGAAAAAATTAAAAATCGACCCCGAATTTCAGAGCAAGATTCCGCCCTTGGCCTTCCATGAACGCAACCAGCTCGAAACCAACATCCTGGAGGAAGGCCGCATCCTGCACCCCTTGATCGTCTGGAACGGCCTCATCGTGGACGGTCACACCCGCTACACTATTTTAAGGCAGCACCCCGAAATCCAATACACCATTCTGGAAAAGGACTTTGCAAACCGCCATGAGGCGATCATCTGGATCTGCAAAAACCAACTGGACCGCCGCAACCTGACGCCAGAGCAGCGCAATTATGTCCTGAGCAAACAGTATGAGGCCGAAAAACTCTCCCGCGGCGGCGCACACCCGCGCAGCGTTGCCCCGCCGTTGGAACCATCAATTGCTCAAAATGAACAATTGAAAAGGACTGGCAGTGCCACTTGCGACCGCATCGCAGCGGAGTATGGCGTGAGCAGAAGCACGGTACTCCGTGCAGAAACCTTTGCCAAAAGTGTGGACGTCGCAGAGGAAGCTGTTCCCGGAACGCGGCAGGCCATCCTCTCCGGCAAGCTCAAAACCACCGACAAAGCCATTTCTGCCATTGCCAAGGCTCCGCAGGAGGAACGGCCTGCTCTGGTCCAGCAGCTTTATCAGCCAAAACCGGACAAGCCCATGCGCCGAACTCCCAAAGGCGCCGCGGCCGCCCAGTACAAGGCCATCGAAGAAATATCCGCCAAGATGGAGCAGCCGGCCGGCCCCCTTGAACAAAGCGATATTCTGGCCGAGTTGGAAGATGCCCTTCACCTCATGATATCCCGCTGGAACGCCTGTCTGGCGCACAACCCGGATCATCGTTCTGCCTGCCAAGCAGGCATCCGCCGCCTGGCCGAAGAGGGGGTCCATTACCTCCAGACCATGGCACAAGATGACGCCGGGCCGTCATATCAGACAGGCATTCCGCAATAAATTGCAACAAACAGACATACCAGGAGGTGACCCGGTGAGGAAAACGCCCCCCATCAAAATCATTGTACACTATCCCCAGACCCAGCAGGGCAAGCAGGAGCTGGCGCAGCGCCTGGCCGATGTCCACGCTGATGCCGTAGTTTCGGCCATCAACAAGCTGGACTGCCCCCTCAAACAAAAGCTGGAACTGATGCAAGCCGTGATCGACACCACCAGAGGGGCCTATCAGCCCAAAAAGTCTGCCGAAGCAGAGCGTTAAAACCATGCGTCCCGGAGAGAAAACTCTTCGGGACAATTCCATAAATACGCAAATAAATCAAAACCAGAGAGCAAAGTTGTTGCTTTATTGGTGTCCAATAGATATAATAAGTGCAGAGGTGATATCCATGAGCATCCAGGAGCGCAAGGCGCGCATCCTCATCAACAAGGCGGGCGGGAATGCCGGACCCGAGGGAAGGAATTACCGGGTCGCCCTGCCCGCGGCATGGGTCAAGCAACTGGGCGTCACCAGCGCTGACCGGGAGGTACTTTTGCAGTTTGACGGCGAGAGCATCACCATCCGCCGGGCCGCGGCCGCCGGCTATGACAGTTTTCTGGTGCAGGCACGAAAGCGCGGGCACGACCTTTTGATCCTGCATTTTTACGACGGGGACACCCTCTGCACCAAGATCTGTGCCGACCAGACAAGCCGGCAGCTCGCCGTCGAAAACCTGACAAGTGACTCGCTTGCCACTGCCTTTGGCGTCAACAGCTCTCCCACCTGGGATGATTTGCGTATCTTTTTGGAGAGCCGCTGCGTCCCGCGCCAGCGGGACGGGTTGTCCCACTACCTGGCGGAACTAGGGCTGGACCACTACGACCCGCTGGAGATCATCTGCAAGACGGCAGGGCGGATGGCGGAGGATCACTTCTGGATCAAGATTTTGGAGGGCTGATTATGTCGATCAAGCTGACCACCGGGGACCGCATCACGGAGACCTCTTCGAAGGGCAATCAGGAAAAATGGCGGGAAAAGGGCCGCTGGTACAAGCTGGACCTGTTCGGGTACGAGGGGCTGGCCGAGACGGTCATCTCCACCCTGCTGAGGCAGACCAATGTGGAGGCACTGGGGTTCCGGTATGTTCCCTACCGCATGGAGCGGCTGGAGGTCCACCGGCGGGTCCGCAACGGCTGTTCCAGCCCCGACTTTTTGCGGCCCGGCGAGAGCATCCTGACCCTTGCCGATCTCTTTCGCAAGGGAGTCGGCCCCGACTGGCAGGCCGCGGCGGCCCGCCAGCCTAACCTTGCCGGCAAGGTGCGCTGGATGGTCGAGCAGACCGTCCGGCTCACCGGCCTGCAGCGGTTCGGCACTTACCTGACCCTGTTGTTCGAGGCGGACATGCTGTTCGGCAACGAGGACCGGCACCTCAATAACATCGCCGTCCTCCGCCGGGGCGAGGGGTTCGACTACTGTCCCCTCTTTGACTTCGGGGCCGGGCTGCTCTCCAACATCCGGGACTACCCGCTGGACATCGACCCCAAGGCCCACGTCCGGCTGCTCCGGGCCCGCCCGCTGGATACCACCTTCACGCGGCAGGTCCATGCGGCACAGTCCCTTTACGGCCCGCAGCTTGCGTGGCATTTTACCCCCGCCGATCTTCAAAACGCTCTGGCTGAGCCTCTGACTTTCTACGCCCAGCGGGACGCCGCTTACATCGCCGAGCGGGCGACCGTTTGTGTCGAAATGCAGCAGAAAAAGATGAAGCAGTAGGTTTGTGCTTCCCAAGCAAAATGCACCATCGTGTGTTTTAGGACGAAAATCCTTATTTGTTCTTCTTCGCTCCGGCCAGGTCTCTCCCCCTGCAAAACTGCCTCCTTATTCTCATAAGATGAAAGAGGATGCGTTCCGCTCTGTGCACAAGGAGGCTTTTGGTATGTTGTTGGCTCTGCTTCGGTTTTTCTCCGCCCAGTTTCTGTATCTTGCCCTGCATCTTGAATCCGGCAGCTTTCCCCGTCCCATGACCCCCCGGGAGGAAGCCGCAGCCTTTCAGGCCCTGCGCGACGGTGACCCCGACGCCCGGGAGAAGATCATCCGCCACAACCTTCGTCTTGTGGCCCACATCGCAAAAAAGTACTATTCCCTGCCCGGTGACCAGGATGACCTCATCAGCATCGGCACCATCGGCCTGATCAAAGCGGTCAACACCTTCGACTGCTCCCGCCAGGCCCGCTTTTCCACGTATGCCAGCAGGTGCATTGAAAACGAGCTCCGTATGCAGTTCCGGCGCGAGAAAAAGACCGGGCCGTCCATCTCGCTCCAGGAGGCCCTGGACACCGGCAAGGATGACTCGGCGCTGACTTTGTCGGATCTGCTGCAGGACACTGCCTGCATGGAGGAGAACTGCGAGAAAAAAGACGAGGCCGCCCGGCTGCGCGGCCTGATCTGCGCTCTGCCCCAGCGGGAACAGCAGCTCATCCGGCTGCGGTACGGCCTGGATGGCAGGCCCCCTCTCACCCAGCTGGAGACGGCGCGGCTGATGGGTATCAGCCGCAGCTATGTGTCCCGTTTGGAAACGCACGCCCTCAAGCTGCTGCGCCAGAACTGGCAGGCCTGAACCCGGACTGCAAATCGGGCGGAGCCGCCTGGCCCCGCCCTTGCTTGTTTATTTCACTACGTCTTCATTTTGCAAACTCCTTTGCGATCTCTGTCCCTGTTTTATTCTATACAATAAGGCCCTTTGATCCCATTCCGCCGCTCCGCCTGCCTTGTAGTCTCCCTGCCCTGGTGTTATCCTATGGCTGTATGCGGGGCGCAAAGCAGGCGTTTCCGTACCGGAACGCTTTCCTCCCATCCTTAAATTTGTCTAAAATCATACTCTCAAATTCGGCAGTCTGCCAAAACTTTCTGCATTGTGCGGAAAATGATTGACAAGATTCGGACGACATGGTATTGTAGAGCCGAACATAAAAGAAGGCAAGCCTGCACAGCAGGCTTTTGGTTGGATTGTTACCGGTCGTGCGGGCTAGACCAACTCCGTGGATGCTCTTGGCTTTGGATAAAGAGTGTTTGAGGGGGTTTGGTCTTTTCTTTTTGCCTGGCGGTGCAAAGGGAGGCAGCGGGGTGCGCATCAAAAAGGTCATCAACAACAACATCCTATGCGTCATCGACGAAAAAGGCATCGAGAGCATCGTCACAGGCCGGGGACTGGGCTTTGGCCGCAAGGTCGGGCAGTTTGTGGACCCCGAGGCGGTGGAAAAGGTCTACCGGATGGAGGACAAGACCGTTCAGCACCGTCTGCGGGAGCTGGTGGAGCAGATCCCCCTGGAACATCTGCGCCTGACCGAGAGCCTGATCGAGGAGATCCGGGCCGCCGTCCGCCAGCCGCTGAACGAATCCCTGCTGATCACCCTGGCCGACCACATCAGCTTCGCCATCCAGCGCAAGGCTCAGGGCATCGAGTTCAAGAACCCGCTGGCCGGCAGTATCTTCTGTTATTACCCCACCGAATACCATCTCGGGCAGAAATGCCTGGACATGATCCGCGACACCTGCGGTGTGGAGCTCAACCCCGACGAGGCCGCTTTCATCGCGCTGCACATCGTCAACGCCGAGCTGAACACCGACATGAGCGAGATGTACGACATCACCCGGCTCATCGACGGCGCGGTGGAGGTGGTGGAATACTTCTATCGCGACCGGGGCGTGTTCGACCGGGAATCTCTGGATTTCAGCCGCTTTGTGGTGCATCTGCGCTACTTTGCCCAGCGGCTGTTCCAGGACAAGATGATCCCCGACAGCTCCAGCGAGGAGGACGCGGCCTTCCGGGCCACCATCGCCCGCAGCTGCGCCGAGCACTACAAATGTGCCCAGTGTATTGCGGCCTACATCCAAAACACCTGGCACAAGGACCTCTCCCAGGAGGAACTTGTCTATTTGACCATCCATCTCAAACGGGTGGCCGGGGGCCTGCGGCCAGCCACCCCGTAAAGCCACACAGGATAGTGACTGCATCGATCGTTATGTAGGCTAGACCTGTACATTTTGCCGCGGCAGTGCGCCCTGCCGGCGCCGGCAATGTGTACAGGTCTTTTTTATACCGACAGACCAAAGGAGGATTTTCATGAAAGACAAGATCTTTGGCGTATTGCAGCGTGTCGGCCGCTCCTTCATGCTGCCCATCGCCCTGCTGCCAGTGGCGGGCCTGCTGCTGGGCATTGGCAGCTCGTTCACCAACGAGACCATGCTGGAGGCCTATGGCCTGACCGGCGTCATCCACCCCGGCACCATCCCCTATACGGTGCTGGATATCATGAACCAGTGCGGCAGCGTGGTCTTCAACAACCTCGCGCTGCTGTTCGCCATGGGCGTGGCCATTGGCATGGCCAAAAAGGAGAAGGAAGTGGCCGCCCTCTCCGGCGCCATCGCCTACCTGGTCATGAACACGGCCATCTGCGCCATGATCAACGCCAGCGGCGGCGTGGAAGCCATGGCGGCCAACACCACCACCTCGGTGCTGGGCATCACCTCTTTGCAGATGGGCGTGTTCGGCGGCATCATCGTGGGCCTGGGCGTGGCGGCTCTGCACAACCGCTTTTACAAGACGCAGCTGCCCCAGGTGCTCTCCTTCTTCGGAGGTACCCGCTTTGTGCCCATCGTCTGTACTGCGGTCTACCTGCTGGTGGGCATCGCCATGTTCTATGTCTGGCCGGTGGTGCAGCACGGCATCGGCCTGCTGGGCAACCTGGTCATCAGCTCGGGCTATGCGGGCACCTTCATCTACGGCCTGATCGAGCGTGCCCTGATCCCCTTCGGCCTGCACCACGTCTTCTATATGCCCTTCTGGCAGACTGCCGTGGGCGGCACCGCCGTCATCGACGGGGTCACCGTCCAGGGCGCGCAGAACATCTTCTTTGCCGAGCTGGCTTCCAAGACGGTCACCGAGTTCTCGGTGGACGCCACCCGCTTTATGGCCGGCAAGTTCCCCCTGATGATCTTTGGCCTGCCCGGCGCAGCTCTGGCCATGTACCGCACCGCCCGTCCCCAAAAGCGCAAGGTCGTCTTTGGCCTGCTGCTGTCGGCTGCCCTGACCTCCATGGTCACCGGCATCACCGAGCCGCTGGAATTCACCTTCCTCTTTGTGGCCCCCCTGATGTACGCGGTCCACTGCGTGTATGCCGGTCTGGCCTATATGCTGATGCACATTCTCAACGTCTGCGTGGGCATGACCTTCTCGGGCGGCCTGATCGACCTGACCCTCTTTGGCATCCTGCAGGGCAACGCCAAGACCCACTGGATCTGGGTCGTGATCGTGGGTGTGGGCTACTTTGTGCTGTACTACATCACCTTCACCCTGATGATCCGCCTGATGGACCTCAAGACCCCCGGCCGTGAGCCGGATGACGAGGAGCCCAAGCTCTACACCCGCAGTGACATGAAGGAGAACGCCGGCCCCGGCGCTGCTCCCGCCGGCGACAACGTCTCGGCCACCATCCTGCGGGGCCTGGGCGGCAAGGCCAACATCTCGGATGTGGACTGCTGCGCCACCCGTCTGCGCGTGACGGTGGTGGACTCCAATAAGGTCAGCGACGGCCTGCTCAAGCAGAGCGGCGCTTCGGGCGTGGTTCACAAGGGCAACGGCATCCAGGTCATCTATGGCCCCCAGGTGGCGGTGATCAAATCCAACCTGGTGGACTTCATGGAGACCCCCGCCGCCGACAAACTGGAGGCCGCCCCCGACTACGCCGCAGCTCCGGCGCCGGCGCCTGCCAAGGCCGCCCCGGCCAAAGCCGCGCCGGCCACCCTGGGCGCACATATGGCCGGCACCGTGGTGCCCATGAACGAGGTGCAGGACGAGGCCTTTGCCTCCTGCGCTTTGGGCGAGGGCGTGGCCATCGAGCCCAGCGAGGGCAAGCTCTACGCCCCCGCCGACGCCCTGGTGGACAACCTCTTTGACACCCATCACGCCGTCAGCCTGGTGACCTCCACCGGCGCAGAGATCCTGCTGCACGTGGGCATCGACACCGTCAAGCTGAATGGGCAGTATTTCACCCCCCATGTCCAAAACGGACAGAAGGTCAAGAAGGGCGATCTGCTGATCAGCTTCGACCAGCAGGCCATCAAGGCCGCAGGCTATCTGTGCACCACCCCCATGATCGTCTGCAACACCGACGACTACGCCGCCGTCAAAGTCCTGACCAGCGGCGCCGTCCAGCCGGGCCAGGACCTTGTGCATCTCGAGTGACCCCTTCCGTTACACCCTGAAACCAGAAACCGGGCTTCCCTTTTACAGGGAGGCCCGGTCTTTTGTTTCCGGTTTTGGTTTTATGCCAGAGAGCCCATGGGGTCCCAGGGGGCCAGCTCGATGGGCTCGCCTTCCAGGGCCTGGCGCTGGGCATCGCTCAAAAAGCGCTTGTGGATCACGGCCTGGTAAACGAACTGGTCGAACCACTTGTCGCTGGCCACAAAGTAGCCCTTCCGGCCGGCGGTCTCACCCCAGCTGTTCTCGATCTTCCAGCGGTCGGGCCGACCGGCTGCGTCCAGGTTGACGCCGCAGAGCACCATGGCGTGGTTCATGGCGCTGTCACGGTAGTCCAGGCGCTCGGCCTTGGTGAGGCTCAGGTCCAGCCCGCCCAGCAGCTCGCCGTACAAAAAGCTGTCGGGGTCCCAGATGCCGTCGTCGCGGCTGCCAAACTTGCCGCAGTCGCTGCCAAACCACACCGGCTCGCCCGCCTTCAGCTGGGCCACCGCCAGGGCTTTCATCTCCTCCATGGGCAGGTTGAGATGGTGCACCCGGCCTTCCACCACATTGCCCAGGTATTTGACGGTGTAGGTCTTGCCAAAGGGCTTGTCCTGGGTGGGGGCGTGGATGACGCTGACGTAGTCCTCCAGCTCCAGCCCGATGTACTTTTCATAGAAGTCCATCGGCGTCAGATCCCGGTCCACATGGTAGACGCCCTCCTTGTCGGTGTAGGCAAAGTCGAAGCGGTCCACCGGGCGTCCAAAGCAGATGCACAGGGCCTTGAACAGCTCGGCCAGCATCTCGTCCTTGCGGGCGGCCGTGTCGCCGCCGGCGGCAGCCAGGGCCCGCAGCTCGATGGCGTCCTTGCGCAGCTTGGTGTTGAGCAGGCGCATCAGCTCGGCCGTGCCGCAGGACTGCGCCGTCTCGGGCATGACGCTGGCCGGCACGATGCCATACTTCCTGACGATGCTGACCATCATATCCCACTGGCCGCCGTCGCTGATGCCGTTCAGCACCCAGTCGAGGGTCCGGTCCGCCACCGGCCGTTCGGCGCAGTCCAGCACGCTCTCCAGAAAGAAGTTGATCTTCTCAAACTTGTCCCAGAAGCCCAGCCAGTTGCCCGACAGCTCGAACTTGTCCAGGCCGCACTTTTCCGCCACGATCTCCCGCATCACGTTCATGGATGCGAACAGCCAGCAGCGGCCGCTCTTTTGCTGCGCGGTGATGCCCCGGGTCTTGACCTCGACCGAAAAGCTGTCCTCCAGTTTGGCGGCGGCCATGGGGTCCATGGCCGCCTTGCCCAGAGGACTGTGGGTGACGGCTGCCGTCAGCACCCGGGCCTCCCTGTCTGCGTCATAGTCTGCCTTGAAAGCGGCGATCATGGCAGGAGTGATCGATCTTGCGTGTTCCATTGCTTTTTACCTCATTTGTTTTTTCATCCGCAGTCGGCAGAGCGCCGGCGTGCTTTTTTGTTCCAAACCGGATCGGCTGCGGTCCATCGTAATACTATAACGTCCCGCCGGGCTTGTCAATCCTTTTTGGCCGAGGGCGCTTCAAAGGCCCTGCGCAGCGCATCGGTGCGGCGTGCGATCTGCACCCGGGCCGCCGGCGAATCCCGGAAGAAATCGAAACCGTGGAAGGTGCCTTCCACCTTTTCCAGCTGCACCCTGGCGCCGGCGCGGGCCAGGGCCGCGGCATAGGCGATCCCCTCGTCCCGCAGGCAGTCAAACTGCTCCACCTCCACATAGGCGTCGGGCAGCCCTGCAAAGCTGTCCGCCTCCATGGGCGAGGCGTAAGCCCGGCGGCTGCCCCAGCCGTCGCGCAGGTACAGCCGCCACATCCTCCGGTTCAGACGGGCGTTCCAGCAGGGACTGTCGGTGAACTGCCGGATGGAAAGGGTCTGCATCCGGGCGTCCGTCACCGGGTAGACCAACAGCTGGAAGCAGAGCCGGACCTCCCCCGTATCCCGCGCCCAGAGGGCACAGGCCGCGGCCAGGTCTCCCCCGGCGCTGTCGCCTCCCACCGCGATGCGGTCCCGGCAGACCCCCAGCCGGCTGTTGTGTTCCCAGACGAACTGCATTGCGTCGCAGCAGTCCTCAAAGGCCGCCGGGAAAGCGGCCTGTTCGCTGGTGCGGTAGTGCACAAGTATCACCTTGCACCCTGCGCCCAGGCTGTAATCCATAACGTTCTGGTGGATGTAGCCCGCGTCGGCAAAGCAGAACCCGCCGCCGTGGAAGTAGACCAGACAGGGCAGCTCCCCCTGCGCCCCCACCGGCTCATAGACCGTCAGGGGCACTTTCCGTCCGTCCCGGCCGCGCGCTGTCTGCCTGGTCCGCCGCAGGCCGGGTCCCACCGGCGGCAGGGGCATCCGGGTCAGTACCCGGTTGCCCAGGGCCGCCGTCCGAGGCCCCACCAGCACACCCGGCATTACAAACAGGTGCAAAGGCGGGCAGCCCCTGGCCAGAGGATATTTGCGGTCCCGGCAGAATTTCCAGGCGGCCGCCCCCAGTGTCAGGGCCGCCGCCCATCGGATCTTTTGATGCATGACAGTTCCTCCCTTCGCTGTTTCCATTATAGCAGTCCGGGCCGCATCTGAAAAGACGCAGTGTTTCGGCGCGCCGGGGATGGCGCTTTGCGGCAAAGCGTGATACAATACAGAAAAAGGACACCGCCGCGCCTGCGGGCACGGCCCTGCACAACACCAGGAAAGGAAATCGAGCTATGAAAATCGCAGTTCCCTATGAAAACGGCAATATCTTCCCTCATTTCGGCCGCACGGTCCAGTTCAAGCTGTACGAGGTGGAAAACGGCCAGGTGACCGCCACCCGGGTGCTGGGCACCCACGGCCAGGGCCACGGCGCTCTGGCCGGCCTGCTGGAGCAGACGGGCGTTGACGTGCTGATCTGCGGCGGCATCGGAGGCGGAGCGCAGGCCGCCCTGTCCACCGTGGGCATCCGGCTGTACGGCGGCGTGTCCGGCCCGGCCGACCAGGCGGTCCAGGACCTGCTGGCGGGCACCCTGGCCTATGACCCCGCCGTCCATTGCGACCATCACGGCCAGGAGCACGGCCAGCACAACTGCCACAGCGAGGAAAAGTACGGCTGCGCCGGCAACGGCGGCTGCGGCCGCTGACCCGCTATCCAGCCCGGGCTGCAAGGAGGAGGCTATGTCCAATATCACCAAAAAAGCGCTGGAGGCATCCCTGAAAAAGATGATGCTGAAAAAGCCGCTGGCCAAGATCACCATACGGGACATCACCGACGACTGCGGCATCAGCCGCATGACCTTTTACTACCACTTCCAGGACATCTACGACCTGATCGAATGGTCCTGCATCGAGGACGCTACCCAGGCATTGCAGGGCAAAAAGACCTATGACACCTGGAGCGAGGGCCTGCTGCAGGTCTTTGAGGCCGTGCTGGAAAACAAGCCCTTTGTGATGAACGCCTACCGCTGCATCAGCCGGGAGCAGATGGAGAATTTCCTGTTCCGGATGACCTATGACCTGATCCGCGGCGTGGTGGACGAAAAGAGCCAGGGCGTCCCCATCACCGAGGAGCAGAAAGCCTTCATCGCCGGCTTTTACAAGTACAGCTTTGTGGGCCTGATGCTGGACTGGATCAAGCGCGGCATGACCCAGGACTACCGCCTCCTGGTCCAGGATATCACCCTGACGGTCCAGGGCAGCGTCTCCCTTGCCATCCAGAATTTCGCCCAGGCCGGCCGCTGACGGCCCGTCCGTCGCGCCTTTTGGCCCGGAACGGGCCTGCGCCCCTTACAAACCCGCCCCGGTGTGCAGTTTTTGCGCACCGGGGCTTTTCTGCCCATACCACCCCGCCGTCCTTTTATGCTACCATTCTTCCAACACCTACACATCACCCGGAAAGGACGGTCTATCTTATGTCGAACCATCTCTCCAAGCTCACCGCAGCCGCAGCCCTGGGGGCCGCCGGAGCCGGCACCGCCGTGCTGCTGCGCCGGAAATACCAACAGCAGCAGCGGGCCTGCGCAGTCCGCCAGGCCCGGCAGCTGGCCGGCTACCGCAACACCGAGCGGGGCAAACAACACAAAAACGCCAAGGGCATCTACTACACCAGCGGCAACTACGAGGCCTTTGCACGGCCCGAAAAGCCCGCCGGGGTGGAGGACAAGCAGGCCTGGATCGTGGGCAGCGGCCTGGCCGCCCTGGCCGCCGCCTGCTTCCTGGTGCGGGACGGCCAGATGCCGGGGGACCACATCCACATCCTGGAGGCCATGGACGTGGCCGGCGGGGCCTGCGACGGCATCTTCGACCCCACCCGGGGCTACATCATGCGGGGCGGCCGGGAGATGGAGGACCACTTCGAGTGCCTGTGGGACCTGTTCCGCTCCATCCCCTCCCTGGAAAAGCCGGGTGCGTCGGTGCTGGACGAGTTCTACTGGCTGAACAAGCACGACCCCAACTACTCCCTCTGCCGGGCCACCGTCCGCCGGGGGCAGGACGCCCACACCGACGGCCGGTTCAATCTGAGCCAGAAGGGCTGCATGGAGATCGTCAAGCTGTTCATGACCCCCGACCAGGACCTCTACGACAAGACCATCGAGGACGTCTTTGACGACGAGGTGTTCCAGTCCACCTTCTGGCTGTACTGGCGCACCATGTTCGCCTTTGAGAACTGGCACAGCGCCCTGGAAATGAAGCTCTATTTCCAGCGGTTCATCCACCACATCGCCGGTCTGCCCGATTTCAGCGCCCTCAAATTCACCCGCTACAACCAGTACGAGTCTCTGATCCTCCCCATGCAGAAATACCTGGAGGACGCCGGGGTGGACTTCCGCTTTGGGGTGGAGGTGACCAATGTGCTGTTTGAGCACCGGGACGGCAAAAAGACAGCCACCGCCCTGGAATGCCGCTGCGGCGGCAAGGAGCAGGGGATCCCCCTGACCGAGAACGACCTGGTCTTTGTCACCAATGGCAGCTGCACCGAGGGCACCATCTACGGCGACCAGGACCACGCCCCCAACGGGGACGCCGAGGTGCGCACCAGCGGCTGCTGGAGCCTGTGGAAAAACATCGCCCGGCAGGACCCCGCCTTTGGCCATCCCGAGAAATTCTGCTCCGACATCTCCAAGACCAACTGGGAGTCGGCCACCATCACCACCCTGGACGGCCGCATCCTGCCCTACATCGAGGCCATCTGCCAGCGGGACCCCCGCTCGGGCCGTGTGGTCACCGGCGGCATCGTCAGCTGCCAGGACTCCAGCTGGCTGCTCAGCTGGACCATCAACCGCCAGGGCCAGTTCAAAGAGCAGGACCCCGGCAAGGTCTGCGTCTGGGTCTACGGCCTGTTCACCGATGTGCCCGGGGACTACATCAAAAAGCCCATGAAGGACTGCACCGGCTGTGAGATCACCCAGGAGTGGCTCTACCACATCGGGGTGCCGGTGGACCAGATCCCCCAGCTGGCCGCCCACAGCGCCGTCTGCGTCCCCACCATGATGCCCTATATCACCGCTTTCTTTATGCCCCGCGCCAAGGGGGACCGCCCCGACGTCATCCCCGACGGCTGCGTCAACTTTGCCTTCCTGGGCCAGTTTGCCGACACCCCCCGGGATACGGTGTTCACCACCGAATACTCGGTGCGCACCGCCATGGAGGCCGTCTACGGCCTGCTGGGAGTGGACCGCGGCGTGCCCGAGGTCTGGGGCAGCGTCTACGACATCCGCACCCTGCTGGAGAGCACCGTCTGTCTGATGGACGGGCGCAGTCCGCTGGACGCCCTGCCCGGGCCGGTCCAGATGGCCGCCAAGCCTCTGCTGCGTCTGGTGCAGGGTACCGTAGCCGAACAGCTGCTGCGCCGCTACAACATCCTGCGGCCCGGCATGATGGAATAAACCGCGCAAAAAGCCCCCCGGCCGCGGTCAGGCCGGGGGGCTGTCCTGTACCAGGGCCGGTCCTTACTGGAACCAGAAGCCCTTATAATCGTACTTGAAGGTGCGGTAGCCCTGCATGGTGCACTCGTAGGCATACTGGCGGATCAAATTGCCCTGGCTGTCGTATTCGCCATACACCATGGCCACGCCGCTGTTGACCGCCCAGTGCCCGGTGTCCGGGTCGAGGGTGGCGTTGGACACGATGCTGGAATAGGGCACCGGGAAGGAGTCCACCAGCTCCACCGTGCCTGCGTTTTCGTCGATGCGGTAGGTGTAGCTGTAACTGGCGTCCCCGTTCCCGCCGTACATCTCGGTGCTGACCGTGTCGGGCAGGTCGGGCTGGTAGCCGTCGCTGCGGGAGGACAGGGCCCAATAGTTGTTGTTGAACATCCGCAGGTAGCACACCCCTTCTTCTTCCGCGGGGGCGTATTCGACGCTGTGCTGGCCGTACTGCCATGTAAAGTCGTTCACCGGTTCCAGGCAGTATTCTTCATAGCCGGTGCCCTCCCAGAAGGCGGGATCGCCGCAGAACCAGTCGATGGCCGCCTGGCCATGGACATCCCTCACCTTGATGGCGGTGGAGGTCTCCCGGGAGGAGACCACCAGGCTGTCGCTGTCGGGCAGGTACTGGATGGTGTTCAGGTGGATCCAGTCCTGCTCCCCTGCCTGCCAGAAGAAGGGATCGGTGGCGCCGATGGGCCGGGTCTGGCTGTGGTAGTCCGCCATCAGGTCCTTGAAGTCCAGCAGCAGATCCACCTCACCGCTGGCCAGGTCCACTTCCACCACCAGGTCTTCCACATCCACCGCGCCGGTCTGCTCCACCAGAGCCACCACCGTGCCGTCCCGGCCATAGTTGATGTCGTGATGCAGTTCATACTCGCCCAGAGGGTACACCTGTTCCACCTCGCCCAGCCCGTTGATCCGGGCCAGCTTGTTGGCCGACACGCAGGTGACGATCTCATCCCCATAGGTCAGGATGCGGTCCATGCCAAAGCCTTCCAGCACCATCTCATAGCGCATGACGCCGGCGTTGTCGAACAGGAACCCGTATCCCAGATGGCCGTTGGTACGCATCATGGTGAACAGGCCCTCGTCCAGCGGCTCGGTGCTCGTCCCGTCGGTCACCTCCAGGACGGTGTCGTAGCCGGAATAGGGCTCGGGCATCTCGATGGTGAAGCGGACGGTCTGCCGGACGTTGCCCCAGCTGCCCCGCAGGGTCATGGTGACCTCGTTCACCTCACCGGGCACCAGGCCGATCATCTGGAACTCATGCCGGGTGGAATACTCCCGGCCCGAGCTGTCGGCGGCGACGGCGGTGAAATCCGGGATGCGCTCATCCTCCACCCGGATGGTGTACTCCACCTGGGTGGGGAAATCCGTCTCAAAATACAGATACAGACCATTGGCCCCGGTGCCGAAGGGATTCAGCACCGCCAGAGGGGTCTCTGCGGTCCAGTTGAGGTTCTGGGTGGTCTGGCCCTTGTCCAGCACAGCCCGGATCCGCTGCTGGACGGCAGTGTCATAATAAGTAAAGCCTTCCTGGTCGATGTCGGTGGGGACCAGCTGCAGCACCGTGATACTGGCATCCGCCGAGGCGGTGCGGATCTCGATCTGATGTTCTTCCTCCACGCCGATCAGATCTCCCACATCCACGGCCCAGCCATCCCGTATGGCAGTCTCCTGGGAGGTGAACCACTTGCCCACGGCCGGCGCCACGACGGGCACCAGGGCCGCTATGGCCAGCAGCACCGCCAGCACAACCACAATGGGTATCCAAATGCGCCTTTTCTTTTTTGGTTTTGTATTCATCTGCATCTATCCTTTCTGGATCGCCTAATTTTTCAGAAACCGGCGCCCCGCGCTGCCGCCGGGCGCCCAAAACCATCCTAAGTATAGCACTCCATTTTTGCAACGGTATGGCCAAAACCTTTATTTTACGTTGCCCATGCCACCAAAGACCGGAAAATCTTCCCAAAGTCTCTTTTTGTCTCTGGCGGGCCGTTTTGGGGGACAGACAGGGTTTGACTTCCCCCGCAGAGCGTGTTATGATTCCTCTGGCACATTCGCCTTTGCAGGGAGGGTTACGCATTGAATGATAAAAAAACGGTATTGACCAGGCTCTTTTTCTCTACGCTGTATCTCAGCGCCTTCACATTTGGGGGCGGCTATGTGATCGTCACCTTGCTCAAGAAAAAATTTGTGGACGAATACCACTGGATCGGCGAGGACGAGATGCTGGATCTGGTGGCCATCGCCCAATCCGCCCCGGGCGCCATTGCGGTGAACGGGGCCATCGTGGTGGGCTACAAGCTGGCAGGGATGCTGGGGGCTGTGGTGGCCATCGTGGCCACCATCATCCCGCCTTTCCTCATCATCTCGGCGATCTCGGTCTTTTATGAGGCTTTCCGGCACAACTTCATCGTCAGCCAGATGCTGGCGGGGATGCAGGCCGGGGTGGGAGCCGTCATCGCCTCGGTGGTGTGGGAGATGGGGGCGGACGTGGTCCACAGCAAAAGCGCCTCCTCCATGGCCATCATGGCGGGGGCCTTTGCGGCCACCTGCTTCCTGGGGGTCAATGTGGTGGCGGTGGTGCTGGTGTGCGCCGGCATCGGCGTGCTGCGGGTCCTGCTGGCCCGCCGGAAAGGGGGCGCAGGGCAATGATTTACCTTCAGCTGTTTCTGAGCTTTTTGCAGATCGGGCTGTTCAGCTTCGGGGGCGGCTACGCAGCCATTCCCCTGATCCAGGGCCAGATCGTGGACCAGCACGGCTGGCTGAGCATGGCCGAATTCACCGACCTGATCACCATTTCCCAGATGACCCCCGGCCCCATCGCCATCAACTCGGCCACCTTTGTGGGCATCAAGATCGCGGGGCTGCCGGGGGCGGCCGTAGCCACCCTCGGGTGCATCCTGCCCTCCTGCGTCATCGTCACCCTCATCGCCAGGCTCTACCTCAAGTATCGCAACCTGGCGGTTCTACAAGGTGTATTAGGTTCCCTGCGGCCTGCGGTGGTGGCCATGATCGCCTCGGCGGGCATTTCCATCCTGGTCACCGCCTTTTGGGGCTCCTCGGCCATCTCCCTTGCCTCCACCCAGTGGGTGATGACAGCCATCTTCGCGCTGTGCGTTTTCCTGCTCATGAAGTGCAAGCTGGACCCCATCCTTGTCATGGTGCTGGCGGGGGTGCTCAAGCTGGTTACGGCGGCTCTGGGCCTCTCCTGACCGCTTTCCGGAGCGCGGGGCCTCCCATTTTTATACAAGCAGCATTACAGCATACAGTATACAACCATTCGTATAGCATCATTTTACGATTTCCCGCAAAAAAGGGACCGCTGCACAACGGCTTTCGTTCTGCAACGGTCCCTTTCTTTTTATTTTTCCAGCACGCCGGCAGCCAGGTATACCTCCCGCAGCTGGTCGTAGGCTTTTTTGGAGCTGCTGCGGCGGGCCTGGCCGATCTTATACCGCTCCTGTGCCACGATCCGGACGGCCCGGACGGCCCAGTAAGCGGGCAGCAGCCAGGGCGCCTTTTCCAGGCGGGGGTACCGCTTATGCAGCACCTCGGCGGAGGGGAAGCACTGGCGCAGCATCTCCCGGGGCATATTGTGCAGGTAGGTGCCCTGGCCTCTCTGCTGTACCTGCAGGGCCCGCTGTACCTCCCGGTTCCCGTGTATCCCTGCGCTGACGAGGTAGTCCACCACCAGGGCGGCGTCCCGGTCCAGGGCGGGGGTACCCGTCCCGTCAAAGCAGGCGTTGGCGACCCGCTCCATCTGGCGGGCGAAGGCGGTCATGTGCACCGCTTCCAGCTGGCTGCGGATGCGGGCGGCATCCAGGGGCAGCCGCTGCTGACGGAACACATAGATATCCGCCAGAAAGCGGATGCCCACCCCCGAGCCGGTGAAGTGCTTGCGGAAGTGCAGCAGGCTGTGGACATAAAAGTCCTCCATCCCCATGCGATAGATGTGCTTTTTGCCCGGCAGCAGGTTCTCCGGGTCCCACAGCCCCTGTTCCTTCTGCTCGACCCAGGCGGCCTCGTCCGCCGGCAGGCTGCGCCGGTCGGTGGCGCACTGGTGCAGCTCCACATACATGAAGGGCAGCTTCCAGTATCCATCGTGGAATCCCTTTTCGGTGTCGTCGTAGACATAGTCCCGGGCTTCCATCCAGGTCCGCATCCGTCCGCTGTCCATCTGCCGGATCACCACATCCAGGTCCGCCATGCTGCGCATCAGCGGGTCGGGATAAAAAGTGCGCGTGATCCAGCCCTTTATGGGCATACAGTCGATGCCCTCCTGCTCAAAGCTGTCCAGCAGGGCCTGGATCTCATATTCCTGCATGAGCCCCAGCTGGATCATCTTTTCATAGGGACGCTTCATGCTCTGCTGCAAAGGCGCCCAGGCCGCGCCCTTCTGGTTTTTGAGCACCGGGTAGATCATGCTCACCAGGCTCTGCCGCAAGATCAGATCCTCCAGCTTCTGGGCGCTGCACCCTGCGGGCCAGGGCAGCTGCGCCTGCCAGTCCTGGTGCAGGGCAGCCCGCATCAGAGCCAGCAGCAGTCCCGTTTCATTGCGATGCTTCAAATCCTCCTCGTTCCTTTCATACCCTCATCCGTGCTTCGGCTTGCTCTTGCCGCCGGCTTTCCGGCCGGTCTTTTTGGTGCCGTTCAGCTTTTCCAGCAGGGCGTTCTTCCGCTCGGCCCGCCGGGCTTCCTCGTCCGGCTCGGGGTCGGGCTGGGGCGCGGCAGGCGGGGCCTGTTCCGGCTCGGGGGCAGCGCCCACGGTCTGGTACACCCGCTGTTCCTCCTTCACCTCAGTCTCCTGCACCGGGGCGGCTTCGGGCTGTTCTTGGGGACGGCCGGCCGGTTCCGGTTCATCCTGTGCCGGAGCGTCCTCCTGGGGCTGTTTCCAGCTGCCCTCGGCGCCCATCTGGAGCAGCGCGTCGATGGCCTCGTCGTCCGACAGCACCTTATCCTTGCCGTCCTGGTCGCCGATCAGCTCATCCAGCACACTGCGGGGCTCCTCCGGAGCCTGGCCGGGGGTGGACCAGCCCGCGTCGCTCTGCTGGGGAATGGCCGGGCGCTGCTCGTCGGCCTCCATGGCCGTATCCGCCGGGGGCGGAGGCGGGGGCGACTGCCACGAGCGGAAGCCCCGCATCTGCTTGGAGGCGTTGACGATGCAGCCCAGGATCCGGATGCCCGACTTATCCAGCTTGTCGATGGCCTCCTGGATGGCGGGCATGGGCACCGTGTCGTAGCGAATGACCATCAGCGCCGCCTCGGCGATCTCGTTCAGACGCAGCACGTCCGAGGACTGGCCGATGGAGGGCGTATCGACGATGATGTACTCATAATGGGGGATCATCTGTTTGAGGAACTCGAACAGGGCGCCGTCCAGATTGACCGCGTTGCGCTCCAGCACGGCGGGCAGCAGATCCAGATACCCCGTCAGGGACACCACCGCATCCTGTACGGTGGCCTCCCCTTTATACAGCGCGTTCAGGGTGCGGTTGTAGTCCACCGTCTGGAGGAACATCCCGCCCAGGCTGGGATTGCGCAGGTTGAGGTCCACCAGCAGCACATGGCGCTCCAGGTTGGAGATCTGTACCGCCAGGTTGGCCGCAACGGTGCTCTTGCCCTCACCATCCTCCGCAGAGGTGATGTAGAAGCAGTGGTTCTTGTTTTTGCCGCTGAGGCGGTTGCAGAGGATGTAAGCCGCGGCGGCAAAGTTCTGTTCGATGGAGGAGTTGCCCGTGGGCTCGCTACTCAGCAGCTCCTTGGTGCTCTGGAAATAGGGCACATCCCGGGGGATGATGCCCAGCATCTCCAGTCCCAGGGTATCCTCCACGCTCTTGGGATCCATCAGGGTGGGCCGCACCAGGAACTCGATGCCCACGATGCCCAGGCCCAGCACCAGGCCGATCAGGCCGGTGATCCACCACCGGATGCTGACGTATCCGCCGCCGCCCGGGGTGAAGTAGGCCGCGGGCGCGTCGATCTCCATCAGGGAGCCCTGCATCAGGGTCAGGGGCATCATCCGGCGTGTGACGTTCAGGATGGAATTCATCAGTTCCACGCCGGCGTCGGCGTTGGTCCACCAGAGGGTCATCTCCAGGATCTGGGTGTCGTTGTAGCGCCGGATGCTCAGGTTGCTGGCCACATCCTGGGGCGTCACCGAGATCACCTCGGCCTCGTCGATGGCGGCGCTCAGCACCCGGTAGCTGGTCATCAGATAGGCGGTGGCCTCGGTCATATCCTCGGCCAGGTTGAAATCGTGGCCGCCGGTGGTGGCGTCCTCCGAAGTCACAGCCACCGAACAGTAGATCTCATAGCTGGTGTAGTTGCCCCGCACAAAGGAGATGCTGTTCAGCACAAAGCCGATGGCAAATCCCAGCACCGTCAGTCCCACCAGCAGTTTCCACCGCTTGAGGAGGGTACTCAGCAGATCCCCGATCCGGATCTCGTCTTGATTCATATCCGTTCACCTCCGTCCTTTCTGCCTGTCAATGCTTGGGCGCAGGGGGTGTTTCCTTCTCCTGCTTTTCCTTGGGGGGTTCCTCCTGCTTTTTCCTGCGGGCCTCCTCGTGTTTGCGGGCGGCCAGCCGGATCAGGAACACCATCAGGACGATGACCCCTGCCGTCAGCAGGGCCGCCAGCACCAGAGCCACGACACTGCGCAGGGTGAACAGCGAGATGGTCCAGGTCTGCACGCTGGCCGTATCGGTCACGCGGAAGGTGTATCTCTGCTCCGCATCGCCGTTGTGCAGGATGTAGTAATCCCCCTCGGGCAGGTCGGTCAGCACCAGGTCCTGGCCGTCGGAGGTCCAGGATTCCAGCATATTGTCCTGGCTGTCGTACAGGGCAAACTGCTGGTCCAGGGTGTTGGTGCGCAGCACCGCGTCCACCGGGTGGATCACCACCCGCAGCACACGGTTGGTGATCTCCAGCTGGGCGCTGCTCTCGCCGTTGACCCGGCCGTCCGCCGTCACAACCATTTCATAGGTGTCACTGTCCGGCCGGTAATCCCCCACCGTCTGGCTCTGCTGGATGGTGTAGGTGACGCCTTTTTCCAGGTTGGTCAGCACGGCGTTGCCGGCGCTGTCGGTGGTCAGCTGCTGGGTGAGGCCGGTGCGCTGGTTGGTGACGGTGAAGCGCGCTCCGCCGATGTTCTGGTCGGCGTACAGCTCATCCGCCACGTGCAGCATGATCTGGGTCTTTTCGGCCTCCACCTCGTGCACCTCGGGCAGCGCGCCGGTCCTTTGCTCCACCTCGGCGGTGAAGGTCTCGGTCATCGAGGCGTAGTACTCGGGCGCTCCTACCTGCTGCACCGTATAGGCGCCCAGGTACAGCTCGTCGCTCTCCCCGTAGCCCTCCTCGTCGCAGTAGATGGTATCCACCACCTGGCCGGTGGTGTAACGCACCGTGCCGTCCATGGTGATGATGTTCTCCGCCGCGATCACCCAGAAGGTGCCGCCGCCCACCGGCAGCTGGGTGTCGGCATCGTTCATCTGGATCCGGATGATGTTTTTGGCCGGGGACAGGCGGATCTGCACCACATAGGGCTCGGGCCAGTCGAACAGCTCATTGACATCAAAGTAGGTATCCGTCGCCAGGTCATAGCCTTCCGGCGCGTTCAGTTCGTGGAAATAATAGTTCCCCTGCCAGATCTTTTCGGGCAGATAGAAGGTGCCGTCCTCCCGGGTGGCGTACAGCCGGTAAGAGATCTTTTCGGGGTAATAGGTGTTCAGGATCTGGAGGGAACCCTTCTGCAGGTGGGTGATGTCGGTGCGGTACAGCTCAAAGCGGATGTTTTCCTCCTGGATGGGGCGGTCGGTCTCCGCGTCCACCAGTTCCACATACACCGCCGACTTGACCCCTTCGTCGGGGTAGGCTCCTCCGCCGCCGGCGACGATCTCCTCCTCGTCATCGCCACCGCCGCCGTCCCAGTCATCCCAGTTCCAGCCGCCGTCCCAGTTGTCCCAGCTGTCGCCCTCCCATTCGTCTCCGTTGGGGTAGCTGGAAGCGCCGCTGGAGGCGCCGTAGTCCTCCAGATAACCGGTGTAGTCGCTGAGGATGTACAGGCCCAGCAGTGCGATGACCAGGATCAGCACGAATACCAGGCCGCTCATCATATCGGTAGCGGGCTGCCAGAAATTGTATCTGGAATCTCCCCGTCTCTTTCTGGGCCTCATCGATTCTGCCCCACTTTCAGCATCTTCTCAAACTCCTGCACCGACAAAGGCTGGGAGAAGAAGTACCCCTGGCCTTCGGTGCAGCCGCACTTGCGCAGCATGGTCAGCTGCTCCATGCTCTCGATCCCTTCGGCCAGAAGGTTCAGATGCAGGGTCTTGGCCTGTTCAAACACCGGGGGCAGGGCCTCGGGCTTGCCGTCCAGCCCTTCGCTGCGCAGGTCCAGCTTGAGCTGGTCGGTGCTCATCTGCCCCACGCTGCTCAGCTTGATGTAGTCCCCGTTGAAGCCGTCCAGAATGACCCGGAAGCCCGCCTGCTGCAGCCGGGCCACCACGTCGGTCAACACGCCGTAGGCTTCCAGATAGGCGTGCTCCGAGATATCGATCTCCAGGTATTTGGGCGGGATGCGGTACTTTTTGAGCATATCCAAAAAGAAGTCCGCCACATCCATGGCCAGCACGTCGGTCTTGGTGACGTTCACCGACACCGGCACCGGGTGCAGCCCGCCGTTGATCCAGATGCGCACCTGCTGGCACACCTTTTCCCATATGTACTGGTCCAGCTTGGTGATGTAGCCGTTGCCTTCCAGCACAGGGATGAACACCGCCGGCGAGATCACGCCCAGGGTGGGGTGATTCCAGCGCACCAAAGCCTCCGCCCCGATCACCTTGCGGGTGTTCAGCTCATACCGGGGCTGGAGGAAGAATACGAACTCGTTGCGCTTCAGGCCGTCCAGGATCTGGGGCATCAGGATCTGCTCGTTGCCCGACGGGCGGCCCGCCGCCGCTCCGACCATGGTGCTGCGCTTGGGCAGCCGCTCCAGCAGCTCCACGATCTGCCGGGACTCCCGCCGGTCGCTGTAACGGCTCTGTTCCTCGGTGGTGGGGATGATGGTCTTGTGGAACTCCTCCAGGAACAGGGACATCTCCCGGTTCATGACATTGCGCAGGATATTGTTGGCGATGTTGAACAGGATGGACAGGATGACGCCGGCGATGGAGGTATAGAAGGCGGTATTGATGCCCGAAAGGATGTTCTCCACGCTGTTCAAAGCCGCGTCCACCGTGGTGAAGCTGACCCCCTGCAGGCCCATCAGCAGGCCGATGAAGGTGCCCAAGATGCCCAGGCCGGTCATAACGCCGGGGATCTGGGCCGCCACGCTCTGCCAGCTGTACAGCCCCAGCACGTCCTCGTTCATACTGTCATCCAGGTCGCTGACGATCAGGCCGCTGTCCCGCTGCTGGCGCACCTTTTCGCGGTATTCCTGGAACAGCAGGTCCAGCCGCTTCTGGCGGAAGAACCGGTCGATCTGGAACGCCGCGATCCAGGCGGAATTGCCCTCCGAACTGGCCGCCTGGGCGATGTTCTCCTGCCCGTTGCGCAGGCCGTTGGTGAATGAGATCACCGGCGCCAGGCAATAGATGCTGCCCAAAACGGAAATGATGCACATTCCCCCAACGACGATCAAGGACAACAGATCGGGGGAATAACCCGCCAGCAGCAGACTGCTGACGATGATCACAACAATGAACAAATACGAAAGTCGTCTCACGACGTCGTCCACCTCCTGCAACATACCCCGGCCCTGGCGGGCAAGGCCTTTCACCAAAAAACAAAACGGCCGCAATCCAGACAAGAATTGCGGCCGAACCACCTTTCGCCGCATCTCCAGTCCCGCTTGATCTGCGTCGTTTAAGGCTTCCAACTTTGCGTCCCCACATTTCTATGGGTTTGCCAAAACGATATCCAATTTATGGGTGCACCATTGTGCTTATTCCTGAAAACATTTTATAATGTCATTTCTTTTTTGTCAAGCGGTTGGAAGCGTTTCCTGCATCTCATTTCAGAAATATACATTTTCCGAGAACTTTATGCATGGTTCCGGCCCTCGGGGGCCATCTCCACCTGCCGGTCGCAGATGGACAGGGCCGCAGGCCGGTGGGTGATGATCAGCACGGTCTTTTGGGTCATCCGGCGCAGGTTGGTCAGCAGCTTCTGTTCGGTGTCCTCGTCCAACGAGCTGGTGCACTCATCCAGGATCAAAACGGGACGCTCCGAAAACACCGCGCGGGCAATGGCGATCCGCTGCATCTGCCCTTCGGACAGGCCGCTGCCGTGTTCGCCCAGAGCGGTGTCCAGGCCGTGTTCCAGCTCCCGTACAAAACCGTCGGCGCAGGCCACCTCCAAAGCACGCCACAGCCGCTGTTCCTGGCGCATGGCGGCCGGCTCCCCAAAGGCCACGATCTCCCGGATGGTGCCGCTCATCAGCTGATTGCCCTGGGGCACATAGGCAAACAACCCCCGCCATGCCGCTGTCAGAGGGTACTCCGCCGGGCCGGCGGCGGTCCTGGCCTTGAGGTAGCGCTGCCCTTTATCCAGGGGATACAGGCACATGAGCAGCTTGAGCAGGGTGCTCTTGCCGCAGCCGGAATGGCCGGTAAAGGCCACATACTCCCCCTTGCGTACCTCCAGATCCAGCCCGTCGATGACAGCCAGCCGTTCCGAGACGTGGCTTTCCCCCTCAAAAGTGCGGTAGGAGAAGCTGGCGCCCCGCACGCCCAGGCTCTCAAAGGATTCCCGATAGAAGCGGGCGATCTCCCGGGCGGGGACCGGCGCCTCTCCGCCGTCATCGGGGTAAGCTTCAGCCTCCATCAGCCGCTCGGCGCTGGCGGTCATGGCATAGTATTGGGGCACCACTCCGGTGATGCCCGCCACCGGGGACTGCACTTGTCCCACCAGCTGCAGCACCGCCGCAAAGGTGCCGTATGAGATGGTCCCCTGCATGATCCCATAGCCGCAGTAGACCGCCGCCAGCAGATACCCGCCGTTGACGATCCCTCCAAAGCCGAAATAGCACAGGTTGGAAAAATGGTTGCGCCGCAGCCGGGCGGCCTTGTGGGCCTCCATCTTTTGGGCGGCCTGCCGGCCGGTGCGCTCCTCCATGGCAAAAACATGGACGATCATCATACTTTCCAGCCGCTCCTGCAGGAAGGACAGTACCGCCCCGCTGGCCTCCTGGATCTGCTTGTGCAGCCGCTTGAGGACCTTTCGCAGCAGGGTGGTCACCGCCAGCACCGCCAGCCCGGCCGGCAGCACGACATAGACAAAGGCGGGCTGCAGGTACAGCAGCATCCCCAGCGCCCCCGCCAGCCGGGCCAGCATCCCTGCCAGCCCCGGCAGGATGTTCACCAGACCGTTTGCCACCACCACCGTATCCGATGTCAGCCGGGACACCCACTCCCCCGAATGCTTGGCCTTTACGGTGGCAAAGTCCTTGTGCAGCAGGCAGTCGAACAGCCGGCTTTTCAGCCGGTTTTCCACGGTAGCCCGGGTCCATTCGGCCAGCAGGCTTACCAGTGCGTCCAGGATCATCTGCGCCAGAGTCAGCCCGGCCAGCAGCACGGCCGCCCACACGAAGGTGCGCATCCGCCCTGCCGCCGCCCCGTCGATCATCTCCCGAAACAGCATGGCATAGGCCACCCCGCTGGCCCCCAGGGCCGCTTCCATCAGCATCAGGCCCGCAACACAGCCTCTGTATTTTCCGGCCACCCGCCACAGCCACCGTGCAGCCCCCTGGCTGCGCCTGTTGTGGTTTTGCTCCATGCCCCGTCCCCTACCCTATTATAATGTGTTCTGTGCAGCGCCGTATTTGGCTTCGGCCTCGTCCGCCACTTGCCGGATACGGTCCACATAGCCGCCTTTCCACAGCAGGCACATCGTACGGTCGCAGCCCATGAGCTGGCGGTTTCCGTCCAATAATGCCGTTGCCCGGCACCCGCCGCCGCACTTATAGCGGTACTGGCAGGCGTTGCACTCTGCATTTTCTGCAAGAAGGTCCCTGATGCGCCCGTTCACAAACTGCATATAATAGCTGTCGCTCAGGCCCTGTTTCAGACCAATGTCCTGCACCAGCGGGAATTTTTCCTGCTGGGGACTGGCCGTCATGGGCATACAGGGCAGCAGTCTGCCTTCCGGGGTGATATAACAGGACATCCGGGCCGCACCGCACATATAGCAGTTCAAGCATTTTTCCGTGCCATCATATTTTTCTGCTGCGATTTTGCATGGGCGCCCCCGTTGTAAAACCGCAACGCTCGATATAATCAAAGATTCAACCGGTTGTCCCACCCTATAGTACCACTCAATATAGGGAATCATTTTTTCCAAATATTCCTGGTACGGCATTGCATTTCCATCGCAGTTTCTGTTCCACAGTGCTGTCTCTGCCACATTGCCTACTCTTACATTTTGTACTCCAACCGAGCAAAGGGCCTCAATGGTTTGAGGTAAAGTATCGATATTTCCTCGATGCACACATATTTCCACATCGGTTTTATAACCTCTCTCCTGGCAAAGCTTTAATGCACGCAGAGCTGCTTTCTCTGCACCAGGAACACCCCGCATCCAATCATGCCAGCCTACTCCATCAAAACTGATGGAGAAAGCAGGCTTTATCCCGCGCTGCTCAAATGCATCCAGAACCACCTCATTCAGCAGCCAACCGTTGGTATAAATTGTGTCTATAGCTATTTTATAGGAAAGCATACGGTCTATCAGCTGCCAAAGGTCCTTTCGCACAAATGGCTCGCCGCCTGAAAGTTCCACCTGCAGCACACCGCATTCCGCCATTTGGTCAATGATATCAAAAGCCTGTTGAGTAGACAGTTCTCCCAGTGCGCCATCCGGTGCATCCATATAACAGTGGCGGCAGCGATAGTTGCATTTGCCTGTAATAGACCAAAATACGCTGTGAACATAGCGATTATGGTAGTATTGATAATACTGTTCCTTTTCTATTTTGCATGGCTCACTGCATGGCTCGATCACTCCACGCGCTTGAAACAGTTGGATGATATTCCTCATGGTTTCATCCAAAATTTCATCCGTCAGATCAGTCTCTCCATCACAGAGTATAAATGCTTCAAACTCTTTCCGTGTTAGTTC
>MHCFR04200__coassemble_395_pt1 | contig 26828 bp, 21 predicted proteins | sample MHCFR04200__metabat2_high_PE_011 | metagenome-assembled genome bin MHCFR04200
CTTTACTTATAACACCCCCGGGGCACCATACCGGGAGATGATATAAGGGGCGTGCAGGTGCCAGAGACCACCTGCACGCTCGGGTAAAACACCCATCCGATGTGGCGGCAAAGAGGAATAGAACCAATATTCCTTCTGTTGTTGATCGCACCAAAACAAAAGAACTTTTGCGTCACGAAAGATAGGGTCCCTCTGCGGGGGTCGGCTGTAAAGCCGGCCCCCGCATTGTTTGTATGCGGGCGGCGCAAAACAATGGCCCCGCGCCTGCATGGCGCGGGGCCGGTTTTGGCTTTGGAAGGCTTTCAGCCAAGGACGATGGCGCGCAGTTCGGAGAAGACGGACAGGTTGTAATCGCCTGCACCGGCCTGGGAAGCGTCCCCTACGCAGGCCACGGCAAAGCCGCCTGCATGGCCGGCCTGTGCGCCGGATACGGCGTCCTCCACCACCAGACAGACAGCGGGCTCGAGGCCCAGCATGCCGGCGGCCTTGAGAAAGACCTCCGGGTCGGGCTTGGAATGGGTGATGTTGTTGCCGTCGCTGACAGCGTCAAAGTAGCTGCCCAGACCCAGCTGCCCCAGAATAAATTGGGTGTTCTTGCTGGACGAGCCGATGGCCAGCTTGAGGCCGGCGGCCCGCAGGGCGTCCAGGGTATCCTTGACCTCGGCGGACAGGTCGGCGGGGGACAGCTGGTGCAGGCTCTCCCGGTACAGGTCGTTTTTCTGGGTGGCAAGCTCCACCTTGCGCTCCTCGCTCAGGGCGGGGCCGTGGTACTGCTCCAGGATGATCTCCAGGCTTTCCATGCGGGATACCCCCCGCAGCCGGTTGTTGATGGTGCGGTCGAAGGGAATGCCCATCCCGTCGGCCATTTTTTTCCATGCCTGGTAGTGGTATTCGTCGGTGGAGCAGATGACCCCGTCCAGATCGAAAATGATTGCCTGATAGTTCATAGCGTTGTCTCCTTTACAGTTCAGCGTTGTCTTGCAGCAGGGCAAAGCCGTCCCAGGGGTCCAGGGTGACCTGGCCGTCCAGGCTGGGGGCGTCCCCCACCGAAATGAGCAGCCTGGCCCCCGCAAAGCCGGCGGGCAGGGCAAAGGATGCGGGGCGGCCGGTGAGGTTGCAGACGCAAAGCAGCTTTTGCCCGTTCAGGGTGCGGGTGTAGGCGTACACCTGGGGATCATCGGGCAGCAGCAGGTCGTAGCTGCCGTAGACGATGATCTCATGGGTGTGGCGCAGCCGGATCAGGGCCTGGTAAAAGTGAAAGACCGAGTCGGGCCGGGCCAGCTGCTCGGCGGCGTTGAGGCTGGTATAGTTGGGGTTGACCATGATCCAGGGGGTGCCGGTGGTAAAGCCCGCGCCTGCCGAGCTGTCCCACTGCATGGGGGTGCGGGCGTTGTCCCGGCTCTTGTAGCGCAGGCATTCCAGCATCCGCTGGGGGGTGAAGGTGTGGTTGGCGGTCAGCTCGTGATAGGCGTTGATGCTCTCCACATCCCGAAAATCCTCCAGCCCCCCGAAAGGAACGTTGGTCATCCCCAGCTCCTCGCCCTGGTAGACGTAAGGGGTGCCCTGCATCATGTGCAGGCAGAGGGCCAGAGCCTTGGCGCTCTTTTCCCGCAGGGCGGGGGTGTTGTCGTCCCCCATGCGGGAGACGATGCGGGGCTGGTCGTGGTTGCACCAGTACAGGCTGTTCCAGGCCCGGTCCTCCAGGCCCTTCTGCCATTTGGTTAGCAGGGCTTTCAGCTCCACAAGGTCGATCTTGCGGGTGTTCCATTTGAAGCTTTCGCCGCCGTCCAGGTCCATGTGCTCGAACTGGAAGGCCATGGTCAGCTCGGTGCCGTCGGCGTTGGCGTACCGGCAGGCCTGGTCCACCGTCAGACCCGAGCACTCGCCCACCGTCAGCAGGTCGTAATGGGACAGCACCTCCCGGTTCATCTGCTGCAAGTAAGCGTGGACGTTGGGCCCGTTGACCACATAGGGGGCAAAGCTGCCGTAGCTGCTGCCCGGTTTCCGTTCGCCGTCCGGCATTTCGGGGGTCTTGCTGATCATGCTGATGACGTCCATGCGGAAGCCGTCCACCCCCTTGTCGCACCACCAGCGCATCATGCGGAACACTTCCTGCCGGACGGCGGGGTTATCCCAGTTCAGGTCGGGCTGGAAGTCGCCGAAGGTGTGCAGGTAATACTGGCCGGTGGTCTCGTCCAGGGTCCAGGCGCTGCCCGAAAAGTTGGAGCCCCAGTTGTTGGGCGGGCCGCCGTTTTTGCCGTCCCGCCAGATGTAGTAATCCCGCTTGGGGTTGTCCCGGCTGGAGCGGCTCTCGATGAACCAGGGATGCTCTTTGGAGGTGTGGTTGACCACCAGGTCGATCACCACCCGCATCCCCCGGGCGTGGGCCCCGGCCAGCAGCCGGTCAAAATCTTCCATGGTGCCGAACTCGGGCTGGATGGCCTGGTAATCGCTGATGTCGTAGCCGTTGTCCCCGCCGGGGGACTTGTAAAAGGGCGAGATCCACAGCACGTCCACGCCCAGCTCTTTCAGGTAGTCCAGACGGCGCAGGATGCCGGGCAGGTCGCCCACACCGTCGCCGTTGGAATCCTGGAAGCTGCGGGGGTAGATCTGGTAGACCACGCTTTCCTTCCACCATGCTTTTTTCATAGGTCCTCCTTGTCGCCCAGGGAAAATTGGGCATAAAAAGGGGACCGGCCTGCCGGTGGCGCACACCGTGCCTGTGACCGGTCCCCTGTGGTTTTACTTTTCGCCGTCCATACGGAGGCCAACCATAAAGAACTTGTTGAAGATCAAATAGAGGATGATGATGGGCAGCACCGAGATGCAGGCCGCAGCCATGACCTGGTTCCACATGGTGCCGGCGTTCTGGGACTGGAAGCTCTGCAAGCCGAGGGTCAAGGTGTACTTGGACGCGGTCTTGATGTACAGCATGGGAGCTGTGAAGGCGTTCCAGAAGCCCATGAAGCCAAAGATGGCGGTGGTGGCGATGGTGGGCCGCGCCAGAGGCATGGCCACGCGGAAGAACACACCGTACCGGCTCAGGCCGTCGATCTCAGCGGCTTCGCACACGTCCCGGGGGAAGTTGATGAAGAACTGCCGCATCAGGAAGATGTTGCCGATGTTGGCCGCCGAGGGCAGGATGAGGGCCGTGAAGGAGTCCAGCATACCGAAGTCTTTCAACAAAAGGTAGTTGGGGATCAGCAGCACCTGGCCGGGGATCATCATGAGCAGCAGCAGGCCGTGGTAGATCTTGTCCCGGCCGGGAAAGCTCAGCCGGCTGAGGGAGTAGCCCGCCATCGAGTTGATGTAGACGTTGATGACGGTGCCCACCACCGACACGAACAGCGAGTTGAGGAACCACCGCGGGAACAGGGAACTGTGGCCGAAAATGGTGGCGTAGTTGTCCAGGGTCATGTTCTCGGAGATCAGGGCCATGTTGCCGCCCACGATCTCCCGCAGGGGCTTGAACGAGGCCGCCACCATCCACAGGAAGGGATACAGCGTGATCACTGCATACACGATCAGGACCGCATACAGAAGGCCGCGGCCCACTGTCATTTTCTTTTTCATCGTTCCTGCCTCCTTAATACCATCTCTCGGAGTTGTTCAGCTTCTCGGCGATCATCGACACGGCCATGATGACCAGGGCCAGGATGATGGCGATGCACGCGGCGTAGCCCATGGCGTTGTTGGTGCCGAAGGCGTAGCGGTAGACCATCAGGGAGACGGTCAGGGTGCTGTTGGCCGGGCCGCCCGAGCCGTTGGAGAAGATGTAGGCCTGATCGAACATCTGCAACGTGCCGATGATGCCGGTGAGCAGGACATAGGTGGTGATGGGCTTGAGGTAGGGAACGGTGATGTTGGTGAACTTTTGCAGTGTGTTGGCGCCGTCAATCTCCGCAGCCTCATACAGGGAGGTGGGCAGGTCCTGCAGGCTGGCCAGGTACATGGTGGTGTACTGGGGCACGGTGGACCAGATGTTCATGACCATGATGACCTTGAGGGCAAAGTCCGGGTTCTCCAAAAAGTTGATGCCGCCGCCCGCCGGCAGGATGCCGGCATTGATCAGCATCATATTGATGGGGCCGGTGACGCTGAACATGAACATGAAGATGATGGTCAGCGCCGAGCTGGAGGTCAGGGTGGGCAGAAAATAGACGGTGCGGAAGAAGTACTTGCCGCGGATCTTGCTGTTCAGCACGCTGGCGATCACCAGTGCGATGATGGTCTGGCAGGGCACCACCACCACCGAGAAGGACAGGGTGTTGAGCAGGGCTGTGCGGGCCATGTTGTCGGTGAACAGGCGGGCGTAGTTCTCCAGCCCCACAAATGTATAGCTGTCCGTAAAAAGGTTGACCTTGTGGAAGGACAGGTACACCACGAAGAGGGCGGCAATGCCGATGAAGATGCCCAGAACGATCACTGCCGGCGTCAGGAACAGGTAGCCTTGCCGCCATTCCTGCAGCTTGCGTTTGCTGGGGCGTTTATCAAACTGGATCGCAGCAACGTCAGGCGTCTGCGCTTTGGATGCTTTTGGCATACGCGATTCCTCCATTCCCTTGCAGTTTCAGCATTTCACCGCAGGGATCAGCCGGCGTTGGCGATCTCCTGGTTTGCCTGATCCTGAGCAGCCTGCAGGAACTCGGCCGCGGTCATCTCGCCGTTGACGGCCAGGGGGAAGTAGTTCTGGTAGGCGGTGTTGATGATGGAGGCGTTGTTGCCCAGCTGCCAGGGCAGAGCGCAGTCGATCATGGCGGAGTGGACGGCCCACACGGGATCGCTCTCCACATCCATGGCCTCGGCGGCGTCGGCGCGCGGGGGCAGGCAGCCTGCGCCGGTGCACCAGATGGTCTCGCCGTCCACGCTGGTGACATACTTGATCCAGGCGGAGGCCATATCCTTGTTCTCGCTCAGGGCATAGATGCCGTAGCCGACGGTGAAGCTCATGGAGTACTGGGTGCCGTTGTAGACGGGCATGGGCTTGACGCCGAAGTTGATGTCGCTGTAATCGGTCCGGAGGGTGCCGTAGACCCAGTTGCCTTCCTCCATGATGGCCACTTTGCCGGTGCCGAAGGCCTCGCCGTTCCAGCCCAGGCCGATGTCAGCGGGGGTCTTCCACACGCCGGCATCCACGAAGTCCAGGATGAACTGCATATTGTTCACGATGCCCTCGCTGGTCAGAGTGGCGTTGCCCTCGGCGTCGATCAGGCTGTTGCCGCCGTCCTGCAGGATGCACAGGTTGCGGGACAGATCCTGGTTGTAGGTCATGGCGGCGATCTGGTTGGGGCCGTAGACCTCGTCCAGCTTGGCCTGCAGATCGGTCAGGAAAGCCATGTATTCATCGTAGTCGTCGGGGATGTCGTCACCGGTGTAGCCGCAGGCTTCCAGCAGGTCGATGTTGTAGTAGGTGGCCAGGCTCGAGACGTCCTTGGGCACGCAGAGGGTGCCCTCGTCGTTGGTGAAAGCCTCGACCAGGTTGGGGTAGAAGGCGTCCAGCTCGTACTCGGCGGGGTCCAGGGGATCCATGACGCCCAGAGAGCCGTAGAAGGGGAACATGACGCCGTCGATGTAGAAGCAGTCCGGAGCGGTCTGGCCGATCAGGTCGGCCTGGAACTGGGTGTTGAAGTCGGTGTAGACCTTCAGCTCCACGGTGCAGCCGTGCTCGGCCTCAAAGTTGTCCTTCAGCTGGTTGATGGCGGCGGTCTCCTGGTCGTTGCCGCCCCAGATGCCCACCGTCAGGGTGCGGCCGCTGAAATCAGCCGAGCCCGAACCGCTGGCAGCAGAACCGGCCTGCGAGGCAGCCGTGGAAGCTGCCGTGGAGCTGGACGAGGACCCGCCACAGGCGGTCAGCGCAGCGGCTGCGGCAGCAACGCCGCAGGCAGCCAGGAAAGAACGACGATTGATCTTCTTCATAATAATAGCCTCCTTCAAATTCTACCTTCACGCTTTTGCATGGCGCAAAAACGTTTTCGCTGCATTCATTGTATACGAAAACGTTTTCGAATACAATTCGCGCTTTTACCAAAACCAAGCACGATATTTTAGACAGGTTGCCCGCCGGCTCACAGCTCCACCCGGATGGTGTCCTGCACATGGTATTCTGTGCCGCGGACGGTGAAGGTAACCGGGGCGGTGGCTGTCAGATTCTGGATCTCTGCGGTCTGATGGGTCAGGGTGACGTGCAGTTTCTGGCCGTGCCAGTGGAGGAAGAAGTCCAGCCCGGTCCAGGCGTCGGGCAGGGCGGGGTCGATGCGCAGCTTGCCGTCCAGCATACGCACGCCGCCAAAGCCGAACACCACCGACTGCCAGATGCCTGCCAGCGAGCCTGCGTGGATGCCTGCGTCGCTGGTCTTCATGTTGGGGCCTACGTCGATGGCCGCCGCGCTGCGGAACAGGCTGTAGGCCAGATCCCGGTTGCCCATGTCGTTGGCCAGGATGCAGTGGGTGGACAGGGACAGGGAGGAGTCGTGGAGGGTGCGGGGCTCATAATAGCTCCAGTTGGCCCGCTTGACCTCCGCGCTGAACTCGTCCTCCAGCAGCAGGAACATGATCAGGATGTCGGCCTGCTTGGATACCTGCATATGGGTGATCTGCTCCTGGTTGTAGTCGCGGTAGATGCTGCCCACGTTCTGCTGGTTCTTGTACTTGGTCAGGTCGATGTCCTTCAAAGTCAGGTAGGTGCGGTCCTGCGGGATGACCAGATCCTCCCGGGGCTGAGGCAGATAGATGCGGGAAAGCTTGTCCTCCCACTGGGGCTCCAGGGCGGTCAGGCCCAGCTTGGCGTCCAGGGCCTGGTACAGATCGGGGCGGCTGGCCTTCAGCATACGGCTGTACTCCAGCGCCTTGCGGATGTTCCATGCGGCCATGTAGTTGGTGAAGGCGTTGTCATCCACGTGCTCTTTGTACTCGTCGGGGCCTACCACGTCGTTGATGTGCAGCTTGCCGTCCTGGCCTTCCTCCAGGCGGCTGGCCCAGAATTTGCCGGTGTCCAGGATCAGCTCGTAGCCGCAGCGGTCCATGAAATCCTGGTCGCCGGTGGCCTGGTAGTATTCCCAGGCGCCGTAGGCCACGTCGGCGGTGATGTGCTGCTCAATGAAGCCGGACCAGATTTTGGTGGGCAGGCCGGTGACGATGTCGGCCGCGCCCCACACGGGGGTCACCTCGCCGTCGTCGATCCAGGCGGACTCCCAGGGGAACTGGGCGCCCTCGTAGTGGTTGCCGGCAGCCTTCTTGTGGGCGCCGGGCAGGCTCAGCCAGCGGTACTCCTCCAGGCTGCGGGCGATCTCGGGGGCGCTGTAAATGAAGTAGGGCAGCACGAACATCTCGGTATCCCAGAAGGTGTGGCCCTTGTAGCCCTCGCCCGACAGGCCCTTGGCGCCCACGTTCATCCGGTTGTCGTGGGCGGGGGTCATGACATACAGGTGGTACTGCGCAAAGCGGATGGCCAGCTGGTCAAAGGGGTCGGCCGCGTGGATGGTGACCGGCACATTGTCCCACACTTTGGCGGCCCAGGCCTTGGCGCTCTCCGCCAGCAGGGCGTCGTAGCCCAGGGCGCAGGCTTCCTCCTGGCCGGCCAGCGCCTTGTTCTGCAAGGCGGCCAGGTCCAGACCTTCGCTGTCCCGGTCGCGGGAAGTGTAGACGGTGGACAGTTTCTGCACCGTCAGGGTCTTGCCGGCGGGGATGGCCACCTGGTACTCCTGCTTGATGATCCGGCGGTCCATGACGATGAAGCCCTTTTCCTCCTGGGGTACGCCGTCCATGGCAAAGGAGAAGGTGGTGTTGAACACAAAGTCGATGTTCGACTGCCCGGTGGTCTGGATGTACTGCATATGGCGGCCTTCAAACAGGCGCTTGTCCCCTTCGGAGAAGTGCTGGCTGCCGCCGTTGTTCATCTGGCCGTTGATGCCGCCGGCAATGTCCAGCGTCATCGCCCCGTCCAGAGGGGTGACGCTGAGTTTCTGGGCGATGAGGTGCAGACGCTCCATCGAAACGAACCGGCTGAACACCAGCTGATAGCGCTTGCCGTTGGGGGCGGCCCACACCACCCGGCGGACCGTCTCGCCGTTTTTCAGGTGGAGGGCCCGGTCGTAGGATTCCACCTTGCCGGTCAGCAGGCTGAAGCGCACCCCGTCCAGCCGCAGGTCCAGCCGGGAGATGTCGGCGGCGTTGGGCAGCTCGGTCACCTCGTTGTCATCGAATTTGTTGAAGGTGCCTGCCACAAACAGATCCCGCTGTTCGCCGGGGTTGAACTCATCGGTGGCGTTGCGCAGGCAGAGATAGCCGTTGCCCTGGCACATGACCGACTCGCATTTGCCCAGATGCTCGGGATCAAAGGTGTTTTCTGCTACGATCCAGTCCGCTGCGCGGGAATAATCCATACCCATAAAAAGTTCCTCCTTATACGGCTTCGCTCCATTTGGAACGAAAACGTTTTTGATTCCAGGTCAAAAAATAGCCCGCCCTGCGGGCACTTACGGGGCTGCCCCCGGTAAGTCAGTGATAGAAATAGTAGTTGGAGATCCATGCCATGACCACCAACCCGCATAAAAACGCCCCCACAGCGTACAGCAGGGGAAGCCCGCCCGCCAGCCAGAAGCCCAGGCAGCAGGCCGCGCCCAGGGGCAGATACAGCCGGACGCTCTTTTCGATGTCGTTGGTGTTGGCGTACCGGCGCGCACAGAACCAGCCTGCCAGAATGGCTGCAAGGATGCACCCGCCCAGCAGCAGGGGGCTGGTGGCCACCAGAGGGTCGGTGGCCTCCAGGTGGAAGATCTCGTCCAGATTCATGGCCGGCCCTCCTGTTTGGGCTGCTCCTGGTCCTCCCAGCGGAAGATGACCCGGGTGCTGCCCGCCATGTCATGGAGGGTGGTGCCCCGGACGAACAGCAGGATGGCGCTGACCAGACCTGCGGCCCAGCCTGCAACGGGGATCAGGTACATGGCCCGGATCAGCTCCCGCAGGCCCACATACAGCACGGTGGGCTTGCCTCCGGCCCGGTCCACCACTTTCAGCCTGCCCAGCATCTTGCCCAGTGTGGCGCCGCTGTTGTATTCGATCATCAGCACGCCATAGACGGCAAACAGCAGCCGGAACAGAAAATCCGCTGACAGCGCGTTTGTCTTGATCCAGAACAGCAGCACGAACTGCACCGGCAGCATCAGCAGCAGGTAATCGATGAACGCGCACAGCAGCCGCAGTACCCCGCGCAGGAGCCGGTGTTTGTCCATGGCGCAGACCTCCCATCCGCAAGTGCGAAAACGTTTTTGACAGCCCTAGAATAACATACTCCCCAGCGTTTGTACATCCTCAGATTATACAAACCTGCCAGGGAGCTTTTGTACAATGTATCCAGTTTCAAAGTTTCCCTTTCGCGCTGCCGCGGATGACCAACTCATACATCATGTTGTCCACATGGACGTCGGCCTTGCCCTCGATCTTCTCGTAGATGGCTTTGCCCGCCATATAGCCTGTGAGGTAGAAGTCCTGACGCACGGTGGTCAGGCCGCCATAGAGATAGCGCGCTTCGGGGATATCGTCAAAGCCCACCACCGCGACCTGGTCCCCCACCGTCAGGCCCAGTTCCTCGATGGCCTTGCAGGCCCCCAGGGCCATCACGTCGCTGGCGCAGAACAGGGCGTCCACGGCGCCGTCCCGCTCCAGCAGCTCCTTGACCTTGGCGTAGGCCAGGCTGGAGTCGAAGTCGGCCATCAGCATCCGGTCGGGCCGCAATACCAGGCCGGCCTCTGTCAGGGCCCGGCGGTACCCGCTGCCGCGCAGCAGGGCCACGTCGGCCTCCGAACTGCCGTTGACCAGGGCGATGTTCCGGCGCCCGTTCTTGATGAGGAAGGACACCGCCTCGTAGGCGGCCCGCTCGTTGTCCATGGTGATGTTCAGCACATCGGGGCTGCTGGTGCGGATATCGATGAAGGCGCAGGGAATGTCGATCTCATCCAGCTGCTGCAAATAGGGATCGTGCAGGCGGAAGCCGGTGCAGACCAGACCGGTCAGCTGCTTTTTCAGGCACAGGACCTTGAGAGGGCGCTGCGTCTGCTGGACGCTGTCGGTGGTCACCAGAATGAACTCGATGTTGTTGTCCTGGCAGGCATGGCACACGCCGCTCAATACGCCGTATACCGCGCCGGAGGGGTCCATGGGGCGCAGGTCATTGATCAAAAGGCCGATCACCTTGTCCACCCGCCCGCCCATGCAGCGCCCTGCCGCGTTGGGCACATAGTTCATCTGGCGGGCGATCTCCTGTATGTGTTTGCGGGTATCGGGATTCACATCGGTATAGTCGTTCAGCGCTTTGGATACCGTTGTGATCGAGACGCCGGCCTTCTTGGCAACGTCGCGTATGGTTACCCTTTCCATCCAATCACCTCATAAAAATCATACCATATTCTGCCATGTATTCCAATGGAAAAAATGCTTGTATACTGACCTTTTATGTGCACGGCCGGAAAAGCGTCCCGGGGCTTTCACAGCCGGAAAGGATGGCCGAAGGAACCGATCTCGATCAGGTTGCCCTCGGGGTCGGCAATGTAGCAGGTGCGCTGGCCCCAGGGCTCGGTGGTGGGCTCCAGGACCGGCGCCGCGCCCTGGGACACGAATTTGTGGAAGGCCGCATCCACTTCCTCAAAGGTGTCCACGTAGAGGGCGATCTCGAAGTGGCCGTTGGGCCCCTTGAGGTAGGTGTAGTGCCGGCGGGTCATCTTTTCAAAGTTGTCCCGCCCATACAGCATGAACAGCGTCCCGTCCTTGATGAGGTAAACGTTTTGGGCGTCCTCGCCCTCCCGGATCGCAAACCCCAGCACATCCCTGTAAAACCGCACCATGCGGGGCATGTCCTCCACAAAAAGACCAAATCCATCCAGATGCATTGACATGATGATTCCTCCTGACTGCAAAGTGTGACCTTTGCGGCGTTGTTTGGGGCTATTTTATCATGCCTGGGAATAAGAGGCAAGGGGGCGCGGAGGCAAAAAACAAAGAAGTTGTCCTTGTACTGAGTACACTTTGGGCCGGGGCGGTTTTTGCTTGACGGGGCGCAGGATCCGTGCTATATTCAGTTTAGCCCACAGCAATGATATGAAAATAGAAAAAGGCCCGCTGCCCGTTGGAAGCTGTGCCCCGTGCGGATGCGCTTTTGGCTGCGGGCTCCAGTCAGAAAGGAGTGTCTACCATGCGATCCTATGCCATTTTCACCGAATCCACCGGCGATCTGACCCCGGCTCTCATCCAGCAGGCGGACTTGAACGTGCTGCCCATGACCTTCAATCTGGACGGCACTGCTTATAAAGACTATCCCGACGGGCGGGAGATCAGCTCGAAGGCTTTTTATGATAAACTGCGGGCGGGCAGTATGTGCACCACCAGCCAGGTCTCTTTGGCGGAGTACGAGGACGCCTTTACCCCGGTGCTGGCTTCTGGAATGGACATCCTCTACCTGTCCTTTTCCAGCGGACTGTCCGGCACCTACCAGACCAGCCGTCTTGCGACCGAGCTGCTGGGGGCGCGTTTCCCCGGCCGCAGGATCCAGTGCGTGGATTCCCGCCAGGCCAGCATGGGGGAGGGCCTGTTCGCCTACCTGGTAGGGTGCAGGCGTCTGGAAGGCGCCTCCTTTGAGGAGGCCGCCCGCTATGCCCAGGAACTGGCTCCCCAGGTGTGCGCCTGGTTCACAGTGGATGACCTGATGTTCCTCAAGCGGGGCGGAAGGCTGTCCGGCGCGGCGGCGGTGGCAGGCACCCTGCTGGGCATCAAGCCGGTGCTCCATGTGGATGACGAGGGCCATCTGGTGGCTATGGAAAAGGTGCGCGGGCGCAGGGCCAGCCTGGACGCCCTGGTGAAGCACTTCCAGGCCACGGCCAAGGACCCGGCCGGGGGCACCGTCTTTATCAGCCATGGAGACTGCCCGGAGGACTGCGCTTATGTGATGGACAAGCTGCGCGCTTTGGGTGTCACCCACCTGCAGGAGGGCTCCATCGGCCCGGTGATCGGCACCCACAGCGGCCCCGGCACGGTGGCCCTGTTCTGGGTGGGCGGCCCCCGCTGAGAAAAATCAAACAAAAAAAGACCTTCCAGCCTGTGGGCCGGAAGGTCTTTTTTGGATGCGTGCAGGATGCCGGGTCACAGGGTGGCCAGCAGCACGAAGTTCAGCACGAACAGGACGGTGGCGACCCACAGGATGGGATGGACCTCCCGGGCCTGCTTTTTGCACACCTTGGTGATGCAGTAAAAGACAAACCCGGCGGCGATGCCGTAAGAGATGCTGTAGCACAGGGCCATGAAGATGCCCGCGAAGAAGGCGGGGACCGCCTCGCTGAAGTCGTCCCACTGGATCTCCCGGAAGGCAGACAGCATCATGATGCCCACCACCACCAGGGCGGGTGCAGTGGCGGCAAAGGGGATGGCGCTGACAAAGGTGGCCAGGAATGCGCTGACCGCAAAGCAGATGGCCACCACCACGCTGGTCAGGCCGGTACGGCCCCCGGCGCCGATGCCGGCGGCGCTCTCCACATAGGTGGTGGTGTTGGAAGTGCCCAGGATAGCGCCGATGGACGTGGCGGTGGCATCCGCAAACAGGGCGCGGTCCATCTTGGACTTGAAGCCGGGGGTGGTCTCCATCGAGTGCTCGTCCTCGTCGCTGAAAATACCGGTGCGGCGGCCGGTGCCGATGAAGGTGCCGATGGTATCAAAGGTATCGGACAGGCTGAACGAGAAGATGGTGATCAGGACCAGAGGCACCTTGGCCGGGTCAGCAAAGAGGGAAGGCAGGCCCGCGGAGGTGAAGATGGCGCCAAAGGTGGTGGGCAGCTGGCTGCACGCCTCGGCAAAGCTGACCGTCTCGGTGGTGACGGTGACCCCCATGGGGATGCCCAGCAGGCTGGACACGATGATGCCGATCAGGATGGCGCCCTTGACGTTGCACACCAGCAGGATGATGGTGAGAGCCAGACCGATCAGGAACAGCCAGAAAGAAGGCTGGTTCAGGGTGGCCAGGGCGGGCACGCCCGAGCTGAAGGTGACGATGCCCACGTTCAGGATGCCGATGTAGGCCACAAAGATGCCGATGCCGCCGCCGATGGCGTTTTGCAGGCTACGGGGGATGGCCTTGATGATGTACTTGCGGATCTTGGTAACGGTGATGAAGATGTTCAGCAGGCCGCAGATGAACACCATGGACAGCGCCTGCTGCCAGGTGAAGCCCAAAGTGAAGCAGACGGTGTAGACAAAGAAGGCATTCAGGCCCATGCCGGGGGCCAGAGCGTAGGGCACATTGGCCACAAGGCCCATGACCAGGGTGCCGATCACCGAGGCGATGATGGTGGCCAGGAACACGGCGCCCCATTCCATCCCCGACTGGCTGAGCAGGGTGGGGTTGACGGCGATGATGTACGCCATCGCGAAGAAGGTGGTCAGGCCGGCCACCACTTCACGTCCGGCGGTGGTGCCGTTCGCCTTCAGCTGAAAGAATTTTTCCATTGTACGATGATCCTCCTTTTGCAAGGGACCGCCAGGGCGGATACAGGGCCCGGGCAGCCAGACGATATGCCGCAGCGGCCTGCCAAAATGCGCGCAGGCCAACAGACCAAGTGTAATCACTTGAGGGCGGAAAAGCAAGAAGCCTGGGGAAATAAAGTGGATTTTCGGACAGAAGTCATACTTAAACCGTCCGGACAAAACCATCTGCGCCCCTTGACAGGGCGGGGGAAGGCCCTATAATGAAAGAAAAGAGGTCTCACCTGTGTGTGGACCGGAATGACCGGAAAGGAGCCCTTGCCCATGAAAAAGACCTATAAGATCGACGTGGACTGCGCCAACTGCGCCAACAAGATGGAGGCTGCCGCCCAAAAGACCCCCGGCGTCAAGGCCGCCGTCGTCAACTTCATGACGCTGAAAATGAGCGTAGAGTTTGAGGAAGGCCAGGACCCCAAGGCCGTGATGCAGCAGGTGCTCGCCAACTGCAAGCGGGTGGAGAGCGACTGTGAGATCTTCCTGTAAGCGCTCGGATGGATGCGGCCGGACGCCGCCGTTCCATACGCCCATGAACGGGAGAAGCAGCTGCCGCAAACCGGTGCCTGTCCACAAGGACGGGCTTTTTTCTTTGCGGTTCCTCTGGCCGGCGCAGAAAGCCCCCAGCCAGGGCGGCTGGGGGCAGATGTGCGGCAAAAGGCAGACCGATTCAGGTCCGGTTCTGCGGGATATCCGGCAGCGAATCGAATCCGCGCTGCAGGTCGGCGTCGGTGGGGATGGTGTCGTTCATCCGGCCCGAGAGATAGCTCTCGTAGGCGGTCATGTCAAAGTAGCCGGTGCCGGTCAGGCCAAAGAGGATGGTCTTGGCCTCGCCGGTCTGCTTGCATTTCAGGGCTTCGTCCATGGCCCCGCGGATGGCGTGCGCCGACTCGGGGGCGGGCAGGATGGTCTCGTGCTTGGCGAAAAAGACCGCGGCCTCGAATACTTTGGTCTGCTCATAGGACACTGCTTCCAGGTAGCCGTCGTGATACAGCTTGGAGAGGATGGGGCTCATGCCGTGGTAGCGCAGGCCGCCGGCATGGTTGGCCGAGGGGATGAACCCACTGCCCAGGGTGTACATCCGGGCCAGCGGGGTGACGCGGCCGGTGTCGCAGAAGTCGTAGGCGTACCGTCCGCGGGTCAGGGACGGGCAGGAGGCCGGCTCCACTGCCACAAAACGGGTGCGGCTGCGGCCCTGCAGCCGGTCGGCCATGAAGGGGGCGATCAGGCCGCCCAGGTTGGAGCCGCCGCCGGCACAGCCCACCACCACGTCGGGGTATTCGTCCAGCTGTTCCATGGCCAGCTTGCTTTCCAGCCCGATGATGGACTGGTGCAGCACCACCTGATTCAGCACGCTGCCCAGCACATACCGCTTGGTCCCGCCGCTGGCGAGGGCGGCTTCCACCGCCTCCGAGATGGCGCAGCCCAGACTGCCGGTGGTGTCAGGGTTTTCGGCCAGAATCTTCCGGCCCACCTCGGTGGTGTTGGACGGAGAGGCCGTCACCTGGGCGTCGAACACGCCCATCACCGCTTTGCGGAAGGGTTTCTGCTCATAGGAACACTTGACCATATACACGTCGCAGGTCAGCCCGAAGTAGGCGCAGGCCTCCGAAAGGGCGGTGCCCCACTGCCCGGCCCCGGTCTCGGTGGTGACGCCGGTCAGGCCCTGTTTTTTGGCGTAATAGGCCTGGGCCACGGCGGAATTCAGCTTGTGGGAGCCGGATGTGTTGTTGCCCTCAAATTTGTAGTAGATCCGGGCCGGGGTGCCCAGAGCCTTTTCCAGCTCGTAGGCGCGGACCAGCGGCGAGGGACGGTACATCTTGTAGACCTCCTGGATGGGCTCGGGGATGTCCACATAGGCTGTTGTGCCGTCCAGCTCCTGGCGGGCCAGTTCCTCACAGAAGATGGGGGACAGGTCGTCCACTGCAAGGGGCTGGAGTGTGGCGGGGTTCAGCAGCGGGTCGGGCTGCTCAGGCATGGCCGACCGCAGGTTGAACCACTGCTTGGGCATCTGGTCTTCGGTGAGGTACAGGCGGTGGGGGATCTTGGTCATGCTCATTTTCTTGCACTCCTTTGCAATTTCCTTGCGGGAGAGGGCATAGAAAAAAGCCCTCGTCCCAAATTCCTCTGGGACAAAGGCTTGTAACCTCTGCGGTGCCACCCAAATTGACCTGTACCCTACGCACAGGCCCACTCGCTTTCGCATGTCTGACAACACGCGCTCCCCTGATAACGGGTGGAGTCCCCGTCGCGCTACCGGGCCGGCTGGCGGCCCCTCGTTGTGCCCTCGAAAGTCCATTCGCCCGGCCGCTGCCTGCCGCGTTCCCACCGCCTGCGGCTCTCTGAGAGGGTTTGGTCCCGGGTTACTACTCTTTCTCAACGGTTTTGCAAGCTCATTGTTCTGAACTTTATCATAGTATAATGGAGAAGCGCACGGCTGTCAAGAGGAAATTTGGGCAAAAGGCGGCGATATCGACCGCAGTGCACGGAAAAACGAAAGATCCGGACTCTCTCCCATTGGAAAAAGTCCGGATCTTTTGCTTGTGGTGCGGATAAGAGGACTTGAACCTCCACCGAGTTGCCCCGATTAGAACCTGAATCTAACGCGTCTGCCAATTCCGCCATATCCGCTTATTCACTTGCGTCCCGCTGCCGGGAACGTTAGCTATTATAGCGCAAAGCGGGGCAAATGTCAACAGGAACTTCCAGATTTTTTTGACAAATTTTCCGGACGAATTTGCTGCACTCTGCGCGCCGCAAATATGGTACAATAAAACCTGTATTTCAAACAGAAGGAGAAGCAACGCATGAACTTTGTGATCTTTATGGCCGGCGCTGTGCTGATGCTGGTCATGGGCCTGCGGGCCACCAAAGCCCGCCGCGCCCTTATTACAAAAGGGGAAAAGGTGGAGGCCCTGGTGGCCGGCACCGTCCATACCCGGGACGGGGTGTCCCTGGCGCTGGAGTTCACCACGCCCGGCGGCAGCACCCGGCGGCTGCCCTATCCTGTGCCGCAAAAAGCCAAAGGCTTTGCCCAGGGCAGCCGCGTCACCCTCTATTACGACCCGCTCAAACCCGAAAAGGTGTATGTCCAGGGGGACAAATCGGTGCTGGGAGCGGAGATCATCTATTACGCTCTGGCGGCGCTGCTGCTGGGCCTGGGCGTGGTGCTGCAGATGATGCAGTAAGGAGGGAATGCTATGATCCTGGAACATCTCTATCAGGGGGAACCCGGGGCCTGGAAGATCACCTTCCGGGCCAGCGCCCAGGAACTGGCCCGGGCTTTGCAGGAGGCCGAGGGCCAGACCGAACAGGACCGCCTGGCGGACGCCGTCAACCGTGCGATCCTGGCGCCGGATGGGTTTTCCACCGTATGGACCAAGGCGGTGGAAAAAGCCGGCCTGACCCCGGTCACCGACCCGGATTTCAGTCTGCAGGCGCTGAACAAGGACGAAGGCTTCCGGGCGTCGGCCACCTTTTTCGCCCTGCCGCCGCTCGAGCTGGGGCGGTACACCGGCTTTGTCCAGGCTGTTGAGCCACGGCCCATCCGCCGGCTGACCATCGAGCTGGAGATCAACCAGCACCACGGTCCCGAAGACCGGGCGGCCGACGAGGCGGGCAAGGCTGCGCTGCGCCGCCGCGTGACAGCGGAGATCTACCAAAAGCGCTGCCGGCAGGCCGAGGAACTGGCCCGCCGCAAACTGCTGGTGCAGCTGGGGGACCAGGTGAAGGGGGCTTTGCCCAAGAAACTGGCGGGGATCAGCTACTTTGCCGAGCAGCGCCGCTTCAACCTGAGCCTGCAGGCCCAGGGGGTCAATTTTGACCAGTACCTGCAGGTGCAGGGCCAGACGGTGGAGCAGTTCCGCGCGGAACTGCACGCCGATTCGGAGCGCAAGCTGCGCAGCCAGCTGGGCCTGCTGCTGGTGGCCCGCAGGGAGGGCCTGTGGCCCACCGACGCCGAGATCGACGCTGCCCTGGCCGCCTGGGACGAAAAGAAGGACGGGGAGCGCACTTTCCCCGCCAACGACCGGAACAAGGCCGCCCTCAAGCTGGCCCGCCGGCGGGCGTCGGATTTCATCCTGGCCCGCTCCACCCTGCTGCCGCCCCCGGCGGAGCCCACGGTGGTGGAGACTCTCTAAATACAGGAAAAGGAGCGCTCTCCGCATGGGCAGAGGGCGCTCCTTTTTGCCTTTTTGCATGAGAAACGGGAAAACCGGGCGTTACCACCTCGACCCCATATTGGTGAAGGCCATGATGATGCTGTCGATGCCGAAGGCGATCAGGCAGAAGGCCACCAGATATCCCACCGTGAAGAAGGTGAGGAAGGGCTCGAACAGCATCAGGAAGCCCAGCACCAGGCCCAGGATGTTGACGATCATGGTGAACCAGTAGTAGAACTCGCCGGCCATAAAGCGGATCAGGCCGGTATGAGTCAGGCGGGAGATGCAGTGGGTGATGAACCACAGGGGGAACAGCAGGGCCACGATCCACTCGGCGATGCCCGGAAAGGCCAGCAGCACGATGCCGGTCATGATGCTGAGGATGCCCGACACCAGAGAGACCGCCGGGCCAAAGCCGGTGAACCGCTCCTCTTTGATGTAAAGGATGATGTCGCAGATGCCGGTGATCACCGCCGCCACGCCGTACAGCACAGCGATACCGGTGAATATGCTGCGGGGATTCATAAAGGTGAACACCCCCAGCAGGATCAGGCAGATGCCCATGATGAACTGGCTCCAGCCAAAACCGGAACGCCCTCTCATTGCGCTGCGCCTCCTTCGTTGTCCTGGCCGAGCAGCTGCATGAACTCCTCGCCGGTGATGGTCTCTTTCTCGTAGAGGTACTGGGCCAGGCGGTCCAGGGCGGAGCGGTTCTCCTCCAGGATCTTTTTGGCCTTGGCGTGCTGGGCTTTGACCAGGCCGATCACCTTGTGGTCGATCTCCTTCTGGATCTCAGCCGAACAGGCCAGGGAGGTATCCCCGCCCAGATACTGGTTGCTGACCGTCTCAAAGGCCACCATGTCAAAGTCGCTGTTCATGCCGTAGCGGGTGATCATGGCCCGGGCCAGCTTGGTGGCCTGTTCGATGTCGTTGGACGCGCCGGTGGTGATCTGCCCAAAGACCACTTCCTCGGCGGCCCGGCCGCCGGTCAGGGTGGCGATCTTGTTTTCCAGCTCTTCTTTGGTCAGCAGGTTCTTGTCGGCCTGCTCCACCTGCATGGTGTAGCCCAGCGCGCCCGAGGTGCGGGGGATGATGGTGATTTTCTGCACCGGGGCGGAGTTGGTCTGCTTGGCGGCCACCAGGGCATGGCCGATCTCATGGTAGGCCACCACGCGCTTTTCCTGGTCGGAGAGGATGGCGTTCTTTTTCTGGTAGCCCGCGATCACCACCTCGATGCTCTCCTCCAGGTCGGCCTCGGTGACGGTGGTGCGGCCGGCCCGCACCGCCCGCAGGGCGCCCTCGTTGATGATGTTGGCCAGTTCGGCGCCCGAGGTGCCGGCGGCCATCCGCGCGATGGTATGGAAGTCCACGTCGGGGGCGGTCTTGATCTTGCGGGCGTGCACCTTCAGGATGGCCTCACGGCCCTGCAGGTCGGGCAGCTCCACCGGCACCCGCCGGTCGAACCGGCCCGGACGGGTCAGGGCAGGGTCCAGGGATTCGGGGCGGTTGGTGGCCGCCAGGATGATCACGCCGTTGTTGCCCTCAAAGCCGTCCATCTCGGTCAGCAGCTGGTGGTCTGCTCCCGCTCGTCGTTGGTGCTGAGCTGGCCGTCCCGCTTTTTGCCGATGGCGTCGATCTCATCGATAAAGACGATGCAGGGGGCTTTTTCTTTTGCCTGCTTGAACAGGTCGCGCACCTTGGAAGCGCCCATGCCCACAAACATCTCCACAAACTCCGAACCCGAGATCGAGAAGAAGGGGACCCCCGCTTCGCCGGCCACGGCTTTGGCCAGCATGGTCTTGCCGGTGCCCGGAGGGCCTACCAGCAGCACGCCCTTGGGCATGGATGCGCCCACGTCGGTGTACTTTTTGGGGTTGTGCAGGTAGTCCACGATCTCGGCCAGGTTCTCTTTGGCCTCATCCTCGCCCGCCACATCCGAAAAGCGGATGCCGTCGGAGGACTGGACGTAGATCCGGGCGTTGGATTTGCCCATCCCGAAGGACATGGAATTTTTGCCGCCCATCTGTTCCATCAGCTTTTTGCCCATGTACTGGCCCAGGCCGATGAAGATGACCAGGGGCAGCACAAAGGTCAAAAGGAACCTGAGCACCGGGGAACCGTCGCTGCCGAGGTCGGTGGCAAAGACGGCGTCCGCATCGTGGAGCCGCTCGGCCAGGGTGGGGTCGTACATGACGCCGGTCTGGTACAGCTGGGTGTTGTCTTTGTTGGTGAAGGTGATCTCGGTGTCGGTGATCTCCACCTGCCCGATGTCCTTGTCCTCGATCATATCCATAAAGGTGCCGTAATCCACCGTATCGATCTGGGGCTGCATCAGAATGGGCGGCACCAGCAGATTGAACAGAAACAGGATGGCCAGCACCAGGACATAGTAGTAGATCAGGGGCTTTTTGGGGCTCTTGACTTCTTTCATGGTATGTCTCCTCCTCTGTCGTTGATTGTACGCTAGCGTACAATTTGGCTACGGTCTAAGTTTAATCCCGACATACGGCAGGAGGATGGATAAAATGTAAAAAATGTGATAACAAAACCGCCCCCGCGGCCAAACGGCAGCAGGGGCGGAAAGGAGAAACGTCAGGTGGCGGGGCGTTCGGCCTGCTCGAACTGGCTGTTGTACAGCCTGGCATAGAAGCCGTCCCGGGCCAGCAGCTGATCGTGGGTGCCCTGTTCCACGATGTGGCCGTCCTGCATCACCAGGATGACGTCCGCCTCCCGGATGGTGGACAGGCGGTGGGCCACGATGAAGCTGGTGCGGCCCTCCATCATTTTGGCAAAGGCTTTCTGGATGCGTACCTCGGTGCGGGTGTCGATGGAGCTGGTGGCCTCGTCCAAAATCAGCATGGGGGGCAGGCAAAGCATCACCCGGGCGATGCACAGCAGCTGTTTCTGGCCCTGGCTGATGTTGCCGCCGTTCTCAGCCAGGACGGTGTCGTAGCCCTGGGGCAGCCGGCAGATGAAGCTGTGGGCGTGGGCGGCTTTGGCCGCCGCCTCGATCTCCTGTAAGGTGGCGTCGGGCTTGCCGTAGGCGATGTTTTCCCGGACGGTGCCCGCCCGCAGCCAGGTATCCTGCAGCACCATGCCGTAGCTGCCCCGCAGGGAAGCCCGGGTAGCCTGGCGGATGTCGGTGCCTGCCACCGCGATGCTGCCCCCGTCCACATCGTAAAAGCGCATCAGCAGATTGATGAGGGTGGTCTTGCCGCAGCCGGTGGGGCCTACGATGGCAATGCGCTGGCCGGGCTGCACCTCCAGGTTGAAATGGTCGATGAGGGGCCGGTCGGGCAGGTAGCGGAAGGAGACGTCTTTCAGGCTGACGCGGCCGTCGGGCGCCAGGGTGACGGCGCCGGGGGCCTCGGGGACCTGGTCAGGCGCGTCCAGCAGGGCAAAGACCCGGGACGCGCAGGCCAGGGCGTTCTGCAGCTCGGTGACCACCCCCGAGATCTCGTTGAAGGGCTTGGCGTACTGGTTGGCGTAGCTGAGAAAGACGCTGAGCTGGCCGATGGTGATGCCTCCGGCCACCGCATAGAAGGCGCCCACCAGGCCCACCCCCGCGTAGACGATGTTGTTCACAAAGCGGGTGGCAGGGTTGGTCAGGCTGGAAAAGAAGGTGGCCTTCAGGCTGACTTCTCCCAGGCGCTGGTTCACCTCGTCGAAGGCGGCCAGGCTGTCGGCCTCATGGCCAAAGGCCTGTACCACCTTCTGGCCCTCGATCATCTCGTTGACCAGGGCGGTCTGTTCGCCGCGGACGGCGCTCTGGCGGTGGAAGTAGCCATAGGAGTGGTTGGCGATGAAGGCCGCCACCACCAGGCTGAGGGGGGTGATCAGCACCACCACCAGGGAGATGAGGACGTTCTCCCGGAACATGAACAGCAGGGTGCCCAGAATGGTCAGCACCCCCGAGAACAGCTGGGTAAAGCCCATCAGCAGACCGTCGGCGAAGGTGTCCACATCGGCCACCATCCGGCTGACGATATCCCCTGCGGGGTGGCTGTCCAGATAGGACAGGGGCAGGGACTGGATCTTGTGGATGGCGTCATTGCGCAGATCCCGTGTGACCGAGAAGGTGATCTTGTTGTTGCAGACACTGAGCACCCACTGGGCCAGGGCGGCCAGGACCATCACCGCCAGGATCTGCAGGATGATCCCCCACACGCCGCTGCGGTCCACCTGGCCGGGGCCCAGCATCCGGTCGATGGCGTCGCCGCACAGCAGGGGGATATACAGCTGGGCCGCCACGCTGGCCGCCGCCACAAACAGGCTGGCCGCCACAAACAGGCTGTAAGGCCGGATGTAGGCCAGGACCCGGCGCAGGGCCGCCCGGCTTTCCGCCGAGGAGAGGACCGGTTTCTTTTTGGGCCGCTTCATCCCTGTACGCCTCCTTTCACAAGCTCAGAGGGCCGCTTGAACTGGCTCTCGTAGATCTCCTGGTAGACGGGGCAGCGCTCCAGCAGCTCCTTGTGACTGCCGCAGCCCACCATGTGGCCGTCGTCCAGCACCAGGATGCGGTCGGCGTGCTGCAGGCTGGCGGCACGCTGGCTGACGATAAAGACGGTCATCGAGCCAGGCAGGGCGGCGATGGCCTTGCGCAGGGCCGCGTCGGTGGTAAAGTCCAGGGCGCTGGCGCTGTCGTCCAGGATCAGGATATCGGGGCTGCTGACTAGGGCCCGGGCGATGGTCAAGCGCTGGCGCTGCCCGCCCGAAAAGTTCTGGCCGCCCTGTTCCACCGGCTCGTCCAGGCCCAGGGGTTTGGCGCGGACAAAGTCGGCGGCCTGGGCCGTCTCCAGCGCGGACCACAGCTGCTCGTCGGTGGCCTGGGGGTTGCCCCACAGCAGGTTGGAGCGGATGGTGCCGGTGAACAGCTGGGCCTTCTGCATCACGATCCCCACCCGGCGGCGCAGCATCTCCCGGGGCCAGGCAGCGGCCGGCCGGCCGAACAGGTCCACCTGGCCCTGGGTGGCATCGTAGAACCGGGGGATCAGGCTGACCAGGCTGGATTTGCCTGCGCCGGTGCCCCCGATCACCCCGATGGTCTCTCCCTGGCGGGCGGTGAAGGTGATGCCGGTCAGGCTGGGGGCGCCCGCCCCTGCATAGGTCAGGCCCACATGGTCGAAGCGGACCGCCTCGGCGGCGCGGGCCGGATCCACGCGGCCCGCGGGCATCTGGGGGAAGGCCATGCCGGGCTTGGTGTCCAGCACCGCCTGGACCCGGGCTGCGCTGGCCAGGGCTTTGCTGATCTGGACGATCAGGTTGGCCAGTTTGACCAGCTCCACCAGGATCTGGTTCATATAGTTCACCAGGGCGATCAGGTCGCCCGGGGCCATGCCGCCCGCGTCGATCTCGATGGCGCCGGTGTACAGCAGGGCCACAATGGCCAGGTTGATGATGACATAGGTCAGGGGGTTGGACAGGGCCGACAGGTGCCCCACCCGCAGCTGCAGGTCGGTCAGCTGGCCGTTGGTCTGCTCAAAGCGGGACGTCTCGCTGGCCTCTTTGCCGAAGGCCCGCACCACCCGCACGCCGGTCAGGTTCTCGCGGGTCAGGCCCAGCACCCGGTCCAGCCGGGCCTGTACGTTTTTGTAGAGGGGGGAGGTGACCGCCATGATCGAGAACACCACCACCGACAGCACCGGGATGGTGACCACAAAGATGAGGGCCGCCCGGAAATTGACGGTGAAGGCGCACACCATGGCGCCCACCACCACGAAGGGGCTGCGCAGGAACAGCCGCAGGAACATATTCAGCCCGCCCTGTACCAGGTTGATGTCGCTGGTCATCCGGGTGATGAGGGTGCTGGTCCCGATGGTGTCCATCTCGGAAAAACCCAGCGACTGGATGTGGGCGAACAGGGCATGGCGGAGGGCGGTGGCAAAACCCACCGCCGCCTTGGCCGAAAAGTACTGGGCGGTGACGCTGCAGGCCAGGCCCACCAGGGCCAGCGCCAGCAGCAGGCCGCAGCGGGTGAGGATATAGCGGCTGTCGTGGGCGGCGATCCCCACGTTGACGATGTCGGCCATCACCAGAGGCACCAGCAGGTCAAAGCAGGCCTCCAGCATCTTGAAAAGGGGGGCGATGACGCTCTCCTTTTTGTAGCCGTTGAGATAAACAAGCATCCGATTCAAGTGATAAACGCTCCTTTCCCGGGGCTTTCCTGTGCGGTCGCACTTTATGATACTGCTCTATTATACCGCGGCGGGCGCCAAATGTCACCGCACAGGACCGCATTTTCTGAGGTTTTTGGCCAAAGAGAGGACAAAGGTCCGCCGGCGCTCGCCCCACCCTGTTGAGAAAACGGGAAAATCCTGCTATACTGGAACAAATACAGGCAGGAGGTCACCCAAGGGATGGCAAGCGGAAAGAAGCATATCCGGTACAGGCCGGTCAAACGAAACAGGAAGGGGGCAGCGTCGATGCTGCAATACAGCCCGGTGTTCACCGGATGCCCGGCGGTGGAGCTGGCCATCCGGCGGCTGTACGAGTCCGACGATGAACACCGGGAGACCCGGTTCTGGGGTCTGGTGCGGGGGCTGAATTACGCTTTGCAGATGCAGACCCGGGTGCTGGTGCCGGTGCAGCTGTCGGGCGCAAAGCCGCAGGGAGAGTTCAGCTGGGCCCAGGACCCCATCCCGCCCGAGAAGGCCCGGGGCCTGTCCTACTGGACCCTGACCACCCCCAAAAAGATCAAGATGCTGCCGGTGTTCACCCGGCCCGAGGAAGCGGACGCCAACCCCGCCACCCTGGGACTGCCTATGGCGGAGCTGCCCCTGGAGCAGGTGATGGAGGAGACCTTGGCCCGTCAGGACCTGACCGGGCTGGTGGTCAACCCGTGGGGCCGTTCGGCCTCTCTGGAAAAGGGTTTGCTGAAAGGGCTGCTGCGGGCCCCCAACCCCGAGGACAGCCCCGGGGAAGCCCAGGTGCGCCAGGGGGTGCAGCTGGCGGCCCAGGGCCAGTGGGAAGCGGCCCGTGCCCTGTTTGAGGAAGCTGCCGCGGCAGGCTGCACCGAGGGGGTGCGCCGTCTGGCAAACTGCTGCGACCGGGGCCTGGGCGGCCCCCGGAACCGGCGCAGGGCCATGACCCTGTGGAAAAAGGCCGCCGCCGCAGGGGACGTGCTGGCCCAGATCGCCCTGGGGGACCGGTACGGCGCAGGGACGGCCCGCATCCCCGCCGACCCGGGCAAGGCCCTGATGGCTTACCGCAAGGCCCGGTCCATGGCCGAGCTGGAACTGGATATCACCACATGGCCGGTGGTCTGCCTGCGCCTGGCCCAGTCGGAGGAGTGCGGGGTGGACCTGGAGCGCACCGGCTGTCTGCTGGCCGAAGCGGTACACGGGCTGCATATGCTCTGCCGGGAAGAAAAAGACCCCGACGCCTGCCGGGAGCTGCACGCCGCCGCACAGGCCATGGAGCGGTACATCCGCAAGATGTACGCCGGAGCGGCCGGCCTGCAGGAGATGCTGGCCCGCCTGGCCGAGCAGGCGAACACAGATTCTTTACATTTCAGCTGAAAAACAGCCACAATCCTACGGTACAATAGAACAGGATATTTGATCGGGCGCTGCGGGCGCAGCCTGCGGCCCAGGAAGAAAAAGAGAGGATTGCACATATGGGCAAAGTGATCGGGATCGATCTTGGCACCACCAACTCCTGTGTGGCGGTGGTGGAAGGGGGAAAGCCGGTGGTCATCACCAACGCGGAAGGAGAGCGCACCACCCCCTCGGTAGTGGCTTTCACCAAGGACGGCGAACGTCTGGTGGGCGGCGCGGCCAAGCGCCAGCTGGCCACCAATGCGGGCCGCACCATATCAAGCATCAAGCGCCGGATGGGCAGCGACTACCGGGTCCGGATCGACGGCAAAGACCTGACCCCTCAGGAGATCAGTGCGATGATCCTGTCCAAGCTGCGGCGGGACGCCGAGAGCTATCTGGGCGAGAAGGTGTCCGAGGCGGTGATCACGGTGCCCGCCTACTTTGACGACAGCCAGCGCAAGGCCACCCAGGATGCAGGCCGCATCGCGGGGTTGAACGTGCTGCGGATCATCAACGAGCCCACCGCCGCCGCCGTGGCCTATGGTCTGGACAACGAGGCGCCCCAGAAGATCCTGGTCTACGATCTGGGCGGCGGCACCTTCGACGTCTCCATCATCGAGATCGAGGACGGCACCTTTACGGTGCTGGCCACCGGCGGCGATACCCGGCTGGGCGGCGATGACTTTGACGGCCGGATCGTGGACTGGCTGGTGCAGGAGTTCAAAAAGAGCGACCGCATCGACCTGACAAAGGACCCCGCCGCCATGGGCCGTCTGAAAGAGGAGGCCGAAAAGGCCAAGAAAGAGCTGTCCAGCGCCCCTTCGGCCCAGATCAACCTGCCCTTTATCGCGGTGGGCCGGGACGGCCCCCACCACATCGACGCCACCCTGACCCGGCCCCAGTTCGAGATGATGACCGCTGACCTGCTGGCCCGGACGGTGGAGCCGGTGAACAACGCCCTGCGGGATGCGGGCCTTTCGGCCGCCGACCTGGGACGGGTGCTGCTGGTGGGCGGCAGCACACGGATGCCCGCGGTGGCCCGCCAGGTCAAGGAGCTGCTGGGCCAGGAGCCCAGCCATACCCTCAACCCCGACGAGTGTGTGGCCATGGGCGCGGCCATCCAGGGCGGCCTTTTGCAGGGAGGCGGCAAGCTGGCCGGCGCCACCGGCGCGGCAGCCCAGGGCCTGGTGCTGATGGATGTCACCCCCCTGACCCTGTCCATCGAGACGCTGGGCGGGGTCGCCACCCCCCTCATCACCCGCAACAGCATGATCCCCACCCGCAAGAGCCAGATCTTTACCACGGCGCGGCCCATGCAGACCTCGGTGGAGATCAACGTCCTGCAGGGAGAGCGCCGCTTTGCCAAGGACAACAAGTCCCTGGGCAAGTTCAAGCTGGGAGGCATCCGTGCGGGCTTTTCCTCCAAGCCCCAGATCGAGGTCACTTTTGACATCGACGTCAACGGCGTGGTGAAGGTCTCGGCCAAAGACCTGGGCACCGGCCGGGAGCAGAACATCACCATCACCGGCTCCACCAACCTCTCCGAGAGCGAGATCCAGCGGGCCATGGCCGACGCGGCCGCCTACGAGGCCGAGGACAGCCGCCGCAAGGGCCG
>MHCFR04200__coassemble_405_pt1 | contig 26391 bp, 23 predicted proteins | sample MHCFR04200__metabat2_high_PE_011 | metagenome-assembled genome bin MHCFR04200
CACCCACGGGGACGTGACCTGGTATCAAATGCGGCTGCGCCTGTAATGCGCTTGCTACCATCCAAACCGTGCAAAAAAGTCCCGACCGGACGACATGTGCGTACGGTCGGGACACCGACAGGGAAATTTGGATCCAGGGGGTGCGGTCAAGTCTCTGTGCTACTCAAAGCGGTTGGGCGCATTTTGGCCATGATTAGCCATATAGACGTTTTTGCAGAAGAAGTGTGGGCCACACTGATGGAACCAATCTCAAGGTTAAATATAGCAATATCCGGGTCATTCTGCAGCTTCTGCAAAACGGGAAGGACCTTCGCCGCCACCTGGGTGGGCGTCAAGGTTCCGTCGTAGATGTATGGATAGATGCTGGTCTGACTTCCAAACAGATTCAGCCGCAGCTTATCCGGGGACATGTCCAGTGGATACAATTCCGGGTTATCGGCCACGATCTGGGCGATCAATTCCGCCGCATCGTCCAGATCCAGGTCATAGACGATCTCGCCGTTGTTCGTGGTCGCCACATCTATATTCAGGGTGTTGATCAGCTGCCTCTGCAGGATCTTTGCTTCTGAAAGCGCCTGTTCATCCTCCGCTTCCTGCTCGGCCTGGGCCTCCTGCAAAGCCTCCAGTGTTTCCTGATCCAGAACGGTGCCAGTCTGCGGAAGATACGCGCAGCTGCTCAACAGCAGACCGGCTGTTCCCACCAGCAAAATACGGCTCCATGCTCTCTGTTTCCCGGAATGTTTCTTCATACGAACCTCCCTTCATGGCGGAAAGTGCCGCTCTGCGGCCCTCTCCTGACGGATATAAGAACAGCCGGCCTTTGTACCGGCTGCAGCGATATGGGGAGATCCTATTTTCACTTTCATCTCGCGGCACAATGCCCCCGCACCGGACGCATCCCTTTTCTGCGCCCAGGCCGCGCTATCTTCCGGATATATCTAAAAGCCAAAAGCATCAGCTGCCGTGTTTCAGTCCCTCACATTCCACAACGGAAGCCGCGCCGGATCGAGAATCTGTTACCACTTTAACACAAGCGATCCTATAGGTCAAGAAATTTTTCATCAAAATTCTCCATTCTTCGTTAATTCTATGTTTTCTCTAACAAAACAGCAACGTTTATATTCAATTATCACAATAAAGTGGTCCATGCTGTGTTGCGTTCCGTCTTTGCGGGATGTTCTTTGGCGCCGAAGCCGCGGTGTTTTCCAAGACTTTGTGTGCCTATCATAACATACCCCCCGGTGTCAAGACCCAATTTTCATTTTTCCCATTTTTTCTTTATTTTCTTTAGTTTGGAATTTCTAACTCAGCTCGATTTACCACTCACCCCTCCGGGCAGCAAAAAAGTCGCGACCGGACGACATGTGCGTACGGTCGTGACACATACAGGGAAATTCAGCGCAGAGAGTGTGCGAGGCCGCTAGGCCGAGTGCGCGGTTCTGCGCTGAATTTTGTCTAAAAGGGGGATATTAGGGGGGAAGAATTTCTGACCTGCGCATGCAGGCAGAAATTGGTCCACCCTAAAGCGTGTCAAACGACACGCTAAAGCGCCCCGCATCGGCAGGGCGCTTTGGGAGCGCTTATTCCGTTTGCGCGGACAGATACCAAAAATATTTTTAGTATTTAGCGCAAACCACTTTTTTGGAGCGTGGGCATGGGTCATTCCAGGTTGCCGGTCAGAGTCATGACGGCTGCCAGCACGGCCAGCGGCGCAGTCTCACAGCGCAGGATGCGGGGGCCCAAGCCCACCGCTTTGGCGCCGGCGGCGGTGGCCGCCTCGGCTTCCTCGGGGGCAAAGCCGCCCTCTGCACCTGTGACAATGGCCAAGCGCAGGGGCCGGCCCGCCGTATCCGGCGCCTGGGCCAGCAGCTGGCGCAGCGGCGCGCCGCCGCACTCGTAACAGAACAGTACCAGGTCGTACTGGGAAAATGTGCGGCACACCGCCCCAAAGTTGGGCAGCGGCAGAGCCACATCCGGCAGGATGCCCCGGCCGCACTGCTTGGCGGCCTCGTAGGCGATACGGTTATAACGGACGTTTTTCTGTTCTTCTTTTTTGGGCGCGGCCACGCAGTAGCGGCTGAAAAAGGGCACAAAGTGGCTGCACCCCAGCTCCACCCCGTGGCGAATGACCTGCTCCAGCTTGTCCTGCTTGGGATAGCCTGCCAGCAGAGTCACCTCCACCGAGGGTTCAGCCGCCGAGGGATACCCCTCCTGGATCGCACATTCCACCAGGTCTTCCCCGATGGATGATACAGTGGCGGTGTATTCTATCGCGTTGCCGTCGCAGAGGATCAGCTTGTCCCCTATCCTGGCCCGCATCACCCGGGCCAGATGGTGGGCGTCGGACCCGCGCAGTACGGCCCGGCCCTCCGCGGGCCAGACCTCTGTGGTAAAATAACGGTGCGGCATAGCGGCCTCCTTACCTGGTGCACACAAAGCAGACCCAGCCCCGCTTGTCTTTGCGCTGGGCAATGGTCAGGCCGGCTTTCGTCAGGGCCTCCGCCACCTCCTGGGCCCGTGTGTCGATGATGCCGCTGGCGATGAAGTGTCCGCCCTCCGCCAGCAGGCCGGGCACGGCGGGCGCCAGGGAAATGATGGCGTTGGCTACGATGTTGGCGGTGATGATCTGGTAGGTCCCACTGGCCTTGTCGCTCAGATCCCCCACCAGGCCGGTGAACTGCCCCGCCACCCCGTTCAGGGCTGCATTCTCACAGGCGGTGCGCACCGCCACCGGATCGATGTCCACCCCTTCGGCGCACGCTGCCCCCAGCTTGAGGGCCGCAATGGCCAGGATGCCGCTGCCGGTGCCGATGTCCAGCACCCGCTCACCCCCCGCCGTCAGCTCGTCCAGAGCCTCCAGGCACAGACTGGTGGTCTCGTGCCCGCCGGTGCCGAAAGCCAGGCCGGGGTCCAGCAGCAGCTTGACCCGGTCGGTGTCGTACGCCTGCCAGGAGGGCACCACCGCCAGCCGGCGGCCGATCTCCATGGGATGGTAGTATTTGCGCCAGCCGTTCTGCCAGTCCTCCTGCGCCACGCCGGCGGTGCGGACGGTATAGGGGATGCCCGCGGCTTCCATCCGGGCCTGGATGGCCCCCAGCGTCTCGGCCGGCTGGGCCCCCGGCTCCAGGTAGATGTGGATGATCACCACGTCCCGGGGCTTTGCCAGCAGCTCCGGCTCGATCAGATCCACATGGGCGATCTCGGCCACCTGCTGCTCCAGGTCGCTGTAATCTTCAATGTAGATGCCACCCTCGGCGATCATGGTGGCGGCAGCCTCGGCCTGCTCGGCGTCCTTTTGCGCCACCGTCAGCTGGATGTCGGTCCATTCCATATATATGTGCCTCCTGTTGCATGGTGTTTTTTCTATTGTACCACAAAAGGTCCTCTGTGGGCACCCCCTTTTGCCGCAGTCCGTCCGGGGCCCGGGCATATCTGACGGCAGGCAGGCCCGCCTCCGGTCAAAAAAACAAAACAGACCGTATTATTTCAGATATTCATACAAAGCGTCCAAATTCTTTCTTGATTTTTAAAAAATGTATAGCTTTTCTTTGCAGAATGTGCTACACTAATGTTACGCTTATGTGAACACGCTGGCAACCAGCAGCGCGGCTCACAGCCTTCATTTCGGGGCGGCATGCGGGCCGTCCCAAGCACAAGGGAGGATTTTTCTTATGATGAAGTATCTGCAAAAACTGGGCAAGTCCTTGATGTTGCCCGTGGCCGTGCTGCCCATCTGCGGCTTACTGATGGGCATCGGCTACGCGCTGTGCCCGTCCACCATGCAGGGCGGCACCGTCGAGGGCCTGGCACAGATCATCGGTTTCCTGCTGGTCAAGGCCGGCGGCGCCCTGATCGACAATATGCAAATCCTGTTCGTCATCGGCGTTGCGGTAGGCATGGCCGACGAGGCGGACGGCACCCCTGCTCTGGCCGGCCTGGCTTCCTGGCTGATGATCCAGCAGCTGCTGAGCACCGGCGTGGTCAGCACCATCATGCCCAATGTCGTCGAGGGCACCACCGAGTATCTGGCTTTCAGCAAGATCTCCAACCCCTTCATCGGCATCCTGTGCGGCCTGATCGGCGCTTTTGCCTACAACCGCTTTAAGAACACCCAGCTGCCCGACTTCCTGGCCTTCTTCAGCGGCAAGCGCTTCGTGGCCATGGCCGCCGCGGTCATCTCGATCGTAGCGTCGGTCATCCTGCTGTTTGTCTGGCCGTTCGTCTTTGGCGCTCTGGTCGCCCTGGGCAAAGGCATCGCCGGCATGGGCGCCATCGGCGCGGGCCTGTACGCCTTCTTCAACCGCCTGCTGATCCCCATCGGCATGCACCACGCCCTGAACAACGTGTTCTGGTTCGACACCATCGGCCTGGGCGACCTGACCAACTTCTGGGCCGGCAAGACCAGCGCCGACGTGACCTGGAGCCTGGGTATGTACATGTCCGGCTTCTTCCCCTGCATGATGTTCGGTGTGCCTGCCGCCGCAGCGGCCATGATCGCCACCGCCAAGAACAAGAAGGCAGCAGCCGGCCTGCTGATCTCCACCGCCGTCTGCGCATTCGTCTGCGGCGTCACCGAGCCCTTCGAGTTCTCCTTCATGTTCGTGGCATTCCCCCTGTACGTGGTGTACGCTGTCCTGTACGGCATCTTCACCGTCATCACCTACTACACTGGCTTCCGTGCAGGCTTCTCCTTCTCGGCCGGCGCCACCGACCTGGTCTTCTCGGCTTCCCTGCCTGCTGCTGAAAAGACCTGGATGATCATTCCTCTGGGCATCGGCGCAGCCATCGTCTTCTTCGTGGTCTTCTATGTCCTGATCAAGACCTTCGACTTCAAGACCCCCGGCCGTGAGGACGAGGACGAGAACACCGACGCCGAGAAGAAAGTGGTCCTCTCCAACAACAACTACACCCAGGTGGCTTCCGGTGTGCTGGCAGCCGTGGGCGGCAAGGGCAACATCAAGAATGTTGAGTATTGCGCCACCCGCCTGCGCTTCGAGATCAAGGATTACACCGCCGTGGATGAGAAAGCCGTCAAGGCTGCGGGTGCTGCGGGCGTCGTCCGTCCCAGCAAGAACGCCTGCCAGGTCATCATCGGACCCAAGGTGCAGTTCGTTTACGACGAGCTCAAGAAGATGCTGTAACATCGTTTGAGCCGCAGGGCCCAGGGCTCTGTATTTGAATGGACCGGCGGGGACTGGTTGCCCCGTCTCCCCTTTGCGGCCGCCGAGGGCGGGCTCAACAGCCCCGCTTTCGGCGGCTGTTTTTTCGCATTCCGTATCTGCACCGGCACTTTTTCCGGTACCGATCATAAATCGATGGAGGTTTTAGTAGTATGAAGATCATTCGAGCGACCGATTATAAGGATATGTCCCGCAAGGCAGCCAACATCATCTCTGCCCAGGTCATCATGAAGCCCAACTGCGTGCTGGGCCTGGCCACCGGCGGCACCCCGGTGGGCACCTATGCACAGCTGATCGACTGGTACAACAAGGGCGATCTGGATTTTGCCGAGGTGACCACCGTCAACCTGGACGAATACCGCGGCCTGCCCCGCACCCATGAGCAGAGCTACTGGTATTTCATGCAGAAGAACCTGTTCGAGCACGTCAACGTCCGCCCCGACCACATCCATGTGCCCGACGGCTCCAACCCTGACGCCGAGGCTGCCTGCAAGGAATACGACCAGATCATCCACGATGTGGGCGGCATCGACCTGCAGCTGCTGGGCATCGGCGTGGATGGCCACATCGGCTTCAATGAGCCGGGCGAGGCTTTTGAGCTGGGCACCCACTGCGTGGACCTGACCGAGAGTACCATCGAGGCCAACAAGCGCTTCTTCGACAACGACGAGAGCCTGGTGCCCCGTCAGGCCTACACCATGGGCATCAAGACCATCATGCAGGCCCGCAAGGTACTGATGGTGGCCAACGGCGCCAACAAGGCCGAGATCATCAAGAAGGCTTTCTTTGGCCCCGTCACTCCCGAGGTCCCTGCTTCCATCCTGCAGATGCACCCCGACTTCATCCTGGTGGGCGATCAGGATGCCCTCAGCCTGGTATAAGCGCCGCCGCACGACGCCATAAGGGAGGTATACTGCCATGATCCTGAAAAACGCTTTGGTCTACACCCCCCAGCACACCTTTGTGCCGGGGCAGCTGGCCATCCGTGACGGCCGCATCGCCGCCGGAGCCGCCCCCGAACCGGGCGAGGAAGTGATCGACGCCGGCGGGCTGTACGCCCTGCCCGGCCTGCTGGACATCCATTTCCACGGGGCGGTGGGCCATGATTTCTGCGACGCCAGCGAGGAGGCCATCCAGGCTCTGGCTGATTTTGAGGCCAGCCGAGGGGTCCTTGCCATCTGCCCCGCCACCATGACCTACTCGGAGGAGATCCTGAACGGCGTCATGGACGCAGCCGCTGCCCACAAGAACGGCCGCGGCGCCGACCTGGTGGGCATCAATATGGAGGGTCCCTTCATCAGCCCCCAGAAGCTGGGCGCCCAGAACCCCATCTATCTCCACGCGCCCGATGTGGAGATGTTCCGCCGGCTCCAGAAGCGGGCGGGCGGGCTGATCAAGCTGGTGGATATCGCCCCCGAGGTAGAGGGCGCCATGGAGTTCATCGCCGCCTGCAAGGACGAGGTGCGCATCTCCATCGCTCACACCTGCACCACCTATGAGACCGCCATCCAGGCCTTCGATGCAGGCGCCACCCACATGACCCACCTCTACAACGCCATGCCCGGCATGACCCACCGGGCCCCCGGCCCCATCATCGCCGCTCTGGAGCGGGGCGCCGAGGTGGAGCTGATCACCGACGGCGTCCACATCCACCCGGCCATGGTGCGGTTCACCTTCAGCACCTTTGGGGATGACCACGTCATCCTGATCGCCGACAGCATGATGGCCTGCGGCCTGCCCGACGGCCAGTACAGCCTGGGCGGCCAGGCCGTCACCGTCACCGGGCCCCGTGCCACCCTCACCGACAACCCCGGCGTCATCGCCGGCAGCGCCACCTGCCTGTACGACTGCATGAAGCGGGCCGTGCTGGATATGGGCGTGCCTCTGGAAAGCGCCGTCCGTGCCGCCAGCGAAAACCCCGCCCGGAGCATCGGACTGGACGCCGACTACGGCTCCCTGGCACCCGGCCGCTACGGCAACGTCATCCTGGCGGACGAGCACCTGGAGATCCAGGCCGTCATCCAGAAGGGCGTGCGGCTGTCCTGACCCCCTCCCGGCGGCGGTTTTCGTCCATTTGACCGCCGGGCCGGGATGAATTTCTCCACTTTCACAGGAAATGTAAAATCTAAGGCTGTGTTTTGGCCGACGGTTTTACATTTCCTTTTCTTTTTGGGCAAACCATTTCGCAAAACTTTACATGAATTTTTCCTTGGCATGGTCGCATGGTACGTCCTTTCGCTGTACAATGGTAGCGTTCCGAGAGGAAAGGACAAAGAAAAAGATTATGCCGGGTGCAGTTCGTCCCGGTCCTGTGATTTGGAGGAAATTCATTATGAAAAAGATTGATCGTCGCTCCTTCCTGGCCGTCTGCGGCGTCGTGGCTGCGGCTGGCGCTCTGACCGCTTGCGGCGGCAGCTCTTCCAGCTCCACCGCTGCTTCGTCTTCCACTGCTTCTTCTGTGGCTTCTTCCACCGCTTCTTCTGCTGCCGAGGCCACCAATGACCTGAGCAGCCTGTCCGGCACCGTCTCCACCGGCGGTTCCACTTCGATGAACAGCGTCATGGAGGCCCTGAGCGAGGGCTTTGCCGAAGTGGCTCCCGGCGTCACCGTCAGCTATGACCCCACCGGTTCCGGCGCCGGCATCACCGGCGCTCTGGAGGAGACTCTGGACATCGGCCTGGCTTCCCGCGCCCTGCACGACGATGAGACCGGCGTCACCGCCACCACCGTCGCCCTGGACGGCATCGCCATGGTGGTCAACAACGAGAACCCCGTCTCTGACCTGAGCATCGAGCAGCTGGCTCAGATCTTCACCAAGCAGGTCACCAACTGGGCCGACGTGGGCGGCGAGGACGGCGAGATCGTTGTCATCGGCCGTGAGGCTGGTTCCGGCACCCGCGACGGCTTCGAGAGCATCGTGGGCGTGGAGGATTCCTGCGTGTACGATCAGGAGCTGACCGCCACCGGCGCCGTCATCTCCGCTGTGGCCTCCAACAAGCTGGCCATCGGCTACGCTTCCCTGTCCGCTGTGGGCGACACCGTCAAGACCCTGACCGTCGAGGGTGTGGAGTGCAGCGAGGCTACCGTTCTGGATGGTACTTACAAGGTGCAGCGTCCCTTCAACTTCATCACCAACGACTCTGTGCAGCTGTCTGACGCTGCCCAGGCCTTCATCGACTTCGCTGTCAGCGCAGACGCCGCTGAGCTGATCCGTCTGGCCGGCGCTGTGCCCCTGGTGGATGCCGAGGGCTAAGCCTTCCTTCCGACCCGGGTCCTAAATCCGAAACTGTTCCGCCTGGGATCCTGCGGTCCCGGGCGGTTTTTGGGATGGGCCGCCCTTTTGCTTCCATCCACTTACGGGGGTTCTTTATGAAACAGCAAGACACAGATTCCGGCGCCGTCATCGTTCGGAAGAAATTCAACAAACCCCACAATGCAGCCGAATGGCTGGAGCTGGTGATGAACACCATCTTCTTCCTGTGCGGCATCCTGGCCATCGGCTGTGTGGCCCTGATCACCATTTATATGGTCATCTCGGGCCTGCCCGCCATCGGCCAGATCGGCATTGTGGACTTCCTCTTTGGCCAGGAATGGGCTTCCACTGCGGCTGAGCCCAAATTCGGCATCCTGCCCTTCATCCTCTCCAGCGTGTATGGCACCCTGGGAGCCGTCATCATCGGCATCCCGGTGGGCCTGCTGACCGCGGTGTTCCTTTCCAAGGCCGCCGCGCCCAAGCTGCGCCTGGCGGCCACCTCCGCCATCGAGCTGCTCAGCGGCATCCCCAGCGTTATTTTCGGCCTGCTGGGTATGCAGCTGCTGGTCCCCGCCGTGGCCGCCGTGTTCGGCCGGGCTTCGGGCGCCTGCCTGCTCAGCGCCATCCTGGTGCTGTCCATCATGATCCTGCCCAGCATCGTCTCGGTGTCGGTGACGGCCCTCAACGCCGTCCCCCGCGAGTATGAGGAGGGCAGCCTGGCCCTCGGCGCCACCGACGCCGAGACCTGGTTCAAGGTCAGCGTCCCCGCCGCCAAGAGCGGCATCGCCGCCGGCATCGTGCTGGGCATCGGCCGCGCCGTGGGCGAGGCCATGGCCGTGATGATGGTGGCCGGCAACAGCCCCAATATGCCCGGCATCTTCAAGAGCGTCACCTTCCTGACCACCGCCATCGCCAAGGAGATGAGCTACGCCAGCGGCCTGCAGCGCCAGGCGCTGTTCAGCATCGGCCTGATCCTGTTCATCTTCATCATGATCATCAACCTGGTGCTCAACTTCTTCCTGAAGGGAGGCAGCGACAATGAAAAGTAACCGCTACGCTGATTTCTCCCCCTCCCGCCGTCTGTGGAACCAGTTCTTCACCGGCGCGGTATGGGTGGCCGCCATCTTTGTCATCGCCCTGGTGGTGGGCATCATCGGCATGGTGCTGATCCGGGGCCTGCCCCACGTCAGCTGGACCTTCCTCACCACCACTTCCAGCATCCTGCGGGGCACCAAGGGCATCCTGCCCGCCATCATCAACACCCTGTACATCATCCTCCTCACCCTGGTCATCGTACTGCCTCTGGGCGTGGGCGCCGCGGTCTACCTGACCGAGTACGCCACCAACCGCAAGCTGATCGCCATGATCGAGTTCACCAACGAGACCCTGGCCGGCATCCCCAGCATCATCTACGGCCTGGTGGGTATGCTGGTGTTCGCCCAGGCTCTGGGCTTCCAGACCAGCCTGCTGTCGGGCAGCCTGACCCTGGTCATCATGACCCTGCCCACCATCATCCGCACCACCCAGGAGTCCCTCAAGACCGTCCCCATGGGGTATCGTGAGGGCGCCATGGGCCTGGGCGCAGGCAAATGGCACATCATCCGCACCATCGTGCTGCCCTGCAGCATCGACGGCATCGTCACCGGCTGCATCCTGGCCATCGGCCGTATCGTGGGCGAAAGCGCCGCGCTGCTGTTCACCGCCGGCGCAGCCCAGGTCATCGCCAGCAACATCCTGGAGGCCTACACCTCCAACGGCGCGTCCCTGTCGGTGCTGCTGTACCTGCGCGCGTTCGAGAATGGCGACTTTGACTCCGCCTGGGGCATCGGCGCCGTGCTGCTGATCCTGGTCCTGATCATCAACATTGCCGCCCGTCTGGCTAAGAAGCATCTCCGTCAAAAGGGCTGATATAGTGAGGTATAACGATATGGAAACGCAAAACGCCACCCCTGTCATCTCGGCCAAAGACCTGAACCTGTGGTACGGGGATTTCAAGGCACTGAAGTCAATTTCTCTGGATGTGGGCGAGCGGGAGATCACCGCTCTGATCGGACCTTCCGGCTGCGGCAAGTCCACCTTCCTCAAAACCCTGAACCGTATGAACGACCTGGTGCCCAATGTGCGCATCGAGGGCAAGGTCACCCTGAAAGGGGAAGACATCTTTGGACCCAACATGGTGCTGACCACCCTGCGCCGCCGCGTGGGCATGGTGTTCCAGAAGGCCAACCCCTTCCCCATGAGCATCTACGACAACATCACCTACGGTCCCAAGCTGCACGGCGTCCGCCGCAAAGAGGAGCTGGACGAGATCGTGGAGAGCAGCCTGCGGGGCGCCGCCCTGTGGGATGAGGTGAAGGACCGGCTGAAAAAGAGCGCCCTGGGCCTGTCCGGCGGCCAGCAGCAGCGTCTGTGCATTGCCCGCGCCCTGGCCGTCAAGCCCGAGGTCCTGCTGATGGATGAGCCCACCAGCGCCCTGGACCCCGGCTCCACCATGAAGGTGGAGGAGCTGATGAGCGAGCTGAAGAAGAACTACACCGTGGTCATCGTCACCCACAATATGCAGCAGGCCGCCCGTATCAGCGACCGCACCGCCTTCTTCCTGCTGGGCGAACTGGTGGAAGTGGGCCCCACCGAGGAGATCTTCAGCACGCCTTCCGACAAGCGCACCGAGGACTATATCTCTGGCCGGTTCGGCTGATGATGAGAGAGGAGAGTACCACCTATGAGCATTCGCAAGCAGTATGACGAGGCGCTGAGTGAGCTGAACCAGGCTCTGTCCGAGATGGGCCAGGCTGCCGCCGACGCCATTGAGAACGCCATGGAGGCTTTGGCCGCCACCGACGCAGAAGCCGCCGCACAGATCATCAAGGATGACAACCAGATCAACGAGATGGAGCACGACATCGAGCACCGCTGCATGGTGCTGCTGCTCCGCCAGCAGCCTGTGGCCGGCGATCTGCGCCACATTTCGGCCGCTTTGAAGGTGATCACCGACTTTGAGCGGATCGGCGACCACGCCGCCGACATCTCCGAGATCATGCCCCACCTGTTCGCCTCCCGCAAGGCGGGCGACCCCGCCATCAGCGAGGCCATCCGGATGGGCCAGAAAGCCCACAAGATGGTGGTGGACGGCCTCGAGGCCTTCCTGAAGGAGGACATGAACGCCGCCCAGAAGGTGATCGCCGCCGACGACGAAGTGGACTACGACTTCAACGCCATCAAGCGCACCCTGGCCGAGGAGATCGCCGCCGATCCCTCCCAGGTGGACGCCGCCCTGGATCTGCTGATGGTCATCAAGTACCTCGAGCGCATCGCGGACCACGCCGTCAACGTCGCCGAGTGGGTGCAGTTCACCCGCACCGGCCTGTATAAGAACGAGAACCTGTTCTGATCTTGGGTTTCTGTATCCTGTCAAGTCCTGCATCGGAACGGCCTGTCCGGCAAACGCCGGGCGGGCCGTTCGTTCTTTGCGGAATTGTTAGACTTTTGTTGCCAAGGTGTGAAATTTATCCCAACACCGTTTGTTTGCAATAAACTTCGTCCTTATTTCGTTTTTAGATCGAACGAAGGAGCGCAAGGCTCTGTCTATCGGAGGATACTATGACTGAAACAGGAACCAAGGACGTGCGCGCCGCAGGCCGCAGCGGCGCCGTTGACCGGGAAGCTCTGGTCCGCGCCGCCCTGGACGAGATCGTCACCAATTACCGGGAAGCCAACCTTTCCAGCGTGGCCCGCAGCTACCAGGTCTCCCTGGCCTATGTCAGCGAATGCGTCCGGGCCGAGACCGGCCGTACCTATAAAGAGCTGCTCCAGAAGCACCGCCTCGAACTGGCCGCCCGTCTGCTGCGCCGCAGCGACATGACCATCCAGCAGATCATCGCCCAGGTAGGCTACGAGAACACCAGCTACTTTTACCGCCTGTTCCGGGCGCACTATGGCCAAAGCCCCCGGGAATACCGTCTCAGCAAACTCAACCGCGCCCCCGACGGGCGCAAATGACCACAAAAAAGACCGGCAGCCCCAGGCCCTTGCGGCCCGGCAGGCGCCGGTCTTTTTTATGGCTTAATAGTCCTGGCTGTGGTCTTCGATGGGAGCGGTGGCCCCGCCGTGGGCCTCCATGTACTCCTCAAAGTTTGCGTACTTCTGCTGGGGCGGACGGCGGCTGATCAGCACCAGGCCCGGGTCGTCGTCGCGGCTCTCCCGGACCGTCCTGCCGCCGCGGCCCTTGGGCTGGCTGAGCGGAGCACGGCTGGCGGGCCGGCTGGGCGCAGGCGCGCTTTTGGGTGCGGCAGCCTTCGGATGGCCGCCGCGGCTGCCCTGGGCGGCCTCGCTGCGGGCAGGGCGCGATTCCTGCTGGGCGCGGGGCTCAGGCTGCCGGCTTGTCTTGGCGGCGCTGTTCCGCTGGGACTTTTTGCCCTCGGCGTTCTGCTGGGCCCGGTTGTCCCGCTGGCCGCGGGGCTGTTGTCCGCCGGCTTTGGCGGAGCGTGCGGGCTGCTGCTGGCCGCCCCGCCCTCTGGGCTCGGCAGGGGGCGCAGATACCGCCTTGGCAGGCAGGACGGCGGTCTCCGACCCGGTCAGGAAATGGGGATCGAATTTGGGCTGGGCCTGCCCGCCCTGGCCCTGCTTGGGCCGGCCGTCCCGACGGGGCCGCCGGGAGCGGCTGCGCTTTTCCCCGCCCTCGCCGGCACGGGGGGCGCTCTTTTTGCTTTCGTCCATGATGTTCTCCTCTTTTTCTATCTTGGAAGGCTGCACCTGCCGCACTTTGAGGGGGCGGACAGGCTGCTGCGCCTCGGTTTGCTGGGGTGGGGTGGCGTTGTCCCAGGGGTGGCCGGCAGCCACCGGGATCTTTTTGCGGTTCAGCTTCTCGATGCCGGCCAGGTACTCCTGCTCCTCCGGGGCGCAGAAGCTGATGGCGGTGCCGTCGGCCCCGGCCCGGGCCGTCCGCCCGATCCGGTGAACGTAGGTCTCGGGCACTTCAGGCAGGTCGTAGTTGAACACATGGGACAGCTCATTGATGTCGATGCCGCGGGCTGCGATGTCGGTGGCCACCAGCACCTTGGTGCGCCCCGCCTTGAAGCCCTCCAGCGCCGCCACACGGGCGCTCTGGCTCTTGTTGCCATGGATGGCCGCCGCCGGGATGCCCTGCTTGACCAGGTCTTTGGCGATGCGGTCGGCCCCGTGCTTGGTGCGGCTGAACACCAGGGCGTTGTGCACGGGAGGCTGCAGGTTCTGGATCAGCCAGGGCAGCAGCCTGCGCTTGTCCGCCTTGGAAACGTAATACAGCTTTTGGTCGATGCGGTCCACCGTGCTGGACACCGGGTCCACCTTCACAAAGGCGGGGTCCCGCAGGATGCCGGCGGCCAGCTGCTCGATCTCGGCGGGCATGGTGGCGCTGAACATCAGGTTCTGCCGACGGGCGGGCAGCTTTGCGATCACCTTTTTCACGTCATGGACAAAGCCCATGTCCAGCATCCGGTCGGCTTCGTCCAGCACAAAGATCTCCACGCCCGACAGGTCCACATACCCCTGTCCGATCAGGTCGTTCAGGCGGCCGGGACAGGCCACCAGGATGTCCACTCCCTGCCGGAGCTTCTCCACCTGGGGAGCCTGGCCCACCCCGCCAAAGATCACTGTCTCCTTCAGGGGCAGGTATTTGCCGTACTGTTCAAAGCTGGCCTCGATCTGGAGGGCCAGCTCCCGGGTGGGGGTAAGGATGAGGGCCCGGATGGCCCCCGGTTTTTTGGCCGGACGGGACGCCAGCAGGTCCAGCATGGGCAGCGCAAAGGCCGCCGTTTTGCCGGTGCCGGTCTGGGCGCAGCCCAGCAGGTCCTGGCCCTTCAGCACCGGGGGAATGGCCCCCGCCTGGATGGGCGAGGGCTGCTTATAGCCCGCCTGGGACACGGCCCGCAGCACGGGCCTGGATAGATTCAGTTCTTGAAATGTCATTATGCTCCTTGGTCTATAAGGGCAGGCCGCGCCCCGCCCCTGCTCTGCGCACAGGGCAGCTGCGCGGCTGCCAGCTCTCACGGTTCCCCGGCAATGCAGCGGCACTCGATGTAGTACCGCTTTTCTTCCGCGTGGCCCATGCTGAACGTCTTGCGGGGCAGCACGCCCCCCAGCACCACCCCGCGGAACAGGTCGCCCTTTTCCAGCGCAGGCAGCAGCAGGCCCACGGCCCCTTCCCCGGCGGCGCTGGTGCTGAACGCACGCACAGCGGCCTCATCGTGGATGTAATCCACCCGGGCTTCGGGGTGATTCTCGAGGAAATATTCCACAAATTCGTCCACCGTGCCCACCACCAGGGGTGCAGTGGGATTTTCAAAGCTGAGGGTGCAGCTTCCGTTCAGGCCGATCAGCTGGAACTTCTGGTGGTACTGGTCCCCAAAATGGACCCCCGCCATGTTCTCGTCACTCCACGTCACCAGGTTGAGCAGCACCGTCTCATAGCTGGTATTGAACAGCACCCGGTGGATGGGCTCGATCTCCACCGCCTCCGACTGGACGTTGCACACCTCGGCCAGGCACCAGCGGGCCGGATGGTCCAGGCGCTGCTCGGGGGTGAGGGTGGGTTTCAGCTCCTCCCAATAGGCTTTGGCAGTGGCCAGAGAGTGGTTGCCGTCCCCCACAGCCAGGGCCAGGGGCTTGTTGTTGGGGGCGTTGGGGTATTTGTCCCCAAAGGCCCCGGCGCTGCTCAACCCCAGGACAGCCTGCTGGATCTGGGCGATGAGGGACGGGTCTTCCACCGCCCAGCCAGCCACATGCCCGCCGCCCAGCATCAGCTCTCCCTCATACAGGGGGCGCAGCTCCTCTTTCCGGGCGCCGATGGGTTCCACCAGGGTGCAGTCGGGGTCGTCCGCCAGCATCATGACATGGGGGGTCTCCAGGGCGGCGCCGCGGCGCACCGCCATCCGGGGCGGTATCCGGGATTCCACCGTGTTCTCGCTGGGGCGGATGAGGGACAGGCTGCCCCGATGGTAATTGTAGGCCTCCAGGTCTACCCGGCCCACCAGGCCCTGGCGCACACGGCCGCTCTGCAAGGTACGCTCCACATAGACAAAGCCGTCCACCGCCCGTGTCAGCACGTCCTGCTGATACGCCTGCATGGTGCGGTGGATCTTGTCCACCCGGTCCTGCAGGCCGCTGTCCGCAAGGTATACCTCGGGCAGGATCAGATGGAGGGCGCTGGGACCGTCCCCAGCGGCACAGGCCGCCTTTTCCCAATAGCTGCGGTCGCTGGTGAACTGGTCGCAGGCGATGCAGCCCCACTGCCCCAGCGGCACCGCCGCATCGGGCAGAAGGATATGGGCCGGCATAAAGCAGGGTGTCTTTTCCATATTCCGTTCCTCACTCTCACATAAACCACAGGCCGGGGCAGTCAGTAAAACATCCCGCTCTCACTGTCCCGCACCACAACATAGGCGGCTCCCAGCTGTTTCATCTGCTGGGCCGTCTGCTCCAGCAGGGCGGGGTCCTGGGCCTCCCCCGCAGGCAGGCTGACCACCAGGTTCTGCACCCCCAGCTGGGCGGGCAAAGCCCCCAGCGTGGTGCTGACGCCGGTGCAGCTGGCCAGAGGATACTCGTACCACAGGGTGACCCGGTCCGCAAACCGGGCGTCCCAGGCGGCGATATCCGCCGCCAGCCGGGCGTCGCGGCTCAGGCCGCCCGTCTCCCCGAAGCCCTGGCTGGAGGACACCGCCGGCGGGAACTGGACCGCCGACAGGCAGACCTGTTCAAACCCGCAGCCGTACAGCTCCTCGATCAGGTCGCCGATGAACTGCACCGCCGAATCCGCATAGGGGTTCAGCCAGGCCTTGCCCCCCGCCGCCGCGTTGGCGGCATCCAGCCACAGATAGCCGCCGCCCCCCGCGTACTGGATGGACATCCCGCGGTCGGTGTAGGCGGCGATGGGGTCCTGGAAGGCGGCCACCCCGGCCACCGGCACCAGCCCCTCCTCTTTGAAGATGGCGGCGATGCGGGCGGGGTCCACCACATGGGCGGCCACGCTGCGGCTGGCAGCCGGCACCGCCGAGGCATAGTAGATATAGCCCGTCGTGTCCTTCAGAGGGATGAGGGCGTACGTCACCCCCTGCTGTGCCAGGTTTTGGGCCGTCGCCCGGATGGAAGCTTCATCGCCCAGAGCCGACAGGCTCACCGAGGCCCAGCTGCCCTCCCGGATGGCGGTGCCTGCCACCGGCAGGGCCTCCGACGAGGCAGCCGCCTGAGAAGAAGCCGCCTGGGAGGAAGCAGGCTCCGGCCGGGAACTGGCCGGCTCGGGCCGGGGATCCGCCTGGGAAGAAACAGCCTCCGAGGAGGCGGGCAGTTCCCGGTCCCGCACCACGGTATACCAGGTGTGGGTGGCCCAGTCCAGCACATAGGGCGCCGCCAGCCAGGCCGCGCCCAGCACCACGGCCGCCAGCAGCAGGATCCCCAGCGCTTTCTTGATCTTGTCCCCGCGGCTGTAAAAGCTGCGGTGATACCGCTTGATCTTTTTGTTCCGCCTTCTTCTCGGCATGGTTCCTCACCTTTCCCCTTTAAGGGCGGCGCGCTGGCGCACCCCGCCCTGCACTTTTACAGGATGACCGTATGCCCCGTAAAGCCATAGATGGCCAGCGCCAGCACCCCGATGTAGATCAGGGTGATGGGCATTCCCCGGAAAGCCGATGGGATGGCCTGGCTGCGCAGGCGGTTCTGGGCTTCGGTCACCAGCAGCACCGCCATCAGATAGCCCACGCCGCTGCCCAGGCCAAAGCCCAGCGCCTGCGTCAGGGTGAAATTTTGGGTGCGGCCCAGCAGCAAGGTGCCCAGCACACAGCTGTTCAGGGCAGCCAGCGGCAAAATGCGCAGCAGCTGCCGCTTCCAGGGCAGGCGCAGCAGGTACAGCAGGACCATCTCCACCCCGCTGACGACCGCGATGCACGCCATGTACACCAGGGGCCGGAAGGACGCCGGAAGCCCGAACGAGGCCGTCCAGCCGCCTGCCAGCCATCCCACGGGGGCCACCAGGAACTGGGTGACGCACAGCAGCAGGCCAAACAGCAGGCTGTTGGTCCGCTCGTCCCCTACCAGCTGCACCAGGCGCGAAACGCCCAGCGCCCGGGTAAAGACCGCGTTCTGGGCAAAGACAGCCAGCATCGCATATCCAAAAAAGACAGCCAGCGTCTCGGGCAGCGAGCCCGCCGGCTGGGTCGAAAAGATCGCAGGATTCACAGCTCGCCACCCGCCTCCTTTTGCTCTTTCTGATGGTTGACGATCACCTGGTTGCGCGCCTCATTGGTGAGGAACGCCTTGTACCGGGCCGCCAGCGCCCGCCAGACGGCGCACAGCACCCCCAGCAGGATGAATCCGCCCGCCGGCATGGAGGCCAGCGGCAGCAGGATGGTGTTGGCCGTCACCGGCAGGCCAAAAACGGTGCCCGCCGCCAGCCATTCCCGGATGCAGCCCACCAGCAGCAGGATGACGGCATAGCCCACCGTCACCCGCACGCCTTTGGACACCGCCTTGCGCAGCGTCTCCTGGACGCGGGCGTAGCGGTAGATCAGCAGAGGCTCCACCACCAGCAGGGGCAGGTAGATGCCCAGCGTCAGCAGCCCCACCCCGAACAGACGTTCCAGGACGGGATAGACCGCCAGGTAGACCACCGACGCGGTCCCGCAGTAGATCAGGCCCCGGGGCAGCAGTTTGGCCCGCAGTTCTTCCTCGCCGGCGTGCTCCTGCAGGGGCACCAGCTTGCTCAGCCCAAAGCTCAGCACCCGGGAGGGGGTCAGCAGCAGGGCCACCGCCACCGCCAGCATCAGGGCGTTTTTGCCGCTGGTGGCCAGCACCACGAGCGGCGCCAGCCCCATGCCCTGCATCACCACGGGGTTGTTCAAAAAGATGCGGTCATGGTGGGCATACCGCCCGGGGTCCCGCAGGATGGCTTCCGCTTTTCTCTGTTTCATACGGCAGCCTCCTTTCCGGTCGCCTGGTCCCCTTTGGGCAGGTGGTACAGACGGTCCACCACACGGTCCAGCCAGCCGGACAGGGCGTTGACGATCAGCAGCGCAAAGCAGCCGCCCGTCTCATACACCCCAAAATACCGGAAAGCCATGCACACGCACCCCAGCAGCGCGCCGTACAGCACGCGGCCCAGACGGCGCTTGGGGCAGGTATAGGGTTCGCTGACCAGGAACACGGCGCTGTAAAGGGTGGCGCCGCTGACCAGCTCATATTTCACCAGGTTGAGCCGCTGCAAAGCGCTCTCCCACACGGTGGTATGCACCAGATCCGCCTGCCGCGGGAACAGGAACGCGATCACCGCGCAGGCCGCCAAAAAGCTGACCGCCGCGCTCAGGCGCATATCCTTCTGGGTGTACAGGAACAAAGCGCAGGCCAGCAGGATCAGCACCGCGCCGGTGCCCAGCGGGGCCGCGAACTCTCCCAGCACCAGCGGCCAGGAACTGACCGTCGGCAGGCCCCCGTTGCGCAGGGTGCTGCCCATGCCGCTGACCAGGCTCACCCCGGTGGTGTCCCACAGGGGGATGTCCGCATAGGGCTGCGGGTAGAGGAACACCTGTTCCGGCCAGGACACCGCCACCACCACAAAGCCCACCGCCGCCGGATGGAAGGGGTAGCTGCCATAGCCGCCAAAGGCTTCCTTGCCCAGCAGCACGCCGGCCATCACCGCCGTCACCAGCACATACCAGCTGACGGTGGCGGGCATCAGCAGGGCGATCACCAGGGCGAAGCTCTCATTGGACCAGTCCCCCAGGCGGTATACACGGCGGCGCAGCACCGCCACCAGGCGGTCGCAGAGGTTGCCGGTGAGCAGGGCCACCAGGCACAGCAGCACCGGCCGCGGCCCGTACAGGTAGGCCGACATACACACCAGCGGCAGAGCCATCCAGCAGATATGCTTATAATACCCGCCTGTACGGGCCAGCTCCGCCGCCTGTTGTTTCTTGATCGAATCTTCCATTGGTCATCCTCATCCAGGGCGTCACATCGCCGCCAGCCGGGCCACCGCCCCGGCCGGGTCGGCCGCGGCAAACACCGAGCTGCCGGCCACCAGCACATCGGCGCCGGCGCGGGTGCACAGGGCGGCGGTCTCATCGTTGACGCCGCCGTCCACTTCCAGCAGAAAGGCAAGGCCCAAAGCCTCGCGCCGGGCCTTCAGGGCCGTCAGCTTGTCCAGGCAGGAGGGCATGAATTTCTGGCCCCCAAAACCCGGCTCCACGCTCATCACCAGCACCAGATCCAGCTGGTCCAGCCAGGGATCCAGCGCTTCGGCGGGGGTGCCCGGCTTGATGGTCATGCCGGTCTTGCAGCCCGCCGCACGGATGGCGGCCAGCACAGCGGCGGGGTCATCCTCCGACTCCAGGTGGAAATTGATCAGTCCCGCCCCTGCCCTGGCAAAGGCGTCCACATAGGCCAGGGGGTGGCTGATCATCAAATGCACATCGAAAAAGGCGCTGGGGATGCCCTGGTGCAGGCTGGCCAGCACCGGCACCCCAAAGCTGATATTGGGCACAAAATGCCCGTCCATGACATCAAAATGCAGCATACCGGCCCCCGCCTCCAGGACCAGACGGCACTGGTCTCCCAGGCCGCAGAAGTCGGCGGAAAGAATGGATGGGCTGACGATCGCCATAACTATACACTCCGTTGCATCAGTTTTTATGTGGGGCCGCGCCGGGGCGCAGCTCACATTTTAGTGTACACGAAAACGGCGCAAAAATCAAACCCGCGGCCGTCTTTTTCACGGAAATGACGTATTTGCCCCAAAATGCGGCAGCCCTTTCAGCGTGCGGCGGCGTCCGGGCCGGGCTGTGTGGTGTCGTCCGACAGCTTGAGCAGGTCCCCCTTGCCCGGCACCTCGGCCGGCAGGGTAAAGACAAAACGGCACCACTCTCCCTGCTTGCTCTCCACCCGGATCTGCCCGCCCGACAGATTCACCAGCACCTTGCAGATGTGCAGGCCAAGGCCGGCCCCGCGGGCATGGAGGCCCCGGGACTGGTCCTCTTTATAAAAGCGGTCGAACACGAAGGGCAGCGCCTCGGGGGAGATGCCCTGGCCGCTGTTCCAGATGGAGATCTCGGCCTCAGGGCCCAGTTTTTCCACGCTGAAGCGGATCACGCCCCCCGGCGGGGTGAACTTGACCGCGTTGTCCAGGAGGTTGTACACCACCTGGTGGATCAGGTCGGGGTCGGCATAGACCAGCACCCGCTCGTCAATGGTCAGGCCCTCCAGGTCGATCTGGCCGTCGTTGATCCGCTGTTCCGCCGACAGAGCCACCCCGGTCAGGGTCTCCCAGATATTGAACATCCGGGCGTTGACCCGGTATTCCCCCGACTCCAGCTTGGACAGATCCAGCATATTCTGCACCAGCCGCGCCAGCCGCCCCGTCTCCTGGGAGACCAGCTGCAGGTAATGGTTTTGCAGTTCGGGCGGGATGGTGCCGTCCAGGATGCCGTCGATAAAGCCCTTGATGGTGGTCATGGGGGTGCGCAGCTCGTGGGCGATGTTGCCCATGAACTGTCCCCGGGAGGAATCGATCTGCTGGAGGTTGGCGGCCATGGTGTTGAAGGTGCGGGCCAGGTCGGCGATCTCGCCGTCTCCGTCCACGTCCTCCACCCGCACCGAAAAGTCGCCGCCTCCGAATTTCTGGGCCGCCTCGCTGATGCGGTGGAGCGGCTGGGTCAGGCTGCGCATCAGGAAGGTGGTCAGCACGCTGGCGCAGATGAGCATGAGGCAGGCCGACAGCAGGAAGTTGGAGCCAAAATTGCCCACGAACTCATCCAGCATCTGGCCCGACGCGCAGACGAATACATAGCCCACCGGCCCGCCGCTGAACGCGATGGGCTGCGCGGACACATAAAACCGCTCGGTCAGGGCGCCCCCCAGCTTGCCCAGCTGGTGATATACCCCTTCCTGTGCGCCGGCCACATCCTCCATCACCTCGGCCGGCACCGCGCGCACAGCCAGATAATCGTTGTTGGAGGCCAGCACCACGCTGCCGTGGTCGTCGGTGAAAAAGATATGCACGTTGGCGCTCTCGCCAATCAGGTCCACCTTGTCGGACACGCCGGCGTCGGTCATGGGCTGGCCGTCCGCCAGGTCTTTCAGAAAGTAACCGGCGGTGCGGCTGACCAGGCCCCCCACGTCATCCAGCGCGCCAAAGCGCTCCTGGGCAAAGTAGCGGCTGAACAGCACCAGCTGGGACAGGCCCATGACGGCCACGCCCAGGATCATCAGGGTGGCTACGGTGGAGAAAAAAGCCACCGATATGCTCTTGCGCATTATTGACGCACCTCGAATTTATAGCCCACGCCCCAGACGGTCTTCAGCTCCCACTTGTCGGAAGCCCCGGCCAGCTTCTCCCGCAGGCGCTTGACGTGCACGTCGATGGTGCGGGAATCGCCGTAATACTCGAAGCCCCACACCTCGTCCAGCAGCTGATCCCGGGTGTAGACGCGGTTGGGATGGGAGGCCAGGCAGTACAGCAGCTCCAGCTCTTTGGGGGGCGCTTCCACCACCTTGCCCTTGACTTTCAGCTCGTAGCTGTTCATATCCAGCCGCAGGTTGTCGAACTCCACCACCCCTTCGGCGGGCTTTTCGGCGCTGCCGGCCGCACAGCGGCGCAGCACCGCTTTGATGCGGGCCACCACTTCCTTGCTGTCGAAGGGCTTGACGATGTAGTCGTCGGCGCCCAGTTCCAGCCCCAGCACCTTGTCGAAGGTCTCGCCCTTGGCGGTCAGCATGATCACCGGGGTATCGCCCTGCTTGCGGATGCGGCGGCAGACCTCCCAGCCGTCCAGCCTGGGCATCATCACATCCAGCAGGACCATGTCCGGCTTGACCTGCCCATACTTGGCCAGGGCGTCCTCCCCGTCCGAAGCCAGGGTGACCTGGTACCCCTCCTTGGTCAGGTAGAGCCGCAGCAGCTCGCAGATATTCTGGTCGTCGTCCACGACGAGGATCTTTTCGTTTGCCATAGTGGTTCTCCTTCACACTGGGTGCATCCCCAGGCAGTGCGGATGCACCTTTTTGCTCCGGGCAGGCAGCAACGGCCCCCGCCCCGCCGATACGTTCACAGTTTTATTATACGGAACAGTTATGACAAAATAAAGAACATCCCGCAATTTTATCCTGTCCCAGTTGCAGCAAAAGCGCTGGCCGGCCCAAAAACAATGCGGGGGCCGGCTTTGCAGCCGACCCCCGCAGAGGGACCCTATCTTTCGTGACGCAAAAGTTCTTTTGTTTTGGTGCGATCAACAACAGAAGGAATATTGGTTCTATTCCTCTTTGCCGCCACATCGGATGGGTGTTTTACCCGAGCGTGCAGGTGGTCTCTGGCACCTGCTCGCCCCTTATATCATCTCCCGGTATGGTGCCCCGGGGGTGTTATAAGTAATGTTAGACCTGGACGTTGGCCACTTCGGTAGCGGTCTGGGTGATAACAACGCCGATCACCCATGCGCTCTCGCCATTCAGGCTGTCGTTGGTGACCTTCACAGCGCTGACTTCCACATCATACTCGCAGTTATGAGTATTTACAGCACTGACACCAGTACCGTCAACGATCGTCTTCGGGCAGTTGTTAGAATTACCAGTCAGATATGTAACAACACTCTCAATAGCAGCCTTTTCATCCAACATACCAGACATGACATACATCAAACTGCTGGTCCGAACATTCTTATTGTCAGTAGGTGCAGCGGCAAACGAAGCGTGGACGTTATCAACATAAACAACATTACTGTCAACAACTTTTTTCTTCAATTCACTACGCAACACAGTGAGGTGCCCCGACTTATCTACACCATCACGTGCACTAAAGATACTATTATAATCCCATTTAATATCTTTAGTAGCAAATTTGCTGGTATCCGTAGCAATGTCCTTCACCCAGCCATCCAGGGTGCTGCTGCTGCTAACGGTGATATACTCTTTCAGATCTTCGCTCAGGGCGTCCGTTGCATAGGTTGCAGCGTTGCCAGTGGTAACGATCTGGTTATCGTCCTCGTTGTTATCGGGCGTATTGCCGTTATCAGAGCAGCCAGCCAGCATGCTGACGGCCATAACGCCGGCCAGCATCAGGGAAGCAATTTTCTTGAGCTTCATAATGAATTTTTCCTCCTATATGAGTGTAGAAAACAATAGAGACTCGAAACAGGTTTAAATGGAGGCTCTATTCCTAGCGATCAGTCCAAATCAATCACTCGACCGTGTTGCTGACCTTGGTAACATTCTGGGTCAGAACAATGGCCAGCACCCAAGCGCTCTCATCGCTGGCGCTGCTGCTGGAAACACGCACAACGCTGACTTCTGCGGAGTAAGCAGGATCGTACTTGGTGTCGGTGGTAGTATTTGTAACAGCGGTTTTCGCAACGTCACTCAGAACATTACGAGCAAACATATCAACCATCTTGCTAACAGCCTCTTCCTGGGTCAGCTTGCCGGAAGCAGTGTAAATATAGCCGTACTTCTCAGAGACGTTGTCGGCAGGAATATCATCGAACTTGCCATCATCATCCAGCAGACCATCCAGCTTGTCATTCAGCTTGCCCTGCACAGCTGTGTTAAGTTCAACCTTATTGGGTGCCACAAAAATATTACTGATCTTATCTTTGCTGAAATCGCCGGTGCTGGAAGCCAGATCCTTCAGGATGGAATCCAGATTGGTGCTGGCAGTAAAACCAGAGAACTTATATTCTTCTTTGTCATCAGCAGACACTGCATCATTGGCATACGCCACAACGCCGGTGGTGGGAACAACGGGGTTCTCCTCCTCGCCGCTGTTGGCAGAGCCTTTGCAGCCAGCCAGCATGCTGACGGCCATAACGCCGGCCAGCATCAGGGAAGCAATTTTCTTGAGCTTCATAATGAATTTTTCCTCCTTATGGTGTATAAAAGATAGAGACCCAAAACAGGTTCAAAGGAAGGTCCTTTCCTTTGTGTGCCTATCATAACATACCCCCCCCGGTGTCAAGACCCAATTTTCATTTTTGCCAATTTTTCTTTATTTTCTTTAGTTCGTGTGTTCTAACTTCGGAGGCAAAACGAAAAGCGCCCCGCTTTCGCAGGGCGCTTTGGAATAGCCGTTTCAATGTATACGTTTTGTAAATTTTACAGAGCTTTACTCCAGGATCTTTTCGATGGTCAGGATGTTTTTGCCGTCCCGGCGCTCGTACTCCATGTGGTCCATGCTCTTTTTGACCATCAGGATGCCCAGACCGCCGATCTCACGTTCGTCCGCCGAAAGGCTGATGTCGGCATCCTTTTTGGCCAGGGGGTCAAAGGGCACGCCCGCATCCTCAAACTGAATGGTGATCTTTTTGGGGCTGCTGCCAACGCTGCAGCGAATGGTGGCCTCCCCGTGGCCGGGAGCATAGGCGTAATGCGCGATATTGACGTACAGTTCCTCCACTGCCACCTGGATGGCGATTTCCGCCTTGGTGGAACAGTTGGCCGTGCGCAGGTGCTGCTCGATAAAGTCCTGTACCGCTTGCAGCTGTTCCAGCTCGGCGGGAACGGTCAGGCTGTCCATCTGTACGGCGTTGTCGGTGGTCTTGACTTCCAGACAAAGCATGGTGATATCGTCAAACTGCGGCGTATCCCCCACAAAGCGGTCGATATCCGCCTTGACCGCATCCAGCAGCTTTTTCGGTTTGCAGGCGCCCGAGGCATTCAGGGCCGACAGCATCCGGTCGGTGCCATAGAGGACGTTTTCGCCGTTGGTGGCTTCCGCCACGCCGTCGGTGTATACAAACAGGATATCGCCGGGCGCAAGATCCAGTTCGTAGGGACGGTAGCGGGAACCCTCCATGCCCGCCAGCACAAACCCATGGCGGTCGTGGTACAGCTCAAAGGAACCGTCCCGCCGTTTGATGGCCGGAAATTCGTGTCCCGCGTTGGACGCCACCATGTGCCCGGTGGAGATCTCATAGATGCCCAGCCAGGCAGTGACGAACATTTCAGCGTCATTGTTTTCGCACAGCTGGTTGTTCACCGCCGCCAGCACCTCCTGGGGCGCCTTGCCGGTGAGGGCCTCGTTTTTGATCAGGGTCTTGGCGATCACCATGAACAGGGCCGCGGGCACGCCCTTGCCCGACACGTCGGCAATGACCAAGGCCAGATGGTCGTTGTCCACCAGGAAGAAGTCGTAGAAGTCGCCGCCCACCTCTTTGGCGGGATGCATATTGGCGTAGATATCAAACTCCTCCCGCTCCGGAAACGCCGGGAAAATACAGGGCAGCATACTGGCCTGGATCTGCGTGGCCACGCTGAGCTCCGCCCCGATGCGCTCCTTTTCTGCGGTGACTTTGGCAAGGTTATCGATGTAATTATCCAACTCCTCCAGCATGAAGTTGAAGGAATTGCCCAGCTCCTCGATCTCGTCGCCGGTGTGCATCTCGATGTGCTGGTTTTTGAAATCGGAGGTGCGGGTGATCTTTTCCATCATGCCGGCCAGAGTACCCACAGGCTTTGTCACTGTATAGCGCACAAAAACGATGTAGCAGACGATCGCCACACCGATGATGCCCACCGAGATGCCCAGCATGGTGTACAGGAAAGAGTTCAGATAGCTGCGCACTTCCCGCATATCGATGATGTACTGGATCTCCGCAATGGCCTGCCCGTTCTCGTCCAGGATGGGCCACACAGCAGTGTAATTGTAACCATAGGAGTTGTCGGTGATCAGCGGCATCTCACTGCCAGTATTCGCCGCATACAACTCCCATCCCTCCTCATAAACTTGCAAGTCATCAGGATTGGAAGCCGCATCGGTGTAGAGGATATCACTGCCATAGGGGATCTGGGCTGCTGGGTCATCTCCCATTTCCGGCACGCAGGTATCAATATAGAAGGTCACGCTGTCCTCATCCGGCACCACAAGAGACAAGAAGGTGATACCGCCCTCTTTTTTCAGTTTTTCAAACATTTGTACTGTCTTTGTATAGATCTCGGTTTGGTCTCCGC
>MHCFR04200__coassemble_457_pt1 | contig 24025 bp, 23 predicted proteins | sample MHCFR04200__metabat2_high_PE_011 | metagenome-assembled genome bin MHCFR04200
TCAAGCTCTTTTTTGAAGCTTTTCGCAAGCTCTTTTGCGTTTTGTGGGCGCCCCGCTGGGCGCTCATGTATAGTACTACTCTTTCCTCCTTTTGTCAACCCCTTTTTTCAACTTTTTGGAAGTTTCTTGGCCCTTGACATTTCCGCCCCCTTCCCGGTATGATACAGATACCTATAATAAGGGAAGGAAGTGGATCGTATGCCCTGCGTTACTGTACGGGGATGCCGGATCGGGGAAGGACGGCCCAAAGTCATCCTGCCCATCGTAGAACAGGACCTGGCGGACATCCTTGCCCGCGGACGGGCCTTTGCCGGCCTGGAGGCCGACTGTGTGGAATTCCGGGCCGACTGGTTCAGCGGCTGGCGGGATGCGGACGCCCTGGCCCGGTGCCTGACCGGACTGCGGCAGGCCGTGGGAGAAAAGCTGCTTTTGGTCACCCTGCGCACCCGGCCGGAGGGCGGCCAGGCGGATGCCGCGCCAGAGGAATACGACGCATTCTGCCGCCGGGTGTGCGCCGGCGGCTGCGCCGACCTGCTGGACATCGAGTTTCTGCCCGCCGGGGAGAGGCTGCCCGGCCTGATCGCCGCCGCCCATGCCCGGGGGGTGGCGGTCGTCTGCTCCAGCCACGATTTTTCCGGGACGCCGTCCTGCCGGGAAATGGTGGACCGGCTGTGCGCCATGCAGCGGGCCGGAGCCGACCTGCCCAAGCTGGCGGTCATGCCCCAGAGCCGCCGGGACCTCCTTGCCCTGCTGGCCGCCACCGCCGAGATGGCCGAACAGCACCCGGCCACCCCCGTCATCACCATGAGCATGGGGGCGCTGGGCGGCATCAGCCGGCTCTGCGGCGAGGCGATGGGCTCCGCCATGACCTTTGCCTGCGCGGGCAAGGCCAGCGCGCCCGGCCAGATCGAGCTGGACGTCCTGAACCCCGTGCTGGACCGGCTGCGGCTGGAACCGCTGTCCTAAAAGCAAAACGCGGCGCCGCCTTTGCGCCGCGCCGTGTTTCGGTCTGTGTCCGGATCCTCCGTTTATTTCCGGCCCTTGCCGGTCAGTTTGCCCAGGGCCACCTTCCAGCGGGGGTAGCCCCAGCGCGGGTCGTCGGTGAAATCGTCGGCCAGCTTCCAGGGAAAGATGCCGTCGTCGAAGTAGAGGCTCCCGTCCTCCCCCACCCGGGTCAGCTTTTTGGGCAGGTATTGCTCATCGTAGTAGCCTCTCTTGGGGCGGGACCAGTGCAGGGTGCCGTCGGGGTCCATCCCGTCGCACCACACCCCAAAGACAAAGGTGGCCGCCTCGCCGTAGCAGTGCTGCTCAAAGCGGATCTTCCCGTCGTAGTAGAACTTCATGACTTCCAGCGTGCCCGATTCCTTTTTGCCGTCCCGGCCCAGCACCGGCCGGTAATCCTGCTGATAGCGGCAGCCGCAGTGCCTGCCGGCAAAGTCCTTGGCATCGTATCCCATATGAATCCTCCCTTGTGTTCGCTGCGCCTGTGATCCTGTTTCTTTTATGATAGCAGACCTTTTTTGTTTTCACAAGGGCCAAAATGGCGCTGCGGCGGACTGAGTCTTTTCAAATCCCCGTTCCCGTGCTATACTGTTTGCATATCCAGACGAGGAGGTAAAAGGATGCGGTTTTCTACCAAGAGCCGGTACGGCCTGCGCCTGATGGCCGAGCTGGCCTGTTCCACTTCCGGGCGTGCTACGCCCTTGAAGGAGATCAGTGAGCGGCAGCATCTCAGCCTGAAATATCTCGAACAGCTGGTCACGCCCCTGGCCAAGGCAGGCCTGGTCAAGAGCGAGCGGGGCAGCCAGGGCGGATACCGCCTGGCCCGGGACCCCGCCCGGATCACCGCGGGGGAGATCATCGCCGTGATGGAGGGCAGCGTCGCCCCCATCCCCTGCCTGGAGAGCGAGATCAACGAGTGCCCTCTCTCGGACCAGTGCGCCACGCTGCCCTTCTGGGCCGGGCTGGACGAGGTGATCAACCAGTATCTCGAGAGCGTCAGCCTGGCCGACATCGCCAAAAGCATGATGGAAAAACCGGGCGGCGCCTGCGCCTGTGCAAAAAATCGGGCTTTGGGCGAAAAAACACCTTGACATTTCCCGCCAAATCAAGTATAATAAGCAGGCATTCGACGGAATGCCGGGTGTATAGGGGTATAGCTCAGTTGGTAGAGCAGCGGTCTCCAAAACCGCGTGCCGTGAGTTCGAGACTTACTACCCCTGCCAAAAGCACAGTGCCAGCCGGCGCTGTGCTTTTTTGCATTCCGGCAAAGCCCGGCCCCGCTGCGGGGCGGGCGGCGCGCACACACCAGCCCATCCCCGCATAGGATGGGGCAAGGAGGATGCCTATGGATATCCAATACCTGCTGCTGTTGCAGCAGCTGCGGGACGCGGCCGGAGCCCTGCTCACCCCGCTGATGCAGCTTGTCAGCGACCTGGCGGCCAGCTCGGTGACCATCGGGGCGGCGGCCTTCGTCTTTTGGGCCGTGGACCGGCACTTTGGCGGCTTTCTGATGCTGAACTATGTGGGCAGCAGCCTGCTGGTCCAGGTGGCCAAGCTGACCGCCTGCGTCTACCGGCCCTGGGTGCGCGACGCGCGGCTCCACCCGGCGGCGGCCGCGCTGGAGACGGCCACCGGCTATTCCTTCCCTTCAGGGCACACCCAGAGCGCCGCGGCCATTTACGGCAGCGTGGGCCTGTGGTACGGCCGCAAGCGCCGGTGGCTGGCCGTCCTGATGGTGGTCATGATCCTGCTCACCGCCTTTTCCCGCAACTATCTGGGGGTCCACACCCCCCAGGACGTTCTGGTCAGCATGGCCCTGACCGGCGCCTACCTCTGGCTGAACGGCAAGGTCGCCGCCCGGCTGGAGCGCCAGCCCGGTTTCGACCTGCCGGTGGCGGCCGCGGGGATGGCCTTTGCCCTGGCGGCGGTGGCCTGGTTCTCCCTCAAAAGCTACCCCATGGACTACGTGGACGGCGCCCTTCTGGTGGACCCTCTGGTGATGATGGAGGACGGCTTCATGGCCGCGGGGATGGTGTTCGGCTTTTATCCCGGCTGGCTGATCGAGCGGCGGTGGCTGCGCTTTTCCACATCCCGGCGGACGGCGGCCCAGTACGCCCTGGCCGCGGCGGCCCTGGTCCCCATGCTGCTGATCTACAAGCTGCTGCCCCGGCTGCTGGCCGCCCTCACCGGCCCCCTCTGGGCCGAGTTTATCAGCTGCGCGTTCCTGGCTTTTTACGTCATGGCCCTGGTCCCCGCCCTGATCTGCCGGCTGCAGCGCCGCCAAAACCGCCCCCAGCCGTAACTTTCTTCGGCTCCCTTGACTGTCAAAACGTCCCGACCGGGCGGCATGTGCGTACGGCCGGGACTTTTTCGCATCTGCGCGCTTTTTGCGCCGGCTGTCAGAAAATCGAAAAAAACTGCAAATTCAGGCTTGACAACCTGCCCCCCGATTGGTATAATAAAACACGTTCCGGCGGTCAGACGCCGGCGGCCATCGCAAGTATGGCCCGGTAGCTCAGTTGGTTAGAGCACCAGCCTGTCACGCTGGGGGTCGTCGGTTCGAGCCCGATCCGGGTCGCCATATGCTGCTATAGCTCAGTTGGTAGAGCGCATCCTTGGTAAGGATGAGGTCTCCAGTTCAAATCTGGATAGCAGCTCCAGGCACAGCCCTTCCAAAGCGGTCTGCTTTGGAGGGGCTTTTTGTTTGCCCTCCGGCCGTATGGGCGCATCTGCCGGTTTTGGGCCGCGGCGGCCCCGGCTTTTGTTCCAAAGCGCCAAAAAACGCCGGCTTTATTGACGAACGGCCTTCGGAGGGCTAATATAAAAAGGGGAAGTTAACGGCATGCAACTTCCCGGTTTGGAGGTGTGAAAGATGTATTTGAAGGACGCACAGATCGGGCGGACCTACATTGTGGAAAAGATCGGCCTGCCCTTCCAGCTCGAACGCCGGCTGGAGGCGCTGGGCATGACCAACAAGACCCCTGTCTCGGTGCTCAACCGCAAGGGCAAGGGCATCCTGATCATCAAGCTGCGGGGCACCCGCTTCGCGCTGGGGTATAACATTACCAAAAACATCGAAGTAAAGGAGGGTGAGCCCCATGCCTGAGCGCAGCGGACACGACATGACCATCGGCTTCATCGGCAATCCCAACTGCGGCAAGACCACCCTGTTCAACGCCTACACCGGCGCCAACCTCAAGGTGGCCAACTGGCCGGGGGTCACGGTGGAAAAGGTGGAGGGCGCCGTCCGACACCACGGCCTGAACATCCATCTGGTGGACCTGCCCGGCACCTACAGCCTGACCTCCTACACCATGGAGGAGACGGTGTCCCGGCAGTTCATCCTCAGCGGGGAGGTGGACGTCATCATCAACGTGGTGGACGCCTCGGCCCTGGAGCGCAGCCTCTACCTGACCTTGCAGCTGCTGGAGCTGGGCAAGCCGGTGGTGATGGCCCTGAACATGATGGACATCGTGGAAAAGCGCGGGATGGAGATCGACCTGCACCGCCTGCCCGAGATGCTGGGCATCCCGGTCATCCCGGTGTCGGCCCGCCAGCGCCGCGGCCTGGACGCGCTGCTCCACGCCGCCGCCCACCACAAGGACAGCACCGGGCCCGACCCTCTGGTGCACCAGCACAAGACCGTCTCCCATCACCGGCACGACCACCACGCCGAGTACACCATGGTCTATTCGGACCCGATCGAGGACAAGATCGACCAGATCATCCCCGCGCTGCACGCGCGCTACCCCGGCCTGACCAACGAGCGCTGGCACGCCCTCAAGCTGCTGGAGGGGGACAAGGAGATCTGTGAGAAATACCCGGTGGACCTGCCCCAGGTGCTGGACCGCAGCTATGAGTCGGACATCATCAACCAGAAATACGACTTCATCGGGGAGATCCTGGACGAGGTGCTGATCCACAAGGAGCGGCAGGATATCCTCACCGAGCGGGCCGACCGGCTCCTGACCAGCAAGGTGTGGAGCATCCCCATCTTCCTTGTCATCATGGCGGCCATCTTCTTCTTGACCTTCACCATCGGCGACTGGCTCAAGGGCTATCTGGAGCTGCTGATCGGCTGGCTGTCCGACGGGGCCGCCGCCGCCCTGGCCGCCATCCATGCCGGGGACGTGCTGTCCTCCCTGATCGTGGACGGCATCATCGCGGGCGTGGGCACCATCGTCACCTTCCTGCCCAACATCCTGATCCTGTTCCTCTGCCTGGCTCTGCTGGAGGACAGCGGCTATATGGCCCGGGTGGCCTATGTGATGGAGGGCATCATGAGCAAGCTGGGGCTGTCGGGCAAGGCCTTCATCCCCATGCTGCTGGGCTTCGGGTGCACGGTGCCGGCCGTCATGGCCTCCCGCGCGCTGGAAAACAAGCACGACCGGCTCAAGGTGATGCTGGTGACCCCCTTCATGAGCTGCAACGCCCGGCTGACCATCTACATCCTCTTCTCCGAGATGTTCTTCGGGGACAACGCCATGGTGGTGGCCTACTCCATGTACCTGATCGGCATACTGGTGGCCATCCTGGTCACGGCGCTGCTCCATCTGATGGACCGGAAAAAGAGCGTCAACTACCTGCTCATCGAGCTGCCCGAATACAAGCTCCCCGACGCCCGCACGGTGGCCATCTACGTCTGGGAAAAGGTCAAGGATTACCTGGAAAAGGCCGGCACCACCATCTTCATCGCCACCCTGCTCATCTGGGTGGTGCTGAACTTCGGCCCCGCCGGCTACACCCCCTCCATGTCGGACAGCTTCGGCGCCCTCATCGGCAAGGCCCTGACCCCCTTCTTTGCCCCCATCGGCCTGGGCTTCTGGCAGATCGCGGTGGCCCTCATCGCGGGCATCTCCGCCAAGGAAGTGGTGGTCTCCAGCTGCGCGGTGCTGTTCGGCATCGTCAACGCCAGCTCGGAGGCCGGGATGGCCGCCTTTGCCGCCGCCCTCGAGGGGATCGGCTTCGGGCCCTTCAACGCCCTCTGCCTGATGATCTTCTGCCTGCTGTACATCCCCTGCGCCGCCGCCCTGGCCACCATCCAGAAGGAATCGGGCAGCTGGGGCTGGACCGTCTTTACCGCCGCCTTCCAGCTGGCGGTGGCCTGGCTGGTCACCTTCGCGGTCTATCAGACCGGTATGCTGCTGCTGTGAGAAAGGAGGCGCGGGCATGAGCACCCTCTTTGCGGGCCTGCTGATCCTGGCGGCCCTGGCGGCCTGGACCTTCTGGGCCCTGCGGCGTCTATGGCGGCGCAGAACGCACGGCGGATGCGGCTGCTGCTCCGGCCGCTGTCCCTGGCGCGGCCGCTGCCGCTGAGGCCGGTCCCCCTATACAACAAAAAAGCACTGCCCCCGGCCGGAGGCGGTGCTTTTTCTTGTTTCAGCGCATCTTCTCCTGTTCCAGGAAAAACCGGAGGGCGCCCAGGAGGTTGGCGTCGTTGCCGTACTTGCAGCGCACCACCTCGGGCTTGCCGAAGGGGGTGAAGAAGATGGCGTCGTACAGCTGCCCGAGCTTTTCCCGGATGATGTCGGTGACCTCAGGCCGGGCGCTGATCCCGCCGCCGATGGCGTAGCGCTCCAGGTCCAGCACCGACTGGACCGCATAGATGCCGGCGGCGGTCATCTCGCCAAAGGTATCCAGCGCTTCCACGGCCTCCTTCTCCCCGGCGTCGTAGGCCGCAAAGAACTGCAGGCCGTCCAGCCCCGCCGGGTCCACCCCCTTGCGGATGGCGTACTGGTGCAGCAGGCCGGTGGCCGAGGCATAGTGGGCCCACAGCAGGTCGGTGTCCAGGTCATGGGAGCCCTTGCCCATCCCCGCCAGCCCCGCAAACCGCACCGGCAGCACCGACAGCTCCCCGGCCGCAAAGGTGGTGCCCATCCAGACCTTGCCGTCCAGCACCACCCCGCCGCCGGTGCCGGTGCCCAGCACCACCACCGCGCCGTTGGACACCCCCTGCAGCGCGCCGCTCCACAGCTCTGCGCTGGCGGCGCACTTGGCGTCGTTGGCCGCGCACACCGGCTGGCCCAGGCAATCGGCAAACAGCTGTCCCACCGGCGTATCCCGGATGTAGGTGAACATCCCGCCGGTGTGGGCGATGCCGCGCTTTGTATCGATCCGGCCCGGCATCGAGACGGCCACGCCCGCATACGCCCCCTGGAACTGCTGTCCGATGCCGCGCAGCACCTCCAGCAGATGCTCCATACTGTCCAGGGGGGAGGGGACCTTCCCGCTGGCTGCCATCTCGCCCTGGGGCTCCATCAGGGCATACTTGATGAAGGTGCCCCCCATATCCAGTGCCAAATACCGCTTCATACCCTTGTTCCTTTCTGCAAATACGCTGCCTCAATACCAGCCAAACAGGGACTGCCCGCCATCCAGGGCGCGGATCCGTTCCATTTCCTGTTCGGTGAGGGTAAAGTCGAAGATGGCAAAGTTTTCCTCCATCCGCTGCCGGCGCACCGTCTTGGGGATCACCCCGATCCCGTTCTGCACCAGATACCGCAGGGCCGCCTGGGCGGCCGTCTTGCGGTGGGCCGCGCCGGCCTGCACCAGCTCGGGCTGCGCAAAAATGTCCCGCCGCCCCTCGGTGAAGGGGGCCCAGGACTGCATCCGGATGCCGCGCGCTGCCAGCCACCGCTGCAGCTCCCGCCGGGGATGGTAGACGTGGGACTCGATCTGGTCCACCGCCGGCGTCACCCGGCAGCAGGCCAGCAGCCGCTCCAGGGCCGCCTGGTCAAAGTTGGATACCCCGATGGCCCGTATCTTGCCGGCGTCGTAGGCCTCCTCCAGGGCGCGGTACATGGCGGGCGCCTCCGGATAGGGCTCATGGATCAGCATCAGGTCGATGTGATCCACCCCCAGCGCCCGCAGGGAATCCTCCACCCCCTGCCGGGCCTTTTCATAGCTGGCGCTGGGGCGGTAGAGCTTGGTGGTGAGGAAGATCTCCTCCCGGGGCAGGCCGCTCTGGCGCACCGCCCGCCCCACCATCTCCTCGTTGCCGTACATCCGGGCGGTATCCAGCAGGCGGTAACCCACCTCCAGGGCCTGGCGGATGCAGCGGCAGCCCTCCTCGCCCCGCACCTCCCAGGTGCCATAACCCAGCAGGGGCATCCGTACCCCGTTGTTCAGCGTCGTATACTCCATAACCTGCCCTCCTGCACGTTCCGCTTTTGGACCATTGTACCACACCGCCGCGGCCAAGTCGAGGGCGCCGGGCCCTTTTCAGGCCGCCGGGACGGGCACCGTGAAGGTAAAGCAGAACCAGCGGTCCTTGCAGCTGATGGCGTACTCGCCGCCATAGCGGACCAGCACGCTGCGCACGTTGGCCAGGCCCACCCCGTGGCCCGGCTCCTGCTTGGTGGAGGCGGGCAATTCGTCCCCGTGAAGGGGCACGTCCTCCCGGACGCGGTTGCGCACCGACACCACATATTCCCCGTCCATCTGTTTGATGCGGACGTTGATCTGGGGCGGGTCGGCCTGGGCGGCCGCGCGGATGGCGTTGTCCAGCAGGTTGCTGATCACCGTCACCATGTCGGTGTTGCTGAGGGGGAACTGCCTGAGGTCGCACAGATCGAAGTTCATCATGATCTCTTTTTCCGAGGCGCTGTGATAGGCCCGGCTGAGCAGCGCGTCCAGCAGGGGGTTGTGGGTGTTGACCACCGACGTTCCCGCCGAGATGCGCTGGGCCACGCTGGCCAGGTACTCCCTGGCCCCGGCGGCGTCCCCCTTGTTCAGGTAGAAGTTGACCGCGTCCATGTGGTTGGTGAACTCATGGGTCAGGCGGCGCTGGGCCTGGTAGGATTCCATCAGGGCGTCGGCCCGCTCCTGCTCCATCTTCATCTGCAGGGCGGTCTGGTTGGCCTGGGCCAGCCGGGCGTTGAAGATGGCCAGCAGCGCAAAGTAGATCATCACCGAGATGACCAGGCCCAGGCAGATCAAAAACAAAAACTCATATTGCAGCGACATCTGCCCAAACGCCGTCAGGATGACGCTCAGCAGCGTCAGCACGGTCAGGTACAGGCCGCTGAGCCGCCGCTGCATCGGCTCCTCCACCCAGGACTGCTTTTTCAGCACCCGGATGCCCAGATACACGAACAGGTTGAGCAGAAGGTACAGCACCATGATCTCGGGCGTCAGCCAGACCTGGGCCAGCCGGATCTGGCGGAACCGGGCCACCAGCGACCCCAGCAGGTTGCCATAGAACAGGGTGATCCCGCCGCAGGCCACCACCGAAAACGCCTTTTTGGTCAGCGTGCCCCCAAAGAACATCGAGGCTATCAGCATCCGCAGCGCGTTGAAAAACAGCGCCCAGAACGAAAAGGCGGTGTAATGCCCCCACAGCGCCTGGGTGACGGTCCACAGGGCCAGCGAGCCGGCCACCGACGCCCACAGGGGCAGCCGACCCTTGCCCAGCAGGGCGTACTGGATCTGCAGTGCAGCCAAAAACTCCCCCAGGCAGGGCAGCGCCAGCGATCGCAGCGTATCAGGCATCTCCAAACCGTCCCTTCCATTCCAGATAGATGCTCCGCACTTCGGCGTAGCTGGTCCGGCTGACGCTCAGCTCCACGCCGTTGTCCATCCACACCTTGTACCCGATGATCCGCCGGACATACCGCATATTGACCACCGCGCTGCGCCCTATGCGCAAAAAGCCGCTCTCAAACAGGGCGTTTGGCAGCTCGGACAGCTTGCCGTAGAAGATGCACAGGGGCTGGCGGGGCACCCGGCCCAGCACCTGGATCCTGCGCCCCGCGCTCTCCAGCGAAAAGATGTCGTCGTAGGGCACCCGCACCATCTCCCGGTTGACTTCCGCCAGCAGCACCTTCTGTTTTTTGAACATCTCGGCGTACAGGTCCTCCAGGCAGGCCGGCAGCGCCCGGCGGATATCCCCTTTCAGGATGTAGCGGAACGCGCTGACCGTGTATCCCTGGGGCGCAAACTCCAGATAGGCCGATATGTACACCAGCATGATGGACGGGTTTTTCTGCTTGAGGATGCGCCCCAGCTCGATGCCGTTGGCGGTGACCAGGTCCACATCCAGAAACGCCAGCTGGTACAGCTCCAGCCCTTCCAGGGCCATCATCTCCCCCGCGCTGGTGCAGATCCTGCACTCCGCCGGCAGATGCCGGGCCGCAAAAAAGGGCTGCACCATCTTCTGCACCCGCTGGCAAAATCCGAGGTCGTCATCGCAAATCAAGATCTTCATACACCCTGTTCCCCTCTGTCCCAAAGCCCGCCCGGGTCCGCGCCGGGCCGGCATCCTGCACCTTTATTATCATAAAAAATACACAATTTTACAGGGCTTGTCAAGCCGGGCGGGCGGGGCCGGACCCAAAAAGCAGCCCCCGCCTTCCTGGCCGGAGAGCGGGGGCTTTGGGTCTGTCGATGGATCGCCGCGGCTTTCTCAGCCGGGCAGCTCGTCTTTGGGGTCGCGGTTCATCAGGGTGTCCACCGCGTCGGCGGCGCTCATCCCCTGGTTGACCACAGCGTTCACCGTCTGGACGATGGGCATATCCACCCGGTAGCGCCGGGCCAGCTCCAGGGCGGCGGGCAGGGCGTTCATCCCTTCCACCACCATGCCCACTTCCTGCACGGCCTGGGAGGGGGTGCGGCCCTTGCCGATCAGCTGGCCGGCCCGGTTGTTGCGGCTGTGCTGGCTGGTGGCGGTGACGATCAGGTCGCCGATGCCGGCCAGGCCCGCAAAGGTATGGACGTTGCAGCCCATGGCCACACCCAGCCGGGCGATCTCGGCGATGCCGCGGGTGATGAGGGCCGCCCGGGCGTTGTCGCCATAGCCCAGGCCGGTGGAGATGCCCACACCCAGGGCGATGACGTTTTTGAGGGCGCCGCTCAGCTCCACCCCCTTGATGTCGGGGTTGGTGTACACCCGCATACACTGGTTGGTAAACGCCTCCTGGATGATGGCTGCGGCCTCGGCGTCCGGGGAGGCCGACACGATGGTGGTGGGCAGGTCCAGGGCCACCTCCTCGGCATGGGTGGGGCCGGACAGGGCCACCAGGCGGATGCCGCGGGGACCGTCCTCCTTGCCCAGCTCGTCGGCCAGCACCTCGGTCATGGTGAACAGGGTCTCGGGCTCGATGCCCTTGGCCACATCCACGATCAGCTGGCCATAGCGGATATAGGGGCGCGCCTTGGCCGCCGTGGAGCGGACAAACACCGAAGGCACCGCAAACACCAGGATATCCTGGCCGCTGCACACCTCGGCGATCTCCTTGGTAAAGCGCAGCGACTCGGGCAGCACCATGCCGGGCAGGTTGGGATGGACCCGCGTGCGGGCCAGGTCCTCCACCTCTTTGGGGATGGCCGACCAGACCAGCACGTCGCTGCCGTTGACCGCCAGCATCCGGGCCAGGGCGATGCCCCAGGTGCCTGCACCCAAAATACCAATTTTTCGTGCCATTGCTCGCAACCTCCGTATTCTCACCCCGGCTGTGCGGGGCGAATTTCTTCTTCTATTGTACCCCAAAACCGCAGGGCCCGTCAAGACGCCCGCCGGCCGCCGCCCAACTTCCACACCGCCAGGGCGATGAGGGCGTTGCCCCCCAGAATGGTCACCATCCACAGCGCCGAGACCCACACCGGCTGCTCGTAAACATACAGGAACGGATAGGGCCCTTTATACACTTTGGCAATATTGGCGGCCAGCACCACACTGCCGTACAGCAGCGTAGGCACCAGGGCATACCGCACCGTGCGCCGGGGCAGGGCCGGGGCGCGCTCCAGCAGGGTAAAGGACAGGAAGGCAAGCACCGGATTGAGGAAGTGATTGTACAGCATCGAGCTGGTCAGCAGCATGACAGAATGGCCGTCGGGGCCATACATGGGGGCCAGCACAAACACCACCGTCAAAAAGGTCAGCATCAGGCAGCAGGTGACGACATACTTGAGGGTGCGGGCCCAGGCCGGCATCTCGCCCCCGGTGCACAGCGCCCGCAGCTGGCACAGAGCCACCGCCAGGCAGACCGCCATCGCAAAGAGGTTGGACAGCTCGGTGTAAAAAAGAAACATCTGTTCCCGGACCCCGCTCCAGCTCAGGGGGATGGCAACGGTCTCCATCCCAAAAACAGCCAGGTTGGCCAGGATCGAAAGCGCCTTCTGCAGGCGGCTGGTATGCATCAATCGGTCTCCCTCCCAGCAGAAAGAGCGGGCCCGACAGCCCGCCCCCTTTTATTTTGCCGTGTTCTTTTATTTTGCCGTGTTGATGAAATGGCGGTTGTCCACCAGGTACTTGATGCCCGAAATGGCGGTGACCGCGGCCACCAGCCAACACAGGGCGCTGGAGATCAGGCAGACCGCCATGGTATCGGTGGGCCCGGCCAGGGCGGCGGCAAAGTAATAGAAGATGATGCTCAGCATTTGCAGCACCGTCTTGACCTTGCCCCACATGTTGGCCGCGATCACCTTGCCGTCCCTGGCGCCGGCCGCCACCATCCGCAGGCCCGACACCGCAAACTCCCGGGCCAGGATGACCGCCAGCACCACCGGCGAACACACCCCGTCCCGCATCATATACAAAAAGGCGACCGTGGTCAGCAGCTTGTCGGCCAGCGGGTCGGCAAACTTGCCAAAGTCGGTGATCAAATGCCACTTGCGGGCCAGGTGTCCGTCCAGATAGTCGGTGAAGCTGGCCACCGCAAACACCACGCCCGCCGCCAGATACCAGGCGGCTGTATACCCTTCCGTGTTGTACCGGGTCATGGACGCAAACACCATGAACACCGGCACCAGCAGGATGCGGGCCATTGTCAATTTGTTGGGCAGGTTCATCACAGATCCCTCCTGATTCGTTCCATTCCGGCATATACGCGGCGTTTACGCCTTTTTGTATATGCCTTCTGCCCTGCCGGAGCTTACGTTCCGGAATAGCTCAGTCATGCATTCCCTTCTGTATTTTCCCCGTCCAGCCGGCCGTACAGGTCGTACAGGTCGCTCTCCTCGATATGGACGTCGTAGAACCGGCCGGGGTAAAGGGGTCCCTCGCTGGCGACGCACACCGCCCCGTCGATCTCGGGGGCGTCTGCGGCGGTGCGGCAGATGTACAGCCCGCTCTCATCGTCCAGGCCGTCGCACAGCACCCGCAGCGTCTGGCCCACCTTGCCGGCCTGCTTGCGGGACATGATGCCGGTCTGGATCTCCATGATGAGGTCGGCGCGGCGCTTTTTGGTCTCCTCGTCGATCTGGCCTTCCATCGAGGCGGCCCGGGTGTTCTCCTCCGCCGAATAGGCAAAGCAGCCCAGCCGGTCGAACTGCACCTCCTTGACGAACGCGCACAGCTCTTCGAACTGGGCCTCGGTCTCCCCGGGGAAACCCGCGATGAGGGTGGTGCGCAGGGTGATGCCGGGGATGGCCGCACGCAGCCTGGCGATCACATCCAGCAGCTCCTGCCGGGTGGAACGGCGGTTCATGTTGTGCAGGATCTCGTCGTTGCAGTGCTGGATGGGCAGATCCAGGTAGGGCAGCACCTTGTGGTTGCGCTGCATGGCCGCGATGAAGTCGTCGGTGATCCGCTCGGGGTAGGCGTAGAGGATGCGGATCCACTCGATCCCCTCGATCTCGTTCAGGCGGTCCAGCAATGCGCAGATGCTGCCGGGTCTGCCCCAGTCCTCGCCATAGGCGGTGGGGTCCTGCGCCACCACCACCAGCTCCTTGACCCCTTCGCTGGCCAGCCACCGGGCCTCCGCCACACAGTCATCCATCTCCCGGCTGCGCAGCGGCCCCCGGATCAGCGGGATGGCGCAGTAGTGGCAGCGGTTGTTGCAGCCCTCCGCGATCTTGAGGTAGGCGTAGTGGGCCGGCGTACCGATCACCCGCTTGCCTCCCAGGGGGAAGTCCCGCTTGGGGCCGTAGCTCTCCAGCTGCTCGCCCCCCGCCACACGGGCGGCGATCCGGTCGATCATCTGGTTGGAGGCGCAGCCCACCACCGCGTCCACCTCGGGGATCTCAGCGCGGATCTGGCTGCGGTAGCGCTCGGCCAGGCAGCCGGTCACCACCACCTTGAGGCCGGGGTTTTGCTCCTTATAGCTGCACGCCTCCAGGATATTCTCGATGGCCTCCTCCTTTGCGCTCTCGATAAAGCCGCAGGTATTGACCAGCACCATGTCGGCGTCCTGGATGTCGGCCACCGTCTCGTGCCCTGCGGCCAGCAGGGTGTAGACCATCCCGTCCAGGTCCACCTGGTTTTTGGGACAGCCCAGGGATATACAGGCAATTTTCATTTTGTCGCTCGTCTTTCTTGTTTTCATTCCTCGCCGGCCCCGTCCAGCGCCTGCCGGATCACCCGGTGGGGAAAGCCCCGCCGGGCCAGCGCGGCGGCCACCAGGTCCCGCCGGCCCGCGGCCAGCTTGGACCGGTACGGCCCCGCCACCAGGGCGCAGGCGGCCTCCAGCTCGGGGTCCGCGTCCTCCCGGGGGGCATAGGCCTCCTCCAGGGCGGCGTCGATCTGCTCGTCGGTCAGGCCCTTGCCCCGCAGGGCCATGGCGGCTGCCAGCCGGCTTTTGCGCGCCCGCTGCAGGCTGCGCGCTTTGAGAAGGGCGTAGCGCGCATCGTCCAGCAGCCCCGCCTGGACCAGGCCGGCCACCGCCTGCGCGGCGGCCTCGGGGGTGTGATGGGCGCACAGCTTTTCATACAGCTCGGCGGAAGCATAGTCCCGCCCGGCCAGCAGGGCCAGAGCCCGGGTGCGGGCCTCGGCCGGGTCGGCGGACAGCTCCCGGGGCTTCCGGGGACCGCGCTGCCACGCCATGGCTTAATCCTCCACCATGATGTCCAGCTCGCTCTCGCTGCTGGGGGCGGGCGCCTTGACCACCGGGCCCTCGGCGGCGGCCTTGGGGGCGGCCTCCTGGGCGGCTACCGCGGCGCTGCCCTTGGCCATGGCGCCCCGGCGGCCGGTGGAATAGAGCTTGTCCGCGTTGGCGCGGATCTGCCCTTCGATGTCGTTTGCGATCTCGGGGTTGTCCGTCAGGAACTGCTTGGCGTTCTCACGGCCCTGGCCCAGGCGGATGTCCCCATAGTTGAACCAGGCGCCGCTCTTTTGGAGGATGCCCAGCTTGACGCCCACGTCGATCAGCTCGCTGGTCTTGGAGATGCCCTTGCCGAACATGATATCGAACTCGGCCTCACGGAAGGGGGGCGCCACCTTGTTCTTGACCACCTTGGCCCGGGTATGGTTGCCGATGAACTGGCCGGAGGAATCCTTCAGGCCCTCCACCCGGCGCACGTCGATCCGCACCGAGGCATAGTATTTCAGCGCCCGGCCGCCGGTGGTGACCTCGGGGTTGCCGTACATGACGCCCACCTTTTCGCGCAGCTGGTTGATAAAGACGCAGACCGTGTTGGTCTTGCCGATCACCGACGTCAGCTTGCGCATGGCCTGGCTCATCAGGCGGGCCTGCAGGCCCACATGGCTGTCGCCCATCTCGCCCTCGATCTCGGCCCGGGGCACCATGGCCGCCACCGAGTCGATGACGATGGCGTCGATGGCGCCGGAGCGCACCAGGGCTTCACAGATCTCCATGGCCTGTTCCCCGGTGTCGGGCTGGCTGACCAGCAGGCTGTTGATATCCACTCCCAGCGCGGCGGCGTAGTTGGGGTCCAGGGCGTGCTCCACGTCGATGAAGGCCACCTCGCCCCCCTTTTTCTGGGCTTCCGCCAGGATGTGCAGCGCCAGGGTGGTCTTGCCGCTGGATTCAGGCCCGTAGATCTCGATGATCCGCCCTCTGGGCACGCCGCCCACGCCCAGCGCCAGATCCAGCCCCAGGCTGCCGGTGGAGATGGCCTCCACCTGCAAGGCGGCGTTGTCCCCCAGCTTCATGATCGCGCCCTTGCCGAACTGCTTTTCGATCTGGGCCAGCGCGGTGGAAAGCGCTTCCTTCCGGGCGTCCGGCTCGGTCTTTTTGACCGCCGTGGCCGCCGCTGCGTTGTTCTGATTTTTAGCCATACCCTGATGCTCCTTTGCCGGTTTTCCAATACAGGACCATGTCCCGATCTCTTTCCTTTATAGTATAACACAAATCGGCAGAATTACAACAGTAAGTTGTAAAGTCAGCGCACATCCTCCGCTCCGCCGGGGGCCCGGGCCGTGATGCAGCGGTCGTTGCCGCCGTAATCCCTGCGGCAGGCGACGGCGGTCCAGCCCGCATCCTCCAGCAGGGCGGTGACGGCCCGGCGCTGCTGCCAGCCGATCTCCAGCACCAGCGCCCCGCCCGGGCGCAGCGCGGCCCGGTAATCCGCCGCGATGGCGCGGTAAAAATCCAGACCGTCCTCCCCTGCGGCCAGGGCCATGGCGGGCTCCCGGGCCGTTTCGGGCTGCAGGTGTTCCATCTCGCCGGCGGTGAGGTAGGGGGGATTGGACACGATCAGGTCCAGCTGTCCCGCCGGAAGCTGCCGCCAGTAATCAAAGAGGTCCCCCTCCTCCACCCGGACGGCAGGCGTCTCCAGCCCGGGCAGGCCCAGCCGGGCCAGAGCCTCCTCCTCCGCAAAGGCGTCCGGCTCCAGCAGGTCCTCCATGCCGCCGGGGGCCTCCGGCTGGCCGGCCAGGGCGCACCGGGCGTTCAGCCGCAGATAGGCCAAAGCCTTGGGGCTTTTCTCCAGGCAGGTCACCTGGGCGTCGGGGCGCAGGGCCTTGACCCCCAGCCCCAGACAGCCGGTGCCGGCGCAGAGGTCCAGCACCCGGGGGCAGTCCACCCCTTCCAGCAGGCGGACCGCTTCTTCGGCCACCACCTCGGTGTCGGGGCGGGGACAGAGCACCCCCGGCCCCACCGCCAGTTCAAAGGTCAGGAACGGCCACCGCCCGCAGATGTATTGCAGCGGTTCCCGGCCGGCCCGGCGCCGGGCCGCCTCCTCCAGGCGCCCGGCTTCTTCCGGGCTGAGGGGACGGTCGGACAGCCGGGGGTCCCGGCCCGTGGCCAGGCGGAACAGTTCCCGGGCGTCGCAGGCGGCGTCGGGACAGCCCGCGGCCTCCAGACAGCGCTCCACCGCGGCCAGGGCCTCCCGGGGCGGCTGGCCGGCGGTCACCATTTGCCCTCCTCGGGGCTCTGGGGCAGCACCGGCGTCACCGCGCGGATGGCCACCTCGATCATGCTGTCATCCGGCTCAAAGACGGTCAGCCGCTGGACCCACAGGCCCGGCTGGCGCACGATGCGGCTGAGCAGGCCGTCCGACCGGCCGCACCATTTGAGCAGCTCGTAGCTGATCCCCATGACCAGGGGCAGCAGCAGCAGCTTGAGCAGGACCCGCAGGCCGGTGCTGCTCCAGGGCAGCACGCTGTACAGGAACACGCTGATGATGACCACCAGGATCAGAAAGCTGGTGCCGCACCGGGGATGGAACCGGGTGTATTTGCGGACGTTCTCCACCGTCAGGGGGTCGCCGGCCTCGTAGCAGGCGATGGTCTTGTGCTCCGCCCCATGGTAGCGGAACACCCGCTCGATCTCTTTCATCCGGGAGATCAGGAACATATAGCTCAGGAAGATGCAGACCTTCAGCACCCCCTCGATGATCACCCGGGGCCAGCGGCCCAGCTCCACAAAATGGCCGATGCCCGCCACCACCAGGGTGGGCAGCACGGTGAACAGCAGGATGGCCCCCAGGCCGCCCACCACCGCCGCGCCGGTGAGCAGCACCTTTTCGGCCTTTTCGCCCAGATGCTCCCCCACCCATTTTTCAAAGGCGGTCTCTTCCTCTTCCTCGTCGTACTCGTCCCCCATGCTCACCTGGGCCGAGTACATCATGTAGCGGTATCCCACCACCAGGCTCTCGATCATGGACACGGCCCCCCGCAGAATGGGGACCTTCATCCACGGTTTGCGCGCCGGCACCGGGTCGGTCTTGGTCTCGATCTCCCCGTCCGGCCGGCGGACCGCACAGCAGATCAGCCGGGGGCCCCGCATCATGATGCCTTCCATCAGGGCCTGCCCCCCCACACTGGTCTTGAAACATTCTTTTTTGGGATGGTTCATTGGTATTTTTACTCCTACGTTCGCTTTCTTTTTTATTGCCGGTAGAGCGGCAGGCCCAGGGTCACCACCGTGCCCCTGCCCAGGGTGCTGCGCAGGTCCAGGGTGCCGTCCAGAGCCGTCATGATGGAATCCACCAGTGCCAGCCCGATGCCGCTGCCCCGCACCGCGTTGCTGCCCTTGACGAATTTGGACTTGACGCTGCCGATATCCTCCGGCGGGATGCCCCGGCCCTGGTCGATGATCTCCACAAAGGCTTTATACTCCCCGGCCCACAGCTTGACGGTGATCCGCCCGCCGGGGGCCGAATATTTGATGGCGTTGTCCAGCACATTGATGAACACCTGCCGCAGCCGGTCGGGGTCGGCGTAGACCGGGATCATCTCCTCCGGCTCGGCGTAGGAGAGTTCCAGCCCCTCCTGCTGGATCCGGGGCTCGCAGAACAGCAGCGCGTCGGTCAGCTCGGCCACCAGGTCCAGCGGACGGCACTCCATGTGGATGCCGCCGTTTTGCAGCCGGCTGAAATCCAGCAGCTCCTCCACCATATTGTACAGGCGCCCCGTCTCGCTGTGGATGATGTCCAGCCCCTTGCGGTAGTTGGCGTCCTGGGGGTCGTCCAGGGCCTCCAGGGTCTCCACCCAGCCCCGGATGGAGGTCAGGGGGGTGCGCAGCTCATGGGACACCGAGGAGATGAACTCGTTTTTCATCTTTTCGGTCTCGGCCAGGCCCCGGGCCATCCGGTTGATGCTGCCCCGCAGCCGGTCCATCTCGTCCCGCGGGGGATCGGTCTCGGGCAGGCGGACGCCCAGGTCCCCCCGGGCGATGTCGGCGGCGGCCCGCTCCACCTGGCCCAGCGGCACCACGATGCTGCGCACGAAGTACAGGCCCGAGGTCACCGCAAAGCCCAGCGCCGCCCCCGCCACCAGCAGGCTCAGCAGAACGGTGTTGAACAGCTGCTGGCGCACCAGGGACAGGCTGGTCACCATCCGCATGGCCGATATCTCCTCGGCAGCATAGGGCACCAGACAGCACACCGACATCACCAGCTCCCCGGTGGAGGTGGTGTAGACCGCGGTGCCGTAGCCGTCGGCGGAGGTCTGGGCCTCCTCAAAGTCCCGGGCGCTGATGATGCCGGCGGCGCTGGTGCCGCTGGTACTGGCGATCACGCTGCCCTGGCCGTCCAGCAGCATGAACTCGTATTTGTCTTTGTCCGAAAACTGTTCCACCATCCGGCGCAGAGCCAGGCTGCGGTTGGCCGCCGTCCGGTGGGCGGTGTCCCCGCCATAGACCTTCAGCTGGCCGCTGATGGAGGAAAAGCGCTGGTACATGCTCTGCTGCACCCCGTCGTAATAGCTGCGGGTGGTGCTGTACAGGAACATCCCCTCGATCACCATCAGCAGCAGCACGGTCACCAGCAGGCTGCCCCGGATCCAGCGGCGGGTGATGCCGCTGTGCAGGCCGGCGGTCCCGGGGTGTCGTTTGTGTTTCAGGCGTTTCATCATCCGGGCGCGTCACTCCTCCCAGCGGTAGCCATAGCCCCACACCGTCAGGATATGGGCCGGATGGGAGGGCTCGTCCTCGATCTTCATCCGCAGGCGGCGGATGTTCACATCCACGATCTTGACGTCCCCGAAGTAGTTCTCCCCCCACACCCCTTTCAGGATCCGCTCCCGGCTGAGGGCGGTGCCGGGGCTGCGGAAAAACAGCTCCATGATCTGGAACTCCACCTGGGTCAATTCGATGGGCCGGCCCGCCTTGAGCAGCAGGCGGCGGTTCTCGTCCAGGATAAAATCGCCGCTGACCAGGGTGGTGGGACCGTCGTTCGGTTCGCCGGCGCTGCGCCCCACCCGGCGGCAGAGGGCTTCCACCCGGGCCAGCAGTTCGCTGACCGAGAAGGGTTTGGTCATATAGTCGTCCGCCCCGATGGACAGCCCCCGGATCTTGTCCTGTTCCTGCCCCTTGGCGCTGAGGATGATGATGCCGATCTTCTGGTTGGAGCGGCGGATGGTCTCACAGAGGGAAAAACCGTTCATCCCCGGCAGCATCACATCCAGGATGGCCGTGCTGCACCCGGGGTCCTGCTCCAGCAGGGCCAGGGCTTCCTCGGCACTGCCCGCCTCCAGCACTTCCATGCCGGCGCGGCGCAGGTTCAGGGCGATCATTTCGCGGATGCTGGCCTCGTCCTCCACAACTAGCACTTTTACCATCGGTGTTACCCTCCATATCACAACAGATAGAACGAGCGGGACAGCCGGTACAGCGGGTCTGCCACGGCGGTATCGGGGCCGAACCGGGCCTGCACCAGGTGGTTGGACACCACGCCCAGCCTCGTCCAGCCGGCGGTGCGGTCGGACAGGCTGGTGATGCGCAGGGTGAGATACAGCTGCTGGCCGTCCTGGCTGCGCAGCTCCACCTCGTCCCGGCCGCCGGCCCCGTCGGTGAGCATCAGGCTGCCGTACCACTCCATCGGCAGCTCCAGGTAAAAGCCCAGTTCCTCATCCAGGATGCCGAAGCTCTTGCGGGGCTGGGCGCTGGTGTAGTCCATCCAGAGGATAAAATCCATCCGGCGGCCCTGGCTCATATTGATCAGGCCCGCCCCCTCGGGCTGGGTGGGGATCTCCACCACCCCGTCCCGGTCCAGATCGCGGCTGGTCAGGTCGGGCACATTGCGCAGCGACGCCTCATACAGCGCGTCGGCCCCGATCTGGCGGGCGGGCTCCATCTGCTGGGTCAGCTCGTTGTAGCGCAGCAGCACCGAGGCCAGGTTGGAGCCGGACACCCCGGTCCAGCCGTCCAGCACCAGGTACTGGCCCCCATAGGCCCCCATGCCGGCGGCCAGGGAGGCGCAGCCGGTGAATTTGTCGGGCGAGAGGCCCATCACCGACGCCTGCCGGAAGCCGCCTTCCCGGTCCGAGATCAGCAGCTTGATCTGGTCGGCCCCCTGCTCGTCGGTGCCCATCAGCACCAGATCCTCATACCCGGTGCCGGTGATGTCCTCGATCAGGTACTGGTCGTAGGGCTCCGCCAGGATGGCCTGGATCCTGCCCTCCGTATAGGCGTACACCGCCAGATAGCTGACCTCCTGGGAGGCGTTGTAGCCCACCACGATCTGGTTGGCGCCCCCCTCCTGCAGGCGGGCAAAGCGGACGGTGTCCACCGTCTCGGTCAGGCCCTCCACCGCGTCCTGCACCTGCCATACGCCCTCGGCGTCCTTTTGGAGCACCGCCAGACAGATGTTGGGGGTATCGGCCGTGGAATAGAGCACCGCGGCGTCCTGCTGGCCGTCCCCGTCAAAGTCGCTCATCAAAAAGGGGGACAACAGCTCGCCGTTCATGGGATATTTCAGCTGGGCGCTCTCCTCCAGCCACTGGTTCAAAGCGGACTGGATCTCGCCGTAGTCCCCTTCCAGCCGGGGCGCGCGCAGCAGCTCCTCCACGCCGGCCCGTTCGGTCCCGGGCAGGGCGCACCCTGCCAGCAGCGCTGCGGCGCACACGGCCGCCGCCAGCCGTTTCGGCAGCTTCATCCCTATCCCCCCTTGCAAACCAAGCGATACAGTATGAGTATATCATGCCCTTTTCTCAAAGGCAACGCCGGAATGGCCGTTTTAGGGTGTATTATACCATCCAAATGTGACGATTTTTATAACAAAGTCCCTGCCCTCCGAGCAAAGAAGCCATCCCCCGCAGGGGATGGCTGGTACACACATAAAATTCACTCCAGGATCTCAGCGCACTTGCGCAGCCACTGGATCACCGGCAGGTGCTGGGGACAGGCAGCCTCGCACTGACCGCAGGCGATGCAGTCGGAAGCCTTGCCGCGGTCCTGGATGGCACGGGCATAGGCCTCTTTTGCCGGACCGGGGTCCTCCTGGGCCAGCTGCTTGTTGGCGGCCGCAAAGATCCTGGGGATCAAGATCTGCCGGGGACAGCCCTCCACGCAGTAGCCGCAGCCGGTGCAGGGAATGGCCGCCGAGCGGGCCAGGATCTGCTGGGCCTGGGCGATGACCGCCCGCTCCTCCGGACCCATGGGCGCGAACCGGGTGAAGGTGGCCAGGTTATCCTGCATCTGGGCCAGGTCGGACATACCGGACAGCACCGCCAGCACGCCGTCCAGGCTGGCTGCAAACCGCAGCGCCCAGGACGCATACGAAGCGCCGGGGCGGGCCGCATCGAACAGGTCCTTGACCGGCCGGGGCGGGTCCGCCAGGGCGCCGCCCTTGACCGGCTCCATGATGACCACCTGCTTGCCGTGGCGGCGGGCAATGCGGTAGTTCTCCCCCGCCGTCACCTCGGGGTTATCCCAGTCGGCATAGTTGATCTGCAGCTGGACGAGATCCACGTCGGGATGCAGCGTCAGCAGGCGGTCCAGCAGCGCCGGGGTGCCATGGAACGAGAAGCCATAGTGCCGGATCAGCCCCTTCGACTTCTGTTCCCGGGCAAAATCCCACAGATCCCACTGGTCGTAGTCCCCGGCATTGGAGTCCTGCACAGCGTGCAGCAGGTAATAGTCAAAATAGCCTGCGCCGGTGCGGGCCAGGCTCTGTTCCAGCTGGCTCTTTGCATCCTGCTCGCTCCGGGCCACCCGTGCGTTCAGCTTGGTGGCCAGAGTATAGCTGTCCCGGGGATGCCGCTCCACCAGCGCCCGGCGGGCCGCCTCCTCGCTGCCGTTGTAGACATAGGCCGTGTCAAAATAGGTGAACCCCGCCTCCAGAAATGCGTCCACCATCCGGCTGGTCTGGTCCACGTCGATCTGATCTCCCTGCTTGGGCAGCCGCATCAGGCCAAAACCCAGCGGCGCGTGCCTGGTTTCTGTGCTCATCGTCTCTCATCCTTTCCATTCTCCGCCGGATGTCCGGCTTGTTGGTTGGCTCAAGTATAGCACAGATGGAAAGGGAGGGGAAGGATACAAATCCCTATCATTTGTCAGGTCATACTCTTTTGTACCGCCGAACCCTGTGCTCCGGCGGGCTTTTCTTGAGCGCAAGTTGCCGGTCGATCACAATCGGCACAGAAAGCAGGAAGTAAACCATATAGCCGGCGTCTGTGTGCAGCGACGAATTATAAACGGAAACAAAAATGGACATCAGAGCAACAACGCTTGCCACCTGTACCATTGTTTCTATGGCGGCTTGGTTTGGCAGCTCCGTCCATAGCGCTTTGTTTTTCCGTAGTTTTCTGCAAGCAAAAAATACGCCCACAAAAAAGGATTCAAACAAAACCAAACCGATGGCCCCCGTCTCAATGTAAACAAGTGCATCCGAAAACCACTGATAATGCAGATCCTGATAAGTCAGATAAAAACTGCTGTTGAAAAAAGAAAACGCATCGGAATAGCTGGCATTTCCCAGTCCTATCCCAAAAAGCATCCCTCCCACATTTTCAGAAAGAAACCTTCTGTAAAGTTCCGTGACTGCATTGAACCGGTTGAGGTCGCCGGAGCCAGTATAGCCTCTATCGCCCAGATAATCGAAAATCTCTCCCGAAAAGAAAAAATCGAAGCCAAAATTCTCAAAGAAATAGCCCAGCATTGCAATCCCCCCCAAAAAACCAGCAACTCCCAGCACCACCAGTACGATGTCTCTGGCACTGTATTTTGAATGGAGGATGGCCAAAATCGAGATCGCCGCCAATTCAAACACAAACACCTTGAGTTCCGCTATTGCCATCATATAAAAAGATCCCAGCAGAATAAACACCAGTTCCCCCATGCTTCTCGTTTTATTGAGATATTCTATCGTGCTGATGGCAACAATGATGATCAAAAACAGGTTTAAATAGCCGTTGCAGCCAGTTGCCGTTCCAAACATTCCCCCAATGTTATCGCCGCGGTATCCCATTGCATACTCAATGGTACACAAAACCAGATTTATAACAAACGACATCTTGAAATAGGACAGCATCCGAGGGATATCTGTCAAATCCAAAAAGATCGAGCAGGCCCAGACAAGGATATAATAGCGAAATGTATTTCTGAGCCCCCATAGATAGAGCAGCGGCGAGCCGTACACAACAAACAGTCCCGCCAGCGTTGAGGCAAAAAGGATACCAGTCCAC
>MHCFR04200__coassemble_465_pt1 | contig 23596 bp, 23 predicted proteins | sample MHCFR04200__metabat2_high_PE_011 | metagenome-assembled genome bin MHCFR04200
TCTACTCTTGCAGGCCTCTTTTTTGTGCTGTCCGCTCAATCTGGACCGGTTCACAGCCTGCCAAAACAGGCGCGGGAGCCAAAAGGCGATCGGAAACAGATGGGCCGGGGTCACAGCTTGAGCTCATAGAGGAAGTCCGGGATGACCTCATTGGTGCCGCCCTTGGTGTAAGAGCCCGAGGCGATGACCTGTGCGCCCACCTTGCGGGCCAGGGCGTTGGACGCGGCGTTTTCCTGGGCGATGCGGATGGTCACCGCACCCACCCCCCGGGCCCGGGCATAATCGATCAGGGCCTGCACCATCTCGGTGCCGTATCCCCTGCACTGCTGGCTGGGATGGACCGCATAGGCGATATCGTAGCTGCGGCCGTTGTTCTCCGGCACAAAGCTGCAGGTGCCGATCCGCTGCCCATCGGCTTTGTCCACCGCCACCATGTGGCAGCAGTCCATGGCCTCCCCCAGGTTTTCGATGTCCTTGCGGTAGGCCGCCTGGTCCGGGATATCCTCCAGCCGCGGATCCGACAGCCAGCGCCCGATCTCGGCGTCATTCCACATACCAATGGCAAAATCCGCATCCTCGGGCTGGAAGCCGCGCAGCAGCAGCCGGGGTGTCTCAAGCGTCTCGATCCTCATGCAAATCCCCTCCTCATGAGCGTTGTGTACAGGACGGGGTCAGTCCCGGGCAGGCTGCTCCACCGGGATCAGGAACACCGCCTGCCGCACTTTGCCGCAGCCCTGGGCCTTGATGCCGGTCTTATAGGGCTCCCCTGCCAGAAACAGGGCAAACCGTCCCTCGCTGAGCATCCCTGCGGCACTGGTGGGAGCGCTGCCCTGGGCGGGCGCCGCCCCTGCGGCGGGCTTTTGGAGGGCGAAGTCCCCCAGGGAGACTTCGAACATCTCGCTGCCCGTCAGATCGGTGACCAGGGCCAGATGCCCCTCCCGGCAGGAAAAGCTCAGCTTTTCCCCCGGCTGGGGGGTCAGGGCGGTCACTTCTGCCCAGGCGTCCGAGCCGGGCACAGGGGTGCGGCCATCGGGCAGGGTGCCGATGTCACGGGCCATGATATACTCGATGACGGCATCCAGACCGGGGGCCAGCCCCAGATAGTTGGGGAGGTTGTTCAGTGTATCAAATATCATAGGGTCATTCTCCAAAAGGGCCTGCCCGCCTGTTGTGGGGGCGTCCAAAACCACAGCCGCACGCTCCTTTCTCTGCGGGAGCGGCGGGCTCTTTTGTACGTCCGGTCAGGCGGAAGCCTGTGTGCAGTATAGCATATTTCGCCCTGTTTTGCAAGGACGAATCCCCGTCCGTCAGGGTGTATCTGAGAAGTCAAACATGCTGCGATATTCGCCAGAAAACGCCAGATGCAAGGCGCATGAGCGCTGCAGCTCTTGCGCTTAGCCCTCCAGAGAGCGCACGGCCTCCTGGATGCGGCGGGCGGCTTCTTTGGTCTTTTCGGCGTCGCCAAAGGCGGTCAGGCGGAAATAGCCTTCCCCGCAGGGGCCAAAGCCCACGCCGGGGGTGCCCACCACATTGGCCTTCTCCAGCAGCCAGCCAAAGAAGGTCCAGCTGTCCATCCCGCCGGGGCAGCGCATCCAGATATAGGGACTGTTGTGGCCGCCGCAGTACCAGATGCCGGCCTGGTCCAGAGCCTGGGCCAGCACTTTGGCGTTCCGGCGGTAATAGTCGAGGTTTGCCTGGATCTCGGCCATTCCCTCGGGGGTAAAGATAGCGGCTGCGCCCCGCTGCACGATGTAGGGCACCCCGTTGAACTTGGTGGTCTGGCGGCGGAGCCAGAGCTTGTTCAGCTCCAGCCCTTCCCGCTGCAGCTGGTGGGGCACCACGGTGTAGCCGCAGCGGGTGCCGGTGAAGCCCGCGATCTTGGAGAAGGAGCAGATCTCGATGGCGCACCGGCGCGCCCCCTCCACTTCAAAGATGCTGCGGGCCAGGCCCTCCTCCGAGACAAAGCACTCATAGGCTGCATCGTAGAGGATGACGGCGTCGTTGGCCAGGGCATAGTCCACCCACTGCTTGAGCTGGGCGCGATCGTAGGCGGCGCCGGTGGGATTGTTGGGGCTGCAAATGTAGATGATATCGGCGTGCACCGCGGGGTCGGGCATGGCCAGGAAGTCATTCTCCCGGCTGGTGGGGGCATAGATCACCTTGCGGCCGTCGGTGATGTTGTCATCCACATAGGTGGGGTAGACGGGGTCGGGCACCAGGACGGTGTTGTCCGCATCGAACAGGCCCAGGATGTTGGCCAGGTCGCTCTTGGCGCCGTCACTGACAAAGATCTCGCTGGCCTCCAGCTGGACGCCCCGGCCCGCATAATAGCTCTGGATGGCCTGGCGCAGGAAATCGTAGCCCTGCTCGGGGCCGTAGCCGTGGAAGCCTTCGGTGGTGCCCATCTCCTGGACGGCGGCGGTCATGGCCTCCACCACGCTTTTGGCCAGGGGACGGGTGACATCCCCGATGCCCATGCGGATGATGTCGCAGCCGGGATGGGCCTTCTGGTACTCGGTCACCCGGCGGTTGATCTCCACAAAGAGATAGCTTTCCTTCAGTTCGCTGTAATGATGGTTCATCTTCATAGTCAAAGGGTCCTTTCTGCCATTTGGTGGTTCAACGATGGATCGGACGCGCTCAAAGCAAAGCCTCTCCCTCACACACGGTGAAGGCGGGGCCCGTCATCCGCAGGTCCTGGCCGGGCAGCACCCGGATGGTCAGCACGCCGCCCCGCAGCTGCACCCGGATGTCCTGCCCGGGATCGCACAAGCCCAGCTGGGTGGCGGCCGCCACACTGGCGCAGGCACCGGTGCCGCAGGCCCAGGTCTCTCCGCTGCCCCGTTCCCACACCCGCATCTTGAGCCGGTCCGGTCCAAGGGGCTGGATAAACTCGGTGTTGACCTGCCGGGGGAAATTGGGATGCTTCTCAAAGGCGGGGCCGATGGCTGCAAGGTCCAGGCTGTCCACGTCGGGCACCACCACCACACAGTGGGGGTTGCCCACGCTGACACAGGTGACGCGCCAATCGCGCCCCGCGGCATGGAGCGTACAGTCCACCAGCGGGCCGGGCCCCATGTTCACAGCGGGCAGGCTGTCGGCCAGCAGGCTGTACCGGCCCATCTCCACCTGCCACAGCCCCTCCCGGGCATCGCTCCCCTGTCCCTGCCAGCGCAGGGTCTTGGGCCCGCTGCGGGTGTCAATGAGCAGGGTATCTGCCCCGGCCAGGTCGGGATCGTGGGTGCGCAGCCACTGGGCCACGCAGCGGATGCCGTTGCCGCACATCATCCCCTCGCTGCCGTCGGCATTGTAGATCCGCATGGTGGCCGCAGCGCCGGGGGTCTGTGGGGCGCAGATGCAGATCACGCCGTCCGCACCTACCGAAACATGCCGGGCCGACAGCTGCCGGGCCAGCGACGCAATGTCCGCCGGGGGGCCCCCGGTGCGGCAGTCCAGGTAGATATAATCGTTGGCGCAGCCCTGCATTTTGGTGAAACTCAGTCTCATGGCCTCATCCCCTTTCGGTGTCCTGCCTCTTATTATAATGGGCAAAGGCCGTTCTGGCAACCGCTTTTCGCAAATCAGGGCTTGACAACAGCCATGGCTTACGATATATCTTAATAAGGCATTTCGTAAAAGGACGGTCCCGGGCCGCCCGATTTCAAAAACCAAAGGAGAGTAACCAAGAGTATGGACAGTACATTTGAGAAGATCCGCGGCTTTCTGGCCGAGCAGCTGGGCGTCGAGCCCCAGACCATCACCATGGACAGCGACCTGCTGAACGATTTTGACGCAGACAGCCTGGACATCGTGGACATGGTGATGACCCTGGAGGACGAATTCGGCATCGAGGTGCCCGATGACGCCATCGAGTCCCTGCACACCGTGGGCGACGTGGTGCGCTTTGTGGACAGCCATCTGGACAACTGATGCTCTGACGGCCCCAGCCGCCCCGGCGGGGCCTTTACTGACGGCTCGTGCGGAACGCAGAGCGTTTGGCGCACGGCCATGAGGAGGATAACAATGGCAAAAGAGACGAAAAAACTGGTTCAGGCCATCACCAGCCAGGAAGAGAACTTTGCGCAGTGGTACACCGACATCTGCCTGAAGGCGGAGCTGGTGGAATATTCCAGCATGAAGGGCTTCATCATCCTGCGGCCCTACGGCCAGGCCATCTGGGAGAACATCCAGAAGAATCTGGACGCCCGCTTCAAGGCCAGCGGCCACGAGAACGTGGCCATGCCGGTGCTGATCCCCGAGAGCCTGCTGAAAAAGGAGGGGGAGCTGGTCAACGGCTTCGCCCCCGAGGTGGCGTGGGTCACCATGGGCGGCAGCGACGAGCTGGAAGAGCGGCTGGCCGTCCGCCCCACCAGCGAGACCATGTTCTGCGACCACTGGTCCCGGGTGCTGCACAGCTACCGTGAGCTGCCCATGAAGTACAACCAGTGGTGCAGCGTCATCCGGTGGGAAAAGACCACCCGCCCCTTCCTGCGCAGCCGGGAATTCTGGTGGCAGGAAGGCCACACCATCCATGAGACCGCCGCCGAGGCCGAAGCAGAGACCATGGCCCAGCTGAACTGCTACGCCAGCTTCTGCGAGGACGACCTGGCCATCCCCGTGGTCAAGGGCCGCAAGACCGACAAGGAGAAGTTTGCCGGCGCCGAGGCCACCTATACCATCGAGGCCATGATGAAGGACGGCAAGGCCCTGCAGAGCGGCACCAGCCACTACTTCGGCGACAAATTCAGCCGCGCTTACGACGTCACCTTCACCGGCCGGGACAACCAGCTGCACTACCCCTTCCAGACCAGCTGGGGCGTCTCCACCCGCCTGGTGGGCGCCATCATCATGACCCACGGCGACGACGACGGCCTGATCCTGCCCCCGGCCATTGCGCCCTGGCAGGTGGTGGTGGTGCCCATCGCGCCCCACAAGCCCGGCGTGGCCGAAAAGGCCGCCGAGGTGGCCGCCAGCATCGGCCGGTACGCCCGGGTCAAGCTGGACGACAGCGACAACGCCCCCGGCTGGAAGTTCAGCCAGTGGGAGATGAAGGGCGTGCCCCTGCGTCTGGAGCTGGGCCCCAAGGACCTGGAGAAGAACCAGTGCGTCCTGGTGCGCCGGGATACCCGGGAAAAGATCTTTGTCAGCCTGGATGAGCTGGAGACCGCCATCCCCGCCCTGCTGGAGCAGCTGACCCACGATCTGTACCAGCGCGCCCTGGAAAACCGCGAAAAGCGCACCTGGGCCGCCACCACCATGGACCAGGTGAAGGAGCTGGCCGCCGCAAACACCGGCTACATCAGGACCATGTGGTGCGGCGACCTGGCCTGCGAGCTGAAGATGAAAGAGGAAGCCGGACTGTCCAGCCGCTGTATGCCCTTTGTCCAGGAGCATCTGAGCGACGTATGCCCCTGCTGCGGCAAACCCGCCAAGGCGATGGTCTACTGGGGCGTAGCGTACTAAGGCCCCTGCTCTCTTTGTAAGATAAAAACGACCCCCGCTGTTTCCGAAAGGAACAGCGGGGGTTGTTTTATTCGGTCGGGCCGCACAGGGGCAGGAAGTATTCCACCAGCAGGTCCACACAGGCGCCGTAGCTCTGCATCCCCAGATCCTGGCCATAGCTGCGCAGGAAGCTGTCGTACACCGCCTCCCCGACGGTGCGCACCGGGCCCTCCCAGCCGGCCCAGTAGGCGTTGTTGTCTGCAAAGTCGGCCGCAGCCCCCGCAGGCAGCCGGGCCGACAGGGCCGCTGCGGCCTGGGGGTCGGCGCGGTAAAGGGCGTTGGACAAATGCAGGTAGCCATACAGCCACCCCGAATACATATAGGCGGGCTTGCCGCTGGTGATGGATGCCAGGATCCCCACAAAGTTTGCCTCCTGCTCGGCGGCTACCCCGCGCTGATGGGCAAATTCATGGGCCACCGTCACCGGCAGGAACACCGCCGGGCAGTCCACGTTGAGGGTGCTCTCCCCTGTGAGGGGGCACAGATACCCGGTGAAGCCCCAGGCGCTCATCAGGCGGGAATAGAAGGCGGGCTTGGGCCTCCGGGCCGGCCCTTCCAGAAAGGGCCAGTCCCCGGTCAAGCCGTCGTAGAGGCCCTCCGTATCCTCCAGGATGGCGCTGCGGGCCACCGCAAACCGGCCCTCCCCATCCCGCGGGACCGTGCCGGCGCAGGCCGCCACCTGCTGTCCAAAGTACCGGGTGACCGCCTCCAGCTGGGCGGCCGTGACCGGGCTGGCGGCCATCCCCGCCTGCTGGGCAAAGGAAGCCGCATAATATTGGGTGCCCCACAGCCCGCACACAGCCGCATAGCCCCACAGCACCGCCACTGCCAGGTGCAGCGCCCAGGTCCCTAAGGCCCCGGGGCTGCCGTGGGCCGTCTGCCACAGAGCCCGGGCCAGCAGCAGGAGGGCCGCCAGGATCAGCACCGTGGCCCCCGCCTCGCAGACGCTGAAGGGCAGCGGATCGCACACGGCGCCCAAAAACCGCTTGACCGGCATGGATACTCGCGCCACCCACCAGTCCATGGCGGCGCGGTCCGAGCGGAATACCAAGAACAGGCCCACAGCCCCCAGGGCGCCGGCCAGAGCCGCCAGAGCCCCGCGATGGGCCAGCGCCCAGCAGCCCAGTGCCCTCACCGGTCGAAGGTGGTGAACAGGGTGGTCTGCCACTGCTGGCCCGGCTCCAGGATGGCGGCCGCCGCCCGCTTGGACCAGGAGGGGCCGTCCGCCTCGGCGGCGGGCAGGCTGTGCCAGGGCTCGATGCACACAAAGCGCACTTTGTCGGTCTTGGCGCTCCAGATCAGGGTATAGGGGAAGCCGGCGATCCGGCAGGTGACGCTGCGGCCGGTGTCCTTCTCATAGATGCCCAGCGTCTCGCTGCGCAGCCCCGCCATGCAGAAGCTGTCGTTGGCAAACAGCTCGTCGGTGAGCTGGATGGACTGTGCGTTCTTCCACTGGTAGTAGCACCGCCCCGACAAAAGCCCGTTGGGCCGGGCATCCAGGATCACCGGGCTCTCAGGCCGGTCGAACCGGAACTCGTAGTCGGTGGTGGTGTGCTGGCTGTCAAAAGGCACCGCAAAAGCCGGATGGTACCCGATGCCAAAGGGCAAGGGTTCGGTCGCCGTCTCGGGGCAGGTGACGGTCAGGGTGTGGCAGACCGTCTTGCCGTCCAGCCGGAAGGTGCTCTCCAGCACAAAGTCATAGGGGAAGCGATTGGTTTTGGTCTGCTCGTCCGAACGCAGCTCCAGACGGATGGCGTCGGGTCCGTCGGACAGCAGCGTGTGCTCCAGATCCCGGGCAAAGCCGTGTTGGCCGCCCTTATAGCTCTTGCCTGCGTGGGTCAGGATGCCCCCGGCCAGCTTGCCGGTCCAGGGGAACAGGATGGGGGCATGGCGGCCCCACACCGATTTATCCCCCTGCCAAAGCATCTCCTGGCCCTGGGCGTTTTGGACGCTGACCGCCTCCGCCCCATGGGTATCCACGGTCAAGGTAAGAAAGTCGTTGCGAATGGTTGCCTGCATGGATATACCTCCTTATGAAGTCAGGTCGAGATAGTTTCAGTATACACCTTCCGCCCCGCCGGGGCAAGGCCCGGCGGGCCCTCTTTGGGGCGCAGCAGGCAGCAAAAGCCCCCGCCGTCCGGATGCGGGCAGCGGGGGCCGGGATTCAGTTTTCCGAATAGCGGGCCAGGAACTGCTTGGTGCGCTCCTGGCGGGGGCGTTCGATCACCTGGCGGGCGTCGCCCTGCTCCACGATCACGCCGCCGTCCATAAAGATGATCCGGTCTGCCACATCGCGGGCAAAGGCCATCTCGTGGGTGACGATGATCATGGTGGTCTTTTGCTCGGCCAGGCTGCGGATCACCTTCAGCACCTCCCCGGTCAGTTCGGGGTCCAGGGCGCTGGTGGGCTCGTCAAAGCAGAGGATATCGGGGTGGAGGGCCAGCGCCCGGGCAATGGCCACGCGCTGCTGCTGGCCGCCCGACAGCTGATGGGGATAGTGGTTGGCCCGGTCGGCCAGGCCCATCCGGCTCAGCAGCTCGCGGGCTTCCTGCTCGATGGCGGCGTTCACCTGCGCCTTGTTCTCTTTGTAGCCGGGCTGCTCTTTGGCCAGCAGCTGCTTGGCCAGCATGACGTTCTGCAGGGCCGTGTACTGGGGGAACAGGTTGAAGGACTGGAACACCAGCCCGAAGTGCAGCCGCTTGCGCCGCACCTCCCCTTCCCGCTGGGTGGCGGGATCGGCCGCGTCGAACAGGGTCTCCCCGTTCACCACGATCTGCCCCCGGTCGGGGGCCTCCAAAAAGTTCAGGCAGCGCAGCAGAGTGGTCTTGCCCGACCCCGACGAGCCGATGATGGCCAGGGCCTGGCCCTGTTCCAGCTCAAAGCTGATGTCCTCCAGCACCCGGGTGGCGCCAAAGTGCTTTTCGATGTTCTTGACTTCCAGAATGGCCATGGCGTCCCCCTCCTCAGCGGAAATAATCCAGCTTCTTCTCAGCCCAGCGGAACAGCAGCGTCAAAATGCCGTTGACCGCCAGATAGAACACGGCAGTATAGAACAGGGGCCAGATCATCCCTTTTTTGATGTAGGATTCCCCCATCCAGATGATCTCGTACACCGAGATGACCCGCACCAGGGCGGTGTCCTTGACCAGGGTGATGAACTCGTTGCCCATGGGCGGCACGATCCGCTTGACCACCTGCAGCAGCGTCACCTTGAAGAAGATCTGGCTGCGGGTCATGCCCAGCACCTCGCCCGCCTCATACTGGCCCCGGGGGATGGACTGGATGCCGCCCCGGTAGATCTCGGAAAAATAGCAGGCGTAGTTGATGACAAAGCTCAGCAGCGCCGCCCCGAACCGGGGCAGCAGGGGCAGGTCAAACAGCAGGCCCGGGCCGTAAAAGATGATCAGGATCTGGATCATCAGGGGGGTGCCGCGCACCACCCACACCACCGTGCTGACCAGCCACCGCAGAGGCCGCAGCCGGCTCATGGCCCCCAGGGCGATCACAAGGCCCAAAGGCAGCGCCAGCAGCAGGGTCAGGGCGAACAGTTCCATGGTGGTGCCCAGGCCCTCCAGCAAGCTCAGGGTAACGGTCAGCAGCATAAACTTCCTCTCCTTTTACACAGCAGCAGGCCCGCCCCCCAGGGGCCAGGCCGCTGCCATCGTCATGCTTCGGTTCAGTAGGCGATCAGGGATTCCTGCACGCCGTAGGTGGTGGCCACTTCGGTGACGGTACCGTCCGCATAGGCCTCCTGCCAGAAGGTGTTGAAGGCGTCCACCAGATCCGAGCCCTTGCGGAAGCCCACGCCGTACTCCTCGCTGTTCAGCTGGACGGTGTAGGTCAGGTCGGGGTAGCTGGTGCCCTCGCCGATCATGGCGCCCGCCATCAGCAGGTCGATGACGCAGGCGTCCGAAGCGCCCGAGGCCACCTCCATCAGGGCGTCGGCCTGGGTGGTCTTGGCCACATAGGGGATGCCCAGAGCGTCCAGCTGCTCGGCGCCCGCCGAGCCGTTCTCCACCGCAAAGGCGAGGTCGGACAGACTGTCGGTGGTCTGGTAGTCGGCAGCCTTCTCAGCAGGCACCACCACCACCTGGCCGTTGTTGCAGTAAGGCTGGGACACCGACGCGCCGTTGGTCACCTCGTCGGTGATGGTCATGCCGTTCCAGATGGCGTCCACGCCCTTGGTGTCCAGCTCCATCAGCTTGTTGTCCCAGTTGATCTCCAGAAATTCCACGTCCACGCCCAGGTACTCGGCAAACGCCTTGGCCATGTCGGCGTCAAAACCGATCCACTCGCCGTTCTCGTCCCGGTAATCCATGGGGGCAAAGTCGGTCATGCCCACCACCAGGGTGCCCTTGTCCTGCACATAGGCCAGATCGCTCTCCGCTTCGCTCGAAGCGGCCGAAGCTGCCTCCTGGCTTGCCGCGCCGGACGAAGCCGCCGCAGACGAAGCGGACGAAGCAGAGCTGGCGGAGCCGCCGCAGGCTGCAAAGGACAGGCACATGGCCGCCGTCATCATCAGGGAAACTGCCTTTTTCAACTTTCTCATCGTGATCTCCTCCCTACGCGCTGCACGCCGGGCGCGGCCCCTCCGCGCTATCATTCTACTGTGGTAAAGCGATGCAGTGATAACGTATTGGATTATACCCCACCCGCTCCCGGTTGTAAAGGGGGCAAAGCCCGCCGCAGGACATTTTTGGCGTTTTATACAAAACAAGTCCGGTTTTTGCAAGTTTTATGCATTGGTGCGCAGTCAAGAAGCCGGCCATACAAAAAGACCCCCGCCATCCTTTTGACAGGGCGGCGGAGGCTGATGTGTTGTTGGGTTTGGGATGTTTCGTTCAGGTTGCAGTGCCCCGCTTTTGCTGCGTCCGGCTTGCAAAGGGCAGGACGCGGCTCGGCTACGCAGCCACAGGACGCGGCAAAGCAGTCCGCTCTCTTGCGCTTGGCCGATTTTTCCTGCGCATCCAGGATGATGCTTGTAAAAATCGGAGCGCTGCGCCTGACATGCTTTGCCTGTTTCGTCCGGGTTGCGGTGCCCTGAATTTTCGGCGCGCATGCAATGCGCTTGAAAATTCAGACCGCGGCCCCTGCTCCAGCTCGGCTGTTTCTGCCGCAGGCAGCGCCTCGCTTTCGCAGCCACAGGACGCGGCAAAGCATGTCAGCCCAGGCTGATGCCCATGCGGCGGGCGACGGTGAGCAGATCGCAGCTCTCGGGGATATTGCGGCTCTTGCCGGCAATATCCTCCAGGCGGTTCTCCACCACGCGGTTGTTCACCATGGCCACCGTGACGCCATAGCGCTCGGCCTCCACCAGCTTGGCTGCATGGCTGCCGAACTGGGTGGACAGCACACGGTCATAGGCGCAGGGGGTGCCGCCGCGCTGCATATGTCCCGGGATGCACACACGGGTCTCAAGGCCGGTCTTTTTCTGGATGGCGGCGGCGATGCGGTTGGTGGCGGTAGCGCCAAAGCCTGCCTCGGCCCGCTTGGCGGCCCATTCCTTGCGCTTCATCCGGGCTTCCTCGGCGTTCATGGCGCCCTCGGCCACCGCAATGATGGAGAAGTTGGAACCGTTCTTGGCCCGGCGCTCCACCGCGGCGCAGACACGGTCGATATCGTAGGGCAGTTCGGGGATCAGGATGATGTCCGCACCGCCGGCAATGCCGGCATACAGGGTCAGCCAGCCCGCCTTGTTGCCCATGATCTCGATGCACATCACGCGGCTGTGGCTGCCGGCGGTGGTGTGGATGCGGTCGATCACCTCGGTGTCGATCTCCACCGCGGTGTGGAAACCGAAGGTCACATCGGTGCCATAGATGTCGTTGTCAATGGTCTTGGGCAGGCCGATGATGTTCAGGCCCTCCTGCGACAGCAGATTTGCGGTCTTGTGGGTGCCGTTGCCGCCCAGGCACAGCAGGCAGTCCAGTTTCAGATCCTTATAGGTCTTTTTCATGGCGGCCACTTTGTCGATCTTGTCCTCCTCGATGACCTGCATCATCTTGAAGGGGGTGCGCTTGGTGCCCAGGATGGTGCCTCCCAAAGTGAGCAGGCCGCGGAAATCGTCGGGCTGCATCTTTTTGTAGTCCCCGTTGATCAGCCCATGGTAGCCGTTCAGGATGCCGATGATCTCCACGTTGTCCCCCATGCGGACGTACAGCGCTTTCGCCACGCCGCGGATGGTCGCGTTCAGGCCGGGGCAGTCGCCGCCGGCGGTCAGGATGCCAACACGTTTCTTCATTCTAAACCCTCTTTTCCTTGTCTTGGGCACAGGCCCATATCTTATGTATAAGATTAGCCCGAAAGGGGCTCGCTGTCAAGGTTTTTGGCCTTATTTCATAAGAAAATGCGCCGCCGCAAAAAAGTAAAAAAAGGTGTTGACAAAGGCGGCCTGTTCAGGTATAATATCCCTTGTCAGCGGCGGCGGCCCGGCAGGGCGCGGCACCTGGCCCAAACTGAATGATGGGGATTTGCATAGTGGTAGTGCGGTAGACTCTGACTCTACTTGTGGGAGTTCGATTCTCTCATCCCCAACCAAACCGCAGCCGCAAAGCTGCGGTATTTTCGGGGCATAGCGCAGCTGGTAGCGCGCCTGGTTCGGGACTAGGAGGCCGTGGGTTCAAATCCCGCTGCTCCGACCAAAGACGAGTGCTTGATGGCATTCGTCTTTTTTGTTGTCCTGCCGGCCGCAGCAGAAAGCCCCCGCCATCCTGTTTCGGACAGCGGGGGCATCATTCTGCACGTCTTACTTATTTGTCGGCCGTCTTTTTGGTGCGGGCGGCGCGCTTTTTGGGCGCAGCTTCCGTCCCGGCAGCCTTCTTGCGGGAAGCAGCCTTCTTGGGAGCCGGAGCTTTTTCAGCGGCAGTCCCGGCCTTTTCGGCCTCGGCAGCCGGAGCCTCCGCCGCTTTCTTGGTGCGGCAGGCACGGCGCTTGGGCTTTTCCGCAGCAGCCGGTTCGGCGGCCTTCTCCTCCACAGCCTGTGCGGGAGCAGGCTCCGCTTCAGCCGGCTGCGCCTCAGCAGGCTGTGCCTCGGCAGGTTGTGCCCCGGCAGTTTGTGCCCCGGCAGTTTGTGCCTGCTCTGCGGGGGCGGCCTCCACGGCGGCGGTCTGGGTCTTTTCGGCCTCCTCTGCCTTGGCCGTGCCCTTGCGCTCCCGGACCGGAGCGATCAGCCAATGCTGGTCGTCGCCGGGGGTCTTGTCCCAGATCTGCAGGATGGCCCCCTCAGGGCTGCCCATCCCCACGGTATCCACGCACTTGCCGCTGGCCCAGGGGCTGCTGATCTGCACGGTGCCGTCGTTGTTGCGGGTGAGCACCCACACCTGCGAGCTGCCCATCACATCGTCCCACAGGTGCAGCCAGGTGCCCCGGCCGGTGCCGGCGGCCACCAGGTCCACCACCTTGTTGTTGGCACGGCAGTGGATGCGGTAGGCGTTGTCCCCTACCCGCACGAAGGACCACTCCTGCTCAGGCTTGTGCTGGTACTTGCCCAGACGCAGCTGGGCGCCGTCAGCCGCCTGTCCCACATACTCGATGACACAGCCGGATGCGGCGGCGATGGTGTAGTAGCTGCCGGCCTTGATCGAGGTCTGTTCGATGGTTTTCATGGTCTATCCCTCCACGCAGATTATCAGGTTGGCCCCGCCCTGCCGGGCCCGGGCATTCGAGTTCTTGGTGGAATTATACCACCCGTCGTAATTTTTCACAAGTATATGGGCGTTCTTTCATCAACTTGCACAAAACCCAGGCTCTTACCTCAAAATTTTTAGAGACACAGGCCGGCGCGTTTCGGGTCATTCCGGGGCCTGGCCGGCCTGCACCCGGGCTTCCATCCGGTCCAGTTCGGCCAAAAACTGCGCCATAAAGGGCACCGCCACGAAGAAACTGAGCAGATCGGCAATGGGCTGGCTGTACTGCACCCCCGCCAGCCCCCACACCCGGGGCAGCACCAGGATCAGCGGGATAAAGAAGATCCCCTGCCGGCAGCAGGACAGGAAGGTGGCCCGCACCGACTTGCCCACGCTCTGGAACAGCATATTGCTGCACACCAGCACCGGCTGCAGCAGGGTGGCGGCGCACTGCCACTGGAAGGCGGGCAGCGCGATGGCGGTGACCGCGTCATCATCCCGGAACAGGCGCACCAGGGTATCCCCTCCGGCAAGGCTCAGTCCTGCCAGGACGGTCAGCAGCACCATCCCCGCTTCCATGGTAAAGATGCAGGCCGCCCGCACCCGGTGGAACTTCTGGGCGCCATAATTATAGGACGCCACCGGCTGGAATCCCTGTCCCACCCCCAGGGCCACCGACTGCAAAAACTGGAAGATTCGGCTGACGATGCTCATGGCGGCCACCGCCGCGTCCCCATAGGGGCGGGCCGCCACATTGAGCATCATGCTGGCAAAGCTGGCCAGGCCCTGCCGTCCAAAGCTGGGCAGGCCGGTGGTCAGGATCAGGACCAGGTCCGCCGGGGCGCGGGTATAATTTTTCAGGGCCAGCTTGCTGACCGTCTTGCCCCGCAGATACATGGACAGCAGGATGCCGAAACTGACCATCTGGCTCAGGCCGGTGGCCAGCCCCGCGCCCCCGGTGCCCATCCCCAGCCCAAAGATGAACAGAGGGTCCAGCAGGATATTCAGCAGACCGCCTGTCACCAGGCCCACCATGGCAAAGCTGGCCTTGCCCTCATAGCGCAGGATGTTGTTCATCACCAGGCTGGACATCATAAAAGGAGCCGCCAGCAAAATGTAAAAGGCATAGGCCCGGGCGTGGGGCAGGATGGTCTCGGTGCTGCCCAGCAGCCGCACCAGCCCTGTCAGCCCCGCAATGCCGCACACCCCCAGCACCGCTCCCGCCCCCATGGCGGTGAAAAAGCTGGTGGAGGCGAACCGGGACGCCTTGTGGGTATCCCCGCTGCCCAGGCTGCGGCTGATGACGCTGCCCGCCCCATGCCCCAGCATGAACCCGATGGCCTGGATCACCGCCATCAGGCTGGACACCACCCCCACCGCTCCCGAAGCGCTGGTGGACAGCTGTCCTACAAAAAAGGTATCCGCCAGATTGTAGATGCTGGTGATCAGCATACTGAGGATGGTGGGGACCGCCAGCCCCATCACCAGCCTGGGGATGGGGGTCTGGGTCATTTTGATGAACTGCGCCTTCTGGGCGTTTTCCTGCTGGGACATCATGCTGCACGCTCCCTGTACCTGTCTTTTACAATAGTATACATCATTCCCCATTCTTTGTCGAGCGGGCGGGGCTGTTGCCATCCTGCACAGAAAATACCGGGCTGTTTTGTAGGAAAATCACCAAAACCCGATTGACAACCGCCCCGGCCCTGTGTATAATAATTTGCAGTCAAGTTGCAAATTCGCCCCAACGCGGGCTTGCTTTTATCGGAGGAACGCTTTTATGTTCAAACCCAAACGTCTTATTTCTGCCCTGTCGGCTGCTGTTTTGGCCCTCGGGCTGCTGGCGGGCTGCGGCCAGAGCCCTTCGGGCAGCCGTCCGGATGCCGCCCCCCAGGAGGACACCATACAGGTGGTGGCCACCATCTTCCCCCTGTATGACTGGGCCAGGCAGGTAATCGGGGAGGTTCCCGGCGTGGAACTGACCTGGCTGCAGGACACCGGCGTGGATATGCACAGCTACCAGCCCACCGCCCAGGATATGCTGCGGGTGTCCTCCTGCGATCTGTTCCTGTATATCGGAGGCACCTCGGACAGCTGGGTGGAGGACGCTTTGGCCGAGGCGGTCAACCCCGCCATGCAGACGGTGTCCATGCTGGAGCAGCTGGGCAGCCAGGCCCGGCTGGAGGAGCTGGCCGAAGGGATGCAGGCCGAGGACCACGAAGGCCACAGCCATGACGAGGAGGCCGAATACGACGAGCACATCTGGCTTTCCCTCCGCAACGCCCAGCTGCTGGTCGGCGCCATTGCCGATGCTCTGGGCCAGCTGGACCCCGACCATGCCCAGGCCTATGCCGACCATGCGGCTGCCTACTGCCGGCAGCTGGAAGCCCTGGACGCCGATTACCAGGCGGCGGTGGACGCCGGGACGGTGGATACCTTGCTGTTCGGGGACCGGTTCCCCTTCCGGTATCTGGTGGAGGATTACGGCCTGGACTATTACGCCGCCTTCCCCGGCTGCTCGGCTGAGACCGAGGCCAGCTTTGAGACCATCGCTTTTCTGGCCGGCAAGGTGGACCAGCTGGGTCTGCCCGCCGTGCTGACCATTGAGAACTCGGACCAGCGGGTGGCCCAGACCATCGTACAGAACACCGCAGACCGCAGCGCGGCCATCCTGACCATCGACTCGATGCAGGCGGTGAACGCCGGCGATGTGGAAGCGGGGGTCAGCTATCTGTCTTTGATGGAGCAGAATCTGGACGTTCTGCGGCAGGCACTGGGCTGCGCCGCATAAAGGAGATACGCTATGGCACTGATCACTTGTAAGCATCTGGACCTGGGCTATGAGAACACCCGGGTGGTGGAGGACCTGTCCTTTACGGTGGAGCAGGGGGACTACCTGTGCATCGTGGGGGAAAACGGCTCGGGCAAGAGCACCCTGATGAAGACCCTGCTGGGCCTGCGGTCCCCTCTGTCGGGACAGATTGTCTTTGGGGACGGCCTGCACAAAAACGAGATCGGCTACCTGCCCCAGCAGACCCCCATCCAGCGGGACTTCCCGGCCAGCGTGCAGGAGGTGGTGCTGTCGGGCTGCCTGAACCGGTGCGGCCTGCGCCCCTTCTACGGCAAGGAGGAAAAGGCCCTGGCCGCCCGCAACATGGAGCGGCTGGGCATCACCCCCATTGCGCGGCGGTGCTACCGGGAGCTGTCGGGCGGCCAACAGCAGCGCGTCCTGCTGGCCCGGGCCCTGTGCGCCACCCGCAAGCTGCTTTTGCTGGACGAGCCGGTGGCCGGCCTGGACCCCAAGGTGACCGCCGAGCTGTACGAGCTGATCGCCGGACTGAACCGGCAGGACGGCATCACCGTTATCATGATCTCCCACGACATCTCTGCGGCGGTGGGATATGCCAGCCATATCCTTCACATCGGGGAGGGCCAGCGGCTGTTCTTTGGCACGGCGGCCGCCTACGCCGCCAGCGGGGCGGGCCGGATGTTCGCCCCCTGCTCCCAGGACTTTCCGAAAGGCGGTGACCCCCAGTGACAGCATTTGAGACGCTGCAATACTATTTCACCTTCCCCTTTGTGCGCTATGCCCTGGTGGTGGGGGTGCTGATCGCCCTGTGCGCCTCCCTGTTCGGGGTGACGCTGGTGCTCAAGCGGTTCTCCTTCATCGGGGACGGGCTGAGCCATGTGGCCTTCGGCGCCCTGGCGGTGGCGGCGGTGTTCAACCTGACCGACGAGATGCTGCTGGTGCTGCCGGTGACGATCGCGGCGGCCATCCTGCTGCTGCGGGGGGGCCGGGGCGCCAAACTCCAGGGGGATGCGGCCATCGCGGTGCTGTCGGTGGGCACCCTGGCGGTGGGCTATCTGCTGATGAACCTCTTTTCCACCAGCACCAACCTGTCGGGGGATGTGTGCAGCACCCTGTTCGGCTCCACCTCCATCCTCACCCTCACCCGGGCCGAGGTGTGGCTGTGTGTGGTGCTGTCGGTGGTGGTCATCGCCCTGTTCGTGGTGTTCTATGACCGTATCTTCGCGGTCACCTTCGACGAAGCCTTTGCGGCGGCCACCGGCCTGCCTGCGGGCCGTTACAGCCTGCTGATCGCGGTGGTCATCGCGGTGATCATCGTGCTGGCCATGAACCTGGTGGGCTCGCTGCTCATCTCGGCCCTCATCATCTTCCCCGCCCTGTCGGCCATGCGGCTGTTCAAGAGCTTCCGCGCGGTGACGGTGTGCGCGGCTGTGGTATCGGTGGTCTGCGCCGCCGCCGGCATCCTCATCTCGATCCTGGCGGGCACTCCGGTAGGCTCCACCATCGTGGCGGTGGACCTGGGCGTGTTCGCACTGTTCGCGCTGGCGGGGGCCGTCACCGGCCGCGCCGCCTGAAAGGATGTCCTTATGCACCCCTTTGCCCGCTGTGCGGCCCTGCTGCTGGCCGCCGCTGTCCTGACCGGATGCGGCAGGCAGGCCGGCACGCCGGAGTCCCCGGCCAGCCAGCCGGCCCCGCCCCCTGTCTCCTCTGCTCCGGCCAGCCAGCCCCAGGCCGTCAGCCAGCCGGCCCCTGTGGACGTGGATCTGACCACCCTCAGCAGCACCATGGTATTTGCCGAGGTGAGCAATCTGATGTACGACCCCATCCCCTATCTGGGCAAGACGGTGCGGATGGAGGGAGAGTTCTCGGTGGAGCACGGCTACACCATGGACGGAGAAGAGGACCTGAGCCAGAACTTCTTCTACTGCGTCATCGAGGACGCCCTGGCCTGCTGCGCCCAGGGGCTGGAGTTTGAGCTGGCGGACCCGTCCGCCGCCTATCCCCAGGACTACCCCGCCGAGGGCAGTCAGGTGCGGGTGGTGGGCACGGTGGAGCTGTACGAAGAAAACGGCTTCCGCTATCTCCATCTGACCGACGCCGTATTTGAATGAACAAAAAAGTCCTGTCCAGCCGACATGTGCGGATGGACGGGACACATACGCTGAAAAAAGACCGCCTGATCGGCGGTCTTTTTTGCAGCGTATCAGCGTCCAAAGCCGAACAGGCCCTTCTTTTCATAGGGCTGACACTGGGCCGATACCACACGGTAACCGGTGGGCTCCAGGGCGGCGGCCAGGGCCTGCTTTTCAATGGGCTGCCGGGACAGGATGGTGCAGGTGCCCTGCCGGTGGGAGGAGGTGACCTTCTCCACTGCAAAAGCTTTGCGCACCGTCTCGTTCACATGGGCCTCGCACATCCCGCAGGCCATCCCGTCGATCTTCGCGGTCGTCTTGTACATCGTTCCGTCCTCCTTGTTGTCTCATCCCAGAGCCACGTCCAGGGCCATCATAAGGGTGAAGCCCGCCGCAAAAGCCACCGGGCCAATGTCCGAATGCTGTCCGCCGGCCATCTCGGGCACCAGTTCCTCCACCACCACATACAGCATGGCTCCCGCTGCAAAGGCCAGCAGCCAGGGCAGGGCGGGCAGGACCAGTTCGGCGGCCAGGATGGTGAACACCGCGGCCAACGGCTCCACGATGCCGGACAGCACCCCATCCGCAAAGGCACGCCGCCGGGACGCGCCCTCCGCCCGCAGGGGCATGGATACGATGGCGCCCTCGGGGAAGTTCTGGATGGCAATGCCCAGCGACAAAGCCAGGGCCCCCGCCGCCGAGATATCCGCCGCACCGGTGAGATATCCCGCGTATACCACCCCTACCGCCATCCCCTCGGGGATGTTGTGGAGCGTCACCGCCAGCATCATCATGGCGATGCGGGGCAGCCGGGCGGGCGGCCCCTCGGGCCGGCGGGCATTCTGGTGCAGGTGGGGGATCAGATGATCCAGCGCCAGCAAAAACAGCACGCCCGCCCAGAATCCGCCGGCAGCAGGCACGAAGGACCATACCCCCATGCCGGCGGCTCCGGCTTCCTCCAGCGCGGGGATCAGAAGGCTCCACACCGACGCCGCCACCATCACGCCGGCGGCAAAGCCGGTCAGCCCCCGCCGCACCAGCTCATGCAGCTGCCGCCGCATCAAAAAGACGCATCCCGCCCCCAAAGAAGTGCCCAAAAAGGGGATCAGTATCCCCCACATGACTTTGCTCAGCATAAATCGTTACCTCGTTTCTATCCAGTTGCTTCTTCCCTCCATTCTATTCTCCTTTCCACGCCCTGTCCGTGAGTCGGGCACACAATCTTCCAGGTTTCTTAGTTTGTTATGGCAAACCAAAAAGTCCAGCCAAAGGCCGCCCCGGCTTTGCGAGCGGCCCTCTGGCTCCATTATAGTGTGCGGCGGCCCGCTTGTCAAGGCCGGTTCACAGTCCCTCCCGGCGGATGGCCTGCACCAGCTTTTCCATCAGCCCCACCCGGCCCAAGGGAGTCATCAGGTAAAAGCCGTCGGCCCAGGGCCCGGCGGCCCGCGCCATCTCCAGCGAGATCTCCAGACCCAGCTCCTCGCCCCGGGCCCGGTCGGCCCCTTCGTACCGGCGGATGATGCTGTCCTCCACGTGGATGCCGTTGATCTCATTTTCCATGTACAGGGCGTTGCGGTGGCTGACCACCGGCATGATGCCGGCCAGCAGTTTGGCACCCGGCAGGGCGGCGCGGGCGGCGCGCAGGTTGTCCACCGCCCGGGCCGACAGCACCGGCTGGGTCAAAAAGCCCGCCATCCCGCTGTCCTGTTTTTCTTGGGCGCGGCGCAGTTCTACGTCAAAGTTGCGGGCGTTGAGGTTCAGCGCCCCGAACACCGTCATCCCCGGCAGGGCTTCCCCCGGCCCCGCCAGCGCGTGGATGTACCGCGCCAGCTTGCGGGAGTTGAACTGGTAGACGCTCTTTACCTCGTCCCGCTCGGCGGTGGGGATGGGGTCCCCGGTGATGGCCAGCACCTCCCGCACCCCCTCGGCGTACAGGCCCAGCAGGAGGGCTTTGATGGCGTTCAGGTTGCGGTCCCGGCAGGTCATGTGGGGCATGGCCACCAGCCCCAGCCCCCGCCGCAGCTTGCAGGCGGTCAGGCTGGCGTCCACACGGGCCCGGGCAATGGGGCAGTCGGCAATGGTCAATGCGTCCACCCCGGCCTGCTGCAGCCGCCGGGCGCTGGCCATATAGCCGGTCAGGTCGGCGTCCCGGGGGCTGTCCAGCTCCACCGCGATCACCCGCTCCCCCCGGGCCAGCTTGCGCAGGAAGGGGTCGGAGACCGCCGGCAGGATCTGGGCCTCGGGCTGCGGGGCCGGAGCTTCGGTCCCGCAAATGGGCATGGGCGTTTCCTCCAGGGCCTGCCGCAGCGCCGCGATGTGAGCGGGAGCCGTGCCGCAGCACCCTCCCAGGATGACCGCGCCCCCGGCCCGGATGCGGCACATCTCCCGGGCAAAGTAGTCGGGCCTGCCCCGGTAGACCACACGGCTGCGGGTCACCAGGGGGTAGCCTCCGTTGGGCATGGCGGATACCGGCAGCCCGCAGCCCGCCACCCCTTGCAGCACCGGGGCCATGGCGCCGGGGGGCAGCAGGCAGTTCAGGCCCACGGCATCCACCTGGCCGCAGGCCGCCATCCGGGCCGCCATCTCCCGGCAGGACAGGCCCTCCCGGGTGTAGCCGTCGGGCAGCGCCGCAAAGGATACCAGCACAAAGGCGTCCGGCCGCCGGCTCTTGATATAGGCCGCAGCTTCGGCCAGGCCGGCGTCGCTGCTGAGGGTCTCAAACAGGAAATTTTCCGCACCCAGCTCCAAAAACACTTCCGCTACCGCCTTGTAGCTCTGGGCAGCGGGGTCGGCTTCGGTGTCGGGGGCGGGCCCCATGTCCGCGAACAGGGCGCCCTCTCCCCCTGCCTCTGCCAGAGCCTGGGCTCCCAGCTCCCAGCCGGCCCGGGCCAGCTGCTGCCAGCCGGGAACATGGGCTGCCGCCATCCGGGGCAGGCCGAAGGTATTGGTCTTGAGGGCCTGAGCCCCTGCCGCCAGGTATTCCCGGTGCACCGCCAGGATGCCCGCCGGGTCCTCCAGGTTGGCCTGTTCGCACTCCAGCCCCGGCCGGGCCTTGTAATAGGTGCCCATCCCCCCGTCAAACAACAGGACGCGGTCTTTCAGGATCTCACGCGCATTTTTCATAGTTCCGTCTCTCTTTCGGTGGTTTATGCTACCAGTGTAACGGTCCGGGCCAAATTGTCAAGCGCCTCTTGCATAAAGGGCGCATATATGCTATATTTGTCTCCACATGAACCAAGGGAGGAATGCACCATGCGCCATGCCGGCACACAAGAGATCGAAACGCCCCGGCTGCTTCTCCGCCGCCTTGCCCCGGCGGACGCCCCGGCCATGTACCGCAACTGGGCCAGCGACCCCGCCGTCACCCGCTTTCTGCGGTGGGAACCCCACAAGGACGAAACCGAGACCTTCGCCCTGCTGGCGGCCTGGGACGAGCTGTACCAAAACCCCGACTACTACCAGTGGTGCCTGGTGGACAAGGCCACCGGCGCGGTGTTCGGCTCGATGAGCTTTTGCGACGACCGGATGGGCGAGCCCGGGGCCGCCGAAACCTGGCGCAGTCTGGGCTTCGATACCTCCCAGGGGGTGTGGGAACCGGGCTACTGCATCGGCCGCGCCTGGTGGGGCCAAGGCTATACCACCGAGGCATTGCGGGCTGCGGTGGACTACTGGTTCACCCGGACGGACAGCCGGTGGCTGGCCTGCTGCCATGCGGTGGAAAACCCTGCCAGCGGCCGGGTGATGCAGAAGGCGGGCTTTGTCTGGCACCACGACGACACCTACCACAAATTCGACGGCACGCCGGTGCCCTGCCATACCTATCTTTTGACGCGGGACGCCTGGCAGACGAGAAAGGACACACTTTGAGCGAATTATACGATATTTTAGTGGAAACGCCCCCTACCCCCACCCTGCTGCTGGCGCTGGACCAGGGGGCCTTTGACTGCGAGCGCAGTCTGAAAGAACTGGCCGCCCTGTGCGAGGCCAACCACATGGAAGCGGTGGGCGAGGTGGTGCAAAAGCGCTCCACCCCTGAGACGGGCACCGTTCTGGGCAGCGGCAAGCTGGAGGAAGCGCGCCTCGCCGCCCAGCAGCTGGGGGCCCAGTGCGCCGTCTTTGACGGTGAGCTGACCGGCAGCCAGATCCGCAACATCTCGACGGCGGTGGGGGTGGAAGTGATCGACCGCACCATGCTGATCCTGGAGATCTTCCGCAGCCGCGCCGTGACCGGGGAAGGCAAATTGCAGACCGAGCTGGCTCTTTTGAAGTACCGTCTGCCCCGGCTCCAGGGGATGGGCGAAAGCCTCAGCCGCCAGGGCGGCGGCGGGGGCGGCGGAGCAGGCGCACGGCGAGGCGCCGGCGAGACCAAGCTGGAGCTGGACCGCCGCCACATCCACGCCCGCATCGATACCCTGGCCGCCCGTCTGGCCGAAATGGAAAAGCGCCGCGGGGAGAGCCGCCGGGCCCGGGCCAAGACCGGTATGCCGGTGGTCAGCCTGGTGGGTTACACCAACGTGGGCAAATCCAGCCTGATGAACGCTTTGTGCGGCCCCAGCGTGGCCGAAGCGGATATGCTGTTCGCCACCCTGGACCCCACCAGCCGCAAGCTGGTGCTGCCCAGCGGCATGGCGGTGCTGCTGGTGGACACGGTCGGCTTTGTGTCCCGGCTGCCCCACAATCTGGTGGAAGCCTTCAAGAGCACCCTGGAGGAAGCCGCCTGGTCGGATGTCATCCTTCAGGTGGCGGACGCCTCCGATCCGCTGCGGGAGGAGCAGCTGGCCGTCACCGCCCAGGTGCTGGACAGCCTGGACTGCGCCGATATCCCCCGCATCACCCTCTACAACAAGTGCGACAAACCCGGGGCCGCCCCCTTCGACCCCGACATCCTGCTGACCAGCGCCAAGACCGGCCTGGGCCTGGACCGCCTTTTGCAGCGGCTGGACCAGCTTCTGGCCGACCGGGTGCGCACCATCCAGGTGCTGCTGCCCTACGATGCCCTGTCCCTGGCAGGTCCCATGCGCCAGCGGGGCAGCGTCCTGACCGAGGAATACCGCCCCGACGGCCTCTATCTCGAGGGCATCGTCAAGCGGGAGGACCTGCATCTTTACCAGCCCTACCTGGTCTGACCCCCGGATACGACCAAAGCCCGCCCCCATCTTCCAGGGACGGGCTTTTTTATAGTTTATAGAGGGTCTGTTCAGAACAGCCAGTTCTTTCGGATTATAAAAAAACTTGCCAATAAATAGGTTTTTTGATATAATTCTTATACCAACTTCTGCCATATACTTTAAGTTCACTAGGCATAGAGGAGGCAATCCATGGAAACCAATGCGATGATTTCTATCATTATCCCTGTCTACAATGTGGAAAATTATCTGAATAGATGCATTGACTCCGTATTATCTCAGACATACAAAAACTTAGAAATTATCCTTATAGATGATGGGAGCACCGATTCAAGTTCAAAAATCTGCGACTTTTACCAAGAAAAAGACAGAAGAGTCATTGCATACCACAAAAGAAACGAG